>Ga0207975_100064_pt1 | contig 106843 bp, 97 predicted proteins | sample LakWasMe91_HOW11_2_FD_183913 | JGI IMG/M metagenome (GOLD analysis project Ga0207975, IMG submission 183913) | Freshwater sediment methanotrophic microbial communities from Lake Washington under simulated oxygen tension - Sediment Metagenome... | ecosystem: Environmental > Aquatic > Freshwater >...
GAACCAATAAACGCCTACCATGCCCTGCCATCAATGAAAATGGGGTTGAAGCAAATAACGGTGCAGTACCAAGCATATGCACCGGATATTTTGGATTATTGCCCTATCGAGCGCTAAATTTACCAAAAAGTGCTGCACTTGATGGATGGGAAAATATATTTTCATATGCCGTTTCACCGCAGTGGACATTGGCTTATGCAAACGTAGTTACTGCCACTTCATCAAGTAATCCAGGCATTGCCTTTAATACCGGCGATGCCGGGGCATTGCCAGTTAGTACCAGAACACCTGCAACTAATCCGGTGGCAACTCCTCTTGGCAATGATGCTGCAATAGTAATCTCACATGGTCATAATGGATTAGGCGCATTCACCAATAAAGGCACGCAGACAAACCTGCCAGTTGCCGGGACAGATGAACTTGCAAATGCGGTCCCTGCAGGATTTGCAGTTCCTGCTACATTTTACCATCGTGAATATACTGATATTGATGTGGCTGTATATGGTGGTTTTGATGACGTCTTATTAAGATTAAGTCCTACTGAAATACTAGCGCCATTGGTTAAAGATGGTTCTCTTAAATCCACAGAGGCGCAGTGGGCTGAACAAGTTGAAAGTATCAATGATGCTCTAGCAAGCTTTATGTTAAACCCAGGAACAGTAAATTGTAATCCGCCAGCAACTCAAGGGGATTTTAATAATTTATTGATAGCAAACAACATAAATTTAGTTAATCCGTGGGGAGATCCAATTACTTATGTTCAAGTCATAACGCGCTTAAAGAGTGATGGCGACACAACACCTGGAGCAGCTATTAATCCATACACATTATCTACCATTGGAAGGGTTATGAATTATCCAACCATAGTAACTTTCTATGGTAAATATAAAAAAATTATAGAAAACACTTGTCCATAAACTTGGAGTTATTCAATGAATTTCAAATTAGCACTAATTTTAACGCCAGCATTTTTCATGCTTTCAATTTGGGTACTCGCCCTATCAAGTAGTGTATTGCTAACAACCATTGGTCTAGTTAAGTTAGCACTATGGGCAGCACTTATGTCTTATGGCGCTGCATTATCAGTCACGATTTTTGTTAAAGAAATCATCGTTAAATAAATTGAAAGCTTTCAAAGCATTCACATTAATAGAAATGGCCATTGTCGTAATGATAATTGGCTTAATCTTAGGATTCGTAGCATCACGCAGCAGCTCATTAATAGGTAATTCAGAAACTACAGATACCATTGCTTTAATTAAAGACTTGAATGATGCAGCTTCCAGCTTTAAAAATAAGTATCACTATTTACCTGGTGACTTACCTCTGGCCGGTGATGATATTCCTAATGTAAGTGCTGGTTGCAGCCTTGCAGTAAATACAGCATCAATAGGCAATGGCCGCATTGATACAGCCACAGAAGTCGGGTGTGTAGCTGAGCATCTAGTGCGTGCTGGAATGATTAAAGGCACGATTAATGGGATATTCACCAGAAGCAATAATTCCAATGTGGCTGATGTATTTATTACAGCTCGTAGAGCTGCAGGCTCCCTGCCAGTATCTGTAATAAACGAAATACAGATAAATAACCTATCATGCGACACAGTACGCACTATTGATTCAAAATTAGATGATGGCGATATTACTGCAGGCAGAATCACTGCATCAGTTGCTGCATGTGTTCCAAATGGTGCAAATGATCCAGTTCCAATACTAGATATTGCTATTTAACTTTATATTGAAGGTCTACTTTGGGTTGATGTCTGGCGATGTTTAAATAAAACTGAACGTCAGTTAAGCGGATATTTCAGCCATCTGTAAGCGATAGTAATTAAACGCCAATGCTATGCAGTAGTTTATTTAGAAATGCATGACTCAGAAATACTAATTTGTGGCTACTTTAAAATAATAATCGGTAGCACCCTTAGGCAAAAATACTCAAACATGCGAATTAATGTCGAAAACATGTTGCGATTACATCATTCCAACAGTGACAGCTGTTGTGTATCTAAGTCTATATACCATGAATACGCGAGGCACTAATGAGTGTTTTTTCCTGAATAGAACAACCTTTTATTAAACAAGAGAGTCTCTGCTACCTTATTTAAATCTTGCACTTAATAGCAATCTGTTACCCAGTCCATAAGACTCTCCTAAGTTTTTGTAAGCATTAGATATACGAACGTGAGAAAAATTTGATGTAACGATTTCATTTACCAGATTATTATCTAGAACTCGCACATTAACCAATCCCAAGCCAACTTTGTTCTTCAGCAATCTTCTTGTGATAAGTCGTTTTCTTGTTAAGAGAAATATGCGTATCTATCCTAAGAAAGCGAGTGATACTTGTTTTCCATCGATAAAATTTTGTCCATGAGTTCATTGTTAGCTTAAATTGATGTTTTGTTAGAAAACATATTAGGCTTCATTTATCAATTAATCCAATTGGTTGTTTCAATGCCTATGATTAGTAAAACTAATCAATCGGAGACGTCAGCTGCGATCTATATTGCTATGAAAATTAACTATGCCTGTAACAATGGAGATGCTAGAAAATGGATTGCAGTTACTACGGGTACAATAAATACTGCAGTAACAAACATTACTGTAAAGAGTATGCGTAGGAACTTGTTAGTCTCAAACAGCGTAATATCGCGGTTTTCATCTCTATAGTTTGGATATGTATTCATTTAAATCCCCTGAAGAAACTTTTGATTTCTTTGTTATAAAAGTTTGAAGTGGGTAACTTCAAAAAAAGTTTGCATATAGTGATAACTATATAAATCTAATATGTCATAGAAATGACAAAGGGAGCATAAGCTCCCTTTTGTGAATTCCGCTGAGGAATTACTTATTCATGACGTACATTGTTACTTCAAAGCCAAAACGCATTTCAGTCGCTGCTGGTGTTGTCCACATAATATTCTCCAAAGTGTTATCTGTTTTGAACTGACGATATATCTTTTCGATCCAGTTCATTATGCGCTCACCTCAAAATACAGCACTATTGGTACTCATGATTGATCCCTCAGTAAAATCATGAGCGAGAGAAAATTTAGCAAACTTATCATTTAAGCCGACCTACTCCAGTCCCTAGCGATTTTTTAATGCGTGCTATCAAAACATTAATAACTGCTAAGTAATGGCAAGAGATATATTGCTTCAAATCCTTAGAAAATTAATACATAAGCTGAAAGATTAAATTTGCATTTAGTTAGCCAGCTAACTATAATGAGCCTAACTAGAGTTTGGATCATCTTCATATTTCAGTTGATGACTGCTAAGTTCTGTTATTAATGATGCTTGGACAAATTAGCTGCAAGCGACATGAAAAAATATTTATTTCATGGTTTTTTACACTTCAATTAAGGATTACCCCATATGAAATCACTGATTAAAAACACACTCGCGATAATAACTTTTAGCCTTGTAACAACAAGTATTGCGTTTGCTGAAGAAATGACTGCCAAAACAACGGTAGAGTCATTAAACAATACTTGGAATAAAGCCTTTAATAATTCAGATGCGAGTTCACTTGCGAGTTTATATGCAGAAAACGCTGTACTTTCCCCAGGCAACGGCAAAGTTCTGACTGGACGTGCAGAGATTCAGAATTTATTTAAAAGTTTTTTTGAAGCAGGTTTGAAGAATCATCAATTGGAGATCGTCACAGTTGATGGTGATGATGAAACGCTATATCAGGTCGCAAAGTGGAGCGCTAGTGGTGCTGAAAAGGATGGTGTAACAGTCACTTACAGCGGCATTACGACTAGTGTTTTTAAGAAAGATGGAAATGGTAAGTGGGTAGCTCGCACTCACATTTGGAACGCCGGCAATTAAACTCCTCAAGAGACTAGTGCAGCATTCTGCAAAATGATAAACCCGACCATCTTTGATCGGGTTTAGTTTGTCTGTTGATATAAGTTGTAAAGCACCAAGATTCTGTCCACTCTTCCTAAAAGTCCACAAAGTTTGAGTTTTGGTAGTCCGCTTTGCGGATTAAGCAGAATATGGGACAAAGCTCCTCTTCACGGCTGAACGGTTACATATTTAGAAGCCGGGTCGAAGGATAATGTGATGAGTGATTCTCGCATAGCAGCCATATCTTCCATTGGGGTTTTACCAAACAGTCGTTTAAATTCACGGCTAAATTGTGAAGGACTCTCATAGCCAACTTTAGCGGAAGCATGCGCTGCTGAAGTACCGTCTTGAAACATGAGTAACCTGGCTTTATGTAACCGCGTTGTTTTCAGATATTGTATTGGAGATGTTGCAGTCACGGCTTTAAAACTGGCATGAAAGGCAGCCAAACTCATCCCGGTTTCATCAGCCAGTTTCGCGACGTTAAGATCATCTGCAAAATCAGAGTGTATCCTTCGCAAGGCCTTACTGATTTTACCCAAGTGATTTTGCTGGCTTAGTAATGCGCGAATAGCTTCACCTTGATTGCTGGTTAAAACCCGATAATGAATCTCCCGCAAGATTGAATGGCCAAGAATATCCGTATCGTTAGCCGAAGTTAATGCTTGCAACAGTCTTAGTACTGTATTAGAAAGCTTAGCATCCAATGGGGTGGATACCATCCCATGAGTTCCAAGCTCAGAATGGGAAGACCTTTGATCAAGCATCAAGATCAGCTCGGAGAGAATGGGTATATTAATGCGAATCGAAATACCCATTAAAGGCTCTTCTTCACTGGCGATCGTTTCGCTTTCAAACGGCAGTGGAACCGACAGCACCAAAAAATGCTGCGGGTTGTAATGAAAAACTTCTTGACCTAAATAACCAATTTTACGACCTGAGCAAATCACCACGATGCTTGGTTCATATAAAACCGGACTGCGCGGCAAAGAGCGGTTCCAGCGCATGAGCTTCACACCTTCTAAAGGGGTGAGAGTAAAGCCTTCAGTCGGCGCCAAACGCTTAAGGAGGTCGCATATGTCGCTTTGATCGGACTCCTGCCAGCAGTTCATCTTAGTCATAAAAATTATATATTTAGGTTACAAAACTATATTATATCAACTATAAATTCATATTTATAAATAGTTTTAGGCAATAAATAAGGAGTTTTATGTATTCAAAAAATCTCATTGCCTCAGTAAACTACTATTGGTCTAGTTTCGATAACAAGGAGTAAATATGAAAGTGCAATTAAACCTACTTGCATTCATGCTGGGAACAGCATTTAGTGCGGTATCGCTAAATACTTATGCTGAAGCAGCAGATGCCCAGGCGAATTTAAGTAAATTAAACGTCCCTGCAGGCTTTAAAATCGAAGTCTATGCGGATGTGCCAGATGCACGCCAAATGGCATTAGGTACCAATGGAAATATATATGTCGGCACGCGTGGCAATAAGGTCTATGCAGTCGTTGACAAGAACAAAGATCACAAAGCAGATCAAGTAATTACCATATTAGACGATTTGAACATTGGTAATGGTGTGGCGATGTACAAGGGTAACCTGTACGTGGCAGAACAGAACCGTATTACACGTTATGCTGCGCCAGATTTTGATTTGACACTGCCATTCAAGCAAATGCGCGAAGTCATCTATGACAAGCTGCCGAATAAGGCTCACCATGGCTGGCGATATATCGCTTTCGGTCCGGACAACAAGCTATATGTAACAGTGGGTGCGCCTTGCAATATTTGTGAAACAAAAGGGATTGAAGGTTCTATCATCAGAATGGATCCGGATGGCAGTAACGTAGAAACCTTTGCAAAAGGCGTTCGCAACTCGGTAGGTGTCGATTTTCAGCCAGACACCAATGTGGTCTATTTCACCGATAACGGCGGCGACATGATGGGCGACGATATCCCGCATGACGAATTAAACGCAGCGGTCAAAGCAGGCCAGCACTTCGGTTTTCCTTACTACGCTGGCGGTGACGCTCGTTCCCCGCAGTTGAAAGATAAAACACCACCAAAGAATGTCGTTTTTCCGGCAGCTGAGTTTCAGGCGCATAGCGCCAACCTGGGTTTTAAATTCTATAGTGGTAAACAGTTTCCTGAGGAATACCAAGGTAGCGCAATTGTCGCCCAACATGGGTCATGGAATCGCAGCAAGCCGGTTGGTTATCAACTGATGAAGGTGAAATTCGACGCCCAGCATCGCGTGACTGGAACTGAGGTGTTCATTGATGGCTGGTTGAATAATGGCGAAATCTGGGGACGCCCAACGGATGTGCTGCAATTGCCTGATGGCTCATTGCTGGTATCTGATGACTACAACGGCGTGATTTACCGCGTTAGTTATGGCGAAGGTAATGCTGACGCTAAAGCACCAGCTACTGCTACAGCACTTGGCACTGTAACGGGTTTGAAAATGCCTGAGTCTTCGATTGCCCATCCGGATGGGCGTATATTTGTTACGGAAATCGGTGAATTCGGCAAGAGCGGTGACGGTAAGGTGACTGTGATTAATGCTAACGGTTCAAAATCTACATTAGCTGATGGTTTGAATGATCCAAAAGGAATCGATATGTTCAATAATCAGCTGTATGTTGCAGATATGGATCAGGTAGTACGTATTGATCTGCAAGGTAATAAAACGGTAATTGCAAAACCATCAGATTTCCAGAGCAAACCAGTTTTTCTGAATGACATTGAAATCGATGGCTTAGGCAACGTGTATGTATCCGATAGCGGGGAAGATAATGGTAAACATGCTGCCATTTACAAGATTACGTCTCAAGGGCAAGTGGTGCAACTCATCAGCGATAAATCCGGCATAAAACGCCCAAATGGTTTATTAATGGATGGCCCCAATGCATTATTGGTTGCAGACTTTGGTACAGGAAAACTGTTCCGCATAGACTATTCTGAACAAGACGGCAAAGTTAAGTCTAATTTGACGCTGCTGAATCAAGGCTTTGGTGCTGCTGATGGTTTGATACGTGATCCTAGCGGTGTACTCTACATCAGCGATTGGGCTGGCGGCAAAGTTTGGCAATTAAGCGAACCCAAGGCGACTCCGCAATTGATTAGCGAAGGAAATCAGTCGTCAGCAGACATTAACTTATCAGCCGATGGTAGAACGATACTGATGCCCGATATGAAGGCCGGGACATTGGTTCCAATTTCAATTCGTTAATTGATAAAACAATATAAAAGGCCGGAATTCCGGCCTTTTATATTTTGAGATGTTACATGAATGATGCATGCGACTTGTGCTGCAATTTGCCCACAAGCTAAAGCTTTTGTCTAGACTGTGCAGCATACAATAATAAAGTCATAATCTGACGCCTTGAGATGTATTTTATATTGGGAAATTAGATGAACAAATGGTTAATATTAGGTGCAGCAATTGTTGCAGAAACCATTGCTACTGCGGCATTGAAGTCAAGTGAAGGCTTTACGAAACTAATTCCTTCTGCGGTTGTGATAATAGGATATGGAATAGCATTTTACTTTCTTTCAATAACCTTACGCTCGATTCCAGTCGGTATTGCTTATGCAATTTGGTCAGGCGTAGGAATTGTTCTGATTACTATTATTGGCTGGGGATTTTTTGGTCAGAAACTAGATATTCCCGCACTTATTGGCATTGGTCTAATTATCGCTGGGGTCGTAACGATGAATGTTTTTTCCAGTTCAGGACACTGAAACTGTAAAAATCAAGGTTAACTGCAGCGTTCACTTGAGGCCGTTGTAGTGTATTTCAAATTTAAACTGGCCGTCAGCTATGCGGATATTTCTGCCGGATTAGTTTTAATTATCAATTTTGATGGTAGTTAATTTTTGGAGTGATCTTGCAATTGTGCAATGCGCCGTTGCACAATTGCCCATGATGCCGTTGAACGAGATGTTGAACTTGGGCTTATAGATTACATATCCAAATTTAGGCTAGAATTCGGCAAGGGTTTTGCATATATGGGACCATTACACTGGATACCTGTTGCTAGATGGGATGTATTTGCATTAGGTCAGTGCAAGAATAAGAAATTAATATTTCAAGTAAACTTTAAATCACAACTAATGTAAAGATTGAGCTTAAAATGTGCATAAAGTTAACATTTATATTATTATGTAAACATGAATATTAGTTTTCTATATGATTTTATAGTATTTTTTTCAAGATTAGCTTATGGAGTTATGCTAATAAGCAAGGATTCTCACGCCATGCTGATGATCTTGCTGGCATTGCAGGAACGCGCGCCTATTAACTTCAAACTGATTGCAATGAATCTGGATCAGAAGCAGCCCGGATTCCCTGCTGATATTCTGCCGGCTTACTTTAAAAAGTTAGGGATCGATTACCGTATCGTTGAAGCGGACACCTATTCCATCGTCAAGGAAAAGATTCCAGAAGGCAAAACCACATGCTCACTTTGCTCACGCCTGCGTCGCGGTGTGATATACACCACAGCTAAAGAGCTTGGAGCCAACAAAATCGCACTGGGCCACCACCGCGATGACATTGTGGAAACATTGTTTTTAAATCTGTTCTTTGGCGCAAAACTCAAGGCCATGCCACCCAAGCTGGCAACCAATGATAAACAGAATATTGTTATCCGTCCGCTGGCCTATTGCAGCGAGAAGGATATTGCAAGCTATGCGCGCCAGATGGAGTTTCCGATTATTCCGTGCGACTTATGCGGCAGCCAGGAAAACCTGCAACGCCAAAAAGTAAAAGAAATTCTGCAAGGCTGGGAGCGTGAACAGCCCGGCCGCATCAATAATATATTCCGCGCCATTACCAATGTAGAGCCGTCACACCTAGCCGATACGAACCTGTATGACTTCAAGAATTTAAGTCAGGCAAAAGCAGAGGATGAAGATCCACTATTTGGAGATATCGCCAATGAAGGTGCTGCGCTGAGCTTGATCAGTGCTGAAGGCAGCAAAATTGAATTTGTACGTAACAAGTAACTGAGCGCCGAATAAATTTCATGTGATTCAGCATAACTTGTTGTATTTTAGTGATTTACCTTGCTATTATCCGAACTGTTAGCCAACAAACACCTTTTACTTAGGCATTCATGTCAAAACTACTCATTGTCGAATCTCCATCAAAAGCGAAAACGCTCAAAAAATACCTGGGCAGTGATTTTGAAGTGCTGGCCTCATATGGTCATGTCCGAGATTTAATTCCTAAAAATGGCGCAGTTGATACCGAACATCAATTTGCCATGAAATACGACATCATTGAGCGCAATAGTAGACATGTAGATGCTATTGCTAAAGCCGTAAAGAATGCTGACAGCATTTACCTCGCAACCGACCCGGATCGCGAAGGTGAGGCGATTTCATGGCACATTGCCGAAATCCTCAAATCAAAGAACCTGCTTAAAAACAAACTCATGAAACGTGTGGTGTTTCATGAAATTACCAAAGGCGCAGTTGAACACGCCATTGCCGAGCCACGCGACATTTCCATGCCGATGGTGAATGCTCAGCAGGCACGTCGCGCGCTGGACTACCTGGTGGGTTTTAACCTTTCACCATTACTGTGGAAAAAAATCCGCCGTGGACTTTCTGCCGGACGCGTACAAAGTCCGGCGCTGCGACTGATCGTAGAGCGTGAACTTGAAATTGAAGCGTTTAAATCGCAGGAATATTGGACGATCCACCTGGATGCGCTGAAACACAGCCATGGTTTTAACGCAAAGTTGGTGCAACTCAACAATCAAAAAGTTGAGCAATTCACAGTCATTAATCATGACCAGCAAGCCGATATCGTTGGTAAACTATTACTTGCCAGTGCGGGTAAAACCACTGTATCCCGCGTTGAGAAAAAACAACGCAGTCGCAGCCCTGCCGCGCCATTTACAACCTCTACACTGCAACAAGAAGCGGTACGTAAACTGGGATTTACTACGGCTCGTGCCATGCGCGTTGCGCAGCAACTCTACGAAGGCGTAGATGTGGGCGGCGGCACCGTGGGTCTGATTACCTACATGCGTACCGACTCGTTCAGCCTAGCCGCAGAAGCTATCGCGCAAATCCGTGATTACGTGAAAAAGAATTTTGATGCAGATTACCTGCCAAGAACGCCGGTAGTTTACAAAACCAAATCCAAAAGTGCGCAGGAAGCGCACGAGGCGATTCGCCCGACAGACATCAATCGCACTCCGGCACAGGTGAGACAGTACCTCAACGATGAGCAATTCAAGCTGTATGAAATGATCTGGAAACGCGCTCTGGCCTGCCAGATGGCAGCTGCCAAGTTTGATGCGGTCAGTGTGGATTTAAGCGTAGGCAGCGATGCCAATCTGTTCCGGGCCACCGGCCAAACTCTGGTATTTCCCGGTTTTATCGCGGTGTATATGGAAGGCTCGGACGACGAGGAAGAAGAAGGCGAAAGCAAACTGCCGCATCTGGAAACCGGAGAAGTACTCACGGTCGAAAAAATCTACGGCAACCAGCACTTTACCGAGCCACCACCGCGCTATTCTGAAGCCAGTCTGGTTAAAGTGCTGGAAGAATACGGTATCGGCCGCCCTTCAACCTATGCAACAATTATCAGCACACTACAAGACCGTGAATATGTAGTGTTGGATAAAAAACGCTTCACGCCGACAGACGTAGGTCGCGTGGTGAACAAGTTTCTGACCGAGCACTTCACCAAATATGTCGACTATGACTTCACCGCCAACCTCGAAAATGCGCTGGACAGCGTGGCTGATGGTGAGCGTGACTGGATTCCGCTCATGGATGAATTCTGGCAGGGTTTCAACAAACAAATCCATGACAAGGCTGACGTAGATCGTCCTGGCAATGAACTGATAGACGAGGCTTGCCCAAAATGCGGCAAACCGCTGCAAAAACAACTTAGCCGTTATGGCAGCTTTATTGGCTGCACCGGTTATAACGATACACCCAAGTGTGACTACAAACGCAGTATTGATGGTGCCGTATCTTTAGGTACCGACCCGGTGGCTATCGGCACCGATACTGAAACCGGCAAAGAAATCCTGCTCATGAATGGCCCATATGGCCCTTACCTGCAATTAGGCTTACCCGTCGAAGGCGACAAAAAGAAACCTAAGCGCGTCAGCATTCCCAAAGAAATTCCACTGGCAGACGTGAATCTGCAAACGGCAAATATGCTGCTCTCACTGCCGCGCGATTTAGGCCTGCATCCGGTTACCAATAAAAAAGTGATCGCCAACATCGGGCGCTTCGGGCCCTACGTGAATCACGATGCCAAGTTTAAATCCATACCCAAGAGCATGAGCGTCTTCACTATTAACCTGGATGATGCTGTTACCCTGCTTGCGCAGGCAAATACAGGGCCAGCACCCATACTGTCATTAGGTAGCCATCCTACAGAAGATGGTCAGATTGAGGTTTACGCCGGACGCTACGGCCCTTACGTTCAACATGGAAAGGTTCGTGCCACGCTGCCCAAAAGTGTAGAGCCGGAAGCATTGACTCTGGAAGAAGCACTGGAACTACTCAGTGCCAAAGCTGCAAAAGAAGCCCCCGCAGGCAAAAAGGCCACCACCCGGAAAAGCAGCACGGCAAAAACCAGTGCAGCAAAATCTGCACCCGCTAAAAAGACAACTAAGGCCAAGGCCGCTACAACAAAAGCTAGCCCAAGCAAGACAGCAGCCAAAAAACCAGCTGCAAAAAAAGCTAGCGCCAAAAAAGCTTAATAACGGCGGTTCTCGTTAGGTGGTTCTCGTTAGCTGATTATCGTTATTAGTGAAAAAACGAAATTGATCGAATTTGAATAATAAAAAAGCGGCCTGAAAGCCGCTTTTTTATTATTCAAATATTGATAGCATTAGCCATGAACATGCTCGCCCAATGAACGAGTATCATTATTCTCTACCCATTTACGCACGCGATTGGCATCACCAATACGGGTCATTTTACCGGCAGAATCAAGCAACACAATAATCATCGGCTGACCTGAAATCTCGGCCTGCATCACCAGACAACGACCTGCTTCGTTAATAAACCCGGTTTTTGACAGGCCGATGACCCAGTCGCCACCACGTACCAAAGCATTAGTATTTACAAAGCTAAGCGTGTTCTGACGGCCATACAAAGTAATTTCCTGTGATGGCAATGTAGTTACCTGACGAATTTCAGGATAATGGTAAGCTGCATTCACCATCTTAACTAAATCTTCTGCAGTAGATACATTACTGCTATCCAAACCAGTTGAATCCACAAACTTGGTTGACTGCATTCCCAACAACTGCGCTTTATAGTTCATAGCCTGTACAAAAGCTGGCTTGCCACCTGGATAATAGCGGCCTAAGGCTGAAGCAGCGCGATTCTCAGAAGCAATCAGCGCCAATTGCAACAACTCCCCACGCGTAAGCGTTGTGCCTACCTTCAAGCGTGAACCTGTACCCTTAAGATAATCAACATCCTCGTCACCGATGGAGAGCAGCTCATCCAGTGGCAGGTGCGCATCCAGCATCACCATCGCTGTCATCAGCTTGGTTACAGAAGCAATCGGTGTAGGAATATTGGTGTTTTTTGCATAGACAATTTCACCAGTCTGCTGATTAATAACAAGTGCCTTTGCAGATGCTAATCGCAACGGAGAATTACCATCGTAACTATCACCGATAATTTCAGCTTTTGATGCGCGGATACGATGCTGTAATTTGCGGCCGCTAGTTTTATACTTTACAGCTTTATATTTGCTGCTCGAACTTATTTGTTTGTGCACTCTTTTACTTGCCGCATGCGAGGCCATAGGTGCTGCACAGAGCATGGCTCCTATATAAAAAAGCAAAAATTTACGTACAAAAGTTCTCATAATTTGTTCTATCTCATGCAGTTACGATTGAATACTATATAAAAACTTTAGCTTTGTCATTAACAAATTTAAATTAATTTCATAATTCAAAATTAAATGGCTATTAGTGGAATATACGTTAAAATTTTAATAATAAACAAATCAATTATTATTTAAGCAACCATCATGAAAACACCGCAATCTTTGCTCTACAGCGCCCAGCATTTATGGACAAAACGTACTGCCAACGACACATGGGAGGCGGGTATTACCGATTACGCCCAGGATTTGTTGGGAGATATTGTTTTTGTTGATGCCCCCGCGGTAGGCAGCACGCTGAAAGCCGGTGTACCTTGCGGTTTGGTTGAATCAGTAAAAACTGGCTCAGACCTGCATGCTTTGGTTGATGGTGAAGTAACGGAAGTAAATCAGGCACTAATCAACGCCCCAGAGCAGATTAACGACGATCCCTACGCTGCCTGGATATTCAGATTCAAAACCAACGACTCCGATATAGAGAAAAAACTTCTATCCGCTGAAGCGTACCGGGATCTAACTGACAGCGCTTAAAAAAGCTGTTCAATTGCCCTACTTGGGAAATACCAGACGGACTGACTCAACCAGTTTTTCAATCTCGGCCTTGATGTTGGCAGTCATTGCCTGTTCAATACGCGGCACTTCCACATCCAGTATTTCATGCACTTTGTTAGCCAGTGCCTGCTCAACCGTTGGCAAATCAGCACTCAAGCCTTGGATAAAATCTTTCTTGGTATTATCGGCCAATGCTGTGAAGTCAGTTTTTAATGTAGCAGTTAACTCGTTAGACAGATTCTGATACAAAGCCGGGAAGGTATCACCCAGTTTCTGTTGCAGTTCCTGCTGGGATTGTGCCTGCAATGAATCCAGATAGACACTTAATTCAGTTTGCGTATGCTGTGTCAGTGCCTTGTAAATTGCAGCTAACTCCTGAGCCAGATTTGCTTTTTGTTCAGCAAAAATATTCTCGCGTAGCTGGCTGGTTTTTTCCTGTAAGGCTTGTGTTGCGTTATCTACAGTGGCTTTCTCCAAGTCAGCCAATGTCAATTGCAATTGTTCAGCAAGCTGCTGCTGCAGGCCCGGCAATGCCGCTGTAAATTTTTCATCAACCTCTGATGTAGCCCTTACCTGCATTTGGCTTAAAGCATTTTCCAAGTCAGCCTTGATAATATCTGCATTGGTGTGCATTAGCTTGGGGATCTCCGTTGCCATATCCGCCCTGGCCTTGCCCACAAAATCAAGTGTGTCATCAAGCGCCTGCTGCTGTACGGCTGCGAGTGTGTCACCCACATATTGTTTTAATGATGCCTCTGCATCGCGCTGCTGTTTGATTATCATTTCTGACTGCTGGTCATGCTGCTGACTGAGCGCGCTTGAAATATAAGCCTGATTGGCTTTCTGGATGTTTGCTGACTCACTCAACAAATGATCCAGCAACTCTTGGCGCATTTCAAGCTTAAGCTTCTGCACAACAGATTTTTCAATCTCGGCAGCTACTTGCGGCCTGATTTTTTCGGCAATTTCCGCAACCAGTTCCGGTGTCACATTGAATGAATTAGCTATAGGCTGCACCAGATCCGTCAGCAATGGAATATCGTCATCTTCACGCATACTTTACTCGCATGTCTATTTCTACTCCCGAATTTAGGTACTCACTTAGATAGTCTTGGATAGTAAAGTGCACTTCTATAAATCACTAGCCGCAGCGTCCGTCGATTTTACTTGATATCCACGATCACGATAAAATTTATAGCGTAATCTGGCCGCAGCTTTATCCGCCTCATCATTGCCCACCAGTTCAACCAGATATCTGAACCTGCTAAAGAACGGCGGGCACTCAGCTTTCAAATTTATCAGGATATCATCCTGAATCAAATGTTCGCCCGTTGCATCAACAATGATGGGCGCAAAGCAGCTGTTTTCTTCAAGCGGATGAGCGCTTGGCAAATAACTGCCAGGCGCATACTGCCAAAGCTTTTGTTGCAGCAAGTTAGCCACAGCCCCATCTTGCGTAAAAATCGTTAGCTGGCGACTCTTTGTGACCGCCCTGTCGCAAAGCTCAGTCACCTTGGCCAGCTTGTCTGCTACGTTAAAATAAAATTCTACACGTGTCATGAGCAGTTTTTAATTTTTGCCCTGATCTGCGCGAGACACTAAAAACTGCGTAAGCAAGGGTACTGGCCTGCCGGTACCACCTTTTTCCTTGCCTGATTTCCATGCGGTGCCAGCGATGTCCAGATGTGCCCAATCATATTTCTTGGCAAATCTTGACAAGAAGCACGCTGCGGTAATGCTGCCGGCAGCGCGTCCGCCTATGTTGCCCATATCCGCGAAGTTACTGTCCAGCTGTGGCTGGTAATCATCCCACAACGGCATATGCCAGGCGCGATCCAACGCTTTTTCACCGGCCTGCAATAATTCTTTTGCCAATTCATCCTTATTACTGAACAAGCCGGTTGCATGATGACCCAGCGCAATCACGCAAGCGCCGGTCAATGTTGCAATATCCACCACCGCACTAGGCTCAAAGCGCTCAGCGTAAGTCAATGCATCACATAGGATCAGACGTCCTTCCGCATCGGTATTCAGCACCTCAATCGTCAAACCGGACATGCTGGTCAAAACATCACCCGGCCTAGTCGCACGGCCATCCGGCATATTTTCACAGGTTGGAATAATACCGACAACATTCAGGGGTAAGTCCATTTCGGCAATCGTTTTAAACGTGCCCAGCACGCTGGCTGCGCCGCACATATCGTATTTCATTTCATCCATTTCAGCACCGGGCTTCAATGAAATACCACCGGTATCAAAAGTAATACCCTTACCTACCAGCACCACAGGTTTCTGATCCTGCTTACCTTTCAAATGCTGCATGATAATCAGTTTCGGCGGCTCTTCACTGCCCTTGGTTACACCCAGAAACGAGCCCATGCCCAATTTCTCAAGTGCAGCACGCTCCAGGATTTCGACTTCAAAACCATAAGCCTTGCCAAGCTCCAGCGCTTGCTCTGCAAGATAAGTAGGTGTACAAACGTTTGGTGGCAAGTTACCAAGGTCTTTAGTCAGGCTCACACCGGCCGCCAATGCTTTACCATCTGCCAGCCCTGCTTCGGCTTCTTTTACCTGCGCCACATCCGCAATATGCAGCGTCAGCCTTTTAATGCTTTTTTTAGCATCCTGATCTTCAGCAGCTTCTTTTTTACGTTTAATCGCATTAAAACGGTAAGTCGTATCCAAGGCCACCTCAGCCAATAGTGACACTTTACGACGCAGGCTCAGGCCTTTTACCGGTAGTTCCGCAAAATAAGTAACCGCTTCGTTAGCGCCACTTGCCGCAACCGCTTTCACTGATGCGCGAACTGCTTTGGCATACTGCTTTTCTGTAAACTCATCTTCCTTACCCAAACCAACCAATAGCACACGATCACTATGCATACCAGGCACATTGTGCAGCATCAGCGTCGTATCTGCCTTGCCATCCAGATCGCCACGTTTAAGAATATTAATCAAATAACCAGATGAAAGCTCATCAATCGCTTTTGCAGCCTGTGATAATTTTTGTGATTCGTACACACCAACGATGACACAATTATGATGCTGTTTTTCCGCACCGCCTGTTTTTATGCTAAATTCCATCTGGTTACATCCTTAATTTTGTTGTAATGCTGTTTATAAACTTAAATAATGTGAACAAAAGCCGTTAACATCCCCACCTCAAGACAAAAGAGGCCGCGGCAACGTTCGTACTGGTTTAAAATTAACTCAAATTATCTCGTGTTTTACACGTAATTCATAGTTGTAAATATAACGTATGCTTTTTAGGCGCTCACTACTACAAGAACTTGTCTCAACCGCTGCCGGTGCTTTCCTGATATTAGTAGGCATAGTCATTGCGCAACGTGCAGGCAATTTTATTCGCCTTGCCGCTAAAGGCATTTTGCCCAACGATGCTATTACCACTATGTTAGGTTTTAGCATGATTAAGTTCCTGCCGATGATACTTTCTCTCACATTGTTTTTGGCAGTACTGATGACTTTATCACGCTGGTATCGTGATTCGGAAATGGTAATCTGGTTTAGCAGCGGCATTAGCATTACCGGCTGGATTCGTCCCATACTAACCTTTGTTACGCCAGTTATCTTGTTTATTGCTGCACTCAGTTTGTTTGTAATGCCTTGGGCAACCAACAAAGGTGAAGAATATCGCACCGAACTCGAAAGCAGAGATGATTTGGCCTCCATCAGCCCCGGTGTATTTAAAGAAACCAATAACGGCGAGCGTGTGTTTTTTATAGAAAGCTTTGATGAGCTAGGTAACATTGTTAAGAACATTTTCGTGCAATCCATACAGCATCAAAAACTGGGGATAATCGTTGCTGCTGAAGGTCACCGCGCTATCGAAAAAAACGGCGATCATTTCGTAGTCATGGAAAATGGCAGGCGTTATCAGGGCCAACGAGGCTCACCCGAATTCTCCACAACCCAGTTTGAAGAATACGCGATTCGGGTTGAAGCCAAGGAAGTAAAAGAAGAGCCTCCCAGCACCCAATCAAAATCAAGTAAGGAACTGTTGCAAAGCAAAAATAATGTCAACAATGCCGAACTGCAATGGCGTCTCGCCATTCCAATTTCAGCACTGATATTGTCGTTACTGGCAATACCGTTAAGCGCACTAGACCCACGCGCCGGTCGCTCTGCAAATTTCGCACTGGCGCTGGTTATTTACATTATCTACAACAACTTACTCAGCATCATGCAGGCATGGATCGCCCAAGGGCGCGTACATGGAATTATCGGCTTGTGGCCGGTACATGCTTTATTTTTGATACTAACGATTTACATGTTTTACCGCCGGGCATTTCAGCTACCAATTGTTCCAGATTTCTTATCGAACATTTTTTCAATTTCATGGTTAAAAAACCGCACCAAGCCATAACCTGATCAAGTTTACTACCCATGAAAATCATCACCCGCTATTTATTAAAAGAAATCACCGTCAGCGTGCTACTCATCATGCTGGCATTGATTGCCATGTTTTCATTCTTTGACCTGATTCAGGAACTTGAAGACCTAGGCAGAGGTGATTACGGCTTGGGCAAAGTGGTATTGTTTGTGATGCTAAGTGCGCCCGGCCATATTTACGAAATCATGCCGGTAGCTGTGCTGGTTGGCTGTATGTACAGCCTGGGGCAGTTTGCGCGTCACTCGGAGCTAATCATTCTGAGAGTGAGCGGCATTTCACTATCCGGCATCACACTCTCATTATTAAAAATCGGACTGGTGTTTACATTGGTCACTTTTTTAATCGGCGAACTTATCACACCATTAAGTGAAAAAATGGCGCAGCGCATGCGTATTAAAGCCACAGACTCTGTCGTTGTTCAGGACTTCATGTCCGGCCTATGGGTGAAAGATGGCAACAGCTTTGTGAATGTGGAAGAGGTACTCGCAGACTCCACTCTACTCAATGTACATATTTATGAATTCGATCAAACATTCAAACTACGTACCAGCAGTGATGCGAAAAGTGGAAAATTTGCAGAGGACCAGTGGAGCCTGAAAGATGTCACTCAGATACAGTTTGAAAAAGACACCAATCACATTAAACGGTTAGAAACCGCCACTTGGCGTTCACTGATTCGTCCGGAGCTTTTGAATGTGTTACTGGTGTTGCCAGAAAAGATGTCTGCCTGGAATTTATATTCCTATATCAAGCATTTATCCATCAATAAACAAAAAACTACCCGCTATGAAATGGCACTGTGGTCGAAGCTAATTTATCCGCTAGCCTGTCTGGTCATGATTATGCTGGCACTGCCTTTTGGCTTTATACAGCAGCGTGCCACCGGTGCCAGCACAAAAATATTTATTGGCATCATGTTAGGCGTGCTCTACCAGATACTCAATCGCACATTTATACATCTGGGCCTGTTAAACGACTGGGCACCCTGGTTCAGCGCTATTATGCCCACGGCGTTATTTTTAATGGCTGCACTGACAATGCTGCATTACGTGGACCGAAGATAACGTTATGATTTACATGGAACGTTTTAAAGCACAGCTTTGTTCTATTTAGCTTCTGCGACGACTTTGCATCTCAAAAGCCTGTCGTGCAGAAATTGATTATTCTTATCGACAATAGCCCATAAAAAACCCACACCGAAAAACGCCATGCTCAAGGTTGTCAGCAAGTACCTGGCTATGGCTTGCTGCATAGTCAGCAATTGAGATTGCTCATTAACCAGCCTGAGTTTCCATGCTTGCATGGCAAGTGTTTGGCCGGTTTTTATCCAACACCGAATAAAATAAGCGCCTAAAACCAGCCACAGAAATAGCTGCAAAAGCAATCGCTTAATATCATGGCTAGCATCACCGGCAATCATTATAAAAAGTCCAGTGCTCACAAAAACCAAGGCAACTATAGTAAGCACCTCATACAAAAGACAAGCCCCAAGCTTAAGCAGGCTCGGGGCTGTAATATTCAAACTCTGCTTATTCACACCTAATATCCATCAATTACCGACATCGCCATAAGTATCAGGAGATTCTGCGCGGAGCTTGGCACGTTCCTCTTCCGGTAGATTCTGATATTCATGCCATTTTTGACGAAGTTCATTTTTCTTGTCTGCTGGTAAATCCTTAAAGCGCTGATGTCTTTTTCTGGCATTTTCACGCTCATAGGGCGTCATTCGGCTCCAATTCGCCAATCTCCTTTTCACACGCTCCTGCTTATCTGCACTCATTTTTGGATAATCGCGTGCAATATCCAGCATTTTTTCACGCTGCCAGGGACGTAAAGTATCCCATTCAGAAGCTAAAGGATTTAAAACCTGACGCTGACTATCAGTCAACTGTGCCCACGTAACATTTGCATCATCTGCTGCGGCAATACCGTTAAATAATAAAGTAACCAGCACTAATAAGCATTTAAAACCTAATTGGAATCTAACCATGCATCAAACCCTTTATCTGCATAGGCCTCTGGTGGCAAATCGGCTGCCAGCAGAAACGCATCGCTATTTTCTAAGTTATTATTCAATCCAAAGTGTTGTACAGCAAAAAGAGTCAGCAGCATGACCACTACAATTAACGCTGCTGATGCAAAGCGGTGCTGATCAAAATGCTGTCCAAACCAGTGCAGTGTGTGCCCATGACGGCTCACGCCATGACTGCCTGCTAACTTGGCTTGTTGCTCAGCCAGATAATTAACTGCCATACTGCGTGCATTGGATAAACGCTGCTCTTGTTCCGGCTTGAGATTATTGGCACGGCCTTTCAGCAACTCGGTAATGTTGCGCGCAATCTGTTCTTCCACTACCAAATCAGCAGTGGTTTCATCATCCATCAAATTGATATTTTTTTCATTTGTCATATTGTCTCTATGCATATTCATTTGCCGCTCCTTTTGTATGAGCTATTTTTTATCGAATATGGCATTTGATAAGCCCAGCTTATCTAAACCTTGTTTTTTTAGTTCTAGCGCCAATGCGTGAACCGCTCGCGAACAGTGAGTCTTCACACTACCGTCCGAGCAGCCCATAATTTCAGCAGTTTCAGCCACATCCATCTCCTCCCAGTAACGCAATACAAAAGCTTCCCGTTGACGTGCCGGCAGTTTTTGCAGCGCGCGTTCAATCAACTGTATGGTCTGATTACGAGCCAGCAACGCTGAAGGTTCATCGCTATCATCTTCAACATCTATCGTTTCCAGCGGATCGCGGTCTTCGTTATCAGCATCATTGCCGCCAAAAGAAGAAAGCAAAGTAGTCCACAAATTACGAACCTTTTGCCTACGCCAGAAATCGCGCATGGTATTTTGCAGGATACGCTGAAATAGCATGGGAAACTCTGTCGCAGGCCGCTCTCCATATTTTTCAGCCAATTTCATCATGGCATCCTGTACGATGTCCAGCGCAGCATGATCGTCACGCACGGCATAAGCAGTCTGCTTAAAAGCCCGTCGCTCTACTGCTGCCAGAAAATCCGAAAGTTCTTGTGGGGTTGCCATTTAAAGAGTTATTACCATTCATGTTAATTTTCGTTGGTGTGCCAAATGATTGCAGCACTTTATTAACATCGCTCACACATCAGTTATTCCAGCCATCATCTACATCAAGGCAAACCTATAAAAAGCCAGCTGACTTGATTGACTGAAATTTAAATTATCTTATTCAAGTATATCAGGTTTATATTTATGCTTTATATTTGCACAGCGCTTAAGCTTGGTTACAATCTTATCCTGCTAACGAATTGAGCCAACTCCATGTGGAAACTAATTTTTCTAGGTTTGATTGTCTGGCTGGTCGTTTATATTTTAAAACGTGCCATTCAGCCAACGGGCAATCGCCAAACTAACGACAGTAGTGCCGACAGCAAACCCAATGCTGAGTCCATAGAAAACATGGTGCAATGTACCACCTGTCACGTGCATTTGCCTAGATCAGAAGCATTTTTGGTTGATGGCAACTTTTACTGCTCCAAAGCTCATATTGAAAATAAATGAGCTTCTCCAAACTTTACCCGGCGACCAACTTCAATAAAAACTTTGCGCTGCAAAATGATTTATCTTTGCAGGCGCGTGCCATACGCATCATCAATGTATTTCGCTTTATTTTAAGCCTGGTTTTTGTAGTTTTTTACATCTATGCAGATGACCTTAACCTGATGAATAGCGAGAACGCACCGCTATTCTTCAGCCTGGCACTGGCTTATTTACTTTTCAGCATCACACTGCTTGTTATCACCCCACTGAAATCTTCAGCTGTTATATTTTTTCACCCATTACAAATCGTTATTGATATATTGTTTATCATCATGATGATGTATGCAGCCGGCGGCATACAAAGCGGCTTGGGTCTGCTGCTGATAGTCACCATCGTCACAGCCAGTCTGGTCAGTAATGGGCGATTAGCATTGTTTTATGCTGCAATTGCCACCATAGGTTTGTTATTGGAACAAAGTTACCGCATCATCCGCTGGGAACTGGCCGCTTCATCTTACACACAATCCGTAATGCTTAGCCTAAGCTGTTTCGCAACGGCATGGCTGGCCTACAGCCTGGCCAAGCGCGTACTTCAGAGCGAGGCGCTGGCTTCTTCGCGCGGCGTCGACCTTGAAAATCTGGCGCAGGTAAACGAGCTAATCACGCAGGAAATGCAGGATGGTGTAATTGTTGTGGATGAGAACTTAAACATTCGCCACCATAATTCACAGGCAACTCTACTATTAGCTTTACCCAATCACGATACTGATGAGCTATCGCTTAAAGGTAATGCCCCGATAATCGCAAATGCATTGTCAGACTGGCTGCATGGAAGCGGTAAAAACAAAGATCTCATCATCTCGGTCAATAACCGGGAGTTGAATCTGCGCTTTGAGCCCATCAACCACCAAATTCTTGAACTGGGCGCCGTTATATTTATTCAGGACTGGAGCAAAATACAGGCCGCCGCTCAACAGGCTAAATTAGCCGCTCTGGGCAGATTAACCGCCAATATTGCACATGAGATCCGCAACCCATTAAGCGCAATCAGCCATGCAAACCAACTCCTGCAGGAAGACGAGAACTTCGCTGCAGCCAATGTGCGCATATTACAAATTATCGAAGACAACACGCAACGCATTAATCAGATTATTAAAGATGTGCTGGAACTTAACCGCCGTGACCGCACGCTACAGGAAACGATAGGACTCAACCAATTTATTACAGATTTCCATACACAATTTTGCGCAATTGAGAAAATCCCAAGCACACACTTCTCCATCAGCCATTGCTTACAGCAAAATAGCATCACTTTTGACCGGCGCCATTTGACACAGATTTTATGGAATTTATGCAAAAATGGCTGGGAACATAGCCGTAAGGAAATTGGCAGCCTAAGCCTGCACTGTACGCAAACACAAAACACAGCACCAGCCGCTAAAGCAGTGATGAAACTTGAAATTATTGATGATGGCGCCGGGGTAGACGAGCAGAACCGCAGTAAGCTATTTGAGCCTTTCCACACCACAAAAACTACCGGTAATGGTTTAGGGTTATATATTTCTCGCGAACTGGCTGAAGCAAATAATTCAAAACTGATATACCAGCCGCTGGAGCATGGCAGTGCGTTTATATTGCAGTTTAAAAATACAAATTAAGGGTAATATCCAAGCATGACTCAAAAACCAACCTGCTTAATCGTTGATGATGAAACCGACATCCGCGAATTGCTAGTCATGACACTAGAGCGCATGGATATTGAGACCTATAGCGCAAATGGTGTAGAAGAAGCTAAAGCTCTACTGCAAGCACAGCCTTACGCGTTGTGCCTGACTGACATGCAGATGCCTGATGGCACCGGCCTGGATTTGCTACATTACATCAATGAGTTCCATACCGGATTGCCAGTTGCGGTAATTACAGCTCACGGCAGCGCAGACAACGCCGTATGTGCACTAAAAGCCGGCGCTTTTGATTACCTGACCAAACCAATCTCGCTGAAGCAACTTCGACCAGTCGTTGAATCCGCACTCAAACTTAGTGTACAAACCAGCAAATCTCAGCCGAACACCATTGAAATGATTGGTGACTCCGAGCAAGTCAGGTTTGTACGCAGCATGATAGAAAAACTTGCGCGCAGCCAGGCGCCGGTTTATATCAGCGGGGAGTCAGGCAGCGGCAAAGAACTAGCAGCGAAACTGATCCATAAAAACAGCTCAAGAAAAGATGGTGCGTTCATCGCAGTCAATTGCGGCGCAATTCCTGAAAACCTGATGGAGAGCGAGTTCTTTGGTTATAAAAAAGGCGCATTTACCGGCGCCAATCAGGATAAAGAAGGCATGTTTCAGGCCGCGAATGGTGGCACATTGTTTCTTGATGAAGTCGCTGATTTGCCACTGCTAATGCAAGTAAAACTATTGCGTGCCATTCAGGAGAAAAAAGTGCGTATGGTTGGCAGCACCGTTGAAGAAGCGGTTGATGTTCGTATTATCAGCGCCACGCATAAAAACCTGGCAGAGATGATGGATAACGACCAATTTAGAAAAGATCTCTACTACCGCTTAAATGTGATTCAACTGAAAATGCCGGCATTACGCGATCGGCCATCAGATATTCCATTAATCGCCAATGTTTTATTGGCTAAATTATGTATTAATCAGCACGTGGCAGTACCAAAGATTAGTGATGAAGCACTTTCCTACATATCCAGACTGGCATTTCCAGGCAACGTACGTGAACTGGAAAACATGCTTGAGCGGGCATTAGCACTCTGTGACGGTCAAATAATATCCATCGAAGATTTGTTGGTAGAAGATGATGCAGCCAACAGGTTCATGCACAGCAGTTTCAACACTGCACAAGTCGATGAGTTGAATCTGACCGATTATTTGGAGAGTGTTGAGAAAAAAGCGATTATTCAGGCGCTTAATAAAACCAATAACAATAAAACCGCAGCGGCTAAATTACTGGGGGTAACATTCCGCACCCTGCGTTATCGACTCGCCAAACTTGGCCTGTCAAAGGAAACTGATGCAGACTTTGAAATCGATAGCGAGTGACAAAGCGGTTAAATTTAGAATACCTTAAATTAGGGCACCTTAAATTAGATCGCTTTAAATTAAAGCATTAAAACATACAGCACTTTAAAAAAGTGCTGTAGTTGTTCAAAAACCAAGTCTTAGCTTAATACCAGTATCAGGTAAGTCACATAAAGCGCCCCGTTTACCAGCAAATGCCAGACTCGGATACCGCCCTTGTTTGTTAAATACCTGAGCCAGCTTGCTGCTATTAGCGTCATAATGATGCCAAGCAAGACTTCATGACGCGGCTCCCATGGCGTGAGCATGATACCAATGGCCGGCAGCAGAGTGCCCTGAAATACCATAGCGCCGGTAATGTTGCCAAATGCCAAAGTATCTTTGCCTTTGCGTATCCATAAAATGCTATTCACTTTTTCCGGCAGTTCGGTAGCGATTGGAATAATCAGCAAGGATAGCAATAAAGCGGAAATACCCAATAAGTGCGAAGCTTCTTCCACACCGTTAATAAAGCCTTTGGCACCGCCAACCAACAAGCCCAAGCCTAGCAAAAGCTGTATCACTATCATCAGCATGTTATTAGGAAGGCCCACTTTACATAAGAACATATCGCCACCAGCCTCGGTTGCGTGGCCTTCTTCTACCAGCGCTTTTGAAGCATTGATTGTCATCATCACGTAGACGAAGTAAATCATCACCATACAAAAGCCTAATGCGTAGCGTACGGCGATTAAAGTGTGCGGAATGAACATCGCGATTGCGGCAAAACTGAATGCGACGATAAAAAAGTTCAGGTCACGTGACAGACCGGTTCGTTCCGGCCTTAAATGGCCCTGTGTGCCACGGCGTTTCCATACGGAAATTGCCATTAATGAAATTGATAATGTCGCCAGCATCAATGGCGCACCCAAGATGGCACCGACACCGATTTCTTCATTGGTTGCCGCGTTCTGCGTACCCGCCAGCAAAGCCAGCAAAGGCACCGAAGTCTCTGGCAATGCCGTACCAATTGCGGCAAATAAAGAGCCGGTTACGCCCTCAGATATTTTCAGCTTTTCGCCTAAATGTTCAAGTGCGTTGGTAAAGACTTCAGCTGCGATTAAGATCACAACCAGCATGACTGATAATTCTAAGAATACCATCAGGTTTTTCCTTGATTGAATACCGGGTTTTGAGTACAAGTTGAATAAGTGCGCATTTTAAACTGAAATGATAAATAAAATAGCCGCCGTGCCTATTTGTTTAGTAAATTAATTACGCACACACAAATTTCTGCGCTAAAACATAATCTTGCGTGATAATAATACAAGTTTATAAATTACCCGGGTTATGATCATTTACAACATCAATCAGGCTGGATTTGCAGATCACGCACAATTCATAGCATCGCCAAATTTTGACGAGCGTCCTACAGATAATGACTCTGGGAAAAATACTGAAATCAACCTGATTGTCATTCACAACATCAGCCTGCCGCCTGGCCAGTACGGCGGCAATGGTATTATTGAGCTGTTCACTAACCGGCTGAATCCTGACGAACACCCTTATTATGCACAGGTACATAGCTATAAAGTCTCGGCGCATTTTTTAATTCGACGTAACGGTGCCCTGCTGCAGTTCGTTTCATGTTTAAACCGCGCCTGGCATGCAGGCCAGTCAAATTGGCAGGGCCGTGAACGTTGCAATGATTTTTCTGTCGGAATCGAGCTGGAAGGAAGTGATTTTGAAGCATTCGAGCCAGTACAATACCTGACATTGAATAATTTGATTGCTGCAATCAGCAACACTTACCCGATTCAGTCTATAGTAGGCCACTCGGATATTGCGCCCGACCGTAAAACGGATCCCGGCCCATATTTTGACTGGCAGCAAATAAAAAACAAACGCTAAAACTTTTATTAATAAATTCAAAAAATCACTGTTCAATTTATGCAAAAAAACATTCGACTGCCATTACTGCTCCTACTAATCGCTCTAGTTAGCGGCTGCGGCAATAAAGACAAAGCCACTGACGCCAAAGGCAGTGAAAAACAAGGTCCAAAACCAACACTGGTCACTGTAACGCAAGTGAAGGATACATCTATAGAAATCACCGAATCAGCCGTGGGTTCGATTGAAGGCTTGATTGACCCGACTATTGCAGCTGAGGTTGCTGCCCGTGTGGTTAAGGTACATGTCAGCCCCGGTCAGCGCGTAAAACAAGGTGAGCTGATTGCCACCCTGGATGCTGCTGATTTTGCTTTGCAGCGTAACGAAGCACAGGCAGAAGTATCGCGTATTGAAGCGCTGCTGGATAACCAGACCAAAATTGTGACGCGCAGTCAGGCACTGGCAAACAAAAATTTTATTTCGCAAAATGCAGTAGATACCGACCTGGCACAGCAGAACGTACTGAAAGAACAGCTGGCCGGCGCTAAAGCGCGTGTCGATAGCATTAACCATAGCAGCAGCAAAACCAAAATCTACGCCCCTACCGATGGCGTAGTTGAAAAGAAAATAGTCGATACCGGCGAGTTTGTGAAAGTAGGCGATCCGCTACTGCAAATCATTTCCAACAAGCGCCTGCGAGCACACATTCCGTTCCCCGAGCGTATCAGCAACCACCTGAAACCGGGCATGAAAGTACGCCTGACTACACCTACCAGCACCAAGGTGGTTGAGTCTGTAATTCGTGAATTAAAAGCCATGATTACCGAAAGCAACCGCTCGATTGATGTGATTGCTGATATTACGGATGAATCCGACTGGCAGCCGGGTGCCAGCGTCACCGGCACTGTAGTGATAGGTGAACAGCCATCCGCACTCATGGTTCCGGAACAGAGCGTAGTGCTGAGACCAGCCGGTGAAGTGGTGTATCTGGTCAAGGATAATAAAGCATATCAAGTTGTGGTAAAAACCGGGCAGCATCAGAAAGGCCTGGTTGAGATCACCGAAGGCGTTAATGCCAACGATACCATTGTGATGGATGGCGCAGGTTTTCTGACTGATCAGGCCTTAATCAAGATCGCAACCAATCACACTGCACCTTAATGGCCAAAATCAAAAATAATCTAATCTAGAATAACTAAAAAGAATGCTTCATGACGCTACCTGAACTCTCGATTAAACGCCACGTTCTCGCCTGGATGCTGTCAGGCGTGATAGTGTTATTCGGCATCATTTCGTATCAACGCATAGGCATTGACCGCATCCCCGCCATTGATTTTCCTATCATCGTCGTTAACACCACGCTGCGTGGCGCCAATCCCGATGTAGTTGATACCAGTATTACCAGCATTATCGAATCTGCGATTAACACCACTCCTGGCATAGAACATATTCAATCAACCTCATCACCCGGCGTATCTACCATCACGATTACATTTTCGCTGGATAAAAACATTGACGTTGCCTACAACGAGGTGCAGGCCAAGATTAGCCAGATTTTGCGACGCTTGCCTAACGACACCGACCCGCCCACCGTGCAGAAAGTCGATAGCAATGCCTCTGCCGTAATCTGGCTGGCGTTAAGCGGTGACCGTACGATTCAGCAACTCAATCTGTACGCAAACAACGTATTAAAGAAAAAATTTGAAACCATCAATGGCGTAGGTGAAGTAACGCTTGGTGGCCGCCGCGACCGCGTAGTCCGTGTCAATATCAAACCGGAACAGATGGCGGCTTATAAAGTTACCGCCAACGATCTGATCGCGGCTTTTAATCGTGAACATGTACAGCTGCCGGGTGGGTTCCTGGTGAGCGCTCAGTCCGAGCAGCTGCTGAAACTTGACCTGGAATTTCATAACGTCAGGGAACTGGCTGAATTAATTGTATCCACCAATAGCGGTGTACCGATCCGGCTTAAGGATGTTGCAACGATAGAAGACGGCATCACCGACAATCGTCAGGTTGCGCGCTACAACGGCAAACCCACGGTAGGTTTGGGCATGGTCAAGATTGCCAATGCCAATACCGTAGACATCATCAGGGAAGTTGAGCGCAGGCTGGAGCAGGATATTCGCCCTAATTTACCGCCGGGAATGAATCTGGAAATTTCCACTAACGACTCCATTTTCATCAACCAGCTTGTCGCCTCGCTTAAAGAGCATTTGGTAGAAGGCACTTTACTGGCCGCGCTCATTGTATTCATATTCTTGCGTTCCATACGCTCCACCCTGATTGTGGCTACCGCCATTCCAGTATCACTGCTGGCAGCGATTGCGGTGATGTATTTCTCCGGCTTCACGTTCAATTCGATGACATTGCTGGCACTGCTGCTGCTAATTGGCGTGGTGGTGGATGATGCCATTGTGGTGCTTGAAAACATATACCGCCACCGCGAACATATCGACCCCAACCCGATCAGCGCTGCGCTTAATGGTTCACGCGAAGTCACTTTTTCGGTCACCGCCGCATCATTCTCGCTGGTATGTATTTTTGCGCCGGTTATTTTTATGGATGGCATGGTAGGCAAGTTCTTCAACTCTTTCGGCGTCGTCGTCACTTTCGGCGTACTTGCGTCACTATTTGTATCACTGACGCTGACACCAATGCTCTGTTCACGTTACCTGTCTGTCTACCACCATGAGAACAAGGTTTACAGCTTGATAGGTAATGTACTGGACGCATTAGATAATGCCTACAAAAAGCTGCTGTTTATTTCACTGCAGCACCGTGGCCTGGTACTGCTGATTACGCTGGTATTTGTGTTGGTCAGCGGTTACTTCTCATTAAAGTACGTTGAAAAAGATTTCGTACCGGAATCTGACGAGAGCAGCTTTACCATCACCGTCAAAACACCGCTTGGTTCAAGCCTGGAATACACGGATTCACGCCTAAAAATGGTGGAAGCTATTGTGGCCAGCCATAAGGATGAAGTAGCCAGTTTTTTCTCTACTATAGGCTCAGGCTCACGTGGGCAGGTAAACCAAGGCAACATTAATGTGCGCTTAAAACCCAAGGAAGAACGTAAAAAGAGCCAGCAGGCTTTGGTCAAAGAACTTAAAAAAGAGCTGGACACTGTTCCTGGTGCACGTGCGCTGCCGGCAGGCGCTTCGGTAGTGCGTGGACAGCGCTCGGAAAAACTGCAATTCAATCTTACCGGCAACAATTTGCAGGAAATCGGCCGTATCTCAAAATTGCTGCAGCAGGCGCTGGGCAACAATCCTGATATGGGAAAAGTCGACCTTGACGTACAACTGGATCTGCCGCAACTCAACATGAAAGTGGACCGTGAACGCGCAGCGACATTAGGGCTGAACGCAACAGATGTTGCAACAGCCGTTAGCCTGTATGCAGGCGGCATTAATGTTGCCAAATACAATGATGCCGATGGCGACGGTCAGCGCTATGACATACGCCTGAAAGCCGCTGAACAAGACCTGAAAAACACCGCCGATCTACGCAAAATATTCCTGCGCAGCAGCAACGGCCAACTGGTGCGTCTGGATGCTGTCGCACGATTTGAGCCTGAATTAGGCGCAGCTGTAATCGGTCGCTATGACCTGCAATACGCCGCGAACTTTTATGCCAACCCAAGCATGCCGCTAGGTGAGGCGGTAGATCTGGTTAAGCAAACTTCCGCCAAAATCGTGCCCGCAGAATACAGAATCAAGATGACCGGTCAGGCTGAGGAATTCGGCAAAACTTTCAAAAACATTACATTTGTATTCGCGTTGGCTTTTATCTTGCTCTACATGGTGTTGGCAAGCCAGTTCAACTCATTTATTCAACCCTTCATCATCATGCTGGCACAACCGTTAGCAATCATCGGTGGCCTGATTGCACTACTGATCTCCGGTGATACGCTGAATATGTTCTCCATGATTGGTCTGGTGCTACTGATAGGTCTGGTAGCAAAAAACTCCATCCTGCTGGTGGATTTAACTAACCAGCTACGCGATAAAGGTATCGGCACCGATGATGCGCTGAAAGAAGCCTGCCCTATTCGCCTGCGCCCGGTGGTGATGACGTCGCTGACCATCATTCTGGCATTGCTACCGGCGGCATTGGGTCTGGGTGCTGGCTCGGAGACCAATAAACCCTTGTCTGTTGCCATCATCGGCGGCATGGTTTCCTCTACTTTGCTGACACTGGTAGTAGTACCAGCCGCTTACTCACTGGTGATGCATGGGCTGGAAAAATGGGAGCCCAGAAAATGGCTCCCATTCAGACATTAGTGCTACTTGTGTCTGGCGATCACCCAAACACCTGCCATCACAAGCGCGGTGCCGAACAGTTGCAGCCACGTAATATCTTCACCCAGAAAAATGCTGGCAAGAAAAATGGTTGAAACCGGCCCTACGGATGCCACCAGTGATGCCTTGTTGCTGCCAATACGCTGAATCCCAGCGTTCAGCAATACAGCTGGCAGCACGGTTGCAACCAACGCCATTGCCAGACTGAGCAAATAAACCTGTATCGGCAAATGCAGCAGCACTGTCTGGTGCGGTGTAGCTGCAAAATGCCCGGCACTGGCAGCAGTTGCCGCCAGCATGGTGTAGGCTGTAAACAATGATGAACCTACCCGCGGAATCAAACGACCACTGAACACCAGGTAAGCCGCATATGTAATCGCACTGGCAAACACCAGCGCAATGCCCAGCATGGTTTGGTTGTTGCCAAGCGTTGTGAGTGCAATATCATGACCCACAACCAAGCCAACACCGGCGTAAGTCAGCACCAGCGCAAATAGCTCACGCTTAGTGATGCGCTGTTTGAACAATATTGCGGTCAGCATCACCACAATAGTCGGATACAGAAACAAGACAATCCGCTCCAGTCCGGCAGAAACATAAGCAAGGCCTGCGAAGTCCAGCCACATGGGTCCATAGCCGCCCAGCATGCCTGCCACGACAATCATCCAACCATCACGGCGTGAAATATCGATAGCTTTTGCCGAAGCACGAGCCCACAACGCCAAGCCGATAAAAAACGGGGCTGAAAATGCCATACGCAAAGCAATCAATGTTGCCGCATCTACAGAATAGGCATAAGCGAGCTTCACAAATATCGCTTTGGAAGATACAGTCACAGCAGCGACCAGCACCATCAACGAGCCTATATAAGCGTTGCGTAATACTTGCGGATTTGGGGATTGCATGTTGTTACCCTTTATTAAGGGGCTCAACGAGGAAGGGAAAGATAATGAATCAACCGCGGAGAGCCCGCGGTTGCAAAAATTATGACAAGCAGCAACCGCAGCACAACATGGCATTTAGCCATAGTGCCTTGCGGGCGATGACTGCGGGTGCAGAAATGTAGTTACTGTTTGTCATAGAACACACAATATACTGGAAACTAATTAATATAGTCAAGGCTAGCTTCAGCGGCTTATTAAATAAACTTCTGCAGCACTTCCAGCTGTAGGCCAGCCAGCCTGGGCTGCCAAATTTCCGGGTTGACCGGGAAGGTCTCAAAAACACCCGTCCTGTGATAACCGCGCCGTTCATAGAACGCTATCAACTCATGCCGCAAGGTGATCACGTGCATTACAAATTTTCTTACCGGCCAATGTTGCTGCGCATAGCCTTCGGCATAAGTGAGCAGTTGCTTACCTATGCCGCCGCCCTGCATGCCAGGGTTTACGACAAACAAGCCAACATGTGCAGCATCGCCCTTTAGCTCGACGCAAACCGAGGCAACAATTTCACCATCACGGATCGCTACCAGTATGCCGCTATCTGCTGACTCAATCAAACGCTGCACTTCTGCTGCTGTCGTGCGCAGGCCATCCAGCAGGTCGGCCTCGGTAGTCCAACCTTGCCGGCTGGTTTCACCACGGTAAGCGGCATTTGCAAGCGAAGCGATAGCAGACGAATCGGCGACCAGTGCACGGCGGAAAGACAGTGGCTGCATCATCCAGCCTTGTGTGAATTTACTAGCTTCTGTACCACCAGACTGCCCACCATATCACCTTGTACATTCATCGTAGTGCGCAGCGTATCCAGCAACCGGTCTACCGGCAATAAAATGGCAATAGCCTCGGCTGGCAAGCCTACCGACTGCAGCACCATCACCATCGTCACCATACCGGCACTCGGTATGCCCGGGGCACCCATCGCCGCGATCATGGCGGTAAAGAATACTATCAACTGCTGTGCGATACTGAGATCGACGCCAATCATGTTGGCGATGAACAACGCAGCTGCAGCCTCATATAGCGCCGTGCCATCCATATTGATAGTAGCCCCCAAGGGCACGACAAAGCCGGCAATTTCGGGTTTTACCTGCAACTGCTGGCTGACGCAGCGCAAGGTTACCGGCAGCGTCGCAGAGCTGGAGCTGGTGGCAAATGCCGTGACCAGAGCCTCTCGGGCACCGCGCCAGAATGTCACTGGCGGCATGCGTGTGAACAGATACAGAATCAGCGGCAGCACTACAATGCCATGCAGCAGCAGCGTACCGACCACCACCGCTACAAACTTGGCCAGGATGCCCAGCATGGCAATATCCTGCCCCGCGACCAGCTTGATCAGCAGGGCCATAATGCCGATTGGTGCCAGCCGCATGACCCAGCCGACAATCAACATGGTCACATCCAGCACTTGCTGCAGTAACTGGTGCAATTGCCTGAAACGTTCGCCGCTCATGACCAGTGCCACGCCAAGCATGAGCGCAAACATGACGACAGCCAGCACATTACCTTGTGCTAAAGCCGCAAACGGATTCATGAATAATCCATGCAGAAACTGGGCAAAGAACTCCGGCAGCGGCATCTGCTTCGCTTCAAAATCCTGCATGGCGTGCGCAAACAGGTTCATCGACATGCCGACGCCAGGTTTGAAATACAGGCTGGCAGCCATGCCGAGAGTAATCGCGATTGCCATGCTGCCGATAAAAAACAGCAGCGTCGTCACCCAGACGCGCTGCATCTGCTGGTGCTGGCGCAGATTGGCGATGCCAACTGCAATAGAGCTGAATACCAGCGGAACCAGCACCATTTTGAGCAAATCAACAAACAATGTGCCCAGCAAACCGGAGGTATACAGTCCGGCCTGCGCCAGCCGGTGTTCAGCACCAAGCCCATGAAAATACACGCCAGCGACAATGCCAAGAACAGCACCGAGCAGAATCTGTACGTTAAGGCTGGGCAGCTTCATACGCGATTGATTACTTGGATGCTTTGGCTGCTTTTGGTTTTGCAGTTTTTGCCTTAACAGCTTTCGGTTTAGCCTGTTCAGACGCGTCTGTTATTGGCGCTTCATTCACATCAGCTTCTGTTTCTGCGGGTGAGCCAGCGTTTGCAACCGAGATCTTCTCAAATACCGCGGCAAAAAAGCCATCGGTATTATGCAGATGCGGCAGTAGTTTAAGATAATTGCCGGTATCCAGCGCAATTTGCTGCTGCGCCAGAATCTCTGCTGCATTCAGCAGTTTGAAATCCGGGTGTGTCGCCAGGAACTGTTCTGCGATTTTCTCGTTCTCGTCACTTAATAAACTGCAAGTGGCGTAAATCAAACGGCCGCCGGTTTTGGTGAGTTTGGCAGCACGCGCCAGAATATTAGCTTGCTTGATATTAAGCTCTGCGATGTCTTCCGGCATCTGGCGCCATTTCAGATCAGGATTGCGGCGCAAGGTACCTAGGCCGCTGCACGGCGCATCGACCAGCACGCGGTCAAACTTGCCGTTCAGCCGTTTCAGTTTTGGGTCGGTTTCGCTGCTTATCACCTGTGCATGCAGATTGCTCAAACCGGAGCGTTTCAAACGCTGTCCCAGGTTGTGCAGACGTTTTTCAGACACATCAAACGCGTACAGGCGGCCGGTATTACGCATCAGCGCACCAATTGCCAGGCTCTTGCCGCCAGCCCCTGCACAGAAATCCGCCACCATCATGCCGCGCTTAGGCGCAACCAGATATGACAACAACTGGCTGCCTTCATCCTGCACTTCGATCTTGCCTTCGGTAAACAACACGTGGCGGCCGATGTTCATGCGGTTAGGCATGCGGATACCAACCGGAGAATAAGGCGTTTTTGTAATGTTGGTGATGCCCGAAGTGTTCTCGGCGATGAATTTTGCCAGCACTTCATCACGGTTGCCCTTGATGGTATTCACACGCAGATCCAGCGTTGCCTGCTCATGCATGCTACGGCCGATAGTAAGCGCCTGCTCTTCACCATATTGGGCCACGAGTTTATCCCACAGCCAGTCACGCACATCGGCCTGCACGGCAAGCGGCAGATTCTCGGTGGATTTTGCCTTGATCATATGCGCCCACTCTTTTTGCTGCTCGTTGAGCACCGGTTCCAACTCGCGAATACTCATGCCCTGCACCCGTAGCAGATAGGCCAGAATCAACTTACGCGCATCATCCGGGTCATCTTCTTCATTGGCAGTTACAGTGCTCAGGAAACGCAGGCGGCGCAAAACGCCATAAACGCTCTCGGCAACAAACGCACGCTCTTTGGTACCTAATTCGCGGTTATTGCGAAAGAATTCACTTAATTTGGCATCCGCAGGACTGCTGAATGTCAGCAGATTGGATAAAACAACAGCAGCTTGCCGGATTAGATTAGGCGTCATATTGGGTTTTCTTTACTTAAATTTTCAATGTTTTTTCGTCAGGTTGCAGGAGTCATGAAAAACATTTTTTATGAGATGCAGTGCAAGGCGCACGGAACGCAGAAACCGGAATGTACACGAAGTACATGAGGATTTCGAGTACCGCGCAACGATGCAATGCACTCATAAAATATGAATTTTCGTGATTCCTTTAATCGATGTGTAATTCGGTCAGTATCTGTTCCAGCTTCTGCCCATTATCATCCACCATCAGAATCTTCACTGGTACATGGTGGTAATCGGCAGCGAGCCACAGCTCCTTAGTCTCCTGCGTATCCTGTGCGGGTGGTGCCAGATGCAGTGTCTTGTACTGCACACCCTCGCTGGCAACATTCTCAGCATCAGGATTGATATGGTATTGATACTGGTTGAGCTTCTTGCCGGTTGTCAGCGTTACCGTAATGTCGCCTTTTAACGGTGCAGGCAGGTACATGAACTGGTAGGCAAAGCTGGCAAGGTCTTGCGTGCCAGCCGTGAGCGGCGCTTCTTTTAACTTGCCTTTTACCGTCATGCGCAAATTCTGCTTAGCCCAGTCAAAATCGGCGAGCAACGCCTTTTTAGGGTTATCACCCTGGCGCAACTCAAAGCGGACTGGCTTCAGACCTTGTGCAGTAACTTCACCGCTGCTGGTCAGCACCCGCTCGCCGAACAGTGCATAAACACCAATGCCTTTGGTAATGCTTTCAACCTTGTAGGTACCGTTGCTGACCGAAAACTGCTCATGCACCTTGGCAAACGGCTGGCCATTTTTTGTTACCTCATACACCGCCTGAATGCGCTTAGGCAAGGCGGCGTTGGAAATTGCCGCCGGCTCAGCCACGGCCGATGTCGCCAGAAACAGAACTGCAATGCTTAATGATTTGATGTGATTAAACACAGGATTTCCTTAAATTTAAAAAACACATCAATCTAACGCGCCAGCAGAAGTTTCGTTACGCGGCATTCCGTATGCGGAGCATTTAAACAACAACAGTTGGCGCTTCACCCGCATTCTGGGCACGGATAAGGCCGATTTCATATACGGTCTCGCCGCTTGCTTCCAGCAATTGTTTCGCCTGTGCTGCATGCTCTTTAGCTACAACTACCGCCATACCGATACCGCAGTTGAATGTCTTGTACATTTCGCTAGGCACGATATTGCCCTGCGCCTGCAGCCACTGGAATAATGGCGGCAACTGCCAGCTTGCTGCCTTGATTTCAGCAGTCAGACCTGCTGGTAGCACACGCGGGATATTCTCGGTGATGCCGCCGCCGGTGATATGCGCCATGCCTTTTACCGGCACTGCTTCGATCAGTTTCAGCAGTGATTTTACATAGATGCGGGTAGGCTCCATCACCACGTCCTTGAATTTTCTGCCGTGGAAATCGGATTCAAAGTCAATGCCTGATTTCTCAATCAGCTTGCGGATCAATGAATAGCCGTTTGAGTGCGCGCCGCTTGAAGCTAAACCCAGCACCACATCACCGGCAGCAATCGTAGTGCCGTCGATCAGCTTGGATTTATCAGCACAGCCTACGGCAAAACCTGCCAGGTCATACTCACCTGCCGGGTACATGCCCGGCATTTCTGCGGTTTCACCGCCTACCAAAGCACAGCCAGACTGCTCACAGCCTTGCGCAATACCCTTGATGACCTGTGCCGCTACGCCAACCTCAAGCTTGCCACAGGCAAAATAATCCAGGAAGAACAATGGCTCAGCACCCTGCACCAGAATATCGTTCACGCTCATGGCCACCAGATCGATACCTACGGTGTCATGCTTGTTCAATTCAAAAGCGAGTTTCAGTTTAGTGCCCACGCCATCGGTACCGGAAACCAGAATCGGCTCCTTGAACTTTTGCGGCACGGCAAACAGTGAGCCAAAACCGCCAATACCGCCCAGCACTTCCGGGCGCATGGTGCGTTTGGCAAAAGGTTTGATCTGCTCAACCAGGGCGTCGCCCGCTTCAATATCCACACCCGCATCGCGGTAGCTGATAGAAGTTTTATCTGAATTATTGGCGCTCAAGTCCGTTCTCGCTTTCTACTAAAATTGTGTTCTGTCGTTATAATGTTATTTTAACCGAAATGACTGATTAACCGAAATTTCGGGCACATCAAAATTCCAGACAAATCAAAATGGTGAACTTGGCAAATGGATAACCGTATACATTACCTGTGGTGGATTGCCGGGCTAACTGTCTGCGGGCTGATTTACCTGCTGGGGCCAATACTTACGCCGTTTTTGATAGCCGCCATTCTGGCTTACATCACCAACCCGCTTGTAAATAGAGTCGATGCCCTGAACTTCAGCTTTATCAACGGCAAGCCCAGCTATAGCCCAAGCCGTACGGTTGCAGCATTGGCTGTGATGCTGTTTTTATTTGCCCTGCTGGTAATGATGCTGCTGATTGTGATGCCTTTGATGCAAAAAGAATTTTTGCTGATCTCGCAAAAACTGCCGGCTTACTTCAATACCGCAAAAAATATTCTGGAACCATGGCTGGAAAAAAACTTTGGGGTTAGCCTCAATATCGACTACGCGCAGATCCAGCAGATCGTCAACGACAACTGGAAAACTGCCGGCAACTTTGCCAAACAGCTCGCGTTGGGCATTGGCAGTCAGGGGCTGGCCATTATGGGCTGGCTGGCCAATTTAGTGCTGATTCCGCTAGTGCTGTTCTACCTGCTGGTGGACTGGAACGAGATCATCAGCAAAATCAAACACCTGCTGCCGAGAAAGATACTGGCAAAGACCATAGAAATCGCCGGTGATATTGATGCCGTGCTGGCCGAATTCCTGCGCGGACAGTTGACCGTCATGCTACTAATGAGCGTATTTTATGCCACAGGGTTATGGCTGACAGGTCTGGAACTCGCACTGCCGATAGGCGTGTTATCTGGCTTGCTGGGCTTTGTACCCTACCTGGGCATAGGTCTGGGGCTGGGTTTAGCCACGCTTACCGGCCTTTTGCAATTCAGCAGCCTGCACGACCTGATACCGGTACTGGTTGTATTTGGCCTCGGCCAAATTGTGGAAAGCATGCTGCTGACTCCCTACTTGGTAGGTGACCGTATTGGCTTGCACCCATTGGTGGTTATTTTCGCGCTGATGGCAGGCGGCCAGTTATTCGGATTTGCCGGTGTGCTACTGGCATTGCCGGTTTCTGCAGCAATTGCCGTAGGCTTCAGGCACGCTAGGCAACACTACCTCAGCAGCAATTTTTATAATGGTTAATTCAGAGATTTCTCAAGTTTGAAACAATTACTTTTAGATATTCAACCGCCCTCACCACCTACGCTGGATAATTTCATTGCAGGTCAAAATGCAGAAGCGCTGCACAGCCTGAAAATGGCAATTGATGGTGTAAATGAAGCCCGCTTCATCTATGTTTGGGGAACGCCGGGCAGCGGCAAAAGCCACCTGCTGCAAGCCTGCAATAATCTGGCGCATGAACGTAACCTGCCGCTCAGCGTAGTAGATGACGTCAATACACTGGATGAGGACGCTCAGATCGAATTGTTCAACTACTTCAACCAGCTGCGCGCATCTGGCGGCATCCTGATCACCAGTGGCAGCGCAGCCCCCACACAGATGGGGTTGCGTGACGACCTGGCCACCCGCCTGGCATGGGGACTGGTATACCAACTGCACCCGCTGAGTGATGAAGAAAAAGCGCAGGCATTGAGAACGCATGCCAGAGAACGCGGTATGAAACTGCCGGACGAAGTAGTGGATTACTGCCTGCGTTACCTGCGCCGCGATTTACCCACATTAATGGCAGTATTGAACGCACTCGACAAATGGTCGCTCACTGAAAAGAAACCGGTGACCGTGCCTTTATTAAAAAAACTGCTGCAATTGCCACTGGAAATTTAAGCACGTATCACGCTAGTGTAAAATTGCAGTATTGCTATAAAACTGTATTGCTATAAAACTATTGATAGATAAAAACTATCCGAGGAATTAACATGCTACGCATTACCGAAATCAAACTGCCGGTCGAAAACGCGCAGTCACTCACGCACCAGGCCGATGAAATCAAAGCAGCCCTGCTCAAAAGACTGGAAATTCCAGCCGGTGACCTGATTCATTTCGAGATTTTTAAACGTGGCGTAGATGCACGTAAATCACATGCCATTCTATATGTGTACAGCCTGGACGTGGAAGTTAAAAACGAGGCAAAAGTTCTCGCCAAGTTCCGTAAAGACGCGCACATCAAGCCAGCGCCTGATACTGAATACAAATATGTAGCGCAGAACACTTCCACGGATAAACCACGCCCAGTTGTAGTGGGTTTTGGCCCCGCGGGGATTTTTTCCGCACTCATTCTAGCGCAATCTGGCTTCAGGCCTATTGTACTGGAACGCGGCAAAGCAGTACGCGAGCGCACCAAAGACACCTGGGGCCTGTGGCGCAAAAACAAATTAAACCCGGAGTCCAACGTGCAGTTTGGCGAAGGCGGTGCCGGCACATTCTCTGACGGCAAGCTATACAGCCAGATCAAAGACCCCAAACACTACGGCCGTAAGGTGATACAGGAGTTTGTAAAAGCTGGCGCACCAGAAGAAATCCTATACGTCAGCCATCCGCACATCGGTACTTTCCGCCTGGTGGGCATGGTGGAAGAAATGCGCAACACCATTATTGCGCTGGGGGGCGAGATACGCTTTGAAAGCCGGGTGGAAGACATTGAGTTAAGCAAAGACAATGACGGCCAGAATCAGGTACAGGCGGTAGTGCTACAGACCGGCGAACGCATCGCCACCAACCATCTTGTACTGGCGGTAGGCCACAGCGCACGTGACACTTTTGAAATGATCTACAAACGTGGCGTCTACATTGAGGCGAAGCCATTCTCCATCGGCTTCCGTATCGAACACCCACAATCACTGATTGATAGGGCCAGATACGGCAAGAGCTACAGTGAAGACTTACTCAGCAAGCTGGGTGCTGCCGATTACAAGCTGGTGCACCATGCCAAAAACGGCCGCTCCGTGTACAGCTTCTGCATGTGCCCGGGCGGTACAGTAGTGGCGGCAGCATCGGAGCCAAACCGCGTGGTGACTAACGGCATGAGCCAATATTCACGCAACGAGCGCAACGCCAATGCCGGTATCGTGGTTGGCATTACACCGGAAGTAGATTACCCAAACCACCCGCTGGCTGGCATGGAATTGCAGCGCAAGCTGGAAAGCCATGCCTTTGTGCTGGGCGGCGGTAACTACAATGCGCCGGGGCAATTGATCGGCGATTTCCTTGCCAACCGGCCTTCAACCAAATTTGGCGAAGTCACGCCGTCCTACACGCCGGGCGTACATCTCACCAATCTGGACACAGCCCTGCCAGAATTTGCCATCACGGCCATCCGTGAAGCGATACCTGAGTTTGCGAAACAGGTAAAAGGCTTTGATCTGGCCGATGGCGTACTCACTGGGGTAGAAACCCGCACTTCTTCACCTATTCGTATTAAACGTGATGATGACACCCTGCAAAGCATCAACACCAAAGGCTTGTATCCTTGTGGTGAGGGCGCTGGTTATGCCGGCGGCATTCTGTCGGCAGGGGTTGACGGCATCAGAGTGGCCGAGGCGGTTGCATTAAGCCTTAGCCATGCTTAGCGTCCATACAAAACTCTATGCCGGCTTTCAAGTTTGGGGTAAAGTAAAACTGCTTGATTCAAACTCAACACTCTGGAGAATAGCTATGAAAGTAAATGTCGGCGGTGTAGATCGTATCGTGCGTATTGTTGCGGGTCTGGCTTTAATTGGCTGGGTGCTGTTTGCGAATGGCCCGACATGGGCATGGATAGGTATCGCGCCACTAGCCACAGGGCTTTTGAACTTCTGTCCTGCTTACAGCATTCTGGGTATCAGTACCTGCAAAGCAAAATAAAAAAAGGCGGCTTATAGCCGCCTTTTTAACACCAATTAACTTACTGCCTGATCAAATGGTCAAAAGCGCCAAGAGCAGCTTTTGAGCCTTCTCCCATAGCAATGATGATCTGCTTGTAAGGTACAGTCGTCACATCACCTGCCGCAAATACGCCTGACAATGAAGTCTGGCCATGTGCATCCACTACTATTTCATTAAATTTGCTGAGCTGCATACCGCTGGTTTTGAGCCAATCGGTATTCGGCAGCAAACCGATCTGCACAAACACACCAGCCAGTTCAACGGTATGCAACGCATTAGTCACACGGTCACGATAAACCAAACCATTCACTTTGTGGTCTGCACCAATGATTTCTGTCGTTTCAGCATTCAAAATCACCGTCACATTATTCAATGTGAATAATTTGTTTTGCAGAACTGCATCGGCAGTTAAATGATCGCCGTGTTGCAGCAATGTCACATGCTCAACAAAACCTGACAGGTCAATTGCCGCTTCCACACCGGAGTTACCGCCGCCAACTACCGCAACATGTTTACCCTTAAATAGCGGGCCATCGCAATGCGGGCAATAAGCCACACCTTTACCGCGATACTCTTTCTCACCCGGCACATTCAGTTCTCTCCAGCGTGCGCCGGTAGCCACAATAACGGATTTACTTTTTAGTGTTGCACCACTTTCTAGCTTGATCTCAATCAGATTGCCGGATGATGCATCAGCTGGCGCATTTAATGATTGTGCACGCTGCAAACGCATCACATCTACATCATAGCTCGCCACATGCTCTTCCAAGGCCGCCACTAGTTTAGGGCCTTCTGTATCCTTCACTGAAATGAAGTTTTCAATCGCCATTGTATCCATCACCTGACCACCAAAACGGTCTGCTACAATGCCGGTTTTAATGCCTTTACGCGCTGCATAAATTGCAGCCGATGCGCCGGCAGGGCCGCCACCCACAATCAATACATCGTAAGGAGCTTTAGCATCCAGCTTTTTGGCTTCACGCGCTTCAGCACCTTTATCCAGCTTAGGCAGGATTTCGTCAAGCTCCATGCGACCTGCACCAAAGACTTCACCATTCAGATAGATGGTTGGTACAGACATGATTTCCCTGGCTTTGACTTCGTCCTGATATAGCGCGCCATCTACCATCACGTGAGTGATATTGGGGTTAATCACCGCCAGCATATTCAGCGCCTGTACAACATCAGGGCAGTTGTGGCAGCTCAATGAAATGTAGGTTTCAAAATGAAACTTGTCATCAATTGCTGCAATCTGCTCGATTTTCTCCGCCTCCAGTTTCAAGGGGTGACCACCGACTTGCAGCAAAGCCAGTACCAATGAAGTGAATTCATGGCCCATCGGGATACCGGCAAAACGGATGCCTACTTGTTTGGCAGCGTCCTTGTGCGTAGTGGCGCGCTTCACTGCAAATGACGGCTTGCGTACATCATCTTCATGGGTGAGCGTGATCTTGTCAGACATTGCTGCAATTTCTTCAAGCAGGTCTGACATCTCCTGCGCACCGGCGCTGCCATCCAATGATGCAGCCAGTACAATCGGCTCTCTGAGCATTTGCAAATACGTTTGAAGCTGTGTTTTGATTTCGGTATCTAATGCCATGATTACCCTCTTTAATAACTGAAATTTCGAAAAAAAAGCTTTATCTTATGGATAAAGCTATATGTTTGTATTGCTCCCCGGGCTTTTGGCCCGGGGGCAACATGAATCAAAGCTTGGCCTTGATTAGATCTTGCCTACCAAATCCAGTGAAGGGGTCAAGGTTTTAGCGCCTTCTTGCCATTTAGCCGGGCATACCTGGCCTGGGTTAGCTGCGGTGAATTGCGCTGCTTTTAATTTACGCAGTGTTTCTTTTACATCACGTGCGATTTCGTTGCTGTGAATTTCCACTGTTTTAATCACGCCTTCTGGATTGATTACGAAAGTACCGCGCAATGCCAAGCCTTCTTCATCAATATGCACATCAAATGCACGTGTCAATTGATGAGTTGGGTCGCCAACCAGCGGGAATTTTGCTTTACCCACTGCCGGTGAAGTCTCGTGCCAAACTTTGTGTGAGAAATGCGTATCGGTAGTTACGATATAAACTTCTGCACCCGCTTTTTGGAACTCTGCATAGTTGTCAGCAGCATCTTCAACTTCTGTCGGGCAGTTAAATGTAAATGCAGCTGGCATGAAAATGATCACTGACCATTTGCCTTTAAGGCTTGCATCTGTCACTTCGATGAATTTACCATTATGGAAAGCCTGTGCTTTGAATGGTTGAACTTGTGTATTAATTAATGACATATTTTTTCCTTTTGTTTATTAAAAAATTACTGTTGTTGAAAACATCTATCAGTTGATGAAACGAATTATAGAGAGGCTATTTCAATAAATCCAATTGAACGTTTAAATGATATTGATAAAAATAACTTATTAATTCATTTAAGCTGCCGTAACGGCAATTTCCTGGGTGGCAGTCGCACCGATATTGTCATGCCAGGTAACGCTCACAATATCACCCAGTTTGGCACCCTTCAACCTGAAAGTAAGATAAGGATTTTTGGAGATACCAGTTCCCCACTGTGCCTCGAGCACGGTTTTTCCATTAAGCGTAGCGGTCAGCAACTGCACGAAATGTGCCGGAATCAGCTGATTGAAATCATCCTTCCTGCGGCCGGTCTCCATGGGATGGCTCATTAATACTTTCACTTCAACAATATCGCCTTTTAACTGGGCGCGCATTTTCATGTTATCCATACATTAGCCCCAATCTGTCATCCACAGCCATTTTCAAGCACTTCAACATTTTTTGCATTGGTGAAATACTGACCACCCGCTTTTACAACCACCTTGATATCCGAAGTTTCTGCCATTTTTATGCGCGTCACCACAAATGGCTCTGCGCCATTGCTGAACATAAAATTGGCAATCAATGGTGTCGGGTTTTTCTCTGCAAAAATCGCTATCGCCTCGGTATTGGCAATATTGCTTTTCACTTCCACCTGCACAATCGCTCCATTTTCGGCGCGGTCTGGCGCGGTAATCTGAATATCCGTGCTTGGTGTCTCTTTATCAACATTCAGGTTCTTGCTCGCATCCTTGAGTTGCACCGCTTCAAAAGCCGCCTTGTTCCATATGGCTGCCAGCACCTTTACCGGCAGCCATGCCGCTAATGTTACCAACCCCAGTAAGAAATCTCTACGCCGCATGGCCTTACTCCTTAAAGTTTCGGTTTTTTCTCGTCACCCAGCATTTGCCTTAGCTGTTTCAGGCGGGCTTCCACTATAGACTTCTGGTAAAAATCGCCGTCATTGGCTTTGGTGGCCAGATCCATTTGTTCCAACGCACGCGGCAAATCATATTTTCTATAATAGGCTTCACTTTGCGCCTGATGGCTCAACAAGGTTTTATTCTGCATAGTGTAGGCCTTGGCGAGTAAATCATAAAAATATGGATCATCCGGGTATAAGCTTTGTTTTTCCAGTACCAGCTGCACCGCTTTATCGGCCTGCTTGATTGCCAAAAAATGTTCCGCATAGCCGTAAATCAATGCCCGGTTATCCGGATAACGCGCCAATGCATAAGCATACTGCTTGGCTGCCTGCTGCGGATTATTTTTAGCTACCGCCAGCCGTGCTGCCAGAGTTTCGAACATCGCATGCGGCGGCGCATTCTTTTTCAACCAGGCCAGCTCCTTTTCAAGCTGAGGCAATGCATTTTTTCGTAACAATGCAACAGCCAAACCATAATGCTCTGCCGCCTCATTTGCATAACGCTGCTCACGAATATTTTGCTCAAAAACAGCAATCGCTGCTTCTGGCGTAACATAACTTGCCCTGAGTTTTGCACGTACATAATGAAACTCGACACTATCAATCACCTGCCGGTATGGCATTTGCTCTACGCGATTCGTCACGTCTGCAATACGCTCAAACGTCAGCGGGTGGGTACGCAAGAAACTGGGGGCACTGCCTTCTGAGAATCGTGAACCACGCTGCAATGTATTAAAAAAAGTCGGCATGGCGCGCACATCAAAACCGCCACTATCCAGAATCTGCAAGCCGATACGGTCGGCCTCCCGCTCATGCTCGCGTGTGTAATCAAGCTGTGTTTGTACGCCTATCGCACTTGCCGTGGTAAACGCGCCAGACGTCAACTGTGGATTGGAACGCGACACCAGCAGCGCCAGCGCCAACCCGGCAATATTTTTTAAAGTGTCATATTTCTGTGCCGCAAGCATCCGCGCCAAATGTCGTTGCGTTACGTGGCCAATTTCATGGCCCAATACGCTGGCCAATTCAGATTCACTATTGGCACCCAACATCAAACCGGTATGAACACCGATTACCCCACCAGGCATCGCAAAAGCGTTAATAGAACTATCCTGTACTACAAAGAAATTGAATTTTTGGCGCTTCTCTGGGCCATTGGCTACCAAGCGTGCCCCCAGAGCCTGTAAGTAGTCGGTTACTTCTACATCGTGCAGTACATCATCACTGACTGCCACTTCACGCAATATTTGTTCAGCAATCGCCTGTTCTTGCAATGGCGACATCACCGTCGCTGATACATCACCCAAATCCGGCAATTCATTGGCGGATGAATAGGATAGGAAAATTACCGGCACCAGTGCCAGCATAATAATTATTAACTTTAATTTCATTATTGCTATGATAACGTTTGTAGCTATTCAGTTCATGAAAAAATGTTTCGAAATATTACACTGGCATCCATTACCACAGGCTTATCTCCCATATGAAATCCAACCAACCGTCTCTCACACATTTTGATGCCAGCGGCCAAGCCCACATGGTTGATGTCGGTGCAAAATCAGAAACTCATCGTATCGCGATTGCCGTAGGTAAAATCTCCATGCTGCCGGCTACCCTCACACTCATTCAGCAAGGCAACAGCAAAAAAGGCGATGTACTAGGCATAGCCAGAATAGCTGCGATTCAGGCCAGCAAAAAAACTTCAGATCTGATTCCATTGTGCCATCCCATCGGCTTAACACGTGTTGCAGTTGATTTTGAAATTAACACCAGCGAATCGAGCATTAGTTGCAGCGTAACTACTGAAACTTACGGCAAAACCGGCGTGGAAATGGAAGCGCTGACTGCGGTAAGCGTAGGCTTACTTACCATCTATGACATGTGCAAAGCCGCTGACCGCGGCATGATCATCAGCGACATCAAATTGCTGGAAAAACACGGCGGCAAATCGGGAGATTGGGTGAGCGCCGGCTAATCCAATAAAGGAAACTCGCTATATTTCAGCACGAGCATGTATTACCAGTTGCTCAAAATTAGCAGCAGAAACTGGTTTGCTGAAATAAAACCCCTGGAAATAAAGACAGCCGAACTGCTTCAGCAATTCAAACTGTTCCAATTGTTCAACGCCTTCAGCAACGATGTCGCAATGGATTGTATTACCCACGGCAAGCACCATTTTTATGATGGCCGCATCATTAGAGTCGGTAAGCACATCATGCACAAATGACTGATCAATCTTGATTTGGGTCACAGGCAGCTTTTTAAGGTAAACCAGCGATGAATGGCCGATGCCAAAATCATCCAGCGACACTCTGATACCCATTTTCTTCAAAACCAGCATCTTATTAATAACATCATCCATATTATCAATCACTGCGGTTTCAGTCAGTTCCAGCTTGAGCAAATCCGGGTCTATGCCCGTAGCGCTGATCATCTCTTTCAGCTCTTTAATAAAATTAATATACAGGAACTGTTTAGCGCTGATATTGACTGACAGCTTGATTTTACTGAGTAGCGGATGTGACTCCCAAGCTTTGATTTGATGGCAGGCCTGCTGCAATACCCAATGTCCGATTTTAATAATCTGGTTACTTTTTTCTGCAATAGGAATGAATTCCACAGGATAAATCTCGCCGAATTGCGGATGCACCCAGCGCAATAAAACCTCGGCAGCAATGATGTTTTGGTCGGCATCTACAATACTTTGATAATTGAGGTGCAATTCGTTATTAGCAATAGCTGTAGATAGCGCGGACTTCAATGCAAAGCTTTTATCCAGGCCTTCCTGAGTAAATTCATCATAAAAACGATAAGTGTTTCGACCTGCCGCTTTTGATTCATACATTGCAGCATCAGCATGCCGCAGGTGTGTTTCAAAAGTATTAAGCTGGCTATCCTTAAATAAGGTTACGCCCAGACTGGCGCTGGTGTTAAATTCAAACAGCCCCAAATGATAGCTGGTGTTAAATTTTTCCAGTAATTTTTGCGCAACTTCACTCGCCTGCTCATAAGCAATGTTTTTGCTGGTATGCAGGCCTTCAAGAATCACTATAAATTCATCGCCGCTAAGCCTGGCCACAGTATCTCCCGCCCTTACAGTGCTTTGGATACGGCTTGCCACTTCAATCAGTAACTGGTCACCAACATCATGGCCTTTGGTGTCATTCAGTATTTTAAAATCATCCAGATCGATAAAGATCAGTGCGCAATAGGTTTGGGTGCGCTGACTGATAAGCACCGCATGTTGAAAGCGGTCAACTAATAAACGGCGATTAGGTAAACCAGTCAACACATCATAGTAGGCAAAGTTTTCTATTTCCTGTCTGGCTCTTTTCTGCTCGGAGATATCGCGTATAAAGCCCGTAACCAATGACAAGCCATCTTCCTTAAGCCCGGCCAAAGTCAACTCAACCGGAAACTCACTGCCATCCGAACGCATTGCGATAAGTTCTACGCGCTGATTAAACATGCGTTTCTTATTGGTGAGCACATAGTGTTTATAGCCATCTTCATGCGCCTTACGCAGGCTTGGCGGGATAATAATCTCAGACATCGGCCTACCCGTCACTTGTTCTTTTCTGTAGCCAAACATACGTTCTGCTGCCGGATTAAACTCCACCAGGTTGCCGGCATCATCAATAGTCAGAATAGCATCCAGCGCACCATCAACTACCGCACGTAATTTTTTATCGTTTTCACGCGAAGCCTTTGCAGCAGCGTTGCGCTCGGATTGCAGCGCCGAAATGAGCAGCATGGTCACCACCAATGTGATCATAAAAACCCAGAGCGAAAACAGACCTTCGTGGACATTGATGCTGTAAAAGGTTCCATAACCCTGCGATGTAAACCACACCGCCAAAGCACACAAACTGATAACGACCAGTGAGCCGCCAACCACACCAAAAGCCATGGAAGCCCAGATCAAAACTGGCAGAATCAAAAAGGCAGTCAATAAAAACTGCTTATTGAGATCGCTCACCAAAGTGACGATAAAGAATTCGCAACCGGCAAAAAACAACAGCCATGCAATCAATTGAAAGTTTTGATACGAATTGGTAATGAGCTTGGTTTTACTGATATTCAATACCAAGGGCAGGGCCAGCAACACACCAATACTATCGCCCATCCACCAGATAAACCATACCCTGAGCATATCACCGGAAGCGACACTTCCACTTAAATACAGGTTAAGCACGCCGCCTGATGAAGAAATCAGCATGCCGATAAATGCAACGGCAATCATCAGCACAATGTCTCGTTGCCGGATTAGATGGTGATCAAACTGAAACTTTTTGAGCAGATACGCCGTAAAAAGCGGCGCGAGCGTGTTACCGCAGGCAATGCCAAGCGAAGTACTGACAGACAAACCGAGCGAATATTCTACAAAAGTCGCTGCAATTAAAATGGCCGGTAAACTAATATTGCCCCAGCGCATGATTGCGCCAACCGCAATACCGCTTGGCAACCACAGCAATGTAGCAATCGACTCTTTATACGGCCCCATCAAGCCGAGCTTGGCAGTAAAAAAATATGCCAGGCCCACCAAGACAAATTTTAACGTTAATGATTTTAGCGCTGACAAACGCGCTGTTGCGGGGCCGTTTTGCATCGCATTACTTAGTATTCATATCCAGCCCTGCCTGCACTAATTCCGCCGCACGCAATACCGCACGCGCCTTGTTTTGTGTTTCTATCCATTCGCTTTGTGGAACAGAGTCGGCAACGATGCCTGCTCCGGCCTGCACATGCAGCGTATGGTTTTTAATGACCCCGGTTCTAATCGCAATCGCCACATCCATATCGCCATTAAAACCCAAATAACCAACCGCACCGGCGTATATGCCGCGTTTGCTTGGTTCCAGCTCATCAATAATTTCCATCGCACGCACTTTAGGCGCACCACTCACCGTACCGGCCGGGAAAGTGGCTTTTAGCACATCAATCGCATCCATGCCAGGTTTGAGTTTACCTTCCACATTACTCACGATATGCATCACATGTGAATAACGCTCGATCATCATATTATCGGTCACTTTTACTGAACCGGTCACGGCAACACGGCCTACATCATTGCGACCCAAATCCATCAACTGCACGTGCTCTGCACGTTCTTTAGGGTCTGCCAGCAACTCTTCTGCCAGCGCAATGTCCTGCTCACGTGTTTTACCACGTGGACGGGTACCGGCAATTGGCCGTGCCGTCACGGTGCCATTTTCAAGGCGCACCAGAATTTCCGGCGATGCTCCGACTACGTGGTGATCGCCCATATCATAGTAAAACATATAGGGTGACGGGTTCAAACTGCGCAATACGCGGTACAGCGATAGCGGCGATGCTGAGAATGGCTGTGACATGCGCTGTGACAACACTACCTGCATAATGTCACCATCCAGAATGTATTGCTGGGCACGTTTAACGGCAGCCTTGAAATTCTCTTCACCAAACTCTGACACGGCCTCGGTCTTGGCGCTAGGCGGCGTATCAGGGATCGCTACCGCCTTTTTCAGCAATTTCAATAATGCATCAAGCCTGGCGTGAGCGTTTTCGTAAGCGTTGGCTTCGCTGGCATCTGCATAAACAATAAAATAAAGCTTGCCACTTAAATTATCGACCACCGCCAATTGCTCTGACACCATCAGCAGCACATCCGGGGTTTGAATCGCATCCGGTTTACTTGTGTTTGCCAGACGTTTTTCGATATAGCGCACAGTTTCATAGCCAAAGTAACCAGCCAAGCCGCCTGTAAAGCGTGGCAGGCCTTCATAAGGCGGGGTTTTGAAACGTGCCTGGTAAGCTTTAACAAAATCCAGCGGGTTGGTATCTTCAACAGTTTCCACCACCGCATCAGCTTCAATCACCTCAACTTTTCTGCCATGCGCCACAATGCGTGTTTTAGCAGGCAAGCCGATAATTGAATAACGGCCAAAACGTTCACCACCCTGCACTGATTCCAGCAAATAGGAAAAAGGCTGGTTAGCCAATTTAAGGTATAGGGATAATGGGGTATCCAGATCCGCAAAAGTTTCCAACACCAGGGGGATGCGGTTATAACCTTGTGCGGCCAGTGCGTTGAATTCGGCTTGATTGATTGTATTTAACATAAACTTCCTACGACTTTCTCATCATAATTTTTCTTTAATCGGTAAGCGATCAGGCTACCGGCGTGTGCGATGCATATCTATACGCATCTTTCCAATTCAGGTTCGCCATGAGCCACGCCAACGCAAAATTTCACTGTGCGCGTTATTGTGAAAATTATGATTTATAGCTTTCATATTTGAAGTTATGTTTTTATAAAAATGTTAATTCAACAGACTTTTAAGTTACCCGGTTTTAAGCCAACAAACCAGACAACTCGGTTAAATCCTCGATTGTTGCATCTACCTGACTATCATCAATCGGCCTGCCCTGATTATATCCATAAGGGACGGTCACAATGTAGCAACCAGCTGCATGTGCAGCAATCACATCAGTAACGGAATCACCAACCAGCATCGCTTCCGTTTCCATGACGTTGAATTTTGCACAAATGTGCTGCAATTGTATAGGGTCTGGCTTCTTTTTTGCCAAAGTATCGCCAGAAACCACTATTTCAAAAAAATCCATCAATCCGCTGGCACGCAACAATGGCAGCGTAAATTTTTCCGGTTTATTGGTCACGCACGCCAACCTTAAGCCCAGATTTTTCAGGTCAGTTAACGCATCCAGCACACCAGCATAGGGTTTGCTTTGCGTGACATTATTGGCGTAATGCGCAAAAAACAAATCCTGCGCACGTTGAAACAGTGCATCATCAATCTCGGCCGATAATCCAGCTGTCACGCAGCGCTTGATCAGCGCTTGTGCACCTTCACCTATATAGGCTGCTATCTGCTGCTGTGGCAACGTTGGCAAACTTAGCTCTGCCAACATCTGATTGATTGCAAAGGCAAGCTCAGGCGCAGTATTTACCAGAGTACCGTCAAGATCAAACATGACGGCTTTAACATTAAAAGCCATGATTCTTTATACTTAAACAATTAAACATGCACGGTGCCATACACCATGGCACCGTGCATAATGTTTATTTATTTAAATGTTTAATTATTTAACTGTAGCTAATGACGCACGGATTTCACCCACAACCGTGTTGTAGCGGTTAGGGTCTGTATCTTTACCAGCACCAAAAATAGCTGACCCGGCAACAAATGTATCTGCACCGGCACGGGCGATTTCAGCAATGTTTTGCGCATTCACGCCGCCGTCCACTTCAAGCCAGATCTGACGGCCTGTTTTTTCATAGTAGGCATCGATACGGGCACGCGCCAGCTTTAATTTTTCCAGAGTTTCCGGGATGAATTTCTGACCGCCAAAACCAGGGTTTACTGACATCAATAAGATCATGTCTACTTTATCCATCACATGATCAAGGTAATTTAACGGTGTTGCCGGGTTGAATACCAAACCGGATTTACAGCCTGAATCACGCACCAGGCTCAGACTACGGTCGATATGCTCAGAAGCTTCCGGGTGGAATGTAATGATGTTGGCACCGGCTTTGGCAAAATCAGGAATAATGCGGTCTACCGGTTTTACCATCAGATGCACGTCGATCAAGGCGCCTACTTTTTTCGATGTTTCACGAATCGCGTCACATACCAATGGGCCAATCGTCAAGTTAGGCACGTAGTGGTTATCCATTACGTCAAAGTGCACGATATCGGTGCCTGAGGTAATAACATCCTCAATTTCTTGTCCAAGTTTGGCGAAGTTCGCAGAAAGAATACTCGGGGCAATTCTAAAAGTTTTATCCATGACAATGTCCATCAAATTAAAATATTTTTAACTACTAAATCGTTATTTTAACCTTATTTTTTACTAATAACATGAAGCTTCTTGCTTAACATAAGCCAATCCCTCAAAATTACACCTTATGCAGTTATACGTTATAGGCGTGAACCACACGACCGCCCCCATCCAAATCCGCGAGCATGTCGCTTTTGATAGCGAGCATCTAGGCAGTGCATTGCGCGAACTCACGTCCAGCGGTGCAACCGAAGCTGCTATTTTGTCGACCTGTAACCGCACCGAGCTTTACTGTAGTACCGATAATCCGCAAAAAGCCCTGGACTGGCTGTCGCAATATCACCATCTGGAAAAAGATGCGATTGCGCCCTATATATACACCCTGCCCAATGATGAAGCGGTAAAACATGCTTTCAGGGTAGCTTCCGGCTTGGATAGCATGGTATTAGGTGAGCCGCAGATTCTTGGACAATTCAAGCAGTCGGTCAAAATCGCGCAGGACGCAGGCACGCTAGGCACACTGCTGCATAAGCTGTTTCAACGCACCTTTGAAGTGGCGAAAGAAGTACGCACCAATACCGATATTGGCGCCAACTCAATCTCCATGGCGGCAGCCGCGGTAAAACTGGCGCAGCGTATTTTTGGCGACATAAGTGAACAGAAAGTATTGTTCATCGGTGCCGGTGAAATGATAGAACTGTGTGCAGATCACTTTGCCGCGCAAAAACCGAAAAGCATGACCATTGCCAACCGCAGCATAGAGCGCGGCTCAAATCTGGCAGAAAAGATTAATTTGCAGGGCATACAGTCGCAGGCAATTCTGCTCAACGACCTGCCTCACCACTTTGCAGAGTTTGATATTGTAGTAACTTCCACCGCCAGCCAATTGCCGATTATCGGCTTGGGCATGGTGGAAACCGCAATCAAAACACGCCGCCATCGTCCGATTTTCATGGTAGATCTGGCGGTACCGCGTGACATTGAATCCGAAGTCGCCGAGCTTGACGACGTATTTTTATACACGGTAGATGATCTGGCGCAAGTAGTGTCAGACGGCATTGAAAACCGCCAGATTGCAGCCGTTGAAGCAGAAACGATTGTTGACGGACGCGTTGAGAACTTTATGCAGTGGTTCAAAAAACGCGACGCTGTGCCAACCATAAAAGCACTGCGTGACCAAGTTGAAGGAATGCGCAAAGCTGAATTTGATAAAGCACTCAAGCAGTTGCAAAAAGGCGAAAGCCCGGAAAAAATTCTGGAAGCGTTAAGCGTTGCGCTTACTAACAAGTTTTTACATGCCCCAAGCCACGCACTCAACCAGTCACACGGTGAAGAGCACGCCAAACTTGAAGATGTATTAAAACAACTGTACCAAATTAAAAGTTAAAGACGATTAAAAGTTAAAGACGCACCCTATGAAACCAAGCATGATTACCAAACTCGCCAACTTAAGCGAGCGCCTCGACGAAGTGAACCGCCTGTTAAGTAGCGAAGACGCTACTTCCAGCATGGACAACTACCGCAAGCTCACACGCGAGCATGCGGAAATCACGCCCATCGTCGAACAATATCGCACATTTGTGCAAACTGAAGCTGACATCGCCGAAGCGCAGAAAATGCTCAATGACCCGGACATGAAGGAGTTTGCGCAGGAAGAAATCGAGAACGGCAAAGCGACACTGGAAGCCGTTGAAGCTGAACTGCAAAAGCTGTTGCTGCCCAAAGACCCCAATGACGAGAAAAATATCTTTCTGGAAATCCGTGCCGGTACCGGCGGCGATGAGTCTGGTTTGTTCGCGGGCGATTTATTCCGCATGTATTCACGCTACGCAGAACGCCAAGGCTGGAAAGTAGAAGTCATGTCTGCCAATGAGTCTGAAATTGGCGGTTACAAGGAAATTATTGCCAAAATCGTCGGTTATGGCGCGTACTCCAAGCTCAAGTTTGAATCCGGCGGCCACCGCGTGCAGCGCGTGCCGGACACCGAAACGCAAGGCCGTATCCACACCAGCGCCTGCACGGTTGCAGTATTGCCCGAAGCTGATGAAGTTTCCGATGTAGTCATCAACCCGGCAGATATTCGCATTGATACTTACCGTGCCAGCGGCGCCGGCGGCCAGCACATTAATAAAACCGACTCTGCGGTGCGCATTACCCACGCACCTACCGGCATTGTGGTGGAGTGTCAGGAAGGCCGCAGCCAGCATGCCAACAAGGCGCAGGCAATGGCCGTATTGGCAGCGCGCATTAAAGCCAAACAAGTAGATGAGCAGCAGTCAAAAATCGCCAGCGAACGTAAAAGCCTGATCGGCAGCGGCGACCGTAGTGAGCGTATCCGCACCTACAACTACCCGCAAGGCCGCATCACCGACCATCGCATCAACCTGACGCTGTATAAAATCGATGCGATTACCGAAGGCGATATGGATGAGTTGATTGGTGCATTGTCTGCCGAACATCAGGCTGACCTGCTGGCAAGCCTGGGCGAAGATAATTAATCGCATCTGCTCGAACTAGTAGCTACGCAAAATGCATTCCATTCGCTCCGCCTTGCTGCAAGCTCAGGTACAGTTAAACAACTCACCCCGGCTTGAGGCCATTGATGCCAGATTCGAATCACAGTTGCTTTTGCAACATCTGCTCAATGCCAACCGCGCATGGCTGATTGCCCACGAAAACGATACCTTACCCACTGATGTTCTAGCCAAATTTGATCAGTTGGTAAATCGCCGCGCTGACGGCGAGCCGATTGCCTATATTTTAGGCAGCCGTGAATTTTATGGTTTAACCCTGACGGTGACACCTGCAACCCTGATCCCGCGCCCGGATACAGAAATACTGGTGGATATTGCACTGAATAAAATCGCTGCTAATACGCCGTTGCAGATTCTGGATCTAGGTACCGGCACCGGTGCCATTGCGCTGGCTATCGCACAGCAGCGCCCGCACACACAAGTGACCGCTGTTGATGCTTCCAAAGCCGCTTTAGAGGTTGCTATCAACAACAGCAAGCAACTGCATATTGCCAACATACATTTTTTATTAAGCGACTGGTTTAATAACTTAAATGACACATTGTTTGATGTGATTGTCAGCAACCCGCCTTATATCGAAAATACCGATGCCCACCTCAACCAAGGCGACCTGCGCTTTGAGCCCGCATCAGCTTTGGCATCGGGTGCAGATGGTCTCGACGATATACGCCGCATTATTGATAACTGCCTGATTCACCTCAAGCCACAGGGCTGGCTGATGCTGGAGCACGGTTATAACCAGGCAGCGGTCGTTGCAGATTTGATGGCTCAAACCGGTTTGGTGAACATCGAAACATTCAAGGATTTAGGCGACAATAACCGCGTAACCATAGGCAAAAACCCGCTTATTGTCAGCACCCACTGGGACTAGACTGGCGACTCGCTACGCAGACTGATATTGATTTTTCAAAAGCACATAATTGTTGGCTGAATACATAAAATGCGCGATTTCATCTGGCGTTAAAGCACGTACTTTTTTTGCCGGCCTGCCTACGTACAAATAACCGCTTTCCAGCACCTTACCCTCTGGCACAAGGCTGCCGGCCGCCAGCAACACATGCTTTTGCACGATGGCTTTATCCATCACAATACTGCCCATGCCGATAAGAGATTCATCCTCTATCGTGCAGCCGTGCAATATCACTGAGTGACCTATCGTTACAAAGTCGCCGATGACAAGCGGAGATCCGGCAGGATCGAGACTAGACCTGTAATTGACATGCAGCATGCTTAAATCCTGCACGTTGGTATTATTGCCAATGCGTATAGAATTAACATCACCGCGAATCACCGCGCCGGGCCATACCGAACTGTTCTCGCCGATGGCAACTTCACCAATCACGGTTGCTGCCGCATGTACGAACACACCTTCAGCCAGTTTCGGTGATTGATTGGCAAAACTCTGGATATTCTGCACAGGATTTTTTGACATAACTTACCTTCTAATTCACGATTTTTTCTATAAACCTGTTTCTGATAGCCATAGTATAATCACAATATGTCTGAAAATAACTCTGTTGGCGTTGTTGCCCCACAAACTGCACACTTTAACGTGCCGCTTAAACTCAAAAGCGGCGAGGTATTGCCGCAATATGATCTGGTATATGAGACCTACGGCACTCTGAATGCTGACAAATCGAACGCAGTACTGATCTGCCATGCACTGTCCGGCAACCATCATGTAGCAGGAAAATACAGTGAAGATGACAAATACCCAGGCTGGTGGGACAACCTGATCGGTCCAGGTAAACCGCTTGATACCAACAAGTTCTACGTAATCGGCTTGAACAATCTCGGTGGCTGTCATGGCTCATCAGGGCCATCCAGCATTAACCCTGCTTCCGGCAAACAATGGGGTTCTTCATTCCCAATTCTCACTGTGGAAGACTGGGTTAATTCGCAGGCACGCCTGCTGGACCAGCTTGGCATCTCACAGCTGGCAGCCGTCATTGGCGGCAGCCTGGGCGGCATGCAAGCCCTGCAATGGACTATCGCATACGCTGACCGTGTTCGCCACGCCTTGATTATTGCATCCGCACCTAACCTGACCGCCCAGAATATGGCATTCAATGAAGTGGCACGTCAGGCGATTATCACCGACCCTGAATTCCATAATGGTGATTATTATGAACATGGCGTGGTACCGCGGCGCGGCCTGCGCATTGCACGCATGCTCGGACACATCACTTATCTCAGCGATGATGTAATGGGTGAGAAATTCGGCCGTAAAATTAAAGACACCATCAAATACAGTTTTGATGTGGAATTTGAAATGGAATCCTACCTGCGCTATCAGGGCGATAAATTTGCTGGCAGTTTTGATGCAAATACCTATTTACGCATGACACGCGCTTTGGACTATTACGACCCGGCGCTCGCTTTTAGCGGCGACTTGAGTAAGGCACTTAGCCAAGCCAAAGCAGAGTTTCTGGTTTTATCATTCACCAGTGACTGGCGTTTTTCACCGGCACGTTCGCGCGAAATCGTAAAAGCACTGCTGGATAATGAGAGCACCGTCAGTTATGCAGAGGTCACCGCCGCGCACGGTCATGACGCATTCCTGATGCCGGACAAACATTACCACGCTATTTTGCGCAGTTATTTAAGCAACATCCAGATTGGCAGCAACCATGCAAAATAATGTAAATATCACAAATTACAGACAGGATTTTGCAATAATTGCAAATTGGGTTAAATTCGGCTCAAAAGTGCTGGATTTAGGATGCGGTGATGGTGAACTGCTGCAATTTCTACGCGGCTCGCTTGAGGTAAAAGGTTACGGCGTTGAAAAAGACGATGCCAATGTGCTTGCCTGCGTTAAAAACGCTACCAATGTAATTCAGATGGATCTGGAGGACGGGCTTTCCGGTTTTGAAGACCAGTCATTCAATACAGTTATTCTCTCGCAAACATTGCAAGCCATGCATCACACCGAAGCCATTGTGCTGGAAATGCTGCGCGTAGGACAGGAAGTTATTGTCACATTCCCGAATTTTGGCTACTGGCGCAACCGCATGCAAATCACTATGGGGCAAATGCCGGTATCCAAGACCCTGCCTTACCAATGGTACGACACACCCAATGTACATCTTTGCACTATCAATGATTTCGATATTTTCTGCAAAAATCACAATATCGATATAATGGAGCGCAAAGTTATTACCGACGGCAAAGAAGTAAGCTTTATGCCCAATTTGCTCGGCAGCCTGGCCATGTACCGCCTAAAAAGCAAGTAACGCCTTTGCAAATTTCCGCACAACCCAGCATCCGACAATCAATGATGAGCAAAAAAATGCTCATCTGCATTTTCACCGGCTTCAGCTCAGGGTTGCCGCTTTACATCCTCATCAGCCTGTTACCGGCATGGCTGCGCTCTGAAGGCGTTAATCTAAAAGCTATCGGCCTGTTTGCATTAATTAACCTGCCATTTACCTGGAAATTCCTGTGGGCACCATTGTTTGATCGTTACACGCCACCATTGGGTCGCAGGCGCGGCTGGCTATTAATTACACAGCTACTATTATTGATTTCCATCCCGGCCTTTGGTTTCTTCAAACCGCAGCTAGACATCTGGACTATTGCCTACCTGGCGACAGTGGTTGCTTTTTTTAGCGCCTGCCAGGATATCGTGCTGGATGCCTACCGCCGCGAACTATTGATAGATACTGAACTCGGGTTTGGTAATGCTGTTCATGTAAACGCCTATAAAATTGCTGGGTTAGTTCCCGGTTCGCTGTCACTTATATTGGCCGACCACATGGCCTGGAGCAGCGTATTCCTGATTACCGCGCTGTTCATGTTGCCCGGCTTGATCATGACTTTGCTGGTGGCAGAACCTTTACTTAGAAATGGCGCCCCTAAAACACTGCGTGCTGCCGTTGTAGAGCCGTTCAAAGAGTTCATCGGCCGCAATGGCATTAAATCCGCACTGCTCATTTTGGCATTTATTTTTCTATATAAACTGGGCGATAGCATGGCCACTGCGCTTGCCACACCGTTTTATCTGGACATGGGTTACAGCAAAACCGAGATTGGTCTGATTGCGAAAAATGCCGGCCTCTGGCCCAGCGTTATCGGCGGCCTGCTTGGCGGTGCGTGGATGATTCGACTCGGCATCAACCGCTCGCTGTGGGTATTTGGCGCAGTACAAATGGTCGCGATTCTGGGCTTTGCCTGGCTGGCCACGGCCTCTCACAACATTCCGCTACTAGGCTTGGTTATCGGCGTTGAAGCCTTTGGCGTAGGTTTGGGAACAGCTGCCTTTGTGGCCTACATTGCACACACCACTCACCCGCTCTATACCGCAACCCAGTTTGCACTGTTTACCAGCCTGGCAGCCGTGCCGCGCACTTTTGCCAATGCAGCTACCGGCTACATGGTGGAAAATCTGGGCTGGTTCCACTTTTACCTGTTGTGTTTTGCTTTAGCAATACCAGGTATGTTGTTGCTGATCAAAATTGCACCATGGAATGAAATCAATCAGAACGGCATCAAAGAAATCTAATACTCATACACTGTAAGGCTTTGCAAGTTACCGCGACTGATCTTCATATTCAAGGAGATTAGTCATGTTGTTCAGCCATAAGTATTTATTCACATTCGCACTCATCAGCCTCGCCACACAAAGTGCTCTAGCTGCCGAATGTAATGCTAAAAGCGGCAAAACCATCGTGCCGCTGCTGGAGTTATACACCTCAGAAGGCTGTAGCAGTTGCCCGCCTGCTGACCAATGGTTAAGCAGTCTCAAATTAGACGCAGATAAACTGACAGCACTGGCTTTTCATGTTGATTATTGGGATTACATAGGCTGGAAAGACAGATTTGCAAAAACCGCCTACAGCGAGCGGCAACGCAAAATTGCTGCTTTTGGCGGCGCTGGTTTTGTATATACGCCACAATTCACCTTTAACGGTAAAGATTTCAGAAGCTGGAACGATAGCCGCCTCAAACAAGGCATAGAAAGTATCAGCAAGGAAGCCTCTCATGTTGACCTGACACTTAACCTGAGCCGTGAAACCAATGGAGAATTACTACTTAAGTCCACCGCACAAAGTAACTACGCAGATGATGCCAGACAGGCGGACATCTTCATCGCCATTTACGAAAATAAATTAAATAGTCAGGTCAATGCCGGTGAAAACAGCGGGCGAGAATTAAAACATGATTACGTAGTGCGTGAGTTGTTAGGCCCGTATCAATTTGACGGTAAAAGTTTTGCCAAAACGGTCACATTAAAACCTGAATGGAAAGCACGTGATGCCGGCGCTGTGATGTTTGTGCAGAACAGACGCAACGGCAATGTCTTACAAAGCTTGCAATTGCCCATGTGTAACTAAACGTGTGATTAAACCGCGTGCGGTTTCTGTAATAAAATCAGCAATTAAATCTACAATTAAAATAGATGCAGCCATTAAAGGCACTATTAAATATCGGCCACCGCTAGCTTCACATCTGATATCAGACCTAGCTCCAACCAGCCAGCCAGATATTGTGCTGCGAGCAATGTTGCCTCCTCTGCACTAAGCTCAGCTTCCAGACCCATGCAAATTTCTGCAAAGCTATCATCGCTCATGGCCATTTGCAGCGCCATTGTTTCTGCCTTATCCATAGAGCGAAATTGAGGATTCAAATCGCTGCGCCAAATCAGCCATGATGTATAACTGTCGCTCTCAACGGGCGCAGGCGGCACCTCTTCTGCATCCAATGCTTTCCATACTGCAACCGTATTCCAGTGCAAGGGAACGATCTGTAACGCAGGTTGAAAAACAAACTGCAACGCACCCCAGTTATCTGCTGGAATTTCAGCCAAATCCTGCAACTTCAATTCAACCACATCTTCTGCGTCAAAAGCGTTTGCTAACGCCCATTCAAAATGGGCCATGTCTGCCGCTATCGGATGTTGTGGCAATGTAAACAACAAGTGCAATTGCAACTTATCACCATACCAGCGAATATTGCTGTACATGGAAGGATAATCGCGAATATAAGCACGTGCTGTAGCGTCAAACAGATCATCACCCAGCAGCAGCTTGAGTTTAGGGTAAGCTGCCGACAAGGCTTCAATCAAACGCAACCGATAAGCATCAAAATATATTCCGAGACGTTTCCTAACATCCATTTTCCCATCATCTACGATAAAACGGGTAAACTGAGCACCACTCGGATCATCCATAAGATAAGCCTGAAAACCAGCTTGTAGTCGCTCTAACTCGCTCACACTGCACTCCTTCGCTGGAAATCATGTTGCGAGGATAAATTGGGGGATATATAAGGTGCTGCAATATTGCGCGCTATTTGCAGTTCGGCAACCAATTCATCCAGTGCCGGGATATTGTCATCACGCTCTATCATGGTAGAAACTGGGCCGCAAACAGACAAGGCGTAATCATAGAGCTCCCATACCGGATCAACCACCGGTGCGTCATGGGTATCAATAATGTAATCACCGTGGTTATGATGGCCTGCCAGATGTATCTGCTGCACGCGACTGGCCGGAACATTATCAAAAAATGTTTTGGCATCAAAACCGTGGTTATAGCTGCTGACATAGACATTATTCACATCCAGCAATAACAGGCAGTCTGCCTTTTCGCAGATCATGGAAACGAACTCCCACTCGCTCATAGTGGAGTTAACATAACTGGCATAGGTTGAGGCGTTTTCAAGCAGGATGCGCCTGCCCAAAAAGTCCTGTACTATTTTTACACGCTCGGCGACATGATTGGCTGTTTCTTCGGTATAAGGCAGCGGCAGTAAATCATGCAGATTCTTGCCATGCACCCCCGTCCAGCAAATATGGTCAGAAACCCATTCCGGCTGAACGCGGTCTATCAGTTTACGTAAATCACGCAGATATGTTTGATTCAATGGTGCTATTGAACCTATGGAAAGTGAAACCCCGTGCATGACAATAGGATAGTCCGCACGAATACGATCCAGAAAGTGCAGCGGCTTACCGCCGGGCACCATATAATTTTCAGAGATAATCTCAAACCAATCTACATCCGGTTTGCTATCAAGAATTTGATGATAATGATCGCTACGCAACCCCAACCCGAAACCCAGATTTTTCAATCCAGAATCGCCGATTTGCTGATTACTGGCTTGCGGATTACCAGATTGCTGATTAATAGCAGTTAAATTGTTCATGGTTGGTCGCCGTCAAAAACAGGGCATACCATAGGCATACCCCGTTGATCATGATGCTATTAAATAACTTTACCGTTTTTAGCAGAGCAGTCTTCAGCAGTAGTTACCAAGAAGCCATGGCCTTTACATGCATTTTGACCTTTACATGCATTTTCAGCAGTTTTACAAGCGCTAGTACCTTTGCATGAGTTCACACCCAGGCATGACACTGTGTCGCCACTAGAAGCTGCTTTTGAACCGCTGCCTGCACAGCCAGCCAACACAAGCGCTGCTGCACCAACAGCCAGCAAAGCGCCTTTACTCAATTTTGATGTTTCAATAGACATTGTATTTCCTTCCCGTATTGTTTAAAAAGCCACCCTATGCAAAGTGGCAGATTCAAAGCATATGACGCAAGTAGCTTGCTTAATGCATCACACAGCGATTAGTCGGGACTTTCTATCGAACCTTACAAATAAAACTTATAAACAAATTTATTAAATTAACAACTGTACTCGACAATCAAAGGCGCATGGTCACTAAAGCGCTCATCTTTATAAACGCTGGCCGCAACAGCTTTTTCCGCAAACTCCGGGGTGGCAATCTGGTAGTCAATACGCCAGCCTACATTCTTTGCCCAGGCCTGGCCGCGATTACTCCACCAGGTATAACAGGCATCCGTAGTGTCTGGGTGTAGCTTGCGGTAAACATCTACCCAGCCTATGTCGTCAAACAAGGTTGTGAGCCATGCGCGTTCTTCTGGCAGAAAACCGGAATTCTTTTTATTGCCTTTCCAGTTTTTCAAATCGGCCTCTTTATGTGCGATATTCCAATCACCACAAATCACCACATCGCGCCCGCTTGCCTTTAAAGCCTGCAACTGCGGCATGAAACGCTCCATTACGCTGAACTTGAACGCCTGGCGTTCCTCACCACTGGAACCGGACGGCAGATACAGCGAAACCACGCTTAAATTACCAAATCGTGCTTCTATGTAGCGGCCTTCACTATCGATATCCGTCATGTCGCTTGCGACATGACCTAAATATGAGTTACCCAGGCCTTCGATGACCGCGTCGGGCTGTTTTTTGGAATAAATACCAACACCGCTATAGCCTTTCTTCTCGGCATAGTGAAAATAGCCGTAATAACCTTCCGGATTGAGCATCTCGGTAGTCATATCAGTCACCTGCGCCTTGATTTCCTGCATGCAGATCACATCTGCATCCTGCTTTTTGAGCCATGCATACAAACCTTTATTGGCGGCGGAGCGGATACCATTTAAATTTAACGATATAATCTTCAAAACTTTATTCCTGACTAACACTAGATAGATAAAACAGTAGATAGATAAGATGACCCAGCCAACAGATCAATTTAGACAAGAGTTTATCGCATTTGCGATTAAAAAAGAGGTTTTACGCTTTGGTGAATTTAAAACCAAAGCAGGCCGCTTGAGCCCATATTTCTTTAATGCCGGTTTATTCAATGACGGTGAAAGCCTGATGAAACTGGGCGAATTTTATGCTGAAGCGATTAAAAATTCCGGAATCCAGTTTGACATGCTGTTTGGCCCGGCCTACAAAGGCATCACCTTGGTGGCAAGTATTGCCATCGCATTTGCCAAAAATGGTCACAATATTCCTTACGCCTACAATCGCAAAGAAGCCAAAGACCATGGCGAGGGCGGTGTAATCGTCGGCAGCCCGCTGAAAGGTAAAGTTCTCATCATTGATGACGTAATTTCGGCAGGCACCTCGGTGCGCGAATCCGTTGCGCTCATTAAAGCCAACGGCGCTGAGGCTTGCGGCGTCGCTATCGCCATTGACCGTCAGGAAAAAGGCCTGGGCGAACTATCAGCCGTTCAGGAAGTAGTTAAAACCAATCAATTACCTGTTTGCGCAATCGCAAATTTGAACGATTTACTTAATTATTTAAAAATCCAGAATATGGTACAAAATTTGCAAGCGGTTGAAGCGTATCGCCAAGAATATGGCGTAATTTAGTTTTTAGCGGGCACTTTCATTAGCTGTGGCAGCTAAAAACATAATCAGAATAAAAGGTAATTCAATTCATTATGTCGCCGTTGCAGCACCAAACACATGAAAACTTGGTTTATTCAATTTACCAACAGCCCCATAATCTGGCTATGCATTTGGCAACGGGGATCTCTGTATGCCTGATGCTATCCATGCCGCTAAATACATATGCGGATAGCAATGACCGCATCGTCAAATGGAAAGACGATAAAGGAATCACTCACTACGGCGATAAAATACCTCCGCAATATGCCAACCGCGAAAGCTCGCTGATAAACAAACAAGGCATTACCGTGCAGCAAAACAAACCCTCGGTTCAGCATGACGAGGCTGCCGAACATGCGAAACTGGAACAGGATAAAAAAGACAAAGCCCTGCTCGGCACTTTCACCAATGCAGATGAAATTGATCTAACGCGAGATCGCAACCTGGAGCCGGATTTAATCGCGCTTAAAAGCTTGCAACAAGACAGGGTAGCCAGCCAAAAGAAACTTGATAAAACAAATGCATTAGCCGCGACTTTTACCAAAACCAAAAAACCAATTCCAGCTGATATCGTTAACAACATCAATGCAAACAAGGATGAACTTGCAAAAATTGACCAGCGCGTAACTGAGAGACAGCAAGCTATAGATGCTATACGCAAACGCTTTGAGGAAGATAAAAAACGTTACCTGGCACTTAGAGGACAAAATAAATAGACTTTATAAGTAAGGTGCGTCAAAAACAAAAAAGAGCCGGCAGATATTAATGCCGGCTCTTTTTTGTTTTAGCAGGTTCGCTTTGCGAATCAATGCAAGAAATCAGGCACCTAACTTTTTCTTCAGCATTTCATTCACCTGGGCTGGGTTAGCCTTGCCTTTTGAAGCTTTCATCGCCTGACCTACCAGCGCATTAAAAGCTTTTTCCTTACCGGCTTTAAACTCTTCAACCATTGCAGCATTGGCAGCCAACACTTCATCGATAATCGCCTCAATTGCGCCGGAATCTGAAACCTGTTTCAAACCTTTGGCTTCAATGATGGCATCCACTTCGCCCTCACCATTCCACATAGCCTCAAACACCTGTTTTGCAGCATTGTTTGAAATGGTGTTATCCATAATGCGCTTGATCAAACTGGCCAATTGCCCAGCGGTGACCGGTGACTCGGCAATCGCTTTTTCTTCGGCATTCAGCTTTGCAGAAACGGCACCCATCACCCAGTTAGCAGCAGGTTTGGCATCAGCACCAGCTTTAACTGTTGCCACAAAATAATTGGCAAGCTCCAGACTTGAGGTCAGACTGGCCGCATCGTAACTGGTTAAGTTGTACTCTGACTCGAAGCGACTCTTCATTGCCTCTGGCAGCTCAGGCATTTGCGCCAGCACCCGCGCTTTGTCAGCCTCGGTAATTTCCAGCGGCAGCAGGTCAGGGTCAGGGAAGTAACGGTAATCGTTGGCTTCTTCCTTGCTGCGCATCGCGCGCGTTTCACCTGTATCCGGGTTGAACAGCACGGTTGCCTGCTGGATAGTGCCGCCGTCTTCCAGCATTTCAATCTGCCAGCGTGTTTCAAACTCGATGGCCTGCTGCATGAACTTGAACGAATTCAGGTTCTTGATCTCGCGGCGTGTGCCAAGCTTGTCACTGCCTTTCGGGCGTACTGACACGTTAACGTCACAGCGAAAACTGCCTTCCTGCATGTTGCCGTCGCAGATACCGATCCACTGCACCAGTTCGTGCAGCTTTTTGGCATAAGCGACTGCCTCGGCTGCTGAACGCATGTCCGGCTCGGTCACGATCTCCAGTAACGGCGTACCGGCACGGTTCAGGTCAATACCGCTCATGCCTTCCACCGCGCCGTGCACAGATTTACCTGCATCTTCTTCCAAGTGGGCGCGCGTGATATTCACCACTTTTTCGTAAGCCGGGTTCTTGCCCACAGTCGGCACCTGTATTGTCACCGCGCCTTTGCCGACTACTGGCAATTCATACTGGCTGATCTGGTAGCCTTTGGGTAAATCCGGATAAAAATAATTCTTGCGGGCAAACACTGAGCGCGGCGTGATTTGCGCGTTGACGGCCAAACCGAATTTGATCGCACAATTCACAGCTTCTTTATTCAGCACCGGCAGCACGCCTGGCAAGGCAATGCTCACCTCACAGGCCTGCGTATTTGGCTCAGCACCAAACGCGGTAGAAGCGCCTGAGAATATTTTTGTTTTTGTTTGCAGCTGGGCGTGAGTTTCCAGCCCGATAACGACTTCCCATTCCATTATGCAACTTCCTTCAGCACTTCTAGTTCTGGCATGCGTGTATGCCAATCCGTTACTTGTTGATATTGGTGTGCCACATTCAGCATGCGCGCTTCATCAAAATAATTGCCGATAATCTGCAAACCGACTGGCAATGCCTTGCCATCCTCACCAGTACTAAAACCGGCTGGCAAGCTCATGCCCGGCAGGCCAGCCAGATTGGTAGAGATGGTATAGATATCCTGCAAGTACATCGCTACCGGATCATCCACTTTTTCACCGGCCTTGAATGCGGTCGATGGTGCGGCAGGGCCCATGATGACATCACAGTGTTTGAAGGCTTCTTCAAAATCTTGCGCGATGAGGCGGCGAATCTGCTGCGCTTTCAGGTAGTACGCATCATAGTAACCGGCACTCAATACATAGGTACCAATCAAAATACGGCGCTTCACCTCGGCACCGAAACCTTCTGCTCGGCTCTTGCAGTACATATCCATCAGATCAGTATATTCCGCTGCACGATGACCATAGCGCACGCCATCATAACGCGACAGGTTGCTGGAAGCTTCGGCCGGCGCCAGCACGTAATACACAGGAATAGACAGGCCAGTGTTCGGCAGTGAAATCTCAACGATTTCTGCGCCCAGTTTTTTATATTCTGCAATCGCGTTTTCAATCACTTTGCCAACATTGGCATCAAGACCTTCAGCAAAGAATTCTTTCGGCAGGCCAACCCGCAAACCATTGAGTGGCTTGTTCAGGTCACGCGTGTAGTCCTCTTTTTCACGATTCAGGCTGGTGGAATCACGCTCATCAAAGCCTGCCATCACGTTCATCATCAGCGCGCAGTCTTCTGCTGATTTAGCCATCGGGCCAGCTTGATCGAGGCTGGAGGCAAAGGCAATCATGCCATAGCGCGACACTACGCCATAAGTTGGTTTCAAACCGGTAAAGCCGCACAGGGAAGCCGGCTGGCGAATCGAGCCACCGGTATCGGTACCAGTGGCCGCTGCACACAAGCGTGCAGCAACTGCTGCCGCACTGCCGCCACTGCTGCCGCCCGGCACACGGGTAAAGTCCCAAGGGTTCTTCACGCCGCCAAAGTAACTGGTTTCGTTGGATGAACCCATCGCGAATTCATCCATATTGGTTTTACCCAAGTTCACCGCACCGGCAGCATCAAACTGGGTGATTACGTGCGCGTCATATGGCGCTACAAAATTCGCCAGCATTTTCGAGCCGCAGGTAGTCTGCCAGCCTTTGGCACAGAAAATGTCTTTCTGTGCAATCGGGATACCAGTCAGGGCTTCGGCATTGCCGGCAGCAATGCGCACATCCGCCGCCTTGGCCTGCGCCAGGGTTTTGTCTTTATCCAGGGCGACATAGGCGTTGATTTCCGGGTTGAATGCATCAATACGGTTAAGAAAAGCCTGCGTCAATTCAACGCTGGAAACCTCTTTTTTAGCCAGCATCTGGCTAAGTGTTTTTAAGCTACTGTTGATCATGTTGCGCTTACTCGATTACTTTAGGGACAAGATAAAGACCGTTGTCGACAGCCCGTTCGGCAGAGCCGTTGCCAAGCGCCGGTGCGATCTGCTGGAATGCTTCGCGCTGATTGGTCTTGGTGACCACATCCTCACGCAGACGCTGCACCACATCTTGTGAGTGCGACATCGGCACGATGCCTTGTGTGTTCACTGCCTGCATCTGCTCGATCAAACCCAGGATCCCTGTTAGTTTAGAGAGCGTAGCCGCGGCTTCACTATCATTCACTTCAATGCGCGCGAGGTGCGCTATTTTTTTTATATCTTCAATACTGAGTGCCATGCTTCAATCATCCGAAATGATAGTAAGAGCGATTTGATTATTTCAAAACCAAATCATTCATTTTTTAAAAATTTTGTTAAAAACCTTCACGCTTAAATTAAGTGTAAATTAACCTTAATTTTTCCATTGCATCTTAATTTTCAACAGGATATGCGGTATTATACCCTGATTTAAGGCGCACCTTAATCGCTCAAATAGATTAAGATAACAGCCAGCTATTACACAAAGCATCAACTTCAGGAAAAACATAATGTTCGGCTCTATTAGTAGTTATTTTTCAAATGACCTTGCTATTGACTTAGGTACTGCAAACACCCTCATTTACTCACGCGGCAAAGGCATTGTTCTGGATGAGCCTTCAGTGGTCGCCATCCGCCTTGAAGGTGGCCCTAACGGTAAAAAAATTCTGTTGGCAGTCGGCGCCGAAGCCAAAGGCATGCTGGGTCGTTCACCCGCTAACATTCAGGCGATTCGCCCGATGAAAGACGGCGTGATTGCCGACTTCACTATCACCGAGCAAATGCTCAAATACTTTATCCGCCGCGTGCACGACTCACGCTGGTTTGCGCCCAGCCCGCGCATCATCATCTGCGTGCCGGTTGGTTCTACCCAGGTGGAGCGCCGCGCTATTAAAGAATCTGCAGAACGCGCTGGCGCCAAGCAAGTATTCCTGATTGAAGAACCTATGGCCGCCGCAATTGGCGCTGGCATGCCAGTAGCAGAAGCGACCGGCTCCATGGTAGTGGATATTGGCGGCGGCACCACTGAAGTGGGCGTAATTTCACTGGGCGGCATTGTTTACGCCAAATCTGAGCGCGTAGGCGGCGATAAATTTGACCAGGCGATTATTGATTACATCCGCCGCAATTACGGCATGCAGATTTCCGAACCTACCGCTGAAGCCATCAAGAAAAAAATCGGCTCTGCATTCCCGGGTTCTACCGTACTGGAGATGGAAGTTACCGGCCGCAATCTGGCAGAAGGCCTGCCACGTAAATTCACGATTTCTAGCAATGAAATTCTGGAAGCATTAACTGAACCGTTGAACGCAATTGTAGGCGCAGTTAAATCGGCACTGGAACAAACCCCACCGGAACTGGGTGCAGACATTGCTGAAAAAGGTATGGTATTGACTGGTGGTGGCGCATTGCTGCGCGACCTGGACAGACTGCTGGTAGAAGAAACCGGCCTGCCGGTGATTGTTGCGGAAGATCCGCTCACTTGCGTGGCGCGAGGCTGCGGCCGTGCCTTGGATGAAATGGATAAACTAGGCAGCGTATTCGCCTACGAATAATCAAATTACCATTTTTTAAACCAGTAGTTCTTTTTCAAGATAAACATTAGGCCGTACGCATACGGCCTAATGTTTATCTACTAACAATAAATCGAGATTACAAAAATACACAAAATGATGCGCGGGATACATCAAAATTTCGATCAACAGCAAGCTCCGGCGTTCTTTGCGCGCGGCCCCAGCCCTCTGGCGCGGCTGTCGTTTTTTACTGCACTGTCATTGGCCTTGATGGCCACCGACTCACGCCTGCAATACCTCACCGGCCTGCGTGAAAATCTAATGACGCTTTTGCATCCACTGCAAATAGTGGCAAATGTGCCGGCGGATATGTATCACGCTACCAGCGAATATTTTTCAACCCATCACCACCTGCTTGATGAAAATGCGCGCTTAAAGAAACAAGCGCTGATGCAAGATATAACCCTACAACGTCTTAACATTCTCAGTCTTGAAAATACCAATTTACGTAACCTGCTGGATGCCAAACAAGCCTTGGTTGAAACCAGCACCCTGGCTGAAGTCATTCATGTTGGCCGCGATTCTTTCACCAAAAAGATCATCGTTAATCGCGGCAAGAACCACAATGTGGTGACGGGTGCGGCAGCAGTGGATGCGAAGGGCGTTATTGGCCAGGTAACCCGCGTTTATCCTTCCAGCAGTGAAATTACTCTGATTACCGATAAATCGCTGGCAATCCCTGTGCAGATCGAGCGTAACGGCTTACGTGCCATTGCATTTGGCAAAGGCCGTGACAACACTCTGGATTTACCTTATTTACCGGCAAACGTAGATATACGCCGTGGGGATAAATTGGTGACTTCAGGTATTGATGGCGTCTATCCAGCGGGGCTAGCCGTAGCCACGGTGATAGAAATGAAGACCACGCAGGACTCACCCTTTGCGCACATTGTGTGTATGCCAGCCGGCGGTATAGAAAACAACCGGCAAATCCTGCTGGTAAGTGTGCCACAAGCCGAGCTGGAAACAGCTGTAGAAGCAACCTCGGGCGAAAGAACCAAGCTACCGGCTACCGCTGCTCATACTGCCAAACCAGCAATCCCTGCAGCAACAGCAGTAGTTACCGAAGAGAGCCAGCCACATGCGCAACAATAAGCTCAAATCCATTTACCTATCACTACTGGCTGCCTTTATCTGCATGCTGTTTCCATGGTCAGGCATTGCGCTTAGCTTACGCCCGGACTTCATGCTGTTGGTAATCTTATTCTGGCTGCTGCGCGCACCGAACCAATGCAGCGTAGGCACAGCCTGGTTCATGGGCTTGTGGATTGATTTAGCTACCGGCGGCATCTTTGGCCAATATGCACTGGCATATACCATCACCACCTTTTTCGCTGTAATTTATCAACGTCGCTTGGTATTATTTAGCAGCACACAACAACTGGTTTATGTTTTTTCACTGCTGTTCCTGTCTCAGCTCATCTTGCTGATACTCAAAACTTTCGCTGGTAAAGAGTTCTTGGGCTGGTCATACTTCCTGCCCAGCATCACTGGCGCTCTACTCTGGCAGCTTGCTGTTATCTTTGGCCTGAATACAGGCAGACACTCTCACGGCAACTGATCCAAACATGGGTGCAGAACTTAAAAATCACCTCCACGAGCAATATTATTTCAAGCTCAGACTCGGCTTTGCCGGGCTGGCTGTATTCTGCCTATTCTCAGCATTGGCATTTAGATTTTCTTACCTGCAGATCAAACAATACAACCACTACCAGACGCTTGCCGAAAACAACCGCATCTCATTGGTGCCGATTATCCCTAATCGTGGTTTGATTGTAGATAAAAACGGTGTGGTACTTGCACACAATTTTTTCGCTTATACCCTGGAAATAACGCCGGCTAAGGTATATAACCTGGAAGAAACCATTACAGAAATTGGCAAGCTGGTCGAAATCAGCAGCGTTGATCGCAAACGCTTCAAGAAATTTCGGGAGCAAAGCCACAATTTCGAGAGCATCCCGATCCGCACACATCTCAATGAAGTTGAAGCGGCTAAGTTTGCGGTAAACCATTACCGCTTTCCCGGGGTGGAGATCAAATCACGTTTATTCCGACATTACCCGCTAGGCAAACTTGGCTCGCACATGGTGGGTTATATCGGCCGCATTAATGACAAAGACCTGGTAAATCTGGAAGCCTCCGGTGATCTATCCAACTACAAAGGCTCTGACCATATCGGGAAAAGCGGACTGGAACAGTATTATGAAAAACACCTGCATGGCATCACCGGTTTTCAGCAGGTAGAGATAGATGCCGATGGCCATGCCGTACGTGTGCTGTCCAGCAACCCACCGATTCCTGGCAACAATATTGTGTTATCTGCCGACAGCAAATTACAGGAAATTGCGGAGACCGCATTCGGTGAACGACGCGGTGCGCTGGTTGCAATCAACCCCAAGACCGGCGAAGTATTAAGCTATGTCAGCCAGCCGACTTTTGACCCGAACTTATTTGTAGACGGCATTGATAGCGAAAACTGGAAAGCGCTGAATGAGTCACTGGACAAACCGCTGATTAACCGCCCGCTGCGTGGTGTATATCCACCAGGCTCCACCTTCAAACCCTTTGTAGCCATGGCCGGCCTGGAAGCAGGCAAACGCGAGCCCCCTTACAGCATTCACGACCCGGGTTTTTTCACCTTACCGGGCAGCAGCCATCGTTACCGCGACTGGAAACCCAGTGGCCACGGTAGCGTAGATATGCAAAAAGCCATCACCATCTCCTGCGACACCTTCTTTTATGGCCTAGCCATGGAGTTAGGCATAGAAAATCTGGCAGCATTTGTACGCCATTTTGGTTTTGGCAGAAAATCAGACTTTGATATCAAAGGCGAAATAGAAGGCTTGCTGCCAACGCCGGAATGGAAAAAGCGCCGCTTTAAACAGCCTTGGTACCCCGGGGAAACCGTCATCGTTGGTATCGGTCAGGGCTATACGCTGGTAACCCCGTTACAATTAGCACAGGCCACAGCCATTTTGGCTAACAACGGCGTTGCCATGCGCCCGCATTTGGTGAGCCAGATCCAAAATACACAATCCGGCAAAAATCAGATCGTCGCCCCTTTTATTCAGGATAAAATTGAACTGAACCCGAATAATATTGCTATCGTTAAACAAGGCATGATGGATGTAACGCTACCGGGCGGCACCGCAGCAAGCGTGGGCGCTAACGCCGGCTATGCAATTGCCGCCAAGACCGGCACGGCGCAGGTGATCGGCATCAAGCAAAATGAAAAATACAACGAGCACGGCATTGATGAACGTCATCGCGACCATGCCTTATTTATCGCTTACGCCCCCGCCGAAGACCCTAAAATCGCCTTGGCTGTCATTGTTGAAAACGGCGGCCACGGTGGCTCGGCTGCCGGCCCGATCGCCAGAAAAGTGATGGATTACTACTTACTGGGTAAACTGCCGGCAACCGAACCCGTAAAAGAAAACAAGAAATCAAACGGCAATACAGCCGCAACTGTTCCTGAGGAAGAGCTGCATGATTAGCAAACTACTCCAGCACTTATTTAAACATATTGATGCCTTTTTGATGGCATGCCTGTTTTTTGCCATGCTGATCAGCCTGTTTGTACTGTACAGCGCATCAGGCCAAAGCATTGAGCGCGTCTATTCACAAGCCATCAACATGTTAGTGGCGCTGAGTGTGATGTGGGTTGTTGCCAACATTTCTCCGCAAAAACTCGAGCGTGTCGCCTTGTTACTGTATGTAGTGGGGGTATTGTTATTGATCGCGGTAGCGTTGTTCGGTTCTATCAGCCATGGCGCACGGCGCTGGCTGAATATCGGTTTTACACAGATTCAGCCATCAGAACTGATGCGGATTGCCATGCCCATGATGCTGGCATGGTACTTCTCAACACGTGAAGGCAAACCAAACGCAGTAAACTTTATCATCGCCGGTATGCTGTTAATGGCGCCTGTAGCGCTCATTATGAAACAGCCTGATCTAGGCACCGCGCTGCTAATTGCTTCTTCAGGCTTTTATGTGCTTTTTCTGGCGGGACTTAGCTGGAAATTTTTAGTGGGTGCTTTAGTTTCATTAATGGCGCTAATGCCAGCATTCTGGTCTATGCTGCATGATTACCAGCGAAAACGTATTGAAATCCTGTTTGATCCGACACAAGACCCGCTTGGCGCCGGCTACCATACCATACAAGCCATTATTGCCATCGGCTCAGGCGGAGCTTCCGGCAAGGGCTGGCTAAATGGCACGCAGACACAATTAGACTTTTTACCGGAACGCACCACCGATTTTATTTTTGCAGTATTCAGCGAAGAGTTCGGCTTTTTGGGCAATATGTTACTGCTTGGGCTATTCAGCGTGATTATTATCCGCGGGCTGATGATCGCCTCACAAGCACAAAGTACGTTCTCCAGATTGCTGGCCGGCAGCATCACACTGAACTTCTTTTCGTATGCATTCGTCAATATGGGCATGGTAAGCGGTATATTACCGGTAGTAGGTGTACCATTACCCTTGATCAGCTACGGTGGCACTTCTATGGTGACACTGTGTTTAGGTTTTGGTATTTTAATGAGTATACATACGCATAAGAATTTAGTTGCAAACTGATTTTGGAAACACGGAATAAGTCGCCGAGTGAGATAAAGTGCACCCGTAAAGGGCGTGTCCGTGTTTCCTTAGAACTGCCCTAACCTGTATCAAAGATGTATAGATACTTTAATAGAGGTGATTGAATGTTTAACTTTCAACGATTTATTGTCATTCTGTGCATCGCACTTATCACGGCATGTGGCGGCAAAACTGCGGTAAAAAAAGAGGTCGGCACACAGGCCTCCAAGCAAACAGGTTCCCAAACGTCGAACGGCAAGGGCGGTTACTATCTTGATGATGGCCCGGGCGATGATGCGCCAGCCGACATTGACAGCATTCCGGATGCACAGATTAAAGCCGAAACTCCGCTGGTACGCGCCAACAAACCTTACTCGGCTCTGGGTCAGAAATATGTACCAATGATTAACTACGCGCCGTACACAAAACGCGGTGTTGCATCCTGGTATGGCAAACGCTACCACGGCAAACAAACCTCCAGCGGTGAAGTTTACGATATGTATGGCATGAGCGGGGCGCATACCACACTACCTATCCCTAGCTATGTCAAGGTAACCAATCCGGAAAATAAGCGTTCGGTGATAGTGCGCATTAATGACCGGGGGCCATTCAAGCATGATCGCCTCATCGACCTGTCGTATGCCGCTGCTTATAAATTGCGCCTCACCGAAAAAGGCAGTGGGCTTGTTGAGGTGGAGTGGATAGACACCAGTGCCGAAGCACTAAGCAAAATGAATACGACACAAGTAGCATCATCAGAAAATACTGTCGAAGTAACACCTGTGAACTATAAGCAAGCTCCGGCAGCAGCAGTTACGCCAACGCCAACGCCAACGCCCAAAAATAATATCGATACCGGCAACGTAAACTATTATGTTCAGGTCGGTGCATTCAAAAATGAAGCCAATGGTGACCTGCTACAGAAGAAAATCCTCGGACTGGATCTTGCCGGCGATGCGGCTGTGACTAACGTGTATAATGACGGTATTTACCGCGTGAGGCTTGGCCCTTTCGACACACGAAAACAGGCCGACATCTCCGCCAACAAAGTTCGCAAGCAATTAAACATGCCTGCAATCGTTACCAATCAGTAAACATTCATAAAATCGCATACAAATGATCAATCAAAAGTTTCTAGCTCGTACTCTATCTGTAATCTCTGCAAGCGCTTTATCAGCTGCGTTAAGTTTTGGACCTCTGGGGTTTATCCAGCCGGCACATGCCGAGAGTACACAAATTGCTCCGCCACCAAGCCTTGCAGTAAAAGCCTATTTACTTAAAGACTTTAACAGCGGCCATGTCATTGCAACGCAAAATGCCAATATGCGCGTTGAACCTGCATCACTGACAAAAATCATGACTGCCTACTTAAGCTTTAAAGCAGTCAAAAACGGACACCTGCAACTCACACAAACTTTACCGGTAAGTGAAATTGCCTGGAAAGTTGAAGGCTCCAAGATGTTTATCGAGCCAAATAAACCGGTTACGGTTGACGAATTGCTGCATGGCATGATCATTGTTTCCGGTAACGATGCTTCTATCGCGCTGGCTGAAGGCATTGCCAGCACTGAAGCACTTTTTGCCGGCATGATGAACAAAGAAGCGCAGCGCCTGGGCATGAAAAACACGCACTACATGAATGCAACCGGTCTGCCAGACCCTCAGCACTACACCACAGCCGAGGACTTGGCGATTCTGGCAAGCGCCTTAATCCGCGACTTCCCAGAGGATTACAAACGTTTGTATTCTGTAAAGGAATATACCTACAACAACATCAAGCAGCCTAACCGTAACCGACTGCTATGGCTGGACCCGAATGTGGACGGCATGAAAACCGGCCATACTGAATCAGCCGGTTACTGCCTGATTTCTTCTGCAAAACGTGACAACACACGCCGTATCTCTGTAGTGCTCGGCGCACCGAATGATGCCGCACGCGCCACAGAAAGCCAGAAGCTGCTTAATTACGGCTTTCAGTTTTTTGATTCCACCCTGGTTTACAAACAAGGCCAGAATATCAACCAACTCAGAGTATGGAAAGGTAGTGAGAATCAACTTGCATCTACCGTTGCCAATGATTTATATCTGACTTTGCCTAAGGGAGAATATGCTAACGTAAAAGCAGTAATCTCCAGCACACAGCCGCTGGTAGCGCCTATCAAAAAAGGACAGGTGATTGGTAGTGTGAAATTCATGCTCAATGGCAAAACTATTGATCAGCGTCCACTAGTGGCGGCAAAATCAGTAGATACCGCCGGCGTTCTGGGTCGCGCTTGGGACTCAATAAAACTGTTATTACAATAATCTGGTAACGTTTATGCGTGAAATTGAACCACATACCGCGCCACCACTCATTGATTTCCCATGTACTTTCCCTATTAAAGTCATGGGGGAAACCCATGAGGAATTTTCAAACACCATGGTGACTGTCATCCAGACGCTGGTACCCTCATTTACTGCTGAACATGTAATCATGCGTGCAAGCTCGGCCGGAAAATATATCAGCCTCACCTGCAACGTTTATGTGTCATCGCAAGACCAGCTTGACGACATTTACCGTTTGTTAAGTGCCCACCCATTGGTGAAATTTGCACTCTAACTGTGTTTACACCCGGCGATGCAGCAACCCTTGATCATTCGGCGTTTAGGTCTTACTGAATTTGAAACCACATGTCAGGCAATGCAGCGTTTCAATGCTGAACGTAGCGACGACACGCCGGATGAGCTCTGGCTCACCGAGCACCCGCCGGTCTATTCACTAGGCCTCAACCGCAGGCAGGTTAGGTTGCCGCAGCGCAATGACATTCCCACCGTACTTACGGACCGTGGCGGTAAAATCACTTACCACGGCCCGGGCCAGGTCATCGTGTATGTATTGATAGACCTGGCACGCCGCCGGTTAAACATACGCAGCCTGGTGAACGTGCTGGAAAATACCGTCATCGAGTTACTTGCCGAACACGGTATTAAGGCGATATCGAAAAAAGATGCCCCCGGCGTTTATGTGCAGACCACAGAGACAGAAGACACACAGGATGCACAAGAGGCTAAAATTGCATCTCTGGGACTACGCATCAAAAATGATCGCTGCTATCACGGCCTGAGCCTGAATGTGGACATGGATTTGCGTCCCTTCGACGCGATTGACCCTTGCGGTTATGTCGATTTAAAAGTCACCCAGACCAAAGACCTGGGTATAACTGCAAGCGCACCAACAATAGCTGAGCAGCTGTTGCAAAAACTCAGTGCAAATTTCGAGCACCGGCAACAGACAGCAATGACTAATGAGACAAAAAAGCATGACTGATAACGCAAGCAATAAAACAGACAATATAAGCCCCAGACAGAAAATCGCCGGCGTCAAGGAAATTGATGCGGCGAAAACCTCGCGCATCCCAATCAAGATTATTCCGCAGCCTGCCCAGCGCAAGCCGGAATGGATCCGCATGAAAGCGCCGGATTCAGCACGCTATCAGGAAATCAAACGCGTGCTACGCGATAACAACCTGCATACCGTATGCGAAGAGGCGAGCTGCCCGAATATCGGCGAGTGTTTCAGCGGCGGCACCGCCACGTTCATGATTCTGGGCGACATCTGTACACGACGCTGCCCGTTCTGCGATGTGGCGCATGGCAAACCATTACCGCCGGATGCGAACGAGCCCGAAAATCTGGCACGCACCATCGCACAAATGAAGCTCAAGTATGTGGTCATCACCAGTGTAGACCGTGATGACTTGCTTGATGGCGGCGCACAGCATTTCGTCGATTGCATCAAGGCGGTACGCGCACAATCACCGAATATTAAAATCGAGATTCTGGTGCCGGATTTTCGTGGCCGCCTGGAGGTTGCAATGAAAATCCTCAACGAAGCACCGCCAGACGTGATGAACCATAATCTGGAAACTATTCCTCGGCTCTACAAACAGGCCAGACCAGGTTCTGATTATCAGAACTCACTCAACCTGCTAAAGAAATTCAACGAACTTTACCCGCACATCCCGACAAAATCCGGCCTGATGCTGGGGCTGGGTGAGACCGATGAGGAGATCCTGCAAGTGATGCGTGATTTACGTGCACATAACGTCAGCATGCTCACACTGGGGCAATACCTCCAACCGAGCGTGCACCATTTGCCGGTAATGCGCTATGTTGAACCGAAGATTTTTGAAGAATTACGACAAAAAGCAGATGAGATGGGCTTTAATAATACGGCAAGCGGCCCCATGGTAAGAAGTAGCTACCACGCTGACGCACAAGCGCATAAAGTAATTTAGGCAGTACTTGCGCAGCACGTAGTGTAAAAAACCCAACTGGTATACAGTTAAACTCAAAACGCAGTCATTTTAATAAAAGGTCAATTATGGTTCCTCACCTGACAACAGCGCTTAATGGCCCCTTGCTAAGTTTAGAAAAAAGCATGCTGGATGCAATGCCCAAGATCGAACACTGGTTCCGGTCACAATGGTTGGAACACGCCGCACCATTTTACGCATCAGTCGATTTGCGTAACTCTGGCTTTAAGCTGGCACCGGTAGATACCAATCTGTTCCCGGGCGGCTTCAATAATCTCAACCCGGAATTTTTACACCTGTGTGTACAGGCAGCCATGGTAGCGGTAGAAAAAGTCTGCCCGGAAGCACACCGCCTGCTGATTATTCCTGAAAATCATACCCGGAATACCTACTACCTGCGCAATGTGATTGAGCTGGCGAACATCTTGAAACAGGCTGGCATGAATGTCAGAGTCGGCTCGATTGCCCCCGAAATTACCGTGCCCACCAAATTTGATATCGATGGTAAGACCCTGCTGCTTGAACCTGTAGTGCGTATTGGCAACCGCATTAAATTACCCGAAACAACGATTGATGGTGTAACCCTGGATGCATTTGACAGCTGCGCCATTCTGCTCAACAACGACCTGTCCGGCGGTATTCCAGAAATTCTGGAGAATCTTGAACAAGACCTGATTCCACCGCTGTATGCGGGCTGGAGCACACGCCGCAAATCGCAGCATTTTTCTGCCTATAACCGTGTGGCAAGTGAATTCGCACAATTGATCGGCATAGACGAATGGCTGTTAAACCCTTACTTTGACACCTGCGGCGAGATTGATTTCAATGCGCGCACCGGCGAAGAATGCCTTGCATCAAAAGTGGAACAGCTATTGGGAAAAATCAAACTCAAATATGCAGAATACGGCGTCACACAAGAACCGTTTGTGATTGTAAAAGCCGATGCTGGTACCTACGGCATGGGTATCATGACGGTAAAATCACCAGATGATGTACGCGACCTGAACCGCAAAACCCGCAACAAAATGTCCGTAGTGAAAGAGGGCCTGCAAGTATCTGAAGTCATCATCCAGGAAGGTGTGTACACCTTTGAGAGTATCGACGATGCGGTTGCAGAGCCGGTGGTATACATGATGGACCACTTTGTGATTGGCGGTTTTTACCGCGTGCATACCAGCCGCGGCGTTGATGAAAACCTCAATGCACCAGGCTCAAGCTTTGTACCATTGGCATTTGCCAAACCCTGCACATTGCCTGACTGTGCAGGCGCGCCTGATGCGCCGCCTAACCGTTTCTATGCTTATGGTGTAGTGGCACGTTTAGCTTTATTGGCTGCAGCAATAGAACTGCAAGAACAAAACCCTCTCAATCAATAAAGTAACCAACACTATCATGAAGCTCGTTTTCATTCTGGACCCACTGGAGCACCTGAAAATCCATAAGGACACCAGTCTGGCTATCATGCGCGAGGCCAGCCAGCGCGGTCATCAGCTGTTTATCAGCATGCAACATGATTTGTTCCTGCGCGGCAGCCAGGCCAGAATCAAAACCAAAGCTTTCGAGTTTACAGCGCATGATTATGAACTCGGCAAAACTGCCGAACATGCTCCGGCAGACTTTGACGCAATTATCATGCGTAAAGACCCGCCGTTTGATAACGAGTACCTGTACAGCACCTACCTGCTGGAAATCGCCGCCAACCAGGGGGCACAGGTTTTCAACAATCCGGCAGCCATTCGTGGCTGGAATGAGAAACTATCCGTCACGCGTTTTCCGCAGTTCGCGCCGGAGTTTCTGGTGAGCGCCAACAACTCGCTCATCCGCGAGTTTCTGAACACGCATCAGGATATCGTCGTAAAACCGTTGGACGGCATGGGCGGCAGCAGCATTTTCAGGCTGACGCTAACTGACCCGAATATCAGCGTGATTCTGGAGACCATCACCCAGCACGGCACACGCACCATCATGGCACAGCGCTACTTAAAAGAAATACTGCAGGGCGATAAGCGCATCATCGTCATCGATGGCAAGCCATTACCCTATGCGCTGGCGCGCATACCACTGGCGGGCGAAACACGCGGCAATTTGGCAGCAGGCGGCACGGGCGTTGCACAAGCACTGAGTGCGCGTGACTATGAAATTGCCAGCACGGTAGGTACAACCCTGAAACAGCAAGGCCTGTTTTTAGTTGGCCTGGACGTTATCGGCGAGCATCTAACCGAAATCAACGTCACCAGCCCTACCGGCATGGTAGAGATCGCCGCACAGACTGACTGTAACCCGGCAGCGCTAATGCTGGATGCTTTACAACAGCATCTTCAGCAATAAGCGATCAAGCAAATGCGTAAAACGCTCATCGGCTTACTACTGCTTATCGTTGTAGGCAGCCTGTTATTTGCTTTTCGCCTATACAACAAAGAGCCACTCTATAACAGCCACAGCTATGTATTCGGCACGCTGGTCGACATCAGCATTTATGGTGAAACTGAAGCGCGCGCCAGAACTTTAAGCAATCAGGTATTGCAGGATTTTCAGCAATTAAACAACCAGCTGCACGCCTGGAAGCCGATTAACAATCACCAGCCCAGTGAACTTGGCACGCTCAATGCCGCGTTTGCGGCAGGCAAGCAAGCTATCCCCATCAGCCCGCAACTTGCAACCATGCTGACTGATGCAACGAATTTATCAGTCAAATCGCAAGGCCTGTTCAACCCGGCGATAGGCCATTTAATCAGCAACTGGGGCTTTCAGCGTGATGAATTCACCGCCGTTAACATTGAGGATAAAAAGATAAGCGCACTGGTTAAAGCTAACCCGCGCATGACTGACATAGTCGTGGCCAACAACACTGCCTACAGCAATAACCCACAAGTGAAACTGGATCTTGGCGGCTATGCCAAAGGTTACGCACTAGACCTGGCTGCCAATTACCTGCGTAAACAAAACGTTAAAAATGCACTGATCAACATAGGCGGCAATATCATTGCCATCGGCCAGCATGGCGACAAACCATGGCGTGTTGGCATACAGCATCCACGCAAACCGACAGCGATTGCCACACTTGATTTAATGGATGGCTGGGCGATTGGTACTTCCGGTGACTATCAGCGCTACTTTATGCTGGATGGCAAACGCTATTGCCATATCATTGACCCACGTAGCGGCTACCCGGTACAACACACACAAGCCGTAACCGTGCTCATCCCGCCGCAGCCGAATGCCGGTGTGTTATCCGATGTTGCATCCAAACCTATTTTTATCGCATCTGCTGAACAGAAAACCAAGGCAGCAGCGATGCTTGGCATTGAGTATTTTATGGTGATTGATCAGCAATCCAACATATGGCTAAGCAAAGCCATCGCCCCCAAACTGAATTGGCTGGACCCGGACGTAAAAAAACATAACCATGTTAAATTTTTCACGCTCCCTTAAGCCTCGCGCCGGGTCAGTATTCAAATACCTGCTGCCGGGTGACTGGCTCACCGTCATCGTCAGCGTGGTGGTGATAGGCTATTTATTCCAGACACTGTGGTCACATCAACATGCCACCAAGGTACAAATCCGGCTCGGCGACAAAGTATACGCAACCTATGACTTAAACTTGCAGCGCGATATACATGTACATGGCCCACTGGGAGAGGCCGTGATCCATATCGCACAGGGCAAAGCGCGATTTGCAAAATCACCATGTCATAATCAGTATTGCGTACATCAGGGCTGGTTAACGCACTCCGGGCAAGTGGCTATTTGTTTGCCTAACCAAATCAGCCTGGAACTGATAGGCGAGCAAAAGCCTTATGATTCGCTTAATTATTAAAACTCTTGAAGTAAAATACTTTGAGCTGATTACTGACAGGCTAAATTTAGCAACTTAAACTCAGGCAACGACCTAAATACGCATGCAAATTCAAACCACCATTGATGACCACCGCATTGCAAAGCTGGCTGCTTTTGCAATTGCCCTGCACATGGTGGAGGCTGTGATTCCATCACCGTTACCCGGGGTTAAACCCGGACTTGCCAATATCGTTACGTTGTACGTGTTATTGCAATATGATTTTGCAACCGCCGCCTGGGTCAGCATACTACGCGTATTTGCCAGCAGCCTGCTAATGGGGCAGTTTTTATCGCCAACCTTTGCACTCAGCTTAAGCGGTGCATTGCTAAGCTTAAGCGCACTATGGGCTGCACAGCATTTACCAAAGCGTTATTTTAGCGCCGTCACTCTCAGCATTCTGGCAGCATTCGCCCATATTGCCGGGCAACTCATTGTAGTGAGGCTATGGCTGATTCCGCATGCCAGCGTAGCTTATCTGATTCCTATATTTGCGGTAGCCGCTTTATTTTTTGGCTTAATCAATGGCCTGATTACTGCAAGACTCTATCAAATGAAGCCGGGTAGCCGCTACGCAGACACACGGCTTGAGCAGCCAATAGAAAACGTAAAATAGCAAAATGTTTAACACATTAAAATTGCATTTTTCAAATAATAAGCCGCTATTAGTCACAACACTGCTGTCTTTGCTATTGCATGTGTTAATTCTTTCCGAGTTTTCACTGCACCTCCCATTTAACAATCAACCCCATAATCTGGAAATGCGCCTGGTGAATGTTCCAGCCATACAAAAATCCACACCTGTACCTGTCAAAAGTAAGCTCCCGGCAGCGCAGCCCAAGCCGCAGTCAAAAACAGAACCAAACAACTCAGAGCAGGTGGTTGCTGATAGCACACATGACATAAGCCCGCTTGCAGATATCCCAGTAAAACAGGAATCAGCATCTCCGGATGCAACACAAACCACACCGAATACTGAGCAGGCCACAGAGACTACCGATGTTGCACCAGACAATATCAAATCCGAACCCAGACCTCCGGTTTATCAATACGTAGAAACCGAGTTTGAGGTTCGTCGCGGCAATGATGCGAGTGCTGCGGGTATTGCACGCATCATCTTTAACATCGATAAAGACGGTAGTTACCAAATCAACAGTACAACGCAAGCCAAAGGACTTGTATCGCTATTTATCAGCGATCTGGTACAAACAAGTGAGGGCTTGCTTTCAGATCAGGGGCTGGTGCCAAACTTTTATTCTTATCAATATGGTAATGACAAAACCAAAATGCAGAGCGCAAGTTTTGCCTGGTCTGATCGAATCATTGTCATGCGGAGTACAAAAGGTGAGAAAACCGAACCATTAACTAAAGGTACGCAGGATTTTTTAAGTTTTATGTATCAGTTCATGTTCTCACCCCCACTTGAAAACATGCAAATCACCATGACAAACGGTAAGCGATTACGCACTTATACCTACAGCTTTAGCGGTGAAGAACGCATTACCACTAAAATTGGCGAACTCAACACCATTCATCTACTAAAACAGGGCGATGATGACGAAAAAACCGAACTTTGGTTAGCTACAGATTACCAATACTTACCGATCAAAATTCGCAAAACAGAAAAAGATGGTAGCGTAATCGAACAGAGCGTCACCAATATTTCCACACAACGCCCTTAATACAATTTAGTCGTTATAACGATGTGGCTTAAGCATGCCTGCCATGTATCAATATATTTTATCCGCATATTTTATACCGCCGCTGAAGGTGCTCAACTGCACTATCACACACAAAATATCTGACAGTTAATAAGCAAAAGGGCCTTGCGGCCCTTTTGCTTATTAACAAATTAGCGCCGTAGGCTGCGCCATGCGTTACGCTTACTCTTGGCACCCATGGATATATTAACTTCTTCTGATGTCTTATTACCCGTAGCACTGGTATTAATGCTCGTTACCTTACCAGATGGTGTAGTAAAGACCACGTTACCCACAGTAATGCCTTGATAATGATTAACAAAGTTTGCAGAAGTAACGTTAGGTTTTACCGCTAATCCGGTATCAAATTTAAACTGATATGATGCACTGGAACCGCCACTGCCACCACAACTTGCCGTAACGTCCGGTGAGTTAGTAATGACTTGCAAAGTACCTAAAACCAATTGTGGATCTAGGTTAACACGCTCATTTGTTGATGGAAAATCAGTATACCAACCGCCCAAATCACCACTAGGGTTCCACATCAGATCCCACTCTGCTGAATATGGCACAATTTCATTTGCCCCAGTACCGGTCGTCACAGTATTGCCAGATATAGTGCGCGGCTTCAAGCTGGTCCTAGGTGAGGTATACGCAACACCATTATCAACAAGCGCATAAAGTGATTGTTGTCCCAGACTGTTTACATCTGTAGTTTCAATATATTTGCCGGTACCGATATAAACCACTATACGATAATCATTAACCTTTACCTGAACCAGGCCAACTTCCGGCTTGGTAGTAATAGGCTGACCACTAAACGCGGCAAGCTTCATTACAGTAGGCGCTGATCCTGAAGTAGCGTTAGTGAAATCAAATCTCCACAAATTGCCATCCAAATCGCCTCCATACACTAATAGCGCTTGGTTCTTGGTATTAATATCCGGGATGAATGCAGTTATTTTGGCAAGACCATTAGCGCCAGACACATCCACTTTGTGATAAATCGCGCCGGTAAATGCATCAAGTACGTATAAATAATTGGCGTTGCTCTCATAACCTGATGTTACCAGCACCACCCATGTACCATCAGACAACTGTGTAACTATTGGGTTGCCATAACTCCAACCGATATCGTTATCTTTTACCTTACACAAAGCTGCATCAGTACACAGCTCCCATAGTGGTTTGGGGCTAGTGCTTGAAGTCACATCCAACGCATAGAAACCTTTACCACCATGATTGAAGCCGCCTACCAAAATAGTTTTACCATCAGCTTTAGCCACGGTTGGTGAGCCATCTACAAAATATTGATGCTTATTTGTGTAGTCCTGGTCAGTCAGCTTATACATATTGGGCATTACCGTATGTGGCACAAATGCCCATACCTCTGAACCATCATCTTTATTAAACGCGTGCAACATACCATCATTGGCACCAATATAAAGCATGCCGGTTGTTTTATCGTAAGCGGGAACCGAATTGACAGTGTCTCCAAGCACATGGGTTCTGACCCTGAAAATACTGCCATCATAGAGTTTTAAACCTCGCAGATAATTAACAACATGCTCGCCGTTATCTGCGATATTCTGCTGCGTAGGCAAGGGCAAACTAGTAGACAAAAGACTGTATTGAGACAGTAGACTCCCTTTGCTGGTGAACAGAGCCTGTTCATCAGAAATCATGTTTGACCATGCAAATGGCTTCATAGTGGCAGGGGTAGTAGTGTTATCAGCTGTGTAAATAACTCTATCAACAGTTGTAATTGACACTCTGGCATCAAGCCCGGTGCTGGCAACCCATATTGGGGTAGTATCTTGAGTAACCTGTCCGGTTACCGGATCTTTTCTGGCAACGCCGATTAAACCAGTGGCTGGGTCAATAGTCTGCGCTACCACTTCACCATCCCAATCTACAGTACGATAAGTTGAACTGAAAATATAATTATCAGTATTGGTAATATTTGGGCTACTGGTTGCCGAGGCCGCAGATGCGCCTGTTGCACGAGAAACCACAGCCAGCGCATTAGATAACCCTGCCGCCACCGCTCTTGGGTTGCTGGCGCTAAAATATGTACCGTGGCCGTTTACGGCGGCGTGCCATAAGTCATCGATATTATTCTGTGAGTCAGAAGCAGGCTTCGGCCAATTGCAAGTACCGCTTGTCTGCCAAGAGCAGATACCTTGTGACGAGTCCGCAGTATCACCATTTTTAATAGACGCATAATCGCCAGTATTATCACTGGTATAGCTAGGTGAAAAATCCATCACTCCATCAATACCAAGCCCCATCGTGAACGTCGTCATATGCTGCCAATTTGCCTTAGGGTCGCCTGGATCAACTACGTTGTCAGTAGAAACATCCAGGGTGCCATTAAGACTATTACCAAAATTGACCTTAAACGGCGGTTTGGTAGATGCCGGTGTAGCAGCGACACTATTTCGTAGATCATAGTTATAGTAATAATAGGCCACATCTGCCAGCGTATCTGATGCACTGGTTGCCGCTCCGCCGTCATAGAACGGTATCGGGCTGCGCTGATCAAACCCAGTGGCAGGGTCGGTAGTATTATCCACATTCCCTATTGCTGTACCATCCATCCTTGTGCCTGCATTACCGTTCCAGTAACCATCAGTAGAAAGAATAGTAAAATTCTGCTGGCACGAGAATAAAATTGGATCAGTAAATCCGCTTGGTTTCTTACCGCCATATATTTTCCCAGCTTTTGATAAAGCCTCACGCAATGGCGTACTATTGCTAGGATTTGCTTTGTATAACTGCTTATACCAATTATCTTTTTGTGTATCATCAAATGCTTTGATATCTACATTATCTCCGGTTACATTTCCATTAATGGTGAAATAACCCACATTATATTTATCATCAATTGGCTGAAACGCCATACCTACAGCAGACTTCATCATCTGCATGCGTGTATGGTAATACGCATACCAGTTAGCAAAATTGGTCATCTCTTCATCGTAAGTACAGTTAGTACCACTCGCACAAGAACGACCAGAATAGTAGGTATAGCTAGTTGTGGTAGGAACAATATCTACTCTGGAAAAAGTATTTGTGCCAGAAGCTCCACCGGACAGGTTAGCGGTTGTTACCGGCATACCTATGATTGTTGCATTAGTACCACCTGCCAAATCCACCTCAGCAACGCTAATACTAGTCTTACTAGTCGTAATTGCACCATTCGAGGCAGTACCTACACTTACGGCAGTAATATTAACCTTGGTAGCGTCATTAGTATCAACAGCAGCAGTGTAGTCTGGACTTGAGTTACAAGAGTTAATTTCTGCCGCTATTTTAGTTGCCGCATCGCTATCGCTACTGGGCGAAACTGAATTGCAGGTAATAGCAATGCCTGCCACCTTGATATTGGTAATTTTTGCTGATTTACTACGATTACTGAATGTCACACTACCAGTCGCTTTAGTACCAGTACCCGGCTTTGTAGATGATGGTGTTGTTACCGTAACAGGGTAACCGGCAGGGCCGGTGCCTGATACATCCGGCTTAATTGTGACAACATTATCTACTGCTGTAGCAGTATATTCAGGGCTTGAAGTTTTAGCATTAATTGCTGCTGCAATCGCGGCAGCCACTGCGGCCCGTTTTGCCGCATCATTGGTACCGGTAGCAGCGGTGATAGTAGCACCCATCACCTCAACTCCATTTACCTTGACAGAGGTAATTGAAACGCTATCTGTACTACCTGAATCGCCTATCGTGAGTGAGCCTGCAGCATAGGTACCACCGGCCAAAGCATAATGTACATACTTATAACTACCAACCTTTTTCTCTTGGCAGTCAGTCTGTGGTGCGGTACTGGAGGTACACCAGCGCACTTTTGCCGGGTAAGTGTACAAGCCGGTAGGCGAAGTCGAACTGGTACAGTTTTTCAAATTAGGGGCAGTACAAAACTCTGATGCCTGAATATTGTAGTAATAAGGTGCACCACTGACACTGCTTGAAGTGCTATAAGTCGAATTAGGGTATTGGTATGCATTAGAACTACCCGTATTTATTTTGCAATTACCGGAGCCATCGCACCATTTCCTATCTGGATAGCCGGTTACCAGATTAATTGATGACGTAGACTGCACTCCGAAGCCATCGACCTTAACACTAGTCCAGTTAGATGTATTGGCAGCTGTCATACTAATCTTGCTGGTGCCATCTGCATTCTTGGGTGGATCATATTGAATAGCTGGATTGTAGTAAACCTTATTGAACTCCGACGTCATGTAAGGCGGGTCACCAACCCGGCATTGGGCAACAAAAGCACCGGCCGAGGTACGACAAAAACCACCACTACTGCTGCTACCGTCATTAATATAGTCGGGTAAATAATCCCAATCCATACTACCAGAGTCATCTAGAATAAATACTAAATTAGGAGGTACTGACGAACCTTGAGTTGCCAACGGCTGCGTAGCTAAATTCAAGGCATTGCTGCTACTTACTGAAACCAGCAACACAAGCGAAAGAAGAATTTTTGCAATATGTTTCATGATAATGCCCATTAAGTTGGTGCTACAGTTAGCATTGATTGAACAACACTTAAAGAATTTCTGGGGCCTTCAACCCTGACCGTGACCCGGTAATATACATTCCCGGGAACGACATAATTGGTACTATTTTCATCCGGACTATTGCCGATAGCTCCGGCTGACCCGATACCGTATTCAGCACCGCCAATTTTGATATTAGAGTTGCCTGCACTTGATGTCGTGGTAGCACCCTTGGAGCATGACTGCCCGCTTGCATTAACTGCACCAGCATTCGCACACATACGGTTGATCATGACTCGAACCGTGTACCCAGCCGGCGGCGCCGGTGTAGTACCTGAATTGTATACTTTAGCACCTGCCCATTTGGCAGCATCAAGCCAGTTTGCATCATTTAAAAAAACACCAGCAACAGTATGAATCGCATAATAGCCGCTACTCGCATTGTTATTATCCAAGTTAGTACGATTGCTATACAGCCATTCAAAACCACGCTCCACACCCCAATCAGCAACCAGCTGATTATTTTGTGCCATAGCAATATTGGCAGCAGCTACATTACCAGATTCCACAGAGCGCATTAATCCGATAGAGGCAATCATCATCATCAACACAATCACTATGGTTACCAGCAATATGGAACCTTGCTGTTTCCGCGGCACAACTAATTGCTTTCTAAATCGATCATTCATCATGTTGGATCCCACACCACATTACGAAGCGGCATAATCGTCTCAAATACCCGATACCGGTAGCACTGCCAATCGGCCAGCGCGGTCATATCAAAATTACCTCCGGACCAGCTTGGCTGTGCGCTATTGCAAGCATTTTCACGCTGAATGCCTCTGGCCAGAATGGCCACACGTATCGCCCTGACCCTAGCCCAATCAGCCTGATTTACCGCGCCATCTGCATTAAGATCTGATATTGCGGGAGTTGCAGCCGGCGCATCAATGTAGCTGTCAACCGCACCATCACCACTGGTATCCACGCCGTATTGCGCCTGTAAATTCACAATTCCGTCAACAACCACCTCATTGGGGCCATCAAATACAGTCGAGGCATTCGAGTTCAAACTACCATTAATCACCGAGTAAACAACTAGCGATGGATCAGGCCCAAGATTTAATATTTTGGCACCATCAGTAAATGCCAAACTTGCGTCAGCTGACGTTATGCCACCAGCTTTATTGTATTTTGCTAATTCATTAATGTTTGTGTAAGGAGATAGGTATGGTGCACCTGCCGCGTAAGTTAACGAACTAACAGCATCTTTAGCCGTAACCTGCCCGACCATACAGCCTTTGCCGGCCTGATGTATCAAAAACACATCACCCAAATTAAAGTTAAACGTGGTTCCGGCTGCAACTGTCAATGTATCCGCAGTTTTTGCCGCAATGTCCATCGGTGATACTGTGATAGAAGTATTTCCCTGCATCACGGTAATACTGTCTGAATTACCGCCTGTTCCATTTGTAATAACAACTGGTGCCAACCAAAACGTAACATCCCCCGCAGGGCTCACACTTTTATATCCGTACACTGGTAAATATGTTCCTGCTGCGTTAGTACACACACCCATAGCATTAAATGTTGAGCCTATACCGTAGCCAGCGTTGCCGACTGTATTGCCAATACTGTATAGAGCCATAGCTCCATTCTGCTGCGCATCACCGCTACTCACAGTATCTCTTTTATTTTTCTGCATTGTGGATAACACCTGGAGAATTACCAGCATCCCCAGTAACGATAACGTCAGTCCGACCATAACCTCGACCAAACTAAACCCGCGCAACTTAATTAACTTATGCATGCTAATTGTTCCTGTTGATGTAGGCGCTGCCAACATAGCGATGAGCTACGGTATCTTTAGGAGGCATCCACATAATAGTCACGGTAACCGCATACCTTTTACCTGTAGCATTGGAGTCATCGACGACTGCAATGCTCGGCGGGTTGTCAACGGAGCCTGGCAATAAATTGTAAACCTGTGCCAGCCAAGCTTCGGTCTTGACACCACCCACTCCACCAGCAACCGCATAATCAGGCACCTTATCAACACCATCCACCCACATTGACGAAATAACCTGATTAGTTAGAAAGCCTGCATCCATGCGATATTTTGATTGTGCGGAGTCCGTAAACGCAGCTGTTTGCAGCCCGATCAATCCAACCACTCCCATGGAAAACAGCAAAAAGGCAATTAATGCCTCAAGGAGAACCGATCCTGACTGTTTATTAAAATCACGCATTAGCACGCCCTCGGGTCACCGGTCGTAACTGTTGGAACACACATCCTGACTCCCCCGCCAGTCACGACAATACGTAACGAGGTAACACCTGCCTTTGCATTAGCAGGAACATCAACAGAAGTAATCGGGTTTTCAGCCCCACCCACAACTCGACCGAACCCAGAATACAAAACCGAAGCTGATCCATTAGGTGTTATAGAAGCAGTAATGTTAGTAGAGCCATCTTTCATGGAGCGACTTTTGATGTTGGCCGGGCAATCCTCAAGGCCATCATTATCAACATCGGCAGCATTGGCCGGATCACAGCCAACCACCCAACTAGTATCGGCATTTAGTGACATCCGTACCGAGGCGTTTCTACGCAACGCCTCGTTTTTTGCTATTTGAAATCCGGCCGCTATAGACTCTGCAGTACTCCGAACCCTGGTATTTTCAATCCATGATTGCAAGCTTGGAATAGCGATCCTTAAGGTGATGGCAAGAATAGCAATGGCCACCATCAACTCAATCAAACTAAAGCCGCTACGATAACGATTAATCGCAACCATATTAACAGGAGCTACCTTTACCCATCAGCCAGCACGCCGCAGACGAACCATCCGGCAAATCACTTGATTTCACACCACGCTGATTAATGGTGTAAAGATAACCATCCATACCTTCAGCAGCCACTCCTGTTGCAGTTAAAGTATAGGTTTGACCATCAGTCTCACAAGAATAAGTGAAATACTTGGCACCAGCTGGCGGCAAAGTAACACCACAGACTCCAGCTCCACTCTCATAAGAAGGAGGGGTTTGATCTGAATAATATCGCTCAAGTCCAGTACTTAATTGAGATAACAGTGATGCAGCCTCAGCCGCCTTACCACGTTTGACATACTCAGTATACGAAGGCAAAGCAATGCTGGCTAAAATACCAATAACAGCAACAACTATCATTAACTCAACTAAAGTAAAGCCACTCTGCGTAATGCCGTATCGTTTTGACGATAACAGCTTTTGATAACTAGACTGAACCAAACAATGCATTTCATTTCTCCAATGGTTACTATCAATCATGCCCATGGCAATAGCCAGTGTCCAGCAACAACCGATGATCGGTAAATTTCAGCGAACCAACGGCTGCCAAGTGTTGTTTAATATACTCAAAAACAGAACAATAATGAATCAGTGGTAGAATATCCCTTATTCATCGAGTTGCAGATTACAGGTTTTATCCTAAAATTACACACACCTAATTTATGAAAATATCCGCTAAAACACTCGCACTACTGTTAGCAAGCTACATAATACTCAGCGGCTGCGGTACTAAAGGCCCGCTTTATATTCCAGACCAGATTTACCCACAACCTACTGATAGTAAAAAATAAATTGGCTCTACTTTTTAATATATTCAAGTTAATACCGTGAACACATTCCATTTTAAAGACAATACGCTGCATGCTGAAAATGTAGCCCTCAACCAAATTGCCGAAAATTTCGGCACTCCTTGTTATGTGTATTCAAAGGCCGCACTCACCGAGGCTTTTGAGCGCTTTAGCGCTGGATTCAAGGGCTCAAACCACTTGGTGTGTTTTGCGGTCAAATCCAATCCCAGCCTCGCCATACTTAACCTGTTCGCAAAACTTGGCGCAGGTTTTGATATCGTTTCCGGCGGCGAACTGGCCAGAGTGATTGCTGCGGGCGGCGATCCTTCAAAAGTAGTATTCTCTGGCGTAGGCAAAACTGCCGATGAAATGCGCGCAGCGTTGGAAGCGGGCATCTTCTGCTTCAACGTGGAATCAGCCAGTGAACTGGTGCGCCTGAACGATATTGCCGGCTACATGGGCAAAGTTGCACCGGTTTCCTTGCGCGTTAACCCGAATGTGGATGCAAAAACACACCCCTACATTTCTACCGGCTTGAAAAACAACAAATTCGGCGTGGCCTATGAAGACGCGCTGGATATTTACCTGCAGGCAGCCGCCATGCCCAATATTGCAATTCACGGCGTGGATTGCCACATCGGCTCACAGATTACCGAACTGTCTCCATTTCTGGATGCATTTGACCGCGTGCTGGCTTTGGTAGAAGCGCTGGAGAAAAACAACATTCACATTCAGCATATCGATCTCGGCGGCGGCATCGGCATTTGTTACAGTGACGAAACGCCGCCGGAATTCACTGAATACGCAAAAGCGATGCTGGCCAAGCTGGGCAAACGCGACATCAAACTGGTGTTTGAACCAGGCCGCGCATTAGTAGGTAACGCCGGCTTGCTGTTGACCAAGGTTGAATACCTGAAACATACCGAGACCAAGAATTTCGCCATTGTTGACGCAGCCATGAACGACCTGATGCGCCCGGCACTTTATGATGCCTACCACGCGATTGAAGCAGTGCAGCCAAGAGTTGCAAATACTACCAATTATGAGATAGTGGGCCCGGTATGCGAAAGCGGTGACTTCCTCGGCCACGACAGGGAACTGGCCCTGGCTGAAGGCGACTTGCTGGCAATCATGTCTGCCGGTGCCTACGGCATGAGCATGTCCAGCAATTACAACACCCGTCCACGCGCGGCGGAAGTGATGGTTGATGGCAACCAGTTTACGGTTATCCGCCAGCGCGAGAAGGTTCAGGATCTGTTTGCGCTGGAAACCGTCGTTAAATAAATCGTGAAATAATTAAGTACTGAGCCGGACAATAAAAAAGCGAAGATTATTCTTCGCTTTTTTATTATGCTGGATTCACCGGAAAATCCAATTAATCAAAAATGACCGTTTTGTTCGCATACAGCAAAATGCGATTCTCAATGTGCCAGCGCACAGCTTTTGACAGCACCACTCGCTCCAGGTCACGGCCCTTCTGAATCAGGTCTTCAACCTGGTCACGGTGCGAAATACGCTCGATACCTTGCTCGATAATCGGGCCTTCATCCAGCACTTCAGTCACATAATGGCTGGTTGCGCCTATCAGTTTAACGCCGCGCTCAAATGCACGGTGGTAAGGACGCGCGCCGATAAATGCCGGCAGGAATGAGTGATGAATATTGATGATACGCTGCGGATAGCGTGTCACAAAATCCGGCGACAGAATCTGCATGTAACGCGCCAGCACGATCAAATCAATTTTGTACTCATCAAACAGTCTGAACTGCGCGGCTTCGGCTTCAGCCTTGTTGTCTTTATTCACCGGGATATAGTGAAAATCCACCCCGTAGAACTGCACCAGCTTTTCGGTATCACGGTGGTTGCTGATCACCAGCGGAATTTCACAGGCCAGCTCACCGCTTTTATGCCTATGCAACAAATCCGCCAGACAATGGTCATATTGTGACACCATGATAGCCACACGCGCTTTGTGCTGTGAAAGTTTCAGCTGCCATTGCATGCTGAATTTTTCTGCAATCACCGCAAAGGCTTGATTAAAAGCGGCTACGTCCAGATTAAATCCTGCGAGATCCCATTCTACGCGCATCAGGAATAAATTATTTTCTGCATCCTGATGCTGGTCTGCGTGTAAAATATTGGCATTATGCTGATGCAGAAAATCGGCAATCGCAGCCACAATGCCTCGCGTGTCCGGACAGGTAATCAACAGGGTTGCAGTGTTTTTCATAGTAAAATTCATTTAATGATTGCTAAAAACTTGTGCGATTATACCCGATGCGCCTGCTAGCTGAAAAATCCCTTATTCATCTATCAATATCACAGAATTCGAGATAATGACTTTAATGAACCAAAATACCAATATCGTACTTGCCAACCCACGCGGCTTTTGTGCCGGCGTTGACCGCGCGATCATCATCGTGGAACAGGCGCTGGAAAAATTCGGCGCACCGATTTATGTGCGCCATGAAGTTGTACACAACAAATTTGTTGTCGATGAGCTGCGTGCCAAAGGTGCAATTTTTGTCGAAGAACTGGACGAAATTCCGACCGGTAGCACAGTAATATTCAGTGCCCACGGCGTTTCAAAGGCAGTACGCGCCGAGGCCGAGGCGCGTGGCCTGACAGCCTACGATGCCACTTGCCCGCTGGTAACTAAAGTACATATCGAAGTTGAGAAAATGCGTAAGGCCGGCCTGGAAATCATCATGATCGGCCATAAGGGGCATCCCGAGGTTGAAGGCACCATGGGACAGGTAGATCAGGAAGGCACTACCGGTATGTATCTGGTTGAAACTCCGGACGATGTAGCAACCCTGCAAGTGCGGAACCCAGACAAATTAGCCTACGTCACACAGACCACACTATCACTGGACGACGCCGCCATGGTTGTCAATGCGCTGCAGAAACGCTTTCCCAGCATCAAAGCCCCCAGAAGCGATAGCATCTGCTACGCGACTCAGAACCGTCAGGATGCCATCAAGATTATGGCAAAGGATTGCGATCTGGTGATTATCGTTGGCTCGCCTAACAGCTCCAACTCCAACCGCCTGCGTGAAGTCGCACAGAACCAGGGTATTGAGGCTTACATGGTAGATAACGCCAGCTTTCTTAAACCGGAATGGTTACTTAACAAACACAAGATCGGCGTTTCCGCAGGAGCTTCTGCCCCAGAGATACTGGTACAGGAAGTGATTAGCAGGTTGCAGGAACTTGGTGCCAATCAAGTACAAGAGCTGCAAGGCGTTGTGGAACACGTGGTATTTCAGCTGCCCAAGAATCTAACCAGCGCCCCTGCCAAATCTCCTGCCTAACCTTCAGTTAAATAGCTTGCTAAACTTTTGAAAACCTATAAAACCCCGATTTCCGCACTGGTCTTGATTCACACGCCTGATCTGCAAGTGCTGATCATGGAGCGCGCCGACAAGGCCGGCTTCTGGCAGTCTGTCACCGGCAGCATTGAAGGAGATGAAACCCCGCTACAGGCGGCGATTCGTGAAGTACGTGAAGAAACCGGGCTGGATGCACTGCAATACGATTTGCAGGACTGGCAGGTATCCAACGTTTATGAAATCTATCCACACTGGCGCCACCGTTATGCACCTGGCGTCACTGAAAACCGCGAGCATCTGTTTGGCCTGCAACTGCCGAGCAGTTTACCAGTCAAACTAGCTCCAGATGAGCATGTACGCTACGAATGGGTAGATTGGCGCGAGGCGGCAAAACGCGTTTTTTCATGGACCAATGTCGACGCCCTGAAAAGATTAGGTGAACGACATCAATTAACGTTATAAAATAAGCACTTTTAGCATTTACGCTTTATTCACCACTTAAAACCTATGCAGATTTCACCGATTAAATTTGAGAAGTTCCAGGCTGTAGAAGACGCCGACTGCCAGCGCCGTATTATTGCGGCTAAGGAAAAACTAGGTAAACGCCTGGTGATTCTGGGCCACCACTACCAGCATGAAAGCGTATACCGCCATGCAGATTACACTGGCGACTCGCTCAAGCTTTCACGCTATGCTGCCGAGGTGGATGCTGAATACATCGTATTCCTAGGCGTGCATTTCATGGCCGAAGTGGCTGATATTTTAAGCCGCCCTGACCAGATTGCGATTCTGCCTGACCTCGCTGCCGGTTGCTCCATGGCCGACATGGCGAACCTGGCCAAAGTCGAGCGCAGCTATCGCGAACTGAACAAGGTGCTCAATTTTGACGAACAGATCACCCCTATCACCTACATCAACTCTGCCGCAGACCTGAAGGCGTTTTGTGGCGAGCATGGCGGCATCGTCTGCACCAGCACCAACGCTCCGAAAATCCTCGAATGGGGCTTTAAACAACGTGAAAAAGTACTGTTCTTCCCTGACCAGAACCTTGGCCGCTGGAGCGGCTACAAGATGGGCATTCCCTTAGAACAGATGCCGGTTTGGGACCCTGACCTGCCTATGGGCGGGCTGACCGAAGAACAAATCAGGAATGCAAAAATTTTGCTGTGGAAAGGCCACTGTGCTGTGCACCAGATGTTCCGCTTGCAGAACATCACCCGCTTCCGCGCAGAACATCCTGACGGCTTCGTGATTTCGCACCCTGAATCGCCTTTTGAAGTCTGCCAGCATTCAGACTACGTGGGTTCGACTGAATTCATCCTAAAAACCGTGAGTGAAGCCCCGGCGGGTACAAAATGGCTGGTAGGCACCGAGCTTAACCTGGTGAACCGCCTGGCCGAGCAGATGAAGCCCGAGGGCAAACTGGTGCAATTCATGAGCCACGTGGTATGTGAATGTTCAACCATGGCGCGTATCGACCCGCAGCATCTGGCCTGGGTGCTGGAAAACCTGGCTGAAGGCAATGTCGTGAACCAGATCAAAGTACCAGAGCACGAAGCCAAGCTGGCCAAACTTACACTGGACCGCATGCTGGAGGCGTCATAACATGACATGTGCGCTTTGCCAGCCCAGCCCGCACCCGATACTCTGGCAGGACCAATTCTGCCGCGTGGTGCTGCTGAATGATGTAGATTATCCGGCTTATTGTCGCGTTGAGCTGCTGGCGCACATCAAAGAAATGACTGATCTGGTGCCGACTGAACGTGCGCGCATGATGAAAACCGTATTTTCGGTCGAGCTTGCACTCAGGGAGATGTTCAACCCCGACAAAATCAACCTGGCCAGCCTGGGTAACAAAACCCCGCATCTGCACTGGCATGTGATCCCGCGCTTTGAGAATGACAGACACTTTCCAAATTCACATTGGGGCGAAGCAATTCGCGAGAGCAAACCGGCTGCACTTGATGCTGCGGCTATTGAACTGCTGAAACAAAAAATAAGCGCACATATTACATGCGCGCTCAACACAGACTAGCGCTATAGCCCCAGTCTAAACAACCACAAGACGCTCCACGATCTTGCCGTTTTGCAGATGGCTTTCAATGATCTCGTCGATATCTTCGTTATCTACAAAGGTATACCACACTGCCTGCGGATAGACCACCAGCAGCGGACCTTCACCACAACGGTCAAAACAGCCGGCACGATTCACACGCACCTTGCCTTTGCCATTCAGGTTAAGCTTTTTCACCCGCGCTTTCATATGGTCAAATGCCGCACCTGCACCTTTATCCATGCAGCAAGCGGCACCATCTTCACGCTGATTCAAACAGAAAAATACGTGATGTTCAAAATAATTTGTCATAGGGTTCTCGCAATCTTGTTTACACACATCATTAGTCTGTTTTACTGCGTGGGCAGAAAATCCACCTACCCTACCAAGCTAAAACGCACCTCTACAACATCACCTTGTCTGGATTCCGGCCTTCGCCGGAATGACGATATTGATAAATATTAGGCTTTTGAGCGCAGACACTATAATTTTCTCAAAATCTAAATAATCAAGGCGGCGAGGTGAAGACAGTACGTATAGTACGGCGAACCGAAGCAATCGCAGGATATTTGAATTTTCAGAAAATTATTCAGTGGCTAGGCTGTCTTCTTTGGTAAACGTCCACGTTCTGGTAATTTCTAAAATATCCACTTCCTTACGTATATCTTCCGGAAATTGTGCATACGGCGCACCGAGTTCCACAATATGTTTTGCCGCTGCATCCAGCACTTTATGCCCGGAACTGCGGTTGATTTCGATCGAATCTACGCTGCCATCCGGCTTGATGGATACGGTCATCTGTAGCTGGCCGTACAGTTTCAAATCTCTGGCGGCCTCCGGATAATTGAGGTTGCCGACTTTCTCCACCTTTTGCCGCCATGATTCTACATACAGCGCATATTTATATTCCTTGGTACGCCCACCCAAATACTTACGTTTTGGGCGCTTTTGGTAATCATCCTGCTGTTTGGAGATAACGGCTTCCAACCTGTCCATTTCCAGAGCGGCGGCGGAAATATCGTCTAAATTCAGTTTCTTGGTTGGCGTTGCCTGATTTTCGGTCTGCGCTTCTTTTGCGGCGGCTTTCTGCACCGGCTGCGACTCGACTGTCTTGGTCGCCTTAATTTGTGTCATAAGTTCCTGCGCCTGTTTTTCCAGCTCGGCAACACGCTTCTGCTCACGTATTTCGCTGGCTGTCTGCAGGCTTGCCTGCGCGGCCTGCTTATTATTGGCGGTAGGCTTAGGCGTTGGGTCAGCTTTCTGCTGCTTCAATACCGGCAATGCCGTTTTCATTTTGCGGTTCTGCTCGGTATTGCCGCCACGGTCTAAATTGGCCTGGGCATATACATCGGTATTTTCTGGTTTCGACTGCGTCTTTGCATTGACCAGAACGACTTCCATCACTGCCAGGTTATCTTTGAATTTATTGAGCTGCGGCTCAAAGTGAATACTGAGCAAAACGGCATGAAACAACACGGAAACCCAGATTGCAATGCTCAAAGCGCTCATAGACTTAAGCTTGAACATGAGTGTGCTCATTGTGTTTAACCCGGTTTTCATATGCACTGTTGTCAGATTGATTACCTTAAGCAACAGATTTTAACGCATCGAGCAGCTTTTGATGTATGCCGCCAAAGCCGCCGTTACTCATCACCAGCACATGATCGCCAGGCTTTGCGGCCTGCGAGATAGCGCTAACCAACTGCTCCAGGTCATCATGCACCTGGGTTTTAGCGCTGATCGGCGCCAGCGCTTCTTTGGCATCCCAACCCAGATTTGCCTGATAGCAGAACACCAGGTCGGCATCGTTCAAACTGGCCGGCAACGCACTTTTCATCACGCCCAGCTTCATCGTGTTTGAGCGTGGCTCAAGTACTGCCAGAATCCGCGCGCTGCCGACCTTGCCACGCAAGCCAGCTACCGTAGTCTCGATTGCAGTAGGATGGTGCGCAAAGTCATCGTACACGCTCACGCCATTTTCAACGCCGCGCAATTCCATACGGCGCTTTACGTTTTTGAATTCGCTGAGTGCGGCAATGCTCACATCGACCGTAACACCGGCGTGGCGTGCTGCTGCAATGGTTGCCAGCGCATTCATGCGGTTATGCTCGCCGAGCAAGCCCCAGTTCACACGGCCCTGCATTTTGCCTTGGTATATCACGTCAAAACTGCCATCGCCATGCGCATTGGCGGCCTGCCAGTCAGCATCGGTGCCAAATTTCTCTACCGGCGTCCAGCAGCCTTTATCAATCACGCGCTGCAGGCTCACCTCTTTACCATTGGCCACCACCAGCCCCTGCTGCGGCACGGTGCGCACCAGATGATGGAACTGTTTTTCAATCGCAGGCAGATCTTCAAAAATATCCGCATGGTCAAATTCCAGATTATTCAACACTGCTGTACGCGGGCGGTAGTGTACGAACTTGGAACGCTTATCGAAAAAAGCCGTGTCGTACTCGTCCGCTTCAATCACGAAGAATGGAGAAGTGCTTTTAGCATCCTGCACCGGTGCCTGCGGCAGCCTTGCCGACACGCCAAAATTTTCTGGCACGCCGCCGATCAGGAACCCAGGCGCCAGACCAGCATATTCCAGTATCCATGCCAGCATGGAACTGGTAGTGGTTTTGCCGTGCGTACCGGCAACAGCGAGTACCCACTTACCTTGCAATACATTCTCTGCAAGCCACTGCGGCCCTGAAATATAGGGCAAGCCGCGGTTCAGGATTTCTTCCATGAGCGGATTGCCACGTGAAACCACGTTGCCGATCACATAGATATCCGGGTTAAGTTTGGTCTGCTCCGGTGAAAAGCCTTCGATCAGCTCTATGCCTTGCGCTTCAAGCTGCGTGCTCATTGGCGGGTAGACGTTGGCATCACAGCCGGTGACCTTGTGCCCGGCCTGTTTTGCCAGCACGGCAATGCCGCCCATGAATGTGCCGCAGATGCCTAAAATATGGATATGCATAATTTTCTGGTTATTTTTAAAAGTATTAAATCAGCTCAGGTCAAATTAACCCAAGTTCGGTGCCAGCCAGCGCTCCAGATATTCCTTCGGTAGGTTCCGGCGTTTTGCCATATCTTCCAGCTGATCATTGCCTATCTTGTCCACGCTGAAATATTTTGCATCTTTGTGTGCAAGATAAAACCCTGACACTGCCGCCGCTGGCTGCATGGCAAATGAATCTGTCAGCGTCAGACCGACTTCGTCACATTGCAGCAGCTTGAACATGTCTGCCTTTACGGTATGGTCAGGACAAGCCGGGTAGCCCGGTGCCGGACGTATGCCCTGATACTGTTCTTTAATCAGCGCTTCGGCATCCAGTTTTTCATCGGCTGCATAGCCCCATAAATCAGTCCGCACGCGTTCATGCATGTATTCGGCAAAGGCTTCTGCCAAACGGTCTGCCAGAGACTTGAACATGATGGCACTGTAATCATCGTGTGCAGCTTCAAACTGCGCCAGGCGCTTTTCCATGCCCATGCCTGCACTCACGGCAAACAAGCCTATGTAATCATCTGTACCTTTAGGCGCAACAAAATCACTCATGCACTGATTAGGACGCGCAACCCCATCAATCACCGGTTTCACGGTCTGCTGGCGCATGCCGTACCAAGTAAACGCCACTTCGTTGCGGGTTTCATCGGTGTAGAGCTCGATATCATCGTCATTGACCGTATTGGCAGGCATCAGTGCGATCACACCGCTGGCACTCAACCAGCGACCATCGATGATTTTCTTGAGCATGGCCTGCGCTTCTGCGAACACTTTAGTGGCTGCATCACCCACGACTTTATCACTGAGGATTGCCGGATAAGCCCCCGCCAGATCCCAAGTCTGGAAGAAAGGCGACCAGTCGATATACTGCGCGATAAGACCTAGATCAATATTCTTGAATACGCGGCGGCCGATGAACTTGGGTTTTACCGGCGCAGCATCCCCCGCGAATGCAAGTTTGGCCTTGTTGGCACGCGCCTGCTCAATGGTCAGCAGAGGTGTACCTTTTTTATTCGCATGCTGGTTACGCGCTTTTTCATAATCAGCCTGCACTTCGGCGATATAGCTGTCTTTGGTTTCCGGCGTCAGCAGTGACTGCATCACGGCTACCGAACGCGAAGCATCCGGTACATAAATCACCGGTCCGTCATAATGCGGTGCAATCTTCACGGCGGTATGCGCGCGCGAAGTCGTCGCGCCGCCGATCAGTAGCGGAGTTTTCAGACCGCTGAAATGCGGGTCGCGCTGCATCTCTTTCGCCACATAGGCCATTTCTTCCAGCGACGGTGTGATCAGGCCGGACAAGCCGATGATGTCGGCATTCTCCGCCTTGGCCATGGCCAAAATCTCTGCCGCCGGCACCATCACACCCATGTTCACCACTTCAAAGTTATTGCACTGCAGCACGACGGAAACAATATTTTTGCCGATGTCATGCACGTCACCCTTGACGGTGGCAATCACGACCTTGCCTTTTGGCTTGGCGACGATGCCGGTACGTTTTTCTTCCAGCGCCTTTTCTTCTTCAATGAACGGAATCAGGTGCGCCACCGCCTGCTTCATGACGCGTGCCGATTTTACCACTTGCGGCAGGAACATCTTGCCCTGGCCGAACAAATCACCCACCACGTTCATGCCATCCATGAGCGGGCCTTCAATGACGTGTATCGGGCGACCGCCACCTTTGCTCATCACCTTAAGCCGCGCTTCTTCGGTATCTTCTACAATAAACTCGGTAATACCGTGCACCATGGCATGTGTCAGGCGCTGCTGTACACTGACCGGGTTTTCAGTTGTGCCGCGCCACTCCAGCGTGGCCTGTTCTTTACTGCCGCCAGCTTTCAGCGTGCCGGCAAACTCGATCATGCGTTCGGTAGCATCCGGCCTGCGGTTCAGCACCACATCTTCCACGCGCTCTTTGAGCTCTGGTTCCAGATCGTCGTACACGCCCATCATGCCGGCATTGACGATGCCCATGGTCATGCCCGCCTTGATGGCGTGGTAGAGGAATACAGTATGAATCGCCTCGCGTGCTGGGTCGTTGCCGCGGAAGCTGAAACTCACATTAGAAACACCGCCTGAGATTTTGGCATGCGGCAGGTTCTGTTTTATCCAGCGTGTGGCGTTGATGAAATCCACCGCGTAGTTGTTATGCTCTTCAATGCCGGTCGCAATGGCAAAGATGTTAGGGTCAAAAATAATATCTTCTGGCGGGAAGCCTGTTCCTACCAATAAATCATAAGCGCGTTTGCAGATCTCGATCTTGCGTTGATAAGTATCGGCCTGGCCTTTTTCGTCAAACGCCATCACGATCACCGCCGCACCATAGCGGCGGCACAGCTTGGCCTGGCGCAGAAATTCAGCCTCACCTTCTTTCATCGAAATCGAGTTGACGATGGCTTTACCCTGCACGCACTTCAAACCTGCTTCGATGACCGACCATTTTGATGAGTCGATCATGATAGGCACACGCGCAATGTCCGGTTCGGAGGCAATCAGGTTGAGGAAATGCGTCATGGCTTTTACGGCATCCAGCATGCCTTCATCCATGTTGATGTCGATCACCTGTGCGCCGTTCTCTACCTGCTGACGCGCTACGCTCAAGGCTTCTTCATACTGTTCGTTGATGATCAGGCGCGCAAATGCCTTGCTACCGGTTACATTGGTACGCTCGCCTACATTCACAAACAGTGAATTGTCATCAATGATGAACGGCTCCAGACCAGAGAGCCTGGTGTAAGGCGGCACTTCCGGCACCTGGCGCGGTGGAACATCCTTGATTGCCTCATAGATGGCGTTAATATGCGGCGGCGTGGTACCGCAGCAGCCACCGGCAATGTTGACGAAACCACTCTCGGCAAACTCTCTTACCAGGCTTGAAGTCACATCCGGCGTTTCATCAAAGCCGGTATCGCTCATTGGGTTAGGCAGGCCGGCGTTGGGGTAGATGCAGACGAACGTATCGGCAATTTTCGACAACTCTTCCGCATAGGGGCGCATCAAGGTTGCACCCAGCGCGCAATTCAGGCCTATGGTCAGCGGCTTGGCATGGCGTACCGAATGCCAGAATGCGGTTACAGTCTGGCCGGAAAGAATGCGGCCTGAAGCATCAGTCACGGTACCGGAGATCATGATCGGCAAGGTGTAGCCGACTTCTTCAAAATAACTGTCAATCGCAAACAGGGCTGCTTTGCAGTTGAGCGTGTCAAAGATAGTCTCCACCATCAGGATATCAGCACCGCCATCTACCAGGCCGCGCACTTGCTCGTGGTAAGCACTCACCAACTGGTCAAAACTCACATTACGCGCTGCCGGGTCGTTCACGTCTGGTGAAATTGAAGCGGTTTTAGGCGTAGGGCCCAGTGCGCCCGCAACAAAGCGCGGTTTATCCACTGTGCTGTATTTGGCGCAGGCCGTTTTGGCCAACTTGGCAGCCTCTACGTTCATCTCGTACACCAGATGCGCCATGTGGTAGTCATCCTGCGCTACGCTGGTCGCACCAAACGTATTGGTCTCGATGATGTCGGCACCGGCCGCCAGGTACTTCTCGTGTATTTCCTGAATCACCTGCGGCTGCGTCAAAGTCAGCAGCTCATTATTGCCTTTCACGAATAGCTCGCGTTCCCCGGCCGGTGCTTTGAAATCCGCAAAGCGACCTTTCTCTCCGTTTGGCTTCGCGCCGCGGTAATCAGCTTCGGTCAGCTTGTATTGCTGAATCATGGTACCCATGGCGCCATCCAGAATAAGGATGCGCTGCTTCAGCAACTCGCGAAGTTTAGTTTCAGTAGGGGATATAGTCAGCTGGCTCATGTATTAGGCGTATCAATTATAGGCGTATCAATAAATTTGCATGATTTTACCATGCAAGCGAATTTAATTGAGGCACTGGCTAAACTTCACCGCGTCGGTATTGCACAGCTTCGGCAATATGCACAGGCTTAATATGAGTTTCACCCGCTAAATCAGCAATACTACGTGCAACTTTTAAAATACGATGATAAGCACGAGCTGATAAATTAAGTTTTGAGATAGCGGTTTTCAGCAAAGATAGTCCCGCCTCATCAAGCTGGCAGAATTGATCTATTTCCGAGCTGCCCAGCGCAAAATTGGCCTTGCCCTGACGCTGCAACTGCATGTTGCGTGCATTCTCCACCCGCGTACGAATAGCATCACTTGCCTCGGCCTTACCGGCATTTGTCAGTTCATCATCTTTAAGTGCGGCGACTTCAATCTGTAGATCAATACGGTCCAGCAGTGGGCCGGAAATTTTGGCTTTATAGCGTGATACCTGATCCGGAGTGCAGCGACACTTGTTATTAAAGTGCCCCAAATATCCACACGGACAAGGGTTCATCGCGGCAATCAGCTGAAACTGCGCAGGAAAATCAGCCTGCCGTGCAGCACGCGAAATCGTGATATGACCACTCTCCAAAGGCTCCCGCAGCACCTCCAGCACCTTGCGGTCAAACTCAAACTGGGAATATCCAATAATCATAATAAAATCTAATATTGCTTTTAGATTAATTTACACTAGAGCACAATTTAAGCTTCTTGATTATCATCTACAACACTTTCAATCACCTGTTTGGCATCATGTAATCCCAGTAAATCTGCAAATAACGCTAATGCTGTCAATTGTTCATTTAATGAAGATTGAGATGACTGAATGTTCAACTCTATTAGTTTTTCGTAAACCAAAGCCATGCCATATTCTGAAGTAGCGTCTATAGGTTCATTAAAATCATTCTCATCTGAATTAACTGGCCATACAATTCTTGGCTTGTTCAATATGTCCTGATAGCTTTTATATGGACACAATCTAAAACCTGCATCGTTCTCTGTTTTGAGTATTACATCAAATAAAATCTGGCTGAATGCAGATCGTGGTAGCTCACGGGGTCTCGTCCATGATCTAACATTACCAGAACTCGCCAGTGAGATAATTTTCCCTGGCACAGTGTTTTCAGCATGTAATTTATTCTTTGACTTATTGCTCGCATGGAAACCAGCGGCCCCAAGATAAGCGCAGCTAATAAAATAGAAACACTCGGAAACGCTATAATCTTTCAGTAAACCTCGAATAATTTCAGATATTTTTTCTTCTGATCTAAACCCAAAGTTATATTCATCAGCCTTAATTTTTGCGTAGCTAATGCACTCAGCGACAGCTAAATCAACCCAGACATCAATAAGCTCCTCATCCCAGTTCTGATACCAGTAACCGTCAACAAGCTTTTGGTAGAGCCATTGGAATGACTCTTTAATTGAAAGCTCCTGGCCATTCATCCCTAGGTTAGTTTTTACGGACACTTCAAATGGATAATATCTAACACTTTCATCTTCATCAATGCTAAACAAATCAAGACTCGAGTTGTCAACATCAACTTCAATGTATTTAGCTGAAAGACACTTTATGAATGGATGGTCTTCGTAGCTACTAGATGGATGAAAGGGGATACCCTGTTGCCGATTAAGCCCATAGATAAAATCATCTGAATATTGATTAGATTTTCCATCATAATTATTCCATCTGGACATGATTAACGCGATTACAGAAACTACATTCGTCAACTTACATTCATCACCAGCAGACTCATCTGAGAAAGGAATACTGATATATTGCGGATTCTCAAACTCACTCTTGATTTTCTCATATTTGATGCGAACAGCATTTTGCTTCTCTGTCAGACAAAAATCACATTTACATGAAACCGGGACTTTATATCTAGCAGTAAATACGCCATGACTCTGAGTATGGCCGCACGCACTGCATTTTGCTAAAGGTGATTCACCACCTGAAGATTTTGCACGTCTTTTTACAAATAATGTTTCATTCCCACATTTCTCACAAATTTCATTAATCGTCGCATTTGGAAAATAGGATATGAAATTTTTAGACATCTCTTTATCAAGGCTGTAATCCTCTATAAGCGTCGCAACCTTTTCAGTAAGATATCGCTGATATAAATCTTCTATTTCAGTATCAGATAAATGTGATAAATCTTTATACAGAGTGCCCATTAAACACCAAATTACCCTTTCTTTTGTTCATTCACAAATCCTTCAAGTACCAAAAATATATGATTTAGTTTATTGTCCCAATAAGCAACTAAGTCAGTTTTATTAGTACCATATTAATCCACATTAGAATATTGACAACTCTAACAATATGAATAAATTGTTTCTCATTTTTTTTCTAATTTTTTCTTACTCTGCATATGCTGAAACTTTAAATGGTCGGGTCGTTGGTGTTTCAGATGGAGACACTATTGCAGTACTGGATACTAATAACTACCAACATAAAGTACGATTATCCGGTATTGATGCCCCTGAAAAATCTCAGGCATTTGGTAATGTTGCCAAGAAGTCATTATCGGATCTGGTATACGATAAGCAAGTCAGCGTTGAGTGGGAAAAACGAGACAGATATGGACGCATTGTCGGCAAGGTACTTAAGTCAGGTATAGATACTAATCTTGAGCAAATTAAACGTGGAATGGCATGGCACTATAAGAAATATATGAATGAGCAGGTATTACAAGATAGATTGGACTATTTACATGCGCAAGAAAATGCTCACAATATAAGAATTGGTTTATGGGGTGATAGTGATCCAATGCCACCGTGGGAATTCAGAAAGTATAAACGGAAGTCTTTATCTCAGAATTAGCTTAAAAACCTTTAGGACAAATAATGATCGATTTCGGCAGTTTAATTGGTACAAAAAAAGAAATAGCCACTTATGACTTGGACGTGTTGTTCTCTTCTTTGGATGTTAAGGGCACACATACTGAGCCAAGACCAGCTCAACGAGAGGCGATGGCAGAGCTTACAAAACGCCATCAAGAAAAAGACCTGATATTAAAAATCAGTACTGGCGCAGGCAAAACAACTGTCGGACTGCTTTATCTGTTGGGGCATATGAAATTGACCAAAGCGCCAGCTGTGTATCTGTGCCCAACGGTGCAATTGATCACGCAAGTTCTGAATGAAGCGAAAAAACTAGGTATCGCAGCTTACGAGTATGGTGGTGGTGAGACATATCCCAATCACGCCTGTACCCGTGGCGATGCAATTTTAGTTTGCACCTATGAAA
>Ga0207975_100065_pt1 | contig 104122 bp, 80 predicted proteins | sample LakWasMe91_HOW11_2_FD_183913 | JGI IMG/M metagenome (GOLD analysis project Ga0207975, IMG submission 183913) | Freshwater sediment methanotrophic microbial communities from Lake Washington under simulated oxygen tension - Sediment Metagenome... | ecosystem: Environmental > Aquatic > Freshwater >...
GGTCGAGCGCCGCGCTGAACTTGGCCGCATGGGCGAGGAAGCCGACCCGCACATTGGCGTCGAAAATCTTTTCCCACCCTGCCGCCAGCGTACAGATGAGCAGCCAGACGGTCGGCGCCGCCGTGACCCATGCGAAGCGCTCGCGCTTCATCTTGAACAGGACGCAGGTGCCGAGGATCAGCGCGATCCCGGCCAGCATCTGGTTGGCGATGCCGAACAGCGGCCACAAGGTGTTGATGCCGCCGAGAGGATCGACCACGCCCTGGTACAGGAAATAACCCCAGGCCGCCACGCACAGCGCGGTTGCGCTCAGGTTGGCGACGAGCGAGTCGGTGCGTTTGAACGAGGGCGCGAACACGCCGAGCAGGTCTTGCAGCATGAAGCGGCCGGCGCGCGTGCCGGCATCGACTGCGGTCAGGATGAAGAGCGCCTCGAACAGGATCGCGAAGTGGTACCAGAAGGCCATCATGGTCTTGCCGCCCATCACACCGGACAGGATGTTGGCCATGCCGACCGCCAGCGTGGGCGCGCCGCCGGCGCGCGAGATGATGCTGTGCTCGCCGACGTCGCGGGCGGTCTGGGCCAGCATTTCCGGGGTCACGTAAAAGCCCCACTGCGAAACCGCGGCGGCGGCCGACTGGGCCGTGGTGCCGATCGCCGCGGCCGGGCTGTTCATGGCGAAGTAGATGCCCGGCTCGATGGTCGATGCCGCCACCAGCGCCATCATGGCGACAAACGACTCCATCAGCATGGCGCCGTAGCCGATGAAGCGCGCATGCTGTTCGTTTTCGATCATCTTGGGCGTGGTGCCCGATGCGATCAGCGCGTGAAAGCCCGACACCGCACCGCAGGCGATGGTGATGAACAGGAAGGGGAACATGCTGCCTGACCAGACCGGTCCGCTGCCATCGATGAAGCGGGTAATGGCCGGCATCTTGAGGTAGGGCGCCACGATCACGATGCCGACGGCGAGGCCGACGATGGTGCCGATCTTCAGGAAGGTCGACAGGTAGTCGCGCGGCGCCAGCAGCAGCCAGACCGGAATCACGGAGGCGACGAAGCCGTAGCCGATCAGCATCCAGGTCAGCTCGGTGCCGGTAAACGTAAACATGGGACCGAAGGTGGCCGACTCCTGCACGTACTGGCCGCCGAAGATGGCCGCCATCAGCAGTACGAAGCCGATCAGCGAGACTTCACCGATGCGTCCGACCCGGACGAAGCGCGAATACACGCCCATGAACAGCGCGATCGGGATGGTCGCGATCACGGTGAAACTGCCCCAGGGCGAGCCGGCCAGCGCCTTCACCACGATCAGGGCGAGCACGGCCAGGATGATGACCATGATCATGAAGGTGCCCAGCAGCGCGATCATGCCGGGGATTTCGCCCAGTTCCGATTTGATCAGGTCGCCCAGGGAGCGCCCGTCGCGCCGCGTCGAAATGAACAGGATGATGAAGTCCTGCACCGCGCCGGCAAAGACCACGCCTGCCAGGATCCAGAGCATGCCCGGCAGGTAGCCCATCTGGGCCGCCAGCACCGGCCCCACCAGCGGTCCGGCGCCGGCGATTGCGGCGAAGTGATGCCCGAACAGCACGTAGCGGTTGGTGGGGACGAAATCGAGGCCGTCGTTGAACTTGTAGGCGGGCGTCTGGCGCTTTTCGTCGAGCCCGAGCACGCTCTTCGCGATGAACAGGCTGTAGAAGCGGTAGGCGATCAGGTAGACGCAGACGGCGGCGGCCAGTACCCAGATGGCGTTGATCGATTCGCCGCGTTTCAGGGCGATGTAGGCGAGCGACAGGGCGCCGCCAAGCGATAGCGCGGCCCAGCCCAGCCGGCTTGTGAGATGTTTCATGTTTATTCCTCCAGGATTGCGCTGGCCACGGTTGGACCGGTCGCTGCCGGTTTGGTTTGCTCTCAGCGTGTCGTTAAGTATTGGTTATCGCCTACGGGCGAACAAGCGCACCACTACGCAGGGCGGCTGCGTACTATTACGTATGCGTCAGCGGCGGAAGCGACGTAAAATCCGTGCTTGAGTTTAATTTGCACGAGCGGGCGGCCCATGAAGTTAAGGCAGAAGGTGATATTCCTGGCGATCGCGCCGCTGATCGTTGCGCTGTGCGTGATCGCGCTGTTCGTGCGGCACCAGGCCATCACGCTGGCGCAGCAGCAGCGCGCCACCATCCAGCAGGCCTACCTGGCCACCAAGGAGGCTGAGCTCAAGCACTACGTGACGCTCGCCACCCATTCCGTGGCGCATCTGTACGACTCGGGCCGCAGCGATCCGGCCACGCTGGACGAGGCCAAGCGCATCCTGTCCACCCTCAGCTTTGGCGACGACGGCTACTTCTTCGTGTACGACTTCAAGGGCAACAACCTGATGCATCCGCGCCAGCCCGAACTGGTGGGGCGCAACCTGTGGGATCTGCGCGACGTGAACGGCGTGCCGACCGTGCAGCGCCTGATCGCGCGCGCGAGGGCCGGAGGGGGGCTGGAGCGCTATATCTGGGCCAAGCCCTCGTCCAGCAAGCCGGCGCCCAAGCTCGGCTACGTGGTGCCGATGGAGCGCTGGGGCTGGATGATGGGCACCGGCATCTACCTCGACGACGTCGATGCGGCGCTGGCCAGGATCGACGCCCAGCAGTCGAGCAACATCCGCAGCACCATGCTGTGGATCGCCGCGCTGGCGATCCTGAGCGCGCTGGCGGTGGGCAGCTCCGGGCTCGCGCTCAACATCAGCGAGCTGCGCGTGGCCGACGCCAAGCTCAAGGCGCTGGCCCAGCGCGTGGTCGAGTCGCAGGAACAGGAGCGCGCGCGCCTGTCGCGCGACCTGCATGACGGCATCAGCCAGTGGCTGGTATCGATCAAGCTGCAGATCGAGGCGGGCGTCATCCGATTGGCCGGCAACGCCGAACAGCAGCAGGCCGCGCGCGCCAGCTTCGAACACACCGCCGGGCAGCTCAACGACGTGCTGGGCGAGGTGCGCCGCATCTCGCACGACCTGCGCCCGGCGATCCTCGACGATCTGGGCCTGGGCGCGGCGCTAGAGCACCTGGCCCACGAGTTCAGCCACAACAGCGCCACCCCCGCGCGTTTCAGCGCCGAGGGCAGCGCCGACGGTTTACCCGACGTCGCCAACACGGTGCTGTTTCGTATTGCCCAGGAGGCGCTGACGAATATCGAGCGGCACGCCGGGGCGCACCATATCGAGATCGCGCTGGCGCGCAAGGGGCGGCGCATCACCCTCACCATCGCCGACGACGGCGCCGGCTTCGACCCCGAGGGCGTGGCCCAGCACCCCAAGCGCGGCATCGGGCTGCGCAACATGATGGAGCGGATGGACGCCATCGGCGGCCAATTGAAGATTACCTCATCGGCGGGCGGCACCGTGGTACGGGCCTGCGTCGATATCACAGCGGAGCGCGCATGAGTAGCGACATCATCAAGATATTACTGGTCGACGACCACCCGCTGGTGCGCGACGGCCTGCGCGCGCGGCTCGAAGCGCTGCCCCATCTGCGCGTGGTGGCCGAGGCCGGCGACGCCGACGAGGCGCTGGCCCAGGCGGCGGCCGCAGAAGTCGATCTCGTGCTCATGGATATCAATATGCGCGGCATCAACGGCATCGAAGCGACCGCCCGTTTCCGCCAGGGCCATCCGCACATCGCGGTGCTGATCCTGTCGATGCACGACAAGCTCGAATACGTGACCCAGGCGATGCAGGCGGGCGCGCGCGGCTACGTGCTCAAGGATGCGCCGGGCAAGGACATCGTGCTCGCGATCGAGACCGTCATGTCCGGCGGTATTTACTACAGCGCGGCGCTGGCGCGCCAGCTGGCGCGGCCGCTGGTGGCCGACAACCAGCTGACCTCGCGCGAGCATGAAGTGCTGCAGCATATCTCCAAGGGACAATCGAACAAGCAGATAGCGCGCGATCTGGCGCTGTCGGTGCGCACGGTGGAGACGCACCGGCTCAACATCAAGCGTAAACTCGGCATCGAAGGGCAGGCCGAGCTGATCAAATATGCGGTCCAGCACGCGCGTTTCGAAGGCGGCGCGGGCTAGGAATGGCCGAGGCGCACCGCGGGAAGGGATGACATTTGCGGTAGAGCAAGACTCAGCTAGCCACCCGGTCACACACTAGCAGGACGTTTTCTTTCCAATTTTTCACACAAGGAGAGGCAGATGTCCTACGTCTACATCGGTGTTCGCAAGCTTGAAAAAGAGCCAAAGGTCGGGGACCATGAGTGTGTTGCGCTGGTTCGTCACTACGCCAAGGCACCGGCTACGTTCTTGTGGCGGGAAGGCGCTACGGTTGTTGGCGCTAAGAACTTGGTTCCGGGAACTGCCATAGCGACTTTCAAGGATAAGAAGTGGCCCTCACTGTCGCACGGCAATCACGCGGCTCTTTATCTCGGCCAAGTCTCCAACGGCATCTATATTATGGACCGGTGGAATCGCTCGGACAAGGAGACGATTTCTTCAAGATTTATCTACAGGCTTGGCAAGAACAAGGACGGCAGCTTCGTACGCCCCAGCGACAATGCCGATGCCTTTTCAGTGATTGACTAACTCATGGACATGCACCTTCGCTCAGTCCCTCGCGCGTTGGCTTGCGCAAGCCTGCTGTTCCTTTTCCAGCCGTCGGAGGCGGCATCCCAGCGCGTTCAATGCCCTAAGGAGCTACCGGAGGCATCGATCCAGCTCGTGGACACGCCCACGGGCTGGAAACCGTACAAATCATTTCCGTTGAAACTGAATTCAGCAGCGCCGACCGCAGGGCCTCCCGAACTGAAGGCAGACCTTGCTGAGTTCACGACAAAACGCACGAAGACGGCGCGGATAGATACCTACGACCTGAGTCCACCTCACCCAGGCGGTGTATGGATGAAATGCGGATACGGAGCGTCCAACGAAATTACCCTCCACAAGCAACTGGACGACGCGATCACGGAATGCACGATCACGCAGAACCATGCGTCTCCCTCAGACATTGCTATCCTGTGCAAATGAAACGAGACAACAATTTTCAAGGCAATAAATCATGGGATTGGGGATTGCACCAATTCCCCCTCGCCCCAGCCGCAACAACCTCGGCGTGAGCCACCAGAATGGTGGAGCACAAAAATGGCATTGGTGCCGTGCTGGCTACACCTGCCTAGTTCGCTATCGCTTTTGGCCGGGCTGATCGCCGCCTCCCGTATAATGTACAAAATATTGCACGTCTTGTGCAGCACAGGAGGCAGTCATGGGAATTTCCGCGCGCGATGTTATTCCACTCTCGCAGGCCCGCGCCAACTTCTCCGAGTTGGCTGAAGAGGTCAAGGCCGGAGCCGAGAAGATCATCACCAAGAACGGCGAAAGTTACATCGCCCTCATCGATGCGAGCCGACTGGACTACTACCATCAGCTTGAGCGCGAGCGCATTCACCTGCTATTGATTGATGAAGCGTTCAAAGGGCTTGATGACGTTGCTGCTGGCAGGGTCAAAGATGCCCGTGGCGCGGTTCAGGCGCTCAAGCGCCGTCGCAGCGCATAATGCAGGTGGAACAACACCTGTGACCAAAAAGTTAACTGTAAAACTTACCGCCAACTTCGAGCGCAACCTCGCAGACGTCGAACGCTTCCTGATTAAAGCCGAAGCGCCGCAAGCTTACGACACGCTGCTCGACGCGTTGCTGGACACCGTGATCCCGAACCTGGAACGGTTTGCGGACATGGGGCGACCATTCCTGGCCAGACCGACTCGATCCGTCGAGACTACCAATGTTCTCGAAGCACTGCGAGCAAAGTTATCGGTGCTAACGACAGACCCGGAAGCACTGCGTGAATACATCCTTGCCGACTATCTGGTGCTTTATGCACAGATCGACGAACTCCTGTATCTGCTGGCGATCAGGCATCACCGGCAAATCTCATTCGATTTCGAGTCCCATTGGGGCGAGCTGGAGAGGTCGGGACGGGGCAGTCTCGGCGGCATGTCGCTGTGACGATCCGGAATTTATTTACAACAACTTTCTGCCCTGCTCACTCGCGCCGAACAGCTGCTATTTTTCTACATCAAAATAACGTCGTACTGTTCCTGGTGATAGGTCGTCTCGACCTGCAGCTTGATCTGCTTGCCGATGAAGTCGCCCAGCATGGCCAGGTGCTGCGACTCTTCCTCCAGGAACATGTCGACCACTTCCTGCGAGGCGAGGATGCGAAATTCGCGCGGATTGAACTGCTTGGCTTCGCGCAGCAGTTCGCGCAGGATTTCGTAGCAGATCGTGCGCGAGGTCTTGACCTGGCCCTTGCCGGCGCAGGCGGGGCACGGCTCGCACAGGATGTGCGCGAGCGATTCGCGGGTGCGCTTGCGCGTCATCTCGACCAGCCCGAGCGCCGAGAAACCGCTCACCGACACCTTGGTGCGGTCGCGCGACAAGGTCTTCTTCAGCTCGGCCAGCACCGCGTTGCGGTGCTCGTTGTTGTCCATGTCGATGAAGTCGAGGATGATGATGCCGCCCAGGTTGCGCAGGCGCAGCTGACGCGCGATCGCGTGCGCCGCTTCCAGGTTGGTCTTGAAAATGGTGTCGGCAAAATTGCGCCCGCCGACGAAGCCGCCAGTGTTGACGTCGATGGTCGTCATCGCCTCGGTCTGGTCGACGATCAGGTAGCCGCCCGACTTGAGGTCGACGCGCCGCCCCAGCGCGCGCAGGATTTCCTCTTCCACGCCGTACAGGTCGAACAGCGGGCGCTCGCCGGTGTAGTGCTGCAGACGCGCCAGTTCGCTCGGGGTGTAGGTCTGTGCGAACTCGACCAGCTTCAGGTAGTTCTCGCGCGAGTCGACCTGGATGGTGGCCGTCTCGTCGTGCACGAAGTCGCGCAGCACGCGCTGCGCCAGGTTCAGGTCCTGGTACAGCAGGCTGGTGGCCGGCTTGGTGCGCGCTCCGTTTGCGATCGCGCCCCAGGTCTTGCGCAGGTAATCGACGTCGGCCGCCAGGTCCGGGTCGGATGCTTCCTCGGCCATCGTGCGCACGATATAGCCGCCTTTTTCGTCCGCCGGCAGCAACTGCTGCAAACGCGTGCGCAGCAGTTCGCGCTCCGATTCCTTTTCGATTTTCTGGGAAATGCCGATATGGCTGTCCTGCGGCAGGTACACCAGCATGCGCCCGGCGATCGAGATCTGGGTCGACAGGCGCGCGCCCTTGGTGCCGATCGGGTCCTTGATCACCTGCACCGTCAGCACCTGGCCATCGAACAGGATTTTTTCGATCGGGGTCGGCGCCACGTTCGGGCCTTCGTTGCTGCGCGCTTCCCAGATGTCGGCCACGTGCAGGAAGGCGGCGCGTTCGAGGCCGATGTCGATGAAGGCCGATTGCATCCCCGGCAGCACGCGCACCACCTTGCCGGAGTAGACGTTGCCGGCCAGGCCGCGCGTGAGCGTGCGTTCGATGTGCAGTTCCTGCACTGCGCCCTGCAGGATCAGGGCGACGCGCGTCTCCTGCGGGGTGATGTTGATCAGGATGTCTTCGTTCATGGAGTGGAGCCGGCAGCCCGGGAGTTGTGCAAGTGGTGATGATACACGGGAGGCTGGCGCCGGGGGGCGCCGAATCGCCGGACCCGGCGGACGGGTCAGGCCAGCGGGACGCCGGCCTTGCGCAGCAGCCGGGCCGTTTCGTACAGGGGCAGGCCCATGATGCCGGAGTGGCTGCCTTCGATATGCTCGACGAACAGCGCGGCCAGGCCCTGGATGCCGTAGCCGCCGGCCTTGTCGTACGGCTCGGGGGTGGCGCAGTAGGCCCTGATCGAGGCCGGCGACAAGGTGGCGAAACGCACGTGCGAGACCTGCGTGATCTGCTCAGCGATGTCCTTGTGGCGCACCGCGATCGAGGTCAGCACCTCGTGGGTGCGCCCGGACAGGCGTTCGAGCATCTCGAACGCTTCGGCCGGCGTTGCAGGTTTGCCCAGGATGGCGCCGTCGATGGTGACGGTGGTGTCGGCCGCCAGCACGGGGCGCGGCGTCAGGCGCCGGTTCTGCACCATGTTCCAGGCGCTGTCGGCTTTTTCGTTGGCCACGCGCACCACGTAGTCGGCGGCAGCCTCCCCGGGATGGACGAATTCCGTCACGTCCGGCCCGCGCAGCGGGTCGTTACGCAGCATGAGCAGTTCGAAATCGACGCCGATCTGGCGCAGCAACTCACGTCTGCGCGGGCTTTTGGATGCGAGGTAGATCTTCCTGTCGATCGGTTTCATCAAATTCCCGGCATGTTCTCAAACGCGATGATAAGGGTGATTTTGCGTTATCGACCACGCCCTATACAACTGCTCGGCTAGCATAACACGCACAATGCCATGGGGCAACGTCATGCTGGAGATGCGGATCAAGCTTTCGGCACGTGCCTTGAGGTCGGGATCGAGGCCGTCGGCCCCGCCGATCAGGAAGGCGGTGTCGCGCCCGTCCTGTTGCCATTGCATTAATTGGTGAGACAGGCCGACGCTGGTCAGGTCCTTGCCGCGCTCGTCGAGCGCGACGATGCGCACGCCTTTGGGCAGGACTGCCTCGATGCGCTCGCGTTCGAGCGCCATGGCGGTGGCGGCGGTCTTGCTGCCGGAGCGCTCGACCGGTTTGACCTCCTTGAGCACGATGCGCAGCTCGGGCGGCATGCGCTTCGTGTATTCGGAAAAACCGGTGTCGATCCAGGCCGGCATCTTGTGTCCGACCGCAGCGATGATGAGCTGCATCGGCGCTTACTCTGCCGCTTTTTTGACAGTACGCTTGATGACCTTCTTGGCCGGGACCGCGTCCGCGGCAGGCGCCTTCGGCGCCTTGACTGCGGCAGCGCGTTTCGGCGGCAGCGCCTTGAGCGCCTTGACGGCGGCCGTTTCGGTCTTGGTGGCTGCCACTTTCACGATCTTGCCGACCGCTTTCGGCGCCGCGGCCTTCTTGGCGGCCGGTGCTTTTTCCTTGGTGGCGGCCGCCTTCTTCGCGGGCGCCTTGCGCTCGTTGACCGGCTTGACCTCGGGCGCCGCCTGGGTCGATGCGAGGTGCTTCGACTTCGGTTTCGCCTTCGCCGCTTCGGCTGCGGCAGGGGTGCCCTTGCGCACGGCTGCGCCCAGTTTCACCGGCTTGTCGCCCCAGATTTCCTCGAGCCTGTAGTACTGGCGAATGGCCGGCTGCATGATGTGGACGATCATGTCGCCCAGGTCGACCAGCACCCATTCACCGGTATCTTCACCTTCGATGCCGATGACATCGCCGCCGGCTGCCTTGACCTTGTCGCGCACCGAGGCGGCCAGCGCCTTGGTCTGGCGATTCGAAGTGCCGGAGACGACCGCGATGCGGTCGAACAGGCTGGTCAAATGCACAGTGTCGAATACGGTAATGTCCTGGCCCTTGACGTCTTCGAGAGCGTCAACGACGAGGGTTTGAAGTTTTTTAATATCCATTAGCTCTTGTATAAATTATGTTGTTGAATATAGTCTAGCACTACCGGGGGGATAAGCGAGTGCGCGTTCTCGCCCCGTTGTAAAGCAGCACGAATCTGCGTGGCTGAGATGTCCACGGCAAAATCGTGCGCCAGGTACGCCAGGCCAGACGGCGTGTTCCGGAGCTGCGCCAGGGGAGCCAGGCGCTGTTCAAGTTCATGGGCGACCGCAGCGGGCAGCGCCGCTTCGGCCAGGGTAAAACCGGGACGTCCGGCCACGCCGATATGGGCGTAGCCGAACAGCTGGCGCCAGTCGCGCCAGCTGTCCAGGTGCAGCAACTGGTCGGCCCCCATCAGGAACACCACGCTCGCCTGCGGCCCCAGTTCGGCCCGCACATTGCGCAAGGTGTCGATGGTGTAGGTGGGCGCGCCGCGCTCGATCTCCTGGCAGTCCAGCACGACCGGCAAGGCGGCCGCCTTGAACGCCAGTTCTAGCATGTCGACGCGCTCCTGCGCGCTCGCCTGCAGGCGGTTTTTCTGCCAGGGGTTGCCGGCCGGGACGATGCGCAACTGGTCGGGATGGAGCAGGTTTGCAAACAGGGCGGCCAGCGCGACATGACCGTTATGTACCGGGTCGAAACTGCCTCCCAGCAGTGCGACGCACAAGGTCACGTAGCCAGCCAGTCGCGATGCACCAGGAAATCGGTGTACAGCTTCGCTTCCGCGCTGCCCGGTTCCGGCTTCCAGTCGTAGCGCCACTTGACCACGGGCGGCATCGACATCAGGATCGCCTCGGTGCGCCCGCCCGACTGCAGGCCGAACAGGGTGCCGCGGTCGAACACCAGGTTGAATTCAACGTAGCGGCCGCGCCGGTAGGCCTGGAAGTCGCGTTCGCGCTCGCCGTAAGGCGTGTCCTTGTGGCGCTGCACGATCGGCAGGTAGGCGTCCAGGAAGCTGTTGCCCACGCTTTGCGTCATTGCGTAGCTGCGCTCGAAGCCGGGAGCGTTGAAGTCGTCGAAGAAAATGCCGCCCACGCCGCGCGGCTCCTTGCGGTGCTTCAGGTAGAAATAATCGTCGCACCACGCCTTGAAGCGCGGGTGCAGCTCGTCGCCGAAAGGGGCGAGCGCGCTGCGGCAGCTCTGGTGGAAGTGGCGCGCATCCTGCTCGTCGCCGTAGTAGGGCGTCAGGTCCATGCCGCCGCCGAACCACCACACCGGCTGCTCGCCTTCGGCGCTGGCGCTAAAAAAGCGCACGTTCATGTGCACCGTGGGCAGGTACGGATTGCGCGGATGGAGCACCAGCGACACGCCCATTGCCTCCCACGAGCGCCCCGCCAGTTCCGGGCGGGCGGCCGCAGCCGAAGGCGGCAGGCTGGCGCCGGTCACGTGCGAGAAGTTCACGCCCCCGCGTTCGAACACATTGCCCTCTTCGAGCACGCGCGATACGCCACCCCCGCCCTCGGGGCGCTGCCACGCGTCGCGCGCGAACGGCATGCCGTCGACCTGTTCGAGCGCCTGCACGATGCGCGCCTGAAGGTCGGTCAGCCAGGCCTTGACGGCGATGGGAGTGGGGGATGACATCTGCAAGAGGTCCGGAGAATAAAAAAGTGAGGGACGATTGTACACTGCCGCGCTGTTTTATGATACAAGCGCCAGGTGGGGGGAAAGCGAAGCCGGGGCCGGTGCAGTTTCGCGCTGGGGTATCGCGAAACTGCACCGGCCCCGGTTTCGCTCCTGCAGCTAGCTTTTGATGCCGCGCCAGCCGATGTCGCGGCGGTACTGGGCGCCGTTGAAGTGGATCTTGTCGACCGTTTCGTAGGCTTGTTTCTGCGCCATCTTGACGCTGTCGCCGAGTCCGACCACGCACAGCACCCGTCCGCCACTGGTGACCAGCTTGCCGTCGGCCAGCTGCGTGCCGGCGTGGAAGGTCACGCATTCGGGCGTCTCGGGCGCAATGCCGTCGATGACGTCGCCCTTGCGCGGCGCATCCGGATAGCCGGCCGCGGCCATCACCACGCCGACCGCGGTGCGCCGGTCCCATTCGAGCTCGACCTGGTCGAGCGTGCCGGCCACCGCGTGCTCCATCACCGCCACCAGGTCGCTCTTGAGGCGCGCCATGATCGGCTGGGTCTCGGGGTCGCCCATGCGGCAGTTGAATTCGAGCGTCCTGGGGTTGCCTTTGTCGTCGATCATCAGGCCGGCGTACAGGAAGCCGGTAAACACGATGCCGTCCTTGGCCATGCCGTTGATGGTCGGGTTGATGATCTCGCGCATCACGCGCGCGTGCATCGCGGGCGTCACGATCGGGGCCGGCGAGTAGGCGCCCATCCCGCCCGTATTCGGGCCCTGGTCCTGGTCCTTGAGGCGCTTGTGGTCCTGGCTGGTCGCCAGCGGCAGCACGTTCTTGCCGTCGCACATGACGATGAAGCTGGCTTCCTCGCCGGCCAAAAATTCTTCGATCACGATGCGCGCGCCGGCGTCGCCGAAGCGGTTATCGGCCAGCATGTCGTCGACCGCCTGGTGCGCTTCCTCGGGCGTGGTGGCGACCACCACGCCTTTGCCGGCGGCCAGGCCGTCGGCCTTGATCACGATCGGCGCCCCGTTGGCGTCAACGTAGGCGTGCGCCAGTTTCACATCCGAGAACGTCTGGTAGGCGGCGGTCGGGATGCCGTGCCGCTGCATGAAGGCCTTGGCGAAGTCCTTCGAGCTTTCCAGCTGCGCCGCTTCGCGCGTGGGTCCGAAAATTTTCAGGCCGCGCGCGCGGAACAGGTCCACGATGCCGGCCGCGAGCGGGGTTTCAGGTCCCACCACGGTCAGGGCGACGTTCTCTTTCTGGACGAAGTCGGCCAGCAGGGCGAGGTCGGTGATGTCGATGTTCTCGAGGCGGTTGTCGCGCGCGGTGCCGCCATTGCCCGGTGCGACGTAGACCATCTGAATGCGTTCGGATTGGGCCAGTTTCCAGGCCAGGGCGTGTTCGCGGCCACCAGAGCCGACTACCAGGATTTTCATAGGTGCTTATTCTTCAATCAGGGCGTTGGTATAGACTTCCTGCACATCGTCGAGGTTTTCGAGCGCGTCCAGCAGTTTTTGCATCTTGAGCGCGTCCTCGCCGGTAAACACGGTTTCGGTGGCAGGCTTCATGATGATCTCGGCCACCTCGGCCTTGAAGCCGGCCGCCTCGAGCGCGTCCTTGACGGTGACGAAGGCGTGCGGGTCGCACAGCACTTCGAAGCCGCCTTCTTCATCCTGCACCACGTCTTCGGCGCCCGCTTCGAGCGCCGCTTCCATCAGCTTGTCCTCGTCGGTGCCGGGCGCGAACAGGAACTGGCCGCAGTGCTTGAACATGAAGGCGACCGAGCCTTCGTTGCCCATGTTGCCGCCGTGCTTATTGAAGGCGTGCCGTACCTCGGCCACCGTGCGCACCCGGTTGTCGGTCATGCAGTCGACGATGACGGCGGCGCCGCCGATGCCGTAGCCTTCGTAGCGCACTTCTTCATAGTTGACCCCCTCCAGCCCGCCCGAGCCGCGCTGGATCGCGCGCGTCACGTTTTCCTTGGGCATGTTCGCATCGGCTGCCTTGTCCACGGCCAGCCGCAGGCGCGGGTTGGTGGCGATGTCCGGCCCGCCCATGCGCGCGCCGACCGTGATTTCCTTGATCAGCCGGGTCCAGATTTTGCCGCGCTTGGCGTCGGTGGCGGCCTTCTTGTGCTTGATATTGGCCCATTTGCTATGTCCAGCCATGTCGAATCTTCCTTAGACGGTATGCAAGAATGGCCGAATTCTAACATAGCGACCCCTGTGAAATCGACGCCGCGCCGGCCACGCCGAACCCGCTTTTGCGTTTCCCCTTACAATCGACAGATGAGCAAAAGCGCAACCGTCGCCCCTTCCCAAGCACTGCCGCGCCAGGCCCTGGTCGCCGGCCTTGCCATCGCCATCGGCGGTGCGGTGCTGTTTTCCACCAAGGCCGTGGTGGCCAAGCTGCTCTACCGCTATCATATCGATGCGGTCACCCTGATCGCCTTTCGCATGCTGTTTTCGCTGCCGGTGTTCGCCGCGGTGGCGCTGTGGAAGATGCGCACCGAGGCGCCGCTGTCGGTGGCCGACCGCTGGCGCCTGCTGGGACTGGGACTGATCGGCTACTACCTGTCGAGTTTCCTCGATTTCCTCGGCCTGCAGTACATCACGGTCGGGCTCGAGCGCCTGATCCTGTTCCTGACGCCCACCTTCGTGCTGCTGATCACCACGTTTTTTTTCAAGCACCGCATCAGCCGCATCGAGTGGATCGCGCTGGCCGCATCCTACTGCGGCATCGTGCTGGTGTTCGTGCATGACCTCAAGGGCGGCGCGGGCGACGCGGTGACCGGTTCGCTGTTCGTGCTGGGCTCGGCCTTGTCGTACGCGGTGTACCTGCTGGCCTCGGGCGAGATGGTCAAGCGGCTCGGCACGCTGCGCCTGGTGTCGTACGCGATGTGCGTCTCGAGCGCGGCCTGCATCGCGCAGTTTTTCGCGCTGCGCCCGGCCGCCATGCTGATCCAGCCGATGCCGGTGTACTGGCTCTCGCTCGTCAATGGAATATTCTGTACTATCTTCCCGGTGTTCATGACGATGCTCGCGGTCCAGCGCATCGGCGCGGCCACCGCATCGCAAGCCGGCATGGTGGGGCCGGTGTCGACCCTGTTCCTGGGCGCGCTGATCCTGGGCGAGCCGGTCACCGCCGTCCAGCTGGGCGGTACCTGTCTGGTATTGGCGGGAATCTACATGCTGTCGATGAAAAAATAACGAATTCAATCTGACTTGGATGCTCTTGCAAATGAAAACACGTATCGCACTGATCGCGCACGACAAGAAAAAAGACGACATGATCACCCTGGCTGCGGAATATACCGACTTCCTGCGCGGCTGCCACCTGACGGCCACCGGCACCACCGGCGGGCGCCTGGCCAACGAGCTGGGCCTGACCATCGAACGCATGCATTCGGGCCCGTTCGGCGGCGACCTGCAGATCGGCGCGCAGCTGGTCGAGGGCCGCATCGATTGCGTGATCTTCCTGCGCGACCCGATGACGCCGCAGCCGCACGAACCGGACATCAACGCGCTGGTGCGCGCCTGCGACGTGCACAACGTGCCGTGCGCGACCAACCTGGCCAGCGCGCACCTGGTGCTGTCCCAATTGAAGATCGCCGCAAGAAAATAGACCCAAGGAGAATATCGATGTCAAAAGCAATCCGCATGAGCCGCACCGGCGGCCCGGAGGTAATGGAATACGTGGACGTGGACGTGGGCGAACCGGGGCCGGGCGAGGCGCGCGTGCGCCATGCCGCTTGCGGGGTCAACTTCGTCGATGTGTATTTCCGCACCGGGCTGTATCCGCAGCAGCTGCCTGGCGGCCTTGGCAAGGAGGGCGCCGGCGTGGTCGAGGCGCTCGGCCCTGGCGTGAGCAATGTGGCGGTGGGCGACCGGGTCGCCTATACGGGCGGTCCCAGCGGCGCCTACTGTGAGGTGCGCAACCTGCCGGCCTCGGTGCTGCTGCGCCTGCCCGATGCGATTTCGTTCGAGACCGCCGCGGCCATGATGCTGCGCGGGCTGACCGTGCAATACCTGTTCAAGCGCACCGCCCAGCTCAAGCGCGGCGACACCATCTTGTTTCACGCCGCAGCCGGCGGAGTCGGGCTGATCGCATGCCAGTGGGCGCGCGCGCTCGGGGTCAACATGATCGGCACCGTCGGCTCGGACGAAAAAGCCCAGCTGGCCAGGGAGCATGGCTGCGCCCACGTCATCAACTACAACACAGAAGATTTTGTCGCTCGCGTGCTGGAAATTACCAACGGCGAGAAAGTCTCGGTGGTCTACGATTCGATCGGCAAGGACACCTTCACCGGTTCGCTCGACTGCCTGCAGCCGCTGGGCCTGATGGTCAGTTTCGGCAACGCCTCCGGCCCGGTGCCGCCGTTCACGCTCAACGAGCTGGCCTCGCGCGGCTCGCTGTTCATCACGCGCCCGTCGCTGTTTTCCTACATCGCCAAGCGGGCCGACCTGGAAGCGATGGCGGCCGACCTGTTCGCGATCGTATCGAGCGGCCAGGTCAAGATCGACATCAACCAGAAATACAAGCTGGCCGACGCGGCGCGCGCGCATAGCGACCTTGAGGCGCGCAAGACCACCGGCTCGACCATCCTGCTGCCGTAGCCGCTTATCCGTAGCAGCCTGTCGGACTTGAAGGAAATCGGCTGCAAATCCGCCTGACCGGTCCATATTTCGCCGCTTTTTTGGTCAATAGAATGACTATTGACCTGCAAAATCGACAAAATCTGTCCTCGGCCAGCCGAATTTTCGCTTCGATTCTTCAAGTCCGACAGGCTGCTAGGGCAGGCGCTTGAGCTCGATGCGGCGCGCCACCCCGCTGGGACCGGGGAAGCCTTCGAATGCGGCGCGCACCAGCGCCGGCATGATGGCCGGGGTCGATACTTCGTCGCTCAGGTTATGCACCGTGACGTCGAACAAGCGCTTGCCGTCGGCGGCCGACTTGATCGCCACCTGCAGTTCGCGCTGGTAGGCCTGCTCGACCGTTACCTGGTATTCGGGCATGTACCAGAACGGATCGCGGTACGGACGGTACCAGCCGCGGTACGGGCCCATGAAGCCATGGCGCGGGGAGGAAAAGAACGGGGAGTAGACCGGCTCGATCACGCGCACCGGTACCGCCGTGGTGCCAAAGCGCATTGCCACCTTCAGGTTCGGCCTGCCGGTCGCGCCGGCATCCTGGAAGCCGAGCCGGGTCAGTTCGCCGCGCACCAGGTTCTGATAGCTGCGAAATTCGAGCGTGTCGTCCTCCGCGGGCGGCGCCTCGAACACATAGGTCTTGTCCTGCATCACGGCAGGCCACTGGTGGAAGGTGGTCACGTCGCTGCGTATCGTGCTGGCACAGCCGCCCAGCAGCAACATCAGCGCGGCCGTTGCCGCCATTACATAGCTTTTCACTGCAATCTCCCTCATCACACGGACCCCTAGCGATTTTCAAGTTTACGAGCTGCACCCTATTTTCGCAGAAAATTTACAGTTTGTTACCCCTTTGCACTTGCCGGAAACAAAAGACCGGCCCGGTCCGGCGCCTGGCCCGGCAAACTTAACATCGCCCGGACGCGCGGTGTTGGTAAAATAGACGTCCCATCAACGTTCCTTTCCGACTCATTATGCGAACCGACACGCCTGAGACAATCTACCGGCAGGATTACACGCCGCCAAGCTACCTGGTCGATACCGTTGAGCTCGGTTTCGACCTTGATCCGGCCCGCACCATCGTCGCCAGCCGCCTGGCCATGCGGCGCAACCCGGACAGCCGTCAGCGCGACATCGAGCTGTACGGCGAAAACCTGGAGCTGGTGGCGCTGCGCATGAACGGCAATACGCTGGGCAAGCGCGAGTACCGCATTGAAGGCAACCTGCTGCGCATCCCGAATGCGCCCGAGCACGTCACGCTGGAAATCGAAACGCTGATCGCGCCGGAAAAGAACACCACCCTGAACGGTCTGTACGTCTCGAACGGGAACTTCTTCACCCAATGCGAAGCCGAGGGCTTTCGCAATATCAGCTATTTCCCCGACCGTCCCGACGTGATGGCGAAATACACCGTCATGCTGCGCGCCGACAAGAAGAAATACCCGGTGCTGCTGTCGAACGGCAACCTCGTCGAAGAGGGCGACCTGGGCGACGGGCGCCATTACGCCAAATGGGAAGACCCGTTCAAGAAGCCGTCCTACCTGTTCGCGCTGGTGGCCGCGCGCCTGGAATGCCAGGAAGAGAAATTCAGGCTCAAGGACGGGCGCGAAGCCTTGCTCCAGGTGTGGGTCGAAGAGGGCAACCTCGACAAGACCAATTACGCGCTGCAGTCGCTCAAGAACAGCATCCGCTGGGATGAGGAGCGCTTCGGCCTTGAACTCGACCTGGACCGCTTCATGATCGTCGCGGTGGGCGACTTCAACATGGGCGCGATGGAAAACAAGGGCCTGAACATATTCAATACCAAGTTCGTGCTGGCCAACCCGCGCGTGGCGACCGACATCGATTACGCCGGCATCGAGGCGGTGGTCGGGCACGAATATTTTCACAACTGGACCGGCAACCGCGTCACCTGCCGCGACTGGTTCCAGCTCTCGCTCAAGGAAGGCCTGACGGTGTTCCGCGACCAGGAATTCTCGGCCGACATGATCGGCACCGACAGCGGGCGCGCCGTGACCCGCATCGAGCAGGTGCGTACGCTGCGCCAGGCCCAGTTCCCGGAAGACGCAGGCCCGATGGCGCACCCGGTGCGGCCCGATTCCTTCGTCGAGATCAACAACTTCTACACCGTCACCGTGTACGAAAAGGGCGCCGAAGTGGTGCGCATGATCCAGACCCTGGTCGGGCGCGACGGTTTTCGCAAGGGCATGGACCTGTACTTCGAACGGCACGACGGCCAGGCCGTCGAGTGCGACGATTTCCGGCGCGCGATGGCCGACGCCAACGGGCGCGACCTGAGCCAGTTCGAGCGCTGGTATAGCCAGGCCGGCACCCCGGTCGTGACGGCCGAAACAAAGTACGACGCCCAAGCCCGCACGTACGAGCTCACGCTCACGCAAAGCTGCCCGCCCACGCCTGGCCAGCCGCACAAGCTGCCGCTGCACATACCGGTTGGCGTCGGCCTGCTCGGCGCCGACGGGCGCGACCTGCCGCTGACCGTGGACGGCGCGGTGGACGGCACCAGTGTCGTGCTCGAGCTGACCGAGGCGCGCCAGAGCTTTTGCTTTAGCGAGGTGTCCGAGTTGCCCACGCCTTCGATCCTGCGCAATTTCTCGGCGCCGGTGGTGCTCGAATACCTGTACACCGACGCCGAGCTGCTGCACCTGTTCTCCCACGACAGCGACCCGGTGAACCGCTGGGAAGCGGGCCAGCGCCTCGCGATGGAGCGCCTGCTCAAGCTCACCGGCCAAGTCGCCGCGGGCGGCAAGCTGGCGCTCGACGACACCTTCCTCGACGCGCTGCGCAAGCTGCTGTGCGACAGCACGCTCGACGCCGCGTTCCGCGAACAGGCCCTGCTGCTGCCGTCGGAGAGCATGATCGCCGACCAGATGGAGGCTGTGAACCCGCAGGCGATCCACCTGGCGCGCCAGTTCGTGCGCAGTGCCATCGGCAGCGCCCTGCGCGAAGACCTGCTGGCGCAGTACGAGGCCAACCAGACTCCCGGCCCCTACAGTCCGGACGCGGCCTCGGCCGGCCGGCGCGGACTCAAGAACCTGGCGCTGTCGTATTTGGCGGCAGCGCCGGTCGAGGCCAGCATCGCGCTCACCCAAGCGCAGTTCGACAATGCCGGCAACATGACCGACCGGGTCGCCGCGCTGGTGGCCCTGATGCACGCCGGGGCCGACAGCGCGCCCGCTGCGCTGGAACGCTTTTACCGCGATTTCGAACAAGAGGCGCTGGTGATCGACAAGTGGTTCGCGATCCAGGCGGCGGCGCCGGGCACCGACGTGGGCGCGGTGCGCACGCTGATGCAGCACCCTGCCTTCAACTTCAGGAATCCGAACCGGGTACGCAGCCTGGTGTTTGCTTTCTGCTCCGGCAACCCGGCGCAATTCCACGCGCCGGACGGCAGCGGCTACGCCTTCTGGGCCGAGCAGGTCATCGCGCTCGACGCCCTCAACCCGCAGGTGGCAAGCCGCCTGGCGCGTTCGATGGACCGCTGGCGCAGGTACGCCCCGGCGCTGCAGCTGCAGATGAAGAAGGCGCTGGAGCAGGTTGCAAAAGGCAGGAACATGTCGAACGACGTGCGCGAAGTGGTGGGCAAGGCGCTGGCGTAGCGGGCGTGAACGCCGATGGGGCGCTGATAATCGTCGTTCCCGCGTCCACTACGGTCGTTCCCGCGCCCACTACCGTCGTTTCCGCGCCCACTACCGTCGTTTCCGCGCCCACTACGGTCGTTTCCGCGTCCACTACCGTCGTTACCGCGTCCACTACGGTCGTTACCGCGTCCACTACCGTCGTTCCCGCGCAAGCGGGAACCCATGCTGAGTGGCAGAAATCGAAACATGCGCGGTACGCCTGCGGTGTGGGGAACGCATACGGGTTATGGGTTCCCGCCTTCGCGGGAACGACGATGGTGGGCGCGGAAGCGACGATGGGACGCGCGGGAGCGACGATGGGACGCGCGGGAGCGACGATGGGACGCGCGGAAGCGACGATGGGACGCGCGGGAGCGGCGATGGGGCGCGCGGGAGCGGCGATGGGGCGCGCGGGAGCGGCGATGGCTCGCGGGAACAGCGATGGGCACGAGATGTATAAAGAATTTAACCACCAACAAAGGAACTCATGAAACGCGTCAGTCTCACGCAACACCTGGTTGAAGAACAACGTCAGCACAATTCCATTCCCGCTGAACTGCGCCTGCTGATCGAAGTGGTCGCACGCGCCTGCAAGACCATCAGCCATTCGGTTGGCAAGGGCGCGCTCGGCGACATTCTCGGCAGCGCCGGCACCGAGAATATCCAGGGCGAAGTGCAAAAAAAACTGGACGTGATTTCGAACGAAATCCTGCTTGAAGCGAATGAATGGGGCGGCCACCTGGCCGCCATGGCGTCGGAAGAGATGGAGTCGATCCACCCGATCCCGAACCGCTACCCGATGGGCGAATACATGCTGCTGTTCGACCCGCTCGATGGCTCGTCCAACATCGACGTGAACGTTTCGATCGGCACCATTTTCTCGGTACTGAAAGCGCCGGAGGGCATGGCCGCCCCGACCGAGGCCGATTTCATGCAAGCGGGCAGCATGCAGGTCGCGGCCGGCTACGCCGTGTATGGCCCGCAAACCATGCTGGTGCTTACCACCGGCAACGGCGTGAACTGCTTCACCCTGGACCGCGAGATGGGCTCCTGGGTGCTAACCCAGCGCAACATGATGATTCCTGAAAATACCAAGGAATTCGCGATCAACATGTCGAATTCGCGCCACTGGCATGCGCCGGTACAGCGCTACGTCGACGAGCTGCTGGCCGGCTCGACCGGCGCGCGCGGCCAGGACTTCAACATGCGCTGGATTGCCTCGATGGTAGCCGACGTGCACCGCATCCTGAACCGCGGCGGCATCTTCATGTATCCGGCCGACCTGCGCGACACCTCGGTGCCGGGCAAGCTGCGCCTGATGTACGAAGCGAACCCGATGGCCTTCATCGTCGAACAGGCCGGCGGCGCGGCCACCGACGGGCGCGGGCGCATCCTCGACATCGCCCCGCACAAGCTGCACCAGCGGGTGCCGGTTTTCCTCGGCTCCAGGAACGAAGTCGAGCGTGTGACGAGTTACCACGCCGAATAGGGGCGGATTCATGCCCCCGGTTCTTTGCCTAAACAGAAAAAATCGGGGGAATGCGGATTCGGACTAGCAAGTTTGGTGGATTCTTTGCTAGAATACGCGTCTTCGCCGTTGTAGCTCAGTTGGTAGAGCAGCACATTCGTAATGTGAAGGTCCCCAGTTCGATTCCGGGCAACGGCACCAAATTAAGTAATGAAATCAAATGGTTACACGCTTCGGCTTGTGGCCATTTTTTCTTTTCGGCCTTGCTTTCCTCGCCGTGTAACCGTTATGTCACTGGACGCGCTCAGCGTTTGCGAATGCCTGGCATTTCTGCAGGCGGGCCTACTGACCCACCGAGCACATCAATGGTGGATCAAAATTAATTGTCTTAGTCCCGAACTGGGACTAAGATGGCGAATGCGCATTCTCTCCCTGCCTACGCTAAGAGCCTTCTACCAAACACCGCGCTATGCAGATGCCAAAGGTCCCCTGCTGGCTTGGCATGCGCACACGCTGAAAGCGAACTGGCTTGAGCCTGCCGACGTGAAGGCGGATTTTGGGAATGCCAGTATCCTCAAGGAAGGCCGGGTTGTATTTAATATTGCAGGAAATAAATACAGGTTGGTTACATCAATCAACTATCCGTATGGCATTGTGTTTGTCAGGTTCATCGGCACCCACAAACAGTATGATGCGATTGATGCGCAAACAATTTGAAGGACATCACCATGAACATCAAGCCTGTTAGGACCGCTGAAGACCATCGCGCGGCATTGAAAGAAATTGAAATGCTGATGACGGCCGAGATGAACACGGCCGAAGGTGATCGTCTTGACGTTCTTGCGACACTGGTTGAAGCATATGAAGCGAAGCATTTTCCTATGGAACTGGCCGACCCTGTCGACGCCATCAAGTTCACCATGGAGCAAAAGGGACTTACGCCGAAGGATCTGGAGCCGATGATAGGCCGCTTGAACCGCGTTTACGAAATCTTGAATGGTAAGCGGCCGCTTACGCTACCTATGATTTGGCGGTTGCACGAAGGATTGGGCATTCCTGCCGAGGCACTAATTAAGCCGCCGAGTCGAGACGGCGTCGCTGTGTAACTGTTTAGATTCGTGTGATTATGTCCCCATTCGCAGCTCAATCCACCCAAGTTAAGACATTTCAGCAATTTTTCTGAGTCATGGCCTTGTGCGGTTTTTGACCTGGGTGCCGTGGCTTTGAACGATTTGCGCGATGACGGTAAGTCCGCCCAGCGATCAGGTCGAGCAGGCAACGTAGCATTTTGCGGATCGTCCTGGCGATCTTGCCGCCAACCAGAAGGATGGGCATCAGCGGCTTGAGCGCGGTATGGGCGTAGGCATGGTTGATGCGGCTACTGTCAGACAGATCGGCGTCGGAATGGGCGGTCAGGGAGACGAGAGCCTGCAGGTTGTCGCAGATAATTTTTGCACTGACATCCTGGCCTACGGCCTGCTGGGTCAAGCCGGTGACGTGCTCCAGATTGAGTCGGTGCTTGAGCCGTTTGAACGCCTCCTCGATGCCCCAGCGCTTGTGGTAAAGCTCGGCGAAGCAGTCGGCCGGGTAAAGTTTTTCGTCGAACAGGTTGGTCATCAACACGCACTGCTCGCCGCTCGGCGACACATTGCGGACCAGTCGCACGCGCTGCGGCTTGCGTGGGCACTCGTAGTTGAAGGCATCAACCATCCGAAATAGCCTGCAACGCGCGCGACTGTGCTGCCATTGCAAGAAATCGAGTTGGTGTTTTCCCAAATGGAAGGCGTCAAACGCATTGATCGCCCGGCGGCCAGATGGCACGGGAATGCGCTTGATGGATGTGCTCAACTTCGCGTCAAGCATGTCGATTTCCAGCGCCGCTCGCACAAGCCTTTACGGTTCTGTTAGCCAGCGCACGGTGAACCGCGGGCAATCGTTATATTTTTTGTATGCGGCACACCGCTGTCAGGTAGAGCCGCTTGCGTGCGCTCAGTGCGTACGGGTAGGACGGCGAAAGGCGGACCATTGACGCAGCGCAGACTGGTTCCGCGCCTTCGTCTTGTTTCAAGGGGAATCGGGGAAGAATTGGTGACGGTCGAGGATCGCTTCACGCCGCGTTGTTATATATTTTACAAGGATTGGGATCATGGATAATCAAAAATCGAATGAGGGAAGCGCCCGCGACATTGGACGTGAAGGTGCGGGCAGCAGCATGGGCAAGGACATGGGCACGAGCGGCACCGGGGGCACCGGCAAGGACATGGGCAAGGACATGTCGTCGACCGCAGCCGGGCTGCACCAGAGCATCGACAAGGCCGCCGAAGCTGCACAGCCGGTGGTGGATCGTCTTGCCAGCGGCGCCCATGCCGGTGTCGACAAGGTGTCCGGTGCGCTCAGCGGCGCATCGCAACGCATGGATGAGAAAACCCGCCAGTTGAGCGAAGCCTACCGTCATTTCGCCGACACGGGCCGCGACTATGTGCGCAGCAGCCCGGCCACCTCCATCCTGGTGGCGCTGGCAGCAGGCTTCACCCTGTCCAAGCTGCTGGGCCGCCGGCATTAAGCAGGGCGTTCGGGCAGGCGGTTCGATTCCGGTCGGCGCAGGCGGCGACCGGTCGCCTGCGTGCGTCTTCAGCACGGCGCCAGATACCAATGGCAACCATGCCAATCATCGCAGGCGACGAGCGAAACCTTATCCGCACCAGGTCCGCGCACCAACACTTTGTTACATTCCGATAACATAGGAATGACGTCCCTTGGGTTATAAAGAGCACTCAGACACTTCTCGAGGGCTTGGACATGACCGCGCATTTTCCCGTCCTGATGCTGGTGCTGCTGTTGGCGGTGCTGCCCGCGCGCGCCGCGCCCCTGAGCGCCGAGCAGCAGGCGGCCCACGTGCTGAACCGGCTCGCCTACGGACCCAAGCCCGGCGACATCGAGCGCGTGGCCCGGATGGGCGTGCAGCGCTACATCGACAACGAGCTCAATGGCCAGGCGGCTCCCTATCCGGCCGCGCTGACCGAACGCCTGCGCGCGCTTGGCACTGCGAACCGCGGCGCCGGCGACGTGCTGGCCGAATTCGTCGAACTGCGCAGGGCAGTTCGCAACGAGGAAGAAGGCGCCATGCAGAAACGGCGCGCGGGCGTCGAGCGCATCACGCTCGAGACGGCCGAGGCGCGCCTGCTGCGCGCCATCGACAGCCCGCGCCAGCTTGAAGAAGTCATGGTCGATTTCTGGTTCAATCACTTCAATGTCTTCTCGGGAAAAGGCTTGGTCCGGGCGCTCACCGCCAGCTATGAGCGCGACGCGATTCGCCCTTACGCGCTCGGCTCCTTCCGTGAGCTGCTGGGCGCGACGGCCAGGCATCCCGCGATGCTGTACTACCTCGATAACTATCTTTCCACGGCTGCCGGCTATACGCCCACTGGCGCCGCTCCCAAGGCCCGGGCGCGCGGGCTCAATGAAAACTACGCGCGCGAGTTGATGGAGCTGCACACGCTCGGCGTGGACGGCGGCTACACCCAAAAAGACGTGACCGAGCTGGCGCGGATGCTGACTGGCTGGACCTACGACCAGCGCGACCTGGTCCGCTCCAACGCAAGCTTCCGTTTCGATCCGCGCCGGCACGACAAAGGCGCCAAGCTGTGGCTCGGGCACGAAGTGCGCGAACAAGGCCAGGCCGAAGGCGAGGCGGCGCTCGACGTGCTGGCCCTGCACCCGTCAACCGCACGCCACCTCAGTTACAAACTGGCCCAGTATTTTGTACAGGACAATCCGCCGCCTGCGCTGGTCGAACGCATGGCGCGCACCTGGACCGACACCCGGGGCGATATCCGCTCGGTGCTGCGCACCCTTTTCACGAGCGACGAATTCATGGCGCCCGCAAGCGTTGGCGCCAAGTTCAAGACGCCGTATCAGTTCGTGATCTCGGCGGCGCGCGCCAGCGCCGCACCGCTCGCCAATGTTGCGCCCCTGCTCGGTGCAATGCGCCAGCTCGGCATGCCCCTGTATGGCTGCCAGACCCCCGACGGCTACAAGAATACCCAGGACGCCTGGCTCAATCCCGATGCGCTGACCCGCCGCATCACCTTCGCCAGCGCACTTGCGGCCGGGCGCCTGCCGCTTGCCGGCGACGCGCTTGCGCTCGATGCCGTGCGGCTCGAGTCCACACTTGGCGGCATCATCTCGGGCCGTACCCGCGACATGGTCGCGCAAAGTCCCCCCAGCCTGCGCGCAGCGATGCTGCTTGGCAGCCCGGATTTCATGCAGCGCTAAGTCGGAGAGACGCAAATGGAACGCAGAGACTTCCTGAACACGATTGCGCTCGGCGCCGGCCTGGCGATACCGGTCGGCCGCAGCGCCTGGGCCGCCAGCGTCGACAGCCCGACCAGACACAAGCTGATCGTGGTGATGCTGCGCGGCGCCGTCGACGGCTTGAACGTGGTGGCGCCGGTCGGCGACGAGAACTACCTGCGGCTGCGGCCCGACATCGGCCTGCAAGCGCCGGGGAGCGAAGGCGGCGCGCTCGACCTGGACGGCTACTTCGGGCTGCATCCCGCGCTCGCGCCATTGCAGGGCTTGTGGCAGCAGAAAAAACTCGCCTTCGTGCACGCCAGCGGATCGCCCGACGCCACCCGCTCGCACTTCGACGCACAGGATTTCATGGAGTCCGGCACCCCCGGCGTGAAGAACACGCCCGATGGCTGGATGAACCGCCTCGTGAGCATGCTGCCTGGCGCCGTGACACCGAGCCGCGCGCTCAGCATCGGGCCAGTCATGCCGCGCATCCTGTCCGGGAGCGGCGCCTCGATGAACCTTCCCAACGGTCCGGCGGCCACGCGCGCCAACATCCTCGACCGCCCCACGATTGGCGCCGCGTTCGACCAGTTATATGCCGGTCACGCGCGTTTCGGGCGCGCCTACCTGGAGGGCAAGAACGGGCACAGGGAAGTCATGCAAGCGTCGATGAACAATGAAATGCAGGTGGCCGACGGCGGCGCGCCGCTGCCGAACGGCTTTCCGGACGACGCGGCGCGGCTCGCAACGCTGATGCGCAACTCGCCCAAGATGCAGCTCGCGTTTGTCGCGCTGGGCGGCTGGGATACCCACGCCGGGCAGGGCGCCGCCACGGGCCAGCTGGCGAACCGCCTGGCGCCGCTGGGGCGCGGACTGGCCACGCTGGCCGAGCGCCTCGGCCCGCTGTTCGAGGACACGACCGTGATCGTGATGTCGGAGTTTGGCCGCACCGCGCGCCAGAACGGAAATGGCGGCACCGATCATGGGCACGGCAACGTGATGTGGCTCATGGGTGGCGGCGTGGCCGGCGGCAAGGTGTATGGCGACTGGCAAGGCGTGGCGGACGGAGCGCTGCACGAAGGACGCGATCTTCCCGTCACGACCGATTTCCGCTCGGTGCTCGCGCAAGTGGCGGAACGCCAGCTGCGCCTTGGCGACAGCCAGCTTGCGCAGCTGTTTCCCGCGATGCCGAAGCGCGCACCGGCTTTCCGGCTGGTGCGCAGCTAGAAACAGAGCGAAACCGGGGTGAGGGGGGTAATGCCGCTAAGTTAAGCCTTCCACCACACCGCGTCGTTTCCGCCATTGGCGAAACCGACTTCCCGCGAAGGCGGGAACCCAATATAGTCATCATCGACGCGACGAAATGGGGTTCCCGCTTCTGCGGGAACGACGTAGGTGGCATTAACTTAGCGGCATTAGGGTGAGGGGGCGCTCTTTCCCGTTACACCGCGCGCTGGCGCAGCCGCCGCATGCCGCGCTTGAGCAGGTGCTCGAGGTCGTCGATGTAGGTGAACACGGCCGGCACCACCAGCAGGCTCAGTAAGGTCGAGGTGATCAGCCCGCCAATCACGGTGACCGCCATCGGCGAGCGGAAGCTCGGGTCCGCGCCCCAGCCCAGCGCCAGCGGCAGCATGCCGGCGCCCATCGCAATGGTGGTCATGATGATCGGGCGGCTGCGTTTGTGGCAGGCGTCGACCAGCGCGTCGAACCGGTTCATGCCGGCCTGGCGCGCCAGGATCGCGTAATCGACCAGCAGGATCGAATTCTTGGTGACGATCCCCATCAACATGATCAGGCCGATCATCGAGGGCATCGAGAGCGCCTTGCCGGTGATGAGCAGCGCGACGAAGGCGCCGCCGATCGACAGCGGCAGCGCCGCCAGGATCGTCACCGGCTGCATGAAGTCCTTGAACAGCAGCACCAGCACGCCGTAGATGCACAACACCCCGATCAGCATGGCGATCCCGAAACTGGCGAACAGCGCCGCCATTTCCTGCGCATCGCCCAGCTCCGCGATCTTGACCGACGCCGGCAGCGCTTGCAACGATGGCAGCGCGCGCGCTTCGGCGTTGACTTCACCGAGCGAGCGGCCCGACAGTTCCACTTCCAGCGTCACGTTGCGGCTGCGATTGAGCCGGTCGATCTGCGCCGGCCCGCTTTCCATCGTGATGGTGGCGACATTGGCCAGCATCACCGGGCCGTTCTTGCCTGGCACCGTCAGCCGTTCGAGCGCGGACAGGTCGGCGCGCACCGCGTCGGGCAGCTTGACGCGGATCGGCACCTGGCGCTCCGGCAGGTTGAGCTTGGTGAGCGCGATATCGTAGTCGCCGGCGGTGGCCACGCGCACCGTTTCGCCGATGGACGATGCGGTCACGCCCAGGTCCGCGGCCCTGGCAAAGTCGGGCCGCACGATGATTTCCGGACGCACCAGCGAGGCGCTGGAACCGACGTTGCCGATTCCCTTGAGCGTGCGCAGTTCGCGTTCGACCTCGCGCGCGACGGCTGTGAGCGCAAGCGGATCTTCGCTGCGCAGCACCAGCTGCATCTTGACGCCGGTGTCGGGCGGGCCAACCTTGAATTTTGCGCCCGGGATCTGGTCGAGCCTCGTGCGGATTTGCTTTTCGATCGCATCGAGCGATTCGTCGCGCTCGTTGCGATGCACGGTGGTCAAGGTCAGGATGGCGCGCCGTGCTTCGGCCGCAGCCCCGGGCGCGAACGCGTCGCCGCTGGAGCCGCCGCCGATCGAGCTGAATACGGCCTTGACGCCCGTGACCTGCATCGCGGCCAAGCGCGCACGTTCGGCCACGACGCGGGTCTCGGCCAGGGTGGAGCCGGGCGGCAGCTCCAGGTCGATCTGGGTCTGGGCGCGGTCGGCCGGCGGCACGAAGCCGGTCGGCAGCAGCGGCACCAGCATGATCGAGGCGGCAAAGAACATGGCCGAGCCGATCGCGGTGACCAGGCGGTGACTCAGGCACCAGCGCATGGTGGCCATGTAGCGGCGCATGATCGGGCCGTCTTCCTGCGTCATGTGCTTGGCCGGCTTGAGGATGTAGGCGGCCATCATCGGCGTGAGCAGGCGCGCCACCAGCAGCGAGGCCAGGATCGCGAGCACCGCGGTCCAGCCGAACTGCTTGAAGAATTTTCCTGGAATGCCGCCCATGAAGGCGGTCGGCAGGAACACCGCCACCAGCGCGAAGGTCGTGGCGATGACGGCCATGCCGATTTCGTCGGCCGCTTCGAGCGATGCCTGCATCGGTGTCTTGCCCATGCGCAGATGGCGCGAGATGTTTTCGATCTCGACGATCGCGTCGTCGACCAGCACCCCCACCACCAGCGCGAGCGAGAGCAGGGTAACCGTGTTGAGCGTGTAGCCGAAGTAGTATTGGCCGAGGAAGGCCGGTATGACCGACAGCGGCAGGGCGGCAGCGGCCACCAGCGTGGCGCGCCAGTCGCGCAGGAACCACCACACCACCAGCACCGCCAGGATTGCGCCTTCGTACAACAGCTCCATCGAGCCGGCGAAGTTCTCCTGGACCGGGAAGGCGTTGTCGATCACCTCCTTGAGCACGAGGTTCGGATTCTCCTGCTGCATCGCGGCGACCGCTTCACGCGCGCCGCCTGCAACATCGATTTCGCTGGCGCCCTTGGTGCGGAACACCTCGAAGCCGACCACTTTCCTGCCATTGTGCTCGGCCAGCGAGCGCGCTTCGGCCACGCTGTCGGTCACGCTGGCGATCTGGTCGAGCCGCACGCGGCGCCCGCCAGCCAGCGGTATGTCGAGCTGCGCCAGTTCGGCCGCGGTCTTCACGGTGGCGATGGTGCGCACCGATTGTTCGGCGCCGCTGACGTCGCCGCGCCCGCCGGGCGCTTCGCGCTGAACAGTGCGTAGCTGGCGCGACACGTCGAGCGCGGACACCTTGAGGGCGGCCATGCGCGCATCGTCGAGCTCCACGCGTATCTCGCGCGTGACGCCGCCGACGCGCTTGACCGCACCGATGCCGGGCACGCTGAGCAGGCGCTTCGCGACCGTGTTGTCGACGAACCAGCTCAGTTCCTGGTCGTCGGGACCGGCGCCGCCTTTGGCGGTCGCGATGAACGTCATCACCACCCGCCCGGCGGTCGACGCCTTGGTCACGGTCGGGTCGCGCATTTCGCCCGGCAGGTCGGCCTTGACCCGCGCAACGGCGTCGCGCACTTCGTTGACCGCGTCCGAGATCGGCTTTTCAAGAATGAATTCGATGGTCACGTTGGCCACGCCGTCGAGCACCTTGGTGTAGATGTTCTTCACCCCTTGCAAGGTGGCGACCGCGTCTTCGATCTTGCGTGCGACTTCCGTTTCAAGCTGCGCGGGCGCGGCTCCTTCGAGCGTTGCGCTGACGGTGACGATCGGCAGTTCGATATCCGGAAAGTCCTGTACCGCGTTGGCCTTGTAGGCCAGCAGGCCGGCAAGGCTGAGCAGCACGAACAGCATGATCGCCGGTACCGGGTTCTTGATCGAGAGGGCGGAAAAATTCATGCGCTGTCCTTATCGGGCCGCCGGTACATTGCGTACCAGGTCGCCGTCGTTGAGGAAGCCGGCTCCGCTGACCACAACCTGCGCCTCGGGCGTAATGCCTTCGAGGATTTCGATACGGTCGGCCAGGCGGCGGCCGCTGCGCACCTTCTGCTGGCTCACGCGCTGGTCCGGGTTCAGGCGGAACACGTAGCTGAAACCGTCGCGCACCGCCACCGCCTGCTGCGGCAGCGTCATCGCTTGCGAGCTGCCCAGCTCGAAGCGTCCGCTGGCAAACATGCCGGCCTTGAACGGCGCATTCGCTCCCGCCGTGCGCGGCAGGTCGACGTACACCAGCGCCGAGCGGGTTTGCGGATCGATGGTCGGCGCGATCATGCGTACCTGGCCGGTCAGCTCGCTGCCGTTGGCGGCCACCACGCGCGCCCTGGTGCCGGGCTTGAGCCGGCTCAGTTCAGTAGCCGTCACTTCGGCGCGCCATTCGAGGCGGCCCTGGCGGATCATGCGGAACAATTCGGTGCCGGCGCCGATGACCGAACCGACGCTTGCGGTGCGCGCCGAGATCACGCCGCCGTCGGGCGCCACCAGCTGGGTGTACTTGAGGCGCAACTGCTGCGCCGCCAGCGTGGCCTTGGCTGCGGCGATGCGGGCAATGGCGGTCTGCTCGGCCGTGAGATATTGGCTGATCTGCTGCGCGCTCATGGCGCCCGAGCTTTGCAGGGTGCGCGCGCGTGCCGCATTGCCGGCCGCTTCCGCCGCAGTCGCTTCGGCTTCAAGCAGCGCGGCGCTGGCCTGGGCCACATCGGCCTTCACGCTGTCGGCGGAAAACACGGCCAGCACCTGTCCTTTTTCCACCACGTCACCCACGTTCACGCGTACTTCCGTCAGGCGCAGACCGGCCAGTTCGCTGCCGATGACGGCTTCCTGCCAGGCGCTCACGTTGCCGTTCGCGTTCAGCTGGATCGGCAGGCTGGCCGGCAGCGGCTTGGCCGTGGTCACGGTCAGCGCCGGCCTGGCAGGGCCGGCCTTCTTGTCGTCGGCGACGTTCGGGCGGCGGGTGGCGACCAGCACCAGCGCGGCCACGATGGCCAGCGCGCCAACAACGACGGCGACGACGGTTTTTGGTTTCAAGGTTCTCATATTGCTGGTCCGTGTTCAGTATTTGATTGCTGGTGCGCCTTCTCGGCATCGATCATCGCTTCCGCATAATCGACCAGGCGCGCCAGCCAGGTGTCGATGGCCTGCCCGGTATCGAGCAAATGCGGGCTGATCTTGTCGATCACGTCGCGCGTGACCATCATCTGGATCGCCAGGCCGACAATGCAAAACGCGAGCCGCGACATATCGTCGTCCGCCTGCGGCACACCCATGTGGCGCTTCAGCACCGCCACCAGAGCGGCGTGCGCGGGCTTGATGCCGTTGTCGATTTCTTCGTTCCACAGTCCGGTCGGTTCGAGCATTTCGCGGAACCACAGGCGCATGCACAAGCGCGCCCGGTCACCCTGCTTGAGCGGGGCGAGCAGGCCGGTGTAGAACGCGAGCAGCGCTTCGCGCAGGCTGCACGCCGGGTCGCTGAAGGCAGCGATGTCGCTTTCGGAATGCAGCGAAGGCTTGCTGAACGCGGCGCGGTACAGGCCCGCCTTGTCCCCGAAGTAGTAGCTGATGGCGGCGACGTTGGTGCCGGCGGCCAGTGCAATTTCGCGGGTGGAGGTCTTGGCGAAGCCCTGCTCGGCGAACAGGCGCATGGCTGACAGCAGCAGCCGCTCGCGCGATTGCGCGCCGTCCGAGCGGATCTTGCGCCCATCGTCGGGGCGGGGGAGGGTGGTTTTTTGCATGCCGCAATTTAAGCATATTTCTTAAACGATTGACATAACTAAATCAATCGATTGATTTAAACCCGGTGCACGTGCGGGCAGTCATGGGGCAGGCGGAAAGGGGGAAAGATGCGGTGCAACATAAATACGTTGCGGAAAAAAAAGCGCCCGCGAACCTTGCGGCGCGGGCGGTAAATCCAATCTACGAAGAAAATTGGAGGAGACAGCCATAATATATCGCGAATTATGGTGCGCCGCAATACGGTAAAACTACGGTATCGCGCCCTCCTGTAGTGTCTTGAGAGTAAGCGTGAAGGTGCTGCCGACGCCGAAGTTGCTGGTGAAGGTCAGGCTGCCCCCGATCAGGCTGGCAAGGTTCTGGCACAGGTACAGGCCCAGCCCGGCACCCTCGATATGTCGGGTCGAGGTCGAATCGAGTTGCGAGAAAGGCTGAAACAGCTTGAGCTGGTCCTCTGGCTTGATGCCGGCGCCGCTGTCGATGACCTGGAACTCGGTGAGCAGCTTGCCTGCCTCGGGGCGCTGCACGAGCGTTATGCGCACCGAGCCGCGTTCGGTGAATTTAATGGCGTTATTGACCAGGTTGATGATGATCTGGGTGAGCGCGCGGCGGTCGGTGTCGATCACGATCGCGTCCTTGGGAAGCTGGACCGACAGCGCCAGGCCTTTTTGCTCCGCCAGCGAGTGCAGGGTGTCGCAGGTTTCCCGCACCAGGTCCTGGCACTGTACCGCTTCGGTCGCCAGCGTGACCTTGCCCGCTTCGATCTTCGCCACGTCGAGGATGTCGTTGATCAGCGAGAGCAGGTGGCGTGCGCTCGAGCGGATCGTGTTGAGCTGCTTGTCCTGGTCCACGGTGAGCGGGCCGGGGAGCTTCATCAGCAATGCGCCGGTAAAGCCGATGATGGCGTTGAGCGGCGTGCGCAGCTCATGCGACATGTTGGCGATGAACGCGGACTTCATGCGGCTAGCCTCGGCCAGCTCCAGGTTCTTGAGCGCGATCTCGCGGTTGCTCGTTTCCAGTTCGGCTGCGTGCTGGGTAAGCCGCATGTTCAATTCGATGACCTGGCGTTCGCGCGCCTGCAGCTCGCCATTGACCTGCACCGCCTGCTCGTAGGTCGAAATCAAGAGGTCGAGGATTTGCTGGCGGTCGGCGTTGATGACGTGTTTTTGCTCGCCCAGGTACAGCCCGATGCCGACTTCGACATTCGTATCCTTGCGCAGCTCCTGGTTGAGCAGGATTTGATCGATACGGGTGAGCAGGTAGTCTTCCGCGTACGGCTTGCGGATGAAATTGTCGGCGCCGCATTCGATGCCGCGGATGATGTCCTTCGGATCGTTGAGGGAGGTGACGAGGATGACGGGGATTTCGCGCAGGGCAGGATCGGACTTGATGGCGCGGCAAAGCTCGTAGCCGTTCATTTCGGGCATGACGATATCGGACAGGACCAGGTGCGGACGGCTCTCGCGCACTGCGGCCAGCGCCATTTGCCCGTTCGAGGCCACTCTCGCACGATACGACCTGGACTGGATCAGGCGGCGCAGGCGCTCGGCCTGCGTCGGGCTGTCCTCGACGATCAGGATTTCGATTTCCTCGGGTTGTATCTTGTATGTGGGCTCCACCAGCGCTATCTCCTTGCTACAGAAAGTCCATGACGGCAGCCGCGTTTCGTCGGGACATGCGAGGCCCGGCGCCCAATGGATGCGGTCGCTATGACTATAGCGGATTTGCCGCACGAAAAGTAAATTTTCCTATTGTGCGGATGTCACTTTCGATGGCCTTGTCTAAAAGCTCTTGATCATGGTCAGCCGCAGCGAGCGCGGTTCGACCGGATGGACGTGGCGGTCTTGCCTGGCCGCGCTCTCGCCTTGCAGGCGCGAGGCGTAGAAGTATTCGCTTGCAGCGGCGCGCCGGTCGCTCAGGTTAAAGCCTTCGAGCTCGATTCGCACGCCGGCGCCGGCCTTGCAGGCGAGCCTGGCGTTCAGGGTAAGGCTGTGCTGGGCACGCACGCTGTTGTCTTCGAGCAGAGGGCGCGGCCCGACGTAACGCAGGCGCAGCGCGCCCGACCATGGGCCCGCACGCGGGACGCTGAGCGCAAGCTGTCCCACGCCTTCGACCGCGCCGGGGATGAAGCTGGCGGCCGGAGCCAGGCCGCGCGAGCGGGCCCGTGCGAACGCAAGGTCGAGATCGACCGAAAGCCATTTGAGCGGCTTGTAGTAGGCCGATAATTCGATGCCGTGGCGCCGGCTCGGGTGGCCCGCTTCGGTGCTGCCGGTGTCGCCCATAAAGGTGAGCTCGGAATCGAAATCGAGGCGGTACAGCGACAGCGCGGTTTGCAGTGCAGGCACGAGCTGGCTGCGCACGCCGGCTTCGATCGCACGCGAGCGCACCAGGCCGGGCACCGGTTCGGCCGCGCCGCCGGATTTCGGGTCGAGCGTGGTGAGGGTGCCGCGTGCATCGTTGCTGTGAAAGCCGTTACCGGCGTTGAGGTAGTACTCGGTCAGCTGCCAAGGGCCGAAGACGAGATTGAGCGAAGGGCTGGCCAGGTGCGCGTGCGTGGTTCCGGAGTTTTCCGGGCGGTCGCTGCGCACTGCGAAGCGGTATGCGTCGGCGCGCATCCCGGCCAGCGTGCGAAACGTGTCGCTCCAGCGCGTGTGGTTTTCGACAAACACGCCCAGACTGCTTTCCTGGACGTGGTCTTGGCGCGTTACCCCAAGGCGGCTGCGGGCGCGGGTTGCGTACAAACCGTTGAAAATATTGTCGTTCTGGAGTTGGGCGCCCAGCGTCAGGTCCGAATTGATGGCGCCGGCGTGCGTGTGCCAGGTATGGCTGGCATCGATCCCGCTGGTGACGCGCCGGTCGGGCTGGTTGAACTGGTCGCCGTTGACCGGGTCGTCCAGAAAATAGGTGAAGTTCGAATACAGGTCAAGCCGGTTCTCGATCAGGTACGCGCTGACCTTGGAGGCGGCGTCATTGTCGCTGCGGCGCCACAGCGCCGCCAGGCTGTAGCGCTGCGCGCTTCCGCCATCGGTCGCATCGACGTTGTCGAAGCGCCCCAGCAGGCCGGCGTCGAGCGCGCGCTGTGGGATCTGGTCGCTTGCATTCCAGCGCCCGCGGTAGGCCATGGCGCTGACGCTAAAGCCGTTGTTGGCATAGCCCTGGCTGTAGCGCAGCACCGCGTTGGCCTTGCGGTAGTCGTCGGGGCGGGTGAAGGGGCCGTCGTTGTGCAGCAGTTCGAGCGCATACAGCAGGCTGCCCTGGCCCAGGTCGGGCGAAGCGGCAATGAGCGTGCGCGCAAAACCATGCTGGCCGATGCTGGCGCTGGCGGTGCCTTGCGCGAGCCGGTTCGCATACGTGATCGCGGCGCTGCCGGCCGAGGCAAAGTCGCCTTCCCTGGCCGAGTACGGCCCCTTCTTGTAGTCGATCCTGGCGGCCAGTTCGGGAATCAGGAAATTGAGGTCGGTCCAGCCCTGGCCGTGGGCGTGGCTGCGCTGGTTGACCGGCATGTCGTCGAGCGTGGTGCGCAGGTCGGTGCCGTGGTCGAGGTTGAAGCCGCGCAGGTAGAACTGGTTCGCCTTTCCTTCGCCGCTGTTCTGGCTGACGACCAGGCCCGGAACCGCTTCGAGCAATTCGCCGGGACGGTACGCGGTGCGCAGCTCGAGCTGCTTTTGGGTGACGCTGCCGGTGTTGGCCGAATCGGCCACGCCCAGCATGCTGTTGCGCGCGCCCTCGACCAGCACGCGCTGCAGCACGAGGTCGTCGGCCCAACAGTTGGCATGGCACAGCAAGGCGAGCGCGAACGGGATGGGGCCAGGAGTGCGCATCGCTGGTTCAGCGCAAGCTTTGGCTGGTGTGGTTGCGCTCGAACGTGAAGGTGCGGGTGCTCCCTTCGAGCTTCAGGTTGACCGTATTGACCTGGTCGGGCATGAAGTCGATCAGCACCTCGTCGTGGATCAGGGCCGCGCCCGACAAGGCAGTCTTTTCGATTTCCTGGTAGATCGTCACGCTTTCGGCATCGACGCCCAGGCCGACCCAGCGCACCGGCAGCCGGCTTTTGTCGGCCGCTTCAATGAAGAAGCGTTTCTCCACGTACTTGCGCAGCACAGCCTCGTCCTCAGCATCGGTGAGGTCGAACTGGCGCTGGTAAAGGTTGGCCAGCAGCGCTTCGATGTCGTGCGCCATATAGGTATGGACGATCTCGGTGCTGCCAGTCGTCTGGTTGAAAGCGATGTCGGTCATGCCGGCGTGGAAGCGGTGTGCGTGCGCCGCCGTGCCGAGTAAAATCAGCGCGGCGAGCAGGCAACGCAGGTGTGCAATCATTGCGCGGCCTTCGGCTGGTTCTTCGCATCCTTCGCTTTCAAGGGTGTCTTGAAGTCCTTCATCAGGTCATCCTTGCCGCGTTCGGTCTTGTACAGTTCCATCCTGGAAGGCGTGATCTTGCGCGGCCATGCGTTGTTGCTGGTGTCGGTGTCGGCCGTTTCCCAGTACGGGTCCTGGGTCAGGCCGACCATCGGCTCGTCGGTGACGATCAGCTTGGTGAGCTTCTTGGGCGAGTAGCGCCACACTTCGGCGGGAACGCGCTCGATGTACTTCTTGCCGCCCTTGAGTTCGATCTCCAGCACCAGCGGCGTGACCAGCCCGCCGAGGTTGCTGAAGTCGACCAGGTACAGGTGCTTGCCTTGCTTGAGCAGCGCTTTTTCCCAGTCTTCCAGTGTTTCGATGGCTTCGTTGTACTTGTTGCGGTCCTGGTTGGTGACGGTGTAGTCGTCGTGTTCGTTGTAGAAGTCCTTGAGCTCGGGGTGCGCGTCCACGCGCCGCGCCAGGTCCTTGTTGCGCTGGACCGTCAGGGAAACCGGCTCGGCATCGCGCTGGGCCTTCTTCCATGCCTTTTCGACTTCCGGATCCTTGCTGCTGACGCCATACTCGGTGATGCCGTCCACGCTCACGTCGACCGCATCGGTGCTGTAGAACCAGCCGCGCCAGAACCAGTCGAGGTCCGTGCCCGAGGCGTCTTCCATGGTGCGGAAAAAATCGGCCGGGGTAGGGCGCTTGAACTTCCAGCGCTGGGCGTACTCGCGGAAGGCGAAGTCGAACAGCTCGCGTCCCAGCACGGTTTCGCGCAGGATGTTGAGGGCGGTGGCCGGCTTGGCGTAGGCGTTGTTGCCGCGCTGCATGACCGATTCCGAGTTCGTCATGATCGGCACCTGGTCCCGGCTGCGCATGTAGTCGACGATGGCGCGCGGTTCTCCGCGCGAGCTCGGGAAATCCTGTTCCCAGGCCTGCTCGGCCAGGAACTGCACGAAGGTGTTGAGCCCTTCGTCCATCCAGGTCCACTGGCGTTCGTCGGAATTGACGATCATCGGAAAATAGTTGTGGCCGACCTCGTGGATGATCACGCCGATCAGTCCATACTTGGTTCGCTTCGAATAGGTCAGTTCCCCGGTTTTCTTGTCCTTGGTCGGACGCGGACCGTTAAACGAAATCATCGGATATTCCATGCCGCCGACCGGGCCGTTGACCGAAATCGCAATCGGGTATGGATAGTCGAACGAGTACTTGTTGTACTGTTCGATGGTGTGGATGATGGCCTGGGTCGAATACTTCTCCCACAGCGGATTGCCTTCCTTCGGATAGAACGACATCGCCATCATGTCGGTGCCGTCCTTCTTGTAGCCCTGCGCATCCCAGATGAACTTGCGGCTCGTTGCGAACGCGAAGTCGCGCACGTTGCTGGCCTTGAAGTGCCAGGTCTTGGTGTCCTTGCTGCGCGCCTTCTCCGCGCTTTCCGCCTCCTTTTGCGTCACGATGACGACCGGCCTGGAAGCGGTACGCGCCTGCTTGAGCCGCTCGCGCTGGACGGCGGTCAGCACCGCATCCGGGTTTTGCAGCACGCCGGTGCTGGCCACGACATGATCGGCCGGGACCGTGATCTCGATATCGTAGTCGCCGAATTCGAGCGTGAATTCGCCGTCGCCCAGGTACTGCTTGTTCTGCCAGCCGGCCATGTCGTAGTAGGCCGCCATGCGCGGATACCATTGCGCGATTTCGAACAGGTCGTTCTTGTCGTCGTCGAACTTCTCGTACCCGGAGCGCCGCCCCAGTACATTGAGTTCAGGAATATTAAAGTTCCATTCGATGTCGAACGTAAAACGGGTTCCCGGCTTCATCGCTTGCGGCAGGTCGATCCGCATCATCGTCTTGTTGACGACGTGCTTGAGGGACCTGCCATCGGCGCCCTTGAGCTGCGTGATGTTGAAGCCGCCGTCGAAGGTGCGGCTGTCCAGGATGAAGCGCATGGCTTCGAATTTGGTGCCGTTCTCGGGGCCGCGCGCCTTGGCCCATGCCTCGCGCGAGGGCAGGCTCGAGATGCGGCGGTTGTCCGAATCGGCCCTGAACATGTTCTGGTCGAGCTGGATCCACAGGTAGGACAGGGTATCGGGAGAGTTGTTGTGGTACGTGATCGTCGCGGCGCCGCTGATCGCGCGCTTCGCTTCGTCCAGCGTGGCGCGCATCGTGTAGTCGGCGCGCTGCTGCCAGTAGGCGTGGCCCGGGGCGCCCGAAGCGCTGCGCACTGTGGTCGGGGTGGGCAGCAGTTCGTCCAACTGGCGGAACTTGTCGTCGAACGGCGCGGCGGCAAACGCCGAAACGCCAAGGCACAAGGCGGCCAGGGCGGCCGGAAAACGGGTCATGGTCATGGTGTTCGTGTCGTCGATGATGCGGGCGCTGAAATGGATTGCCGGCAGCGGCGCAAGAACATCTGGCGCGGCTGCCGGCAGGAAGGGAAAGGGCGCCTTCTTATTGCGTCTTCGGCTGTTCCTTCGCGTCCTTGGTCTTGAGCGGGGTCTTGAAGTCCTTCATCAGGTCGCCCTTGCCGCGTTCGGTCTTGTACAGTTCCAGCCTGGAAGGCGTGATCTTGCGCGGCCATGCGTTGTTGCTGGTGTCGGTGTCGGCCGTTTCCCAGTAAGGGTCCTGGGTCAGGCCGACCATCGGCTCGTCGGTGACGATCAGCTTGGTGAGCTTCTTGGGCGAGTAGCGCCACACTTCGGCTGGAACGCGCTCGATGTACTTCTTGCCGCCCTTGAGTTCGATTTCCAGCACCAGCGGCGTGACCAGCCCGCCGAGGTTGCTGAAGTCGACCAGGTACAGGTGCTTGCCTTGCTTGAGCAGCGCTTTTTCCCAGTCTTCCAGTGTTTCGATGGCTTCGTTGTACTTGTTGCGGTCCTTGTTGGTGACGGTGAAGTCGTCGTGCTCGTTGTAGAAATCCTTGAGCTCGGGGTGCGCGTCCACGCGCCGCGCCAGGTCCTTGTTGCGCTGGACCGTCACGGAAACCGGCTCGGCGTCGCGCTGGGCCTTCTTCCATGCCTTTTCGACTTCCGGATCCTTGCTGCTGACGCCATACTCGGTGATGCCGTCAACGCTCACGTCGACCGCGTCGGTGCTGTAGAACCAGCCGCGCCAGAACCAGTCGAGGTCGGTGCCCGAGGCGTCTTCCATGGTGCGGAAAAAATCGGCGGGCGTAGGGCGCTTGAACTTCCAGCGCTGCGCGTACTCGCGGAAGGCGAAGTCGAACAGTTCGCGTCCGAGCACGGTTTCGCGCAGCACGTTAAGCGCGGCGGCCGGCTTGGCGTAGGCGTTGTTCCCGAACTGAAGCAGCGACTCCGAGTTCGTCATGATCGGCACCTGGTTGCGGCTGCGCATGTAGTCGACGATCGTGCGCGGCTCGCCGCGCGCGCGCGGATAGTCTTCTTCCCATGCCTGCTCGGCCAGGTACTGCACGAAGGTGTTGAGCCCTTCGTCCATCCAGGTCCACTGGCGCTCGTCGGAATTGACGATCATCGGAAAGTAGTTGTGGCCGACTTCGTGGATGACCACGCCGATCAGTCCATACTTGGTGCGCTTCGAATAGGTCAGTTCCCCGGTTTTCTTGTCCTTGGTCGGACGCGGGCCATTAAACGAGATCATCGGATATTCCATGCCGCCGACCGGGCCGTTGACCGAAATCGCCACCGGGTAAGGGTAGTCCAGCGCATACTTGTTGTACTGCTCGATGGTGTGGATGACGGCCTGGGTCGAATACTTCTCCCACAGCGGATTGCCTTCCTTCGGATAGAACGACATCGCCATCACGTCGGTGCCGTCCTTCTTGTAGCCCTGCGCATCCCAGATGAACTTGCGGCTCGTTGCGAACGCGAAGTCGCGCACATTGCTGGCCTTGAAGTGCCAGGTCTTGGTGTCCTTGCTGCGCGCCTTCTCGGCGCTTTCCGCCTCCTTTTGCGTCACGATGACGACCGGCTTCGATGCGGTACGCGCCTGCTTGAGCCGCTCGCGCTGGACGGCGGTGAGCACCGCATCCGGGTTTTGCAGCACGCCGGTGCTGGCCACGATATGGTCGGACGGAACCGTGACCTGGATATCGTAGTCGCCGAATTCAAGGGTGAATTCGCCCGAGCCCAGGAACTGCTTGTGCTGCCAGCCGGTCACGTCGTAGTAGGCCGCCATGCGCGGGAACCACTGCGCGATTTCGAACAGATCGTTCTTGTCCTCGTCGAATTTCTCGTAGCCGGAGCGTCCGCCCAGCACCTTCGCCTCGTTGATCTTGTAGTTCCACTCCACCTTGAAGCTAAAGCGCGAGCCCGGCTTCATTGGCTGCGGCAGGTCGATCCGCATCATCGTCTTGTTGATGACATACTTGAGCGGCCGGCCGTCGGCGCCATGCACGCCCTTGATCTGGAAGCCGCCGTCGAAGGTGCGCGATTCGATGATCGAGCGCATGCCTTCGAACCGCATGCCCTGGAAGTTCGACTCGTCGTCGTCGCCGCGCGCCTTGGCCCACGCATCGCGCGAAGGCACTGTCGAGGCGGTGCGCGCATCCGAGTCGGCCTTGTAGATATTCTGGTCGAGCTGGACCCACAGGTACGACAGCGTATCGGGGGAGTTGTTGTGGTAGGTGACGGTTTCGGCGGCGCTGATCGCGCGCTTGGCCTCGTCGAGCGTGGCGCGGATTGTGTAATCGGCGCGCTGTTGCCAGTAGGCGTGACCCGGAGCGCCGGAAGCGTTGCGGATCGTGTTCGGGGTGGGCAGCAGTTCGTCGAGCTGGCGGAACTTGTCATCGAATGGTTCGGCCGCGAAAGCGGACAGCGCCAGGCACAGGATCGCCAGGCCGGTTGGCAAACGTATCATATCTACCTTTGGTAAAAGTGTTATAGAGACGGGGAAACATTCTAATCGTATCGATCGGGCAATTGTTTGGTGGAATTGTAAAAAAGCTGAAACATGCAAGGCACGTCGAGTTATTATTGTTGAGGCTGATAAAGGCAACTGGAGAGGCAGGAATGGAAATTAACTTCAAGGCAACCATTTTGATCGCGGACGATTGCACCGCTGATCTGTTGCTGATGAAAGAGCTGCTGCACGCGCGCTTTGAGGTTCGCCTCGCCAGCAGCGGCGCACAAGTGCTGCACATGGTCCAGGAGGCGCCGCGCCCGGATTTGATCGTCATGGCCGCGGGCCTGGCCGAACCGGACGCATGGAGCGTGTGCCAGGAACTCAAGTCGGGCTTTCTCACCGCCGAGATTCCGATCATTGTTGTGACCGGCAGGGACGATGCGGAAAATGAACGGCGCGCGTTCAGCGAAGGCGCGGCCGATTGCGTTTCCAAGCCGATTGCCGGCGAGTTGCTGCAGGCGCGCGTATCGACGCATGTGCAGCTCAAGGCCGCGCGCGCCCTGCTGGGCGACCAGCACAGGCACCTCGAATACCTGGTGGCCGAGCGTACCCGCGAAGTCGTGCGCACGTTCGATGCAACCCTGGTGGAGCTGGCAACGCTGGCCGAGAAGCGCGACACCACACCGAACAACCATATCCGGCGCACCCAGCGTTACGTGGCGGCGCTGGCGCGCGAACTGCGCTTTCACGCGCGCTTTTGCGCTGAGCTGACCGACATGAATATCGCGTTGCTGAGCAAGGCGGCGCCGCTGTACGACATCGGCAAGCTGGCGGTACCGGATGCGATCCTGCTCAAGCCGGGACGCCTCACGGAACAGGAATTCGAGGTCATTAAGCTGCACACGGTGCACGGGCGCGACGTGATCATGAATGTCGAGAAACACCTCGGCGCCAGCATGCCCTTCCTGCGTTATGCGCGCGAGATCGCGTACTCGCATCAGGAAAAATGGGACGGCAGCGGCTATCCCGAAGGCTTGAAGGGCGAATCCATTCCCATTTCGGCACGGCTGATGGCAGTGGCCGATGTGTACGACGCGTTGGTTTCCAGGCGCGTGTACAAGCCGGCCTTCACTCACGAGACGGCGCTCGAACTGATCCGGCGCGGCCGCGGCGAACACTTCGACCCGGATGTGGTGGACGCGATGCTTTCCATCGAAGAGAAATTCAAGGCAATCGCGGGCGAACTGCGCGACCCCGAGCCTGCACCCGCGGCGCTGTAACGATCGGGGGGGCGGGTCAGACCTGCCAGGCGCCGTCCTGGTAGACCAGGTGCTGGTCCAGGTACACCGCTTCGGTCACTGCGAAGATGTCGACGTGATAGCGCGCGTCCTTGCGCTTGAAGCCGGGCTTTTGGTAGACCCCGTGCTTGGCGCCCAGCGACAGATGGATCCCGCACATGCGTTCATAGGTGCCGATATCGTTGACGCGGCGTTCGCGCGTGAACGCGCGGTTCATGCCGAAGCCCAGTTCGCGCACCCAGACTTCCCCTTCGTCGGCGCGGATGATCTCGAGCAGGCGTTCGAATTCCGGCGTCGCATCGCGCGTGTCGACCACGCGGCCCTTTTCGATCAGCAGCGTGATCGGCACGGCGGGGCGATTCACCATGAACGAGGTGTCGCCGAACACGTGCACGCGTACGCGCCCGTTCACCGCTTCCAGGTCCTGCGCCTCGGTGAACACTTCGCCGATCGGAAACTGGCCGCCCACGTTATTCATGGCGCTGTAGTCGCCCACGTTCAGCTTGGCCGGCTCCAGGCGCGAGGCGAACAGCAGCGACTCGCCGCCGCTGTCGATGCGCGCGGTCGAGGCGCTGTCGATGCGCTCCTTGAGCGCCTTGCCGACAGTGCGGTAATAGGCCGGATCGTAGGCCAGCGACTCGATATAGTGTTCGCCCTGGGCGCCGGGCATGCGCGACAGGTGCACATGCTCGATCACCTTCAAGCCGAGCTTGAACAGCTCGACGCGGATGCGGAACGCTTCGAGCCGGAAGTTGGTGGACTGGATCAGCACCGCCAGGTCGGAAGGGGCCATGCGCCTGAAGGCGGCCAGTACCTGGTCCGGCCCGGCCTGGTCGAAGTCGAGGAAAGTGGCGTCCGGCAGGTTGCGGCGGTAGCCCTCGGCCAGCGCGCGCGCCAGGTCGCAGCGCGTGTCGTACACCACCAGCGCGGCGTGTGCCGGGCCGTGCCTGAGCGCGATCGCGAGCACGTCCCGCAGGTGCGCGCTGGCCGCGTCGACCGCGTGCGCGGGAATTTCCCCCCACGGGGAGCTGGTGACGTTCAGGTTCATTTTCTGCTACAGGTCGGACGCGTAGCGCGCCACCATCTGCTCCTGGGTTTCGGGCGCCTGGACGGCGCCGGTCTGGTCGTTGATCATCTGGCCCATGCCAGGCAGCACGCTACGCTGCTGGCGGCTTTCTTCGGCCCACAGCCTGGAGCGCATCAGCGCCTTGGCGCAGTGCAGGTACGCCTCGGCCACGGTCACTTCGACCACCAGCTTCGGTGCGCGGCGCTGGTGCGCGAAGTGCTCGAGCAGTTCGGGCGCATCGGACAGGCGCGCGCTGCCGTTCACGCGCAAGGTCTCGTCCACGCCGGGAATCAGGAACAGCAGGCCGACCTTGCCGGTAGCGGCGATGTTGGTGAACGAATCGAGGCGGTTGTTGCCGGGGGCATCCGGAATGAGCAGGGCGTTGGGACCGAGGACCTTGACGAAGCCGGGTTCGCCGCCGCGTGGCGAGGCGTCGAGCTCAAGCGCGCCGGCGCTGGCGCTGGCGATGACGATGAACGGCGAGAGCGCGATGAAGCGCGTGCAATGCGGATCGAGCGCATGCAATTGCTTGGTGAGCGCGCGCCCCTGCGGGTGGGAATAGCGCTCCCGCAACGCTTCGATACTGTCGATCATGCCTGCTCCTGGATTGAATTTGCAGCCTGAAGTATGACAGCTTGCGCCCGGGACGGCTCGGCCGGCAACGGTGAATCGCGTTTTTCCGCAACGGTGTATGCTTCCAGGCAATAACAACGACAGGGGGAACCATGAAACCAATTACAGTCTTCAATGCCGTGCTGGTGCTGGGCATGCTGCTCGCGCTGTCCGCTTGCAGCAAGCGCGACGCGGCGGCGCCCGGTCCGGCCGAACAGGCCGGCCGTGCGATCGACAAGGCAGTCGACAATGCCGGCGACAAGGTGGCGCGCGAGCTGCACGTGAGTAAGGAAGCGGCCGAAAAGGCGGCGCGCGAGGTGGCCGATGCGGCCCGCCAGAGCGGCGAGCAGATCAACCAGGCGACCGAAGAGGCGAGCGAGGGCTTGAGCGATGCGACCAGGCAGGTGGGCAAGAAGGTCGAGCGCGCGGGCGAAAAAATCCAGGACGCGGCGCGTCCGAAGCCGGGCGCCTGAACGGCGCGGCGCGATCGCTACACGCTGCTCAATTTGGCCGACGCGGCGCCGCTCCCCGGCTCGGCCCATCCGCCCGGCACGATCGCCAGGTCGACAAATCCGGCGCGCCATGCGCGCTCGAGATCGTGCTCGATATCTTCCATCGAGGTTTCGTGAAAATTGGCGAAGCCGCGCACTCCGTAGGCACGGTTGCGGCCATGCGCCTTGGCCAGGTACAGCGCCATGTCGATCAGGTTGACCGCGCGTTCCCACGTCAAGGGCTGTCCGGCCGGCGCCAGCGGGAACGGTGCGAAGCCGATCGATACGTCTACCGAAATCTTGCTGTTCTGGTGCTCGATGGCATGGGACGATATTCCGGTCAGCAGGCGGCGCGCGATTTCTTCCAGGCCGCTGCGCGGGATGGCGGGCAGGAAGGCCAGGAATTCCTCGCCGCCCCAGCGCACGATCATGTCGGTCTCGCGCAGGATCACCTGCAGGTTTTCCGCGATCATCTTGAGCACCGCGTCCCCGGCTGCGTGGCCGTGGGTGTCGTTGACATGCTTGAAGTGGTCGACGTCGAGCAGGAAAAGCGCGCCGACCATTTCCTCGCCGGAGGTGCCAGAGCCGCGCTTTTCGACCTGCATGTGATTGCGCATGAATTCCTGGAAGTGGCGCCGGTTATACAAGCCGGTGAGCGGATCGCGTGAGCTTTGCTGTTTCAGCTCGAGATTTTTCACTTCGAGCTGCGCATTCGCGTGCCGCACCTTGCGGTACAGCAGGCCGACGACCGAGGACGCGAGTGCGAATACCAGCGCAAGCAGCCACCAGATGCGCTGCTGCAGGCGTCGGTTGTCAAGCTCGGTCGACTTGACCAGGTTCTCGCCGCGCAGCAGCTCGATCTGGCGCTGCGCCTTTTCCGCCTCATATTTCGCCTGCAGTTCCCACACGGCCTTCTGGCGCCGCTTCTCGAACAGTTCTTTCGACAGCCTGCGCTCGCGATGGTAGGCGACGACGGCGCCGGCCATGTCGCCGACGCGCTCTAACGCAGCGCCGTATTCGAGCATGAGCGCCTGCAGCTGCGGCTTGTCGCCCGACTGTTCATAGTAGGCCAGGCCTGCTTCGAAGCTGCGTTTGCCTTCCGCGATACTGCCTATGCCGAGATAAGCCTCGCCGAGGTTCACACGCGCGGTGGCCTCGGTAGCGTGGTTGTTGGTGCGCTGCGCGGCCGCGATCGCCTGGTTCGCATAGCTGAGCGCCTTGGCATAGTCGTGCTGTTTCAGGTAGCTGTCGGACAGGTTGACCAGCGAGGTGGCGACCATCGAATGGGCGCCGATCTGGCGTTCGAGCGCGAGTGCGGCAAGCAGTGCCTTCAGGCCGCGCTGCAGCTGGTTGGTCTCGACCGCCAGTCCGTATTCGGTGTTCTTCAGGCTGGCCATGCGGCCCGGGGACTTGGTTTTCGCGGCGACTGTGGAGGCCTCCTCGAGCGCCTCGAAGCCGCGCTCGTGCTCCTTCATCTGGCCATACAGGTTCGCCAGCGCGTTCAGCGCGCTGACCAGGGGGATCGGCGCGCCGTGCCCGCGCGCCAGCGCCACCGCCGCTTGCAGCTTGGCCAGCGCCGCCGGAAAATCGCCTTCTTCGGCAAACGACTGGCCGGACGAGACGGTCGCCTGCACCCGCAGCGCCATGTCGCCGGTGGTGTTGGCCAGGCGTTCCGCGGACCATGCCAGTTGGTGCGACTGCGCGAGCTGGTTCATGTCGAACAGGACATACGCCTTGGTCAGCAGTGCCTTGGCCATGACGGCGTCGTCGTGCTGGGTGCGGGCGAACGCCAGCAGTTCTTCCGCCACGACCAGCGCTTCGTCCTTCTGTCCGGCATACAGGCGCACCAGGCTCAGTTGGGACAGGAATTCGGCCTTGGTCGGTGCGGCCGCGGCGCGCCCTTGCGCTTCGAGCTGGAGCAGCATGGGCAGGGCATTCTCGGGAATGAAGCGCCCGATCTCGCGGATCTGCGCGATGCGCGCGTCAAGGCTGTCCTGCTGCGCGAACGCGAGACAGGAGACCAGGGACAGCGCCGCCAGCAATGCCTGGAGCTGGCGGCGCGGCGATATGTCGGTGCAAGCTGCCAACATCATGGGCCTTGAGCATGTAATACCAATGTTCCATCGCGGGATTTTGCTGCCAATTATATTCTTGTTGCAAGACAGAAATTCTCATTTTTTGCGGCGGTTCGGCTTGAACGTGGGTTTTCGATGACAATTGTTGTCAAAATGCGTCTGGTGCTTGTATTTTGAATACTGAATGGCGGCGCAGCGTCAGGCGGCCAGTTGCTGCAGCAGGTAGAGGCGCTGATACAGCCCGCCCTCGATCTGCATGAGTCGCTCGTGCGACCCCTGTTCCGCGATGCGGCCGTGGTTGAGCACAACGATGCGGTCGGCGTCGCGGATGGTCGACAAGCGGTGCGCGATCGCGACGATCGTGACGCGTCCGCGCAGTTCATCCAGGGCCGTCTGCACGATCTGTTCGGTCTGGCTGTCGATGTGCGACGTTGCCTCGTCGAGCAGCAGGATGCGCGGGCGGCCGGCCAGCGCGCGCGCGATCGCGATCAGCTGTTTCTGGCCGGTCGCAAGGCGCGAGCCGCCTTCGCCGAGCGAGGTGTCGTAGCCATGCTCGAGCGCGACAATGAAGTCGTGCGCGTGCGCGGCGCGCGCGGCCGCTTCGATCTCGGCTTGCGGCAAAGCACGTCCCATGTCGATATTTTCACGCGCCGACGCCGCCAGCAGGAACGGGTCCTGCGGCACCAGTCCCACTTCGGCGCGGAACTGCTCGTTGTCGATGCCGGCCAGCGGCCGGCCGCCGATCTCGATCGCGCCGTGCTGCGCTGTGTAATAGCGCAGCATCAGCGACAGCAGCGTCGACTTGCCGCTGCCGGTATGGCCCACGATGCCGAAGTACGCACCCTGCGCGATGTCCAGGCTAAGCTGGTGCAGCACGTCCTGGCCAGGCACATAGGCAAACGTCAGGTCGCGGATGCTAACGGCCGGCACATCGTGTCCCACGCGCGCCGGGCCCGGGGCGGCCTTGCCTGCGGCATGCTCTGGCGCACCCGGCTCGTCCAGCAGGGCCGCCACCCGGGCGGTCGCGACGACCGCCTGCTGCAGGCCGCTGAACTGCATCGTGATCTGGATCAGCGGCTCGATCACGCGCGCGATATAGCTGATGAAGGCATACAGCACGCCGACTTCGACCGCGCTCATGGGGCGCTGCCCGAAGCTGTAGATGACCACCGCCAGCAGCACGACATTGAGCAGGTCCAGTGCCGGCCGCAGCAGGAATGCGTTGGCGCGCAGCTCGGCCAGGCGTGCCTTGTAGTGCGCCTGGTTGGTGCTGGCGAAGCGCTGCGCGAAACGCTGCTCGGCGTTATTGGCCTGCAGTATGCTCATGCCGCCGATCGATTCGGCCATCTGCCCGTTGATGTCGCTGCGCAGCGCGCGTGCGCGGGTCACCGCCGGCGCCGACAGGCGCTGGTACAGCCACACGATGACAAGCACCGCCGGCAGCAGCGCGAGCACGATCAGCATCAGGCGCCAGTCCAGCCAGGCCATCGCGGCCACGGTGCCGACCAGGACAATGCTGCTGTCGAGAAGAACGAACAGCACCTGGATATACAGCGTCTTGACCGCTTCCGTGTCGTTGGTCACGCGGCTGACCAGCTGGCCGGTGATGGCGCGGTCGAAGAAGGCCATGGGCAGGCGCAGCACATGCCCGTACACCCATTCGCGCAGGCGCTGCACGGAGCGCATCGCGAGGCCGGAAAGACGCACCAGCTGCAGATAGCGCAGGCCGCTGGCGATCCAGCCGCTGACCAGCATGGCGCCCAGCAACGCAGCCATGCGCGGCCAGTCGAGGTGGCGCGGCAGCAGGTGATCGTCGATCAGCGCCTTGCCGAGGATAGGACCGATCACTTCGAGGCCGGCGGCGAGCACCAGCCAGGCGATCGCCCATCCGAGGTGGGCGCGGTCTGGATCGGCCGCGCGGCGCAGCAACGCGATCGCCTGCGCGCTCGCGCGCGCGCTGCCTGGGTTGGAATCAGAGCGCATCGAGGCTGGCCTCCAGTTGTTGGTAGCGCCACTGGCTTGCATACCAGCCGGCGCGTTCGATCAGGGCCTCGTGGGTGCCCGATTCGCTGATGCGGCCCTCGCGCAACACGACGATCAGGTCGGCATTGACGACCGCCGATAAACGGTGGCTGGCGATGACGACGCTGCGCTCGGGGCGCCGGCGCCGCATCTGTTCCAGGTGTTCGAGGATGCGCGTTTCGGTGCCGGTATCGACCGCCGACAGGGCATCGTCAAGCAGCAGCAGGGAGCTGTCGGCCAGCAGCGAGCGCGCAATCGCGACACGCTGGCGCTGCCCGCCCGACAGGGTAATGCCGCGCTCGCCGACCGGTGTTTCGTAGCCTTGCGGGAAGCGCAGGATGTCGTCGTGGATCGCGGCCATGTCGGCGGCGTGTTCGACCTCCGCGCGGCTTGCGCCGGGCCGCCCCAGTGCGATGTTTTCGGCCAGCGTCGCCGAAAAAAGGAAGGACTCCTGCGGTACCCAGCTGATCGCGCCGCGCAGCGTTTCGAGCTTGTAATCGTCGAGCCGATGGCCGCCCCAGCACACTTGCCCATGCTGCGGCGTGAGCTGGCGCATCAGCACGCGCAGCAGCGTCGACTTGCCGGCCCCGGTCGGCCCCACCAGGCCGAGCGTCATGCCCGCCTTCAGTGCGATGGAGATGTCCGACAGCGCAGGCGTGAGCTGGCCCGGGTAGGAAAAGGCGACGTGCTCGAGCGCGAGCGGCCCGGGTGCGAGGGTGCCCACGGTGCCATGGTCGAGCACCGAGAGCGGCGCATCGATCAGCGGCTGCAGGCGTGCCAGCGCGGCGCGCCCGCGCTCGATCAGCGCCAGCACCCAGCCGGCGGCGAACATCGGCCAGATCAGCTGGCCCAGGTACATGCTGAAACTGGTGAGCGCGCCGATGGTCAGCTCGCCCTGCCACACCAGGTAGCCGCCCAGTCCGAGCGTGAGCGCGCTGGCGGCGGACAGGGTAAGGCCGACCGCCGGTTCATAGGCCGCCTCCCACTTTTGCGCCGTCAGGCTGGCGTTGGCGGCGCGTGCGGCCAGCGCCTCGAACTGGGACGTGCTGTGGCGCTCGAGGCCCAGTGCGCGCAGGGTTCGCACGCCGGACAGCGACTCCTGCACATGATCGTTGAGCGCAGAGAACCGGGCCAGCGAGTCGGTCGAGGCGGTGTGGATATGACCGGAGATGCGCCAGAACGCGAGTCCCATCAGCGGAAATGGCAGCAGCGCGATCAGGGCCAGGCGCCAGTCCACCCCGAGCAGCATGATTCCGAGCACCATGATCAGCGTGAGCGTGCCGTCGAAACCGGCCAGCATCGCTTCGCCCGCCGCCATTTCGATCGCGTCGATGTCGTTGGTGGCCAGCGCCATCAGGTCGCCGGTGCGCTGCTTCTGGAAGAACGCCGGTCCCTGAGCGGACAGGCGCGCATAAAAACGCGTGCGCAGTTCCACTCCGAGCTGGTAGGCCGCCGCGAACAGGCGCAGGCGCCAGCCCACGCGCAGCGCATAAATAGCCAGGCCGAGCGCGAGCAGTTGCCCCAATTCGAGCAGCAGTTCATGGTTGTCCAGGCGGTGAGCCGCCAGACCGTCGATCATCGCACCGATCTTGCGCGGCACCCAAACGGTGAGCGCGGCGACCCCGAACAGCATGACGCCCGATGCGGCGTAGGAGCGCCAATGACGGCGCACAAAGCTGTAGATCAGCCTTGATAAACTCATTTACGATCCTTGTTTTTGCCTATGTCCACGCCGGCAGCGGAGCCAAACCGGGCCAGCACGAACAGGCTTGTTTTTGTACGCCCACAAACAATTAACGGGCCGAAGCCCGTTAATCTACTACCTTTGGCAATCCGGCGCAGCCGGCTCACTTTTTCTTGCGGGGCTTGGTGAGGTCGCTGTCGGCCTGCTTCGGCGCGCGCTCCAACTTTGCGTGGAGCGCTGCAGTGTCCAGCGCTACTGCCGGCGGTAGCGCGCCCGGTATCGTCGCGGCGGCAGGCTTGGCGGCGACGGCAGGGGCGGGAACAACCTCGCTCACGGCCTTGGCGATCGGTGTCGCTTCTGCCACAGGCTCGGGAGCTGCGGGCGGTTTCACGGCGACCGTCGGCTTCTTGCTTGGCTTGACCACTTTGGCTGGCTCAGCGGGCGGCGCGGCGGGCGGCGCCATATCTTGCGCACGCTTGACTTCGGGGGCGCGCAAGGCGGAGACCGGGGGCGCGGGCGCGGCAGCGCGTGCTGGCGCTTCAGGCGCATCGAACGCCGGCTGCTTGAGCAGTGCCGCCTGGACGCCGGCGGCGATACCGAGCAGCTCGTTCCCGTAGACGAGCATGTTCGCCGCATTCGATTGTGCCTGCGACGTGAGCGCCAGCAAGTCGCGCGGATCGCTCGCGGTCATCAGCTGGGTCATCGCCGCGGACGAGTTTTCGACCGTCTTGCACGCGGTGCTGATGTTCAGTGAGATCACTTTTTCCGCACTTTCGAAGGCCTTGCCGGCCAGCATGCGAATGAAATCGAGTTGCGCTTGATACTGAGACCTGCCTGCTGTAAAAAAATGTTCCGGAAGTGTACCCATGGCGTTTCCTTAAGGTTTGTTTATGGCGCACTGCAATAACGCCTAAGTTTAGCCACGAAGGAGCGTGTTGAAAAGAACTTATTTAAGGTAAGGCGGAAAAATTTGGCGCCTGTAAAATCGGGAGCCCCTGCAAAGCGGCATGTCGGGACGCTGCCGCACAAAACCGGGGAGAAGAAAGGTATATTTGACGGCCGATCCAAGCCATTTTTTCTGAGAAACTTTGCGTTGCAGCATTTTTATTTCCCGTAGTAAATATTTGCTTGGACCGGGCAGCGCGCAACCCGCTACAATCTAGGCGTCACAGCGCACTCAGGAGCGGCACATGGATATTGTCATTCGCAACGCCAACCTGCCGGACGGGCAGCGTGAAGTCGACATCGCCATCGAGCATGGCCGCATTGCCGCGGTGGGCGCCAGGCTGCCGGTGCAGGGCAGACGCGAGATCGATGCCTGCGGCGACCTCGTCACGCCGCCCTTTGTCGACGCGCACTTCCACATGGACGCCACGCTCAGCTACGGACTGCCGCGCGTGAACCAATCGGGCACCCTGCTCGAAGGCATCGCCCTGTGGGGCGAACTCAAACCCGAGCTGAGCCAGGAGGCGCTCATCGAGCGCGCCCTGCAATACTGCGACTGGGCCGTGGCGCGCGGACTGCTGGCGATTCGCTCGCACGTCGATATTTGCGACGATCGCCTGCTCGCGGTCGACGCGCTGCTCGAGGTGCGGCGCCAGGTTGCGCCCTATCTCGATTTGCAGCTGGTCGCATTCCCGCAGGACGGCCTGCTGCGCAGCCCGAGCGCGTTCGCCAACCTCAAGCGCGCGATCGGGAAGGGAGTCGACGTGGTCGGCGGCATTCCGCACTTCGAGCGCAGCATGGCCGACGGCGCGGCATCGGTGCGCATGCTGTGCGAATTTGCCGCCGGCAAGGGCCTGCGCGTGGACATGCACTGCGACGAATCGGACGACCCGCTCTCGCGCCATATCGAAACGCTGACCAGCGAAACCCAGCGCCTCGGCCTGCACGGCAGGGTGGCCGCCTCGCACCTGACCTCGATGCACTCGATGGACAACTACTATGTGAGCAAGCTGCTGCCGCTGATCCGCGAGGCCGGCGTGGCTGCCATTGCCAACCCGCTCATCAACATTACCTTGCAAGGGCGGCACGACAGCTACCCGAAACGGCGCGGCATGACGCGCGTGCCGGAATTGCTGGCCGCCGGCATCGACGTCGCGTTCGGGCACGACTGCGTGATGGATCCATGGTACAGCCTGGGCTCGGGCGACATGCTGGAGGTGGCGCACATGGGCCTGCACGTGGCGCAGATGACGGGGCAGGAGGCCATGCACCAATGCTTCCTTGCGGTGACCGAAACGCCAGCCCGCATCCTGGGCCTGGACGGCTACGGCATCGCGCCCGGCTGCCACGCCGACCTGGTGCTGCTCGATGCAGGCAGCACGGTCGAAGCGATCCGCCTGCGCGCCGCACGGCGCGTCGTGATACGGCGCGGCGCGGTGGTCAGCGAAACGCCGCGCCCGCACGCGAGCCTGAACCTTCCCGGCCGCCCGCCAAGCACCGACTTTCGACTGGGCCGGTAAAAGCGGACAGAGCGAAACCGGGGTCAGTATCGGGGACAGACCCCGATTTCACGACAAAGGAAAAAGAATCGGGGACAGACCCCGATTTCGCTTTATTGGGAAATCGGGGTCTGTCCCCGATTTTGCTTTATTGGGAAATCGGGGTCTGTCCCCGATTTTGCTTTATTGGGAAATCGGGGTCTGTCCCCGATTTTGCTTTATTGGGAAATCGGGGACAGACCCTGGGTCAGTACCTGGTGCTACCCCAAGGGAAGAACCAGGTGAGCGGCTTGTCCACGCGTGCGGCCCACGATTTTTCGTTGTGGCTGCCGCCTTCCGCCACGTAGTAGAGCAGGTCGGCGTCCTGCCGGTAGCCCGCCGCCAGCATGGCATCGCGCATCTCCCTGGTTTCCGCCATGCCGTCGTCGCGGGTGCCGGCGTCGATGTAGAACCTGACCGGCACGCGCGCGGGCAGCTTCTTGATCATTTCCTTGTCATTCCACCAGAACGATCCCGATACGCCACCCGCCTTCGAGAACACCTCGGGGTGCCGCTGCGCGATGTACAGCGAGGCGATGCCGCCCAGGGAGGAACCCATGATGGCGGTGGTGTCCTTGCCGGGCAGGGTGCGCAGCGTGCCGTCGATGTAGGGTTTGACGGTGTCGATGACGAAGCGCTGGTAGGCATCGAGCCGGCCGCCGCCGTATTTCTTGTCGCAGCACGGGGTGTACTCCGGAATGCGCTCGGCCGTGTTGTCGATGCCGACGACGATGATCTCGTCCAGTACCCCGGTGGCGATCAGGCGGTTGACGGTCTCGTCGACGTTCCATTCGACGCCGTACGCGGCGCTCTTCGCGTCGAACAGGTTCTGCCCGTCGTGCATGTACAGCACCGGATAGCGCTTGGCTGCGTTCTCCTGGTAACTTGGCGGCAGGTAGATGCGCAGCGCGCGGGTGTTCTGGAGCTGCGGCGAACTGAACGCGGGAATGATCGACACCTTGCCGAACGGCGCACCGAAAAAAGGGTAAATGTCCAGCGTGGCGCCGGCCGCCAGCTTGTAGGCGCCGCCGGTCGATACCTTGTCGGCCCCCAGCGCCGGTTTCATCGTGATCTCGCCCAGGCTGTCCGGCCACGTGTAGCTCCAGACCTTGTCCACGCCGGCGCTTGCCGCGGCGCCCTTGTCCCATGACATGGGCCCCTTGTCGGAGCGGATCGTGATGCCGTCCTTGCCCGCGTCGTAGTGCACCCGTACGGTGGTGGCGAGGGCGGTCAGCGGCATCAGCGCGGCCGCGAGCAACAAGGTATTGCGGATCGATGTCATCACATTTTCTCTATTCATTCATTTGGCCTGCAGGATGCGCACGCCGTGGATGTCGAATCGGTTCGATGGCCCTTCGACGCCGCGGGCCGCGCTGAACGTGCTGTTACTGTTCAGATAGCTCAAATTATAGAAGTCGCTCAGCGATAGCGTGTAGGTTTTCATGAGGGTCCTGTCGAAATTAGCGGTACTCGTCACGTTCGATGATGCCTTTCAGGACATCCTTCGATTCGAGCATGGGGAAATCACCGGGCCGGTAAGCCTTTGGCGTCTGGAACCGGAGTTTGCCGATGGCCGCGGCGTACGACGCCTGTTGCGGCGCTGCGGCCAGCACCTTGCCATTCAGGCGCGCCCTGCCTGCCCTGATACTCAGGATGGCCGGCTTGCGCGGTTCGAGCTCGAACGCGACGCTCGTGCGGCTCTTGTCGGCATGCCCGATACTGAAGCTGACCTTGCGCGGCACGCTGCCCGTGAGCCGGAACACCCAACGCTCCGCGCCGCGCGGGCGGGAAAAATCGACATGAACCTGCTCGTCCGCGCCGAACGGCAGGATTGCATGGAAGGTCTTCCACGCGCTTGGCAGGGCGGGGCTGAAGACGAGCGTATTGTCCGGCAGGTTCGGACGGAAGCCGACGAAGTCCTGGTAGCCGTTGCGCGCGTATTCGGCCACGCTCCAGGACTGCGCCCAGGTGCCGGACGGCTTGGGCCTGCCGTCGTCACCGGGCAGTGCGTCGAGCAGTTCGCTCATGTTGCCCAGCGTGCCGAGATGGAGAATCTGGCCGCCGAGGTTTTTTGTCAGCGCCCATGCAAGGTCCTGGTATCCGAACTTGTTCAAGGCGGTGACGGTAAAACCGGCGTTCCAGCCCCACACGGTGCCCTGGTGGTAGGCGGCGTCCTTGTGATGGAAGGCCGGATTTTCGTGGCGCGGGTGGAAGTAGGGATCGTTCTGGCTGAGCGAGGCGATGCCGTACGGGTAAAGCAGTTCCGGCACTGCATTCGCGAGCACCCTGGCCTGCACCGCGAGCGGTACGAAGTCGTCGTACGGGATCGACAGCAGCATCAGCTGGTTGGGGCGCACCTTGGTGTCGCGGCTGCCGTCCTCGCGCAGCCGGTCCGCCATGATGCGGCCATCCCAGAACAGGTCCAGGAAGCTGCGTTGCACCTTGTGTGCCAGCGCTGCCCATTCGTCCGCCCTGGCGCTGTCGCCCGCCTGCTGCGCCAGGTAGGCGCCGCTTTGCAGCGCCGTGTACCACAGCGCCTGGATCTCGACCGCGTATGGACCGCGGGCCGACCACGGCTGTTTGTTGTCGATGCGCGCATCCATCCAGGTGTCGGCTGAATCGTGCGCGAGCAGGCCGTGGCGGTCGACGTAGTTGGCAATGGCGCCCTCGAAGTAGGGCAGCGCGAGCTGGTAGGCTTGCCCGGCAAACGCCTTGTCGCCCGTGTAGCGGATATATTCGACCGCTTCGCGCAGCATCCAGGGCGTGCCGTCGACAGTGTTGTAGATGGTGCTTTCGGTGGCCGACACGCGGTTCGGTATGCGCCCGTACTCGCGCTCGCGCGGTTCGCGCAGGTTCTGGTAGCGCGCGAAGTTCGCCAGCACGGCCTTGGCCTGCCCGAACTGGCCGGAGACGAGCAAGGTGCCGGGCAGTGCGATGAAGCTGTCGCGTCCCCAGTTGTCGCGGAACCACGGTAGCCCGGCCCAGATGCCGGTGCCGAATTGCTCGACCACGAACAGCTTGCTGGCCGCCTTGGCCCAGTTCAGCGCCTTGTTGTATTGCGCGTCGCTCGTTTCGAGGTAGCTCCTGGTAAGTGCTTCATGCTGCGCTTTTTTCTCGGCCCGGATCGGATCGGCCCGTACGAGCTGGCGTGCCCGGTCGGCCGCCTGCTGCGCGCTGGCGCCGAATGCCGCAACGATGGTCAGCGTGCGGGTTGGCGCGATACTGGCAAGGGTCAGCGAGTGGTCGACGCTGAACGGGCGGTCGGCGGCGAACGCCAGGTATTCAAGTGCGCCGGCAGCCGGTGCGACCACGACGACGTCGCCCATGCGCGTGCCGGGACCGGCGTTGCCAAGCATCGGCTGGACGGCCAGCAGCGCCGCACGCGCGCTGGTGACGGTGATCGCGAGCGCCTTCTGCTTCGACAGCAGCGCCATTTCCTCGGCGGCGCCGTTGGGGTAACGCACGCGGTGGCCGTAAGGCAGGACCTGTTCGGATGAGCTGGTGCGGTCGTTGAGGCGGCCGTTTACGAAGCTCGCGTAATTGCGGAACATGGCTGCCTGGTCCGTGACGTAGCCTTGCCCCTTGGTGTAGCTCTGGGTGTAGCCCTCGAAATAGCCGGCCAGGTTGTCGCCGGCCACGAACCGCGATTGCTGCCCCGGCGCGACCGTGATCGCCATCGCGTCGAAGAAGGTATCGACGCCGGGCACCTGGCCGGCTGTCGCGAGCGGCAGGACGAGCAATGCGGCGAGCGCGATCAGTGATTTCATGCGGCTATGCCCTGCCTGCGCTTACAGTTCGAGGATGACGGCCGAGCGTGCGGGCAGTTTCAGTTCCGTGGTGAGATCGAAGCTGCGTCCGCTGATGACGTCCACGCCCGACTTTACGCCGCCCAGCATCTCGTGGAAGCGGGCGGTGGGCAGCGCGACATCGTCGGTGCTCTTGTTAAGGGCGACCATGACCTTCTTGTTGTCGTCGTAGCGGAAGTAGACGTAGGTGCCGCGCTCCGCCCCGTAATGCATGGTCTTCCCATGATGAATCACCGGCTGCGACTTGCGCCACCTGACCAGCTTCCTGACAAACGCTTGCGCGGCGCGCTGTTGCGCCGTCAGGCCGGCCCCGGTGAATGCGTTGACCTTGTCGCCGCTCCAGCCGCCGGGAAAATCGTGCCGGTAGCTCGCGTCGTCGCGCCCCTTGGTGGTGCTCGTCATCAGGATCTCGGTGCCGTAGTAAAGCTGGGGGATGCGCGGCATCGTCATCAGCCAGGCCAGGTTGATCTGGTACAGGCCGTAGTCCTCGCCCGCCACGCTGAACATGCGGGCCAGGTCGTGGTTCCCTTCGAACAGGACCAGGTTGCCCGGATCGGGGTAGAGGTAGTCGTAGGACAGCATTTCATAGACGTTGTTGAAGCCCTCGTCCTTGTTGGCCAGCGCGCCGCGCATCGCTTCGGCCAGCGGGAAGTCCATCAGGCTTGGCAGGGAGCTCACGTAGCCGTCGAAGTTGACTTTGCCCTTCTGCCAGTGCGACACCACCGCCGGCGACTTGTGCCACTCTTCGCCGACCATGTTCAGGTTCGGGTATTCGTCCATCAGGCGGCGCGTGTACTCGGTCAGGAAGGCGCTGTCGGAGTAGCCGTAAGTGTCGATGCGCAGGCCGGAAAGCCCCGCGTATTCGATCCACCAGATATTGTTTTGAATGAGGTAGTTCGCAACCATCGGGTTGGTCTGGTTCATGTCGGGCATGCTGTCGGCGAACCAGCCGGTGGTGAAATTGCGCTTGTCCTCCACGGCTGCGTAGGGGTCCTGCACCGCCACCCGGTGGTGCTGGGTCGGGACGAACTTGCCGCCATGGTTGGTCCAGTCGGGCGTCGGCATGTCCTTCATCCACCAGTGTCCGAGTCCGATATGCGACAGCACCACGTCGGCGATGATGCCGATGCCTTTCTTGCGTGCCTCGCTGGCCAGGCGCCGGAAATCGTCGTTGCTGCCGTAACGCGGGTCGATCTTGTAATGGTTGGTCGCGGCATAGCCGTGGTAGGAAGCTGCGGGCATGTCGTTTTCGACCAGCGGGGTAGGCCAGAGCTGCGTGAAGCCCAGGTCCGCGATGTAGTCGAGATGCTTGAGCATGCCTTCGATGTCGCCGCCATGGCGCCCGGAACCATCCTTGCGGTTGGCCTTGTCGGCCATGGCCGCGACACTGTCGTTGGCGGCGCTGCCGTTGGCGAAACGGTCGGGCATGACCTGGTAGATCGCGTCGCTGCTGTTAAAGCCGGCGCGCTGCGCCGAGCCTTTTTCACGCGCCAGCAACTGGTAGTTGTACCTGGCGGTCTTGCTGCCGTGTTTGAAGCTGATGTCGAATCTGCCCGGCGCCGCACTGTCGTCGATCAGCAGGTCGAGGAACAGGTAGTTCTTGTTCGCGACGCGGGTGACAGCCTCGATCCGCACGCCGGGATAGGCCAGTACCGGCTCGGTGTCGCCGATCCGTGTGCCGTGCACCATCAACTGCAGTTTTTTGTTTTGCATCCCGGACCACCAGAACGGTGGCTCCAGGTGGTCGATGCGGTAGTCCTGAGCCAGGACTGCCCCGGCCGCCAGCCAGGCAGCCGCAAGCAGCGCCGCAGCGACGATATTTTTCCGTTTGTGCATCAGCCTGCTCTCCATTATGTTGTTCGTCGCATCGCTTCAACCGCTGATTTGGCTGTACGAATCCTAGTCTAGTTTCGTAAAAAATGATAACAATGTAGTCGTACTACATACTTTGAAGAAGTGCTGTGTAGCTGAAATACAACGTCCAGCCCGGTGATGTGGGCGGTTGTGGCTAAAAAGATCGCATTTTCGTAGTGTTATGCAACTCTCGTTGACACTGGATCTAGTTTTAATACAAAATCTGAGCCAGAACGTCTTAGAGCGTTTGCAATATGGATCCCGAGTGCGGCTGCCTGACTGGGTTGCGGGAATTTGTAGTTCTGATGAGATGAGGGGATAAATGAAAATTTTCGCAAACAAGCGCGCCGGGCGGCCAGCCCAGGCCCGCCTTGTATTCCAACTTAGCCCGGTCGCGGCCGCTTGCGCCGTGTTCATTTCTGCAATGGCCGGCAACGTCTGCGCGCAGAGCGCCAGCACCGCCCAGGCGAGCGATGCACCGATCCAGGTGGTGACGGTATCGGGCATCCGGCGCGGTATCGAAGCGGCCATCTCGGTCAAGAAGAACAGCGACTCCATCGTCGAAGCGATTTCGGCGGAAGACATCGGCAAGCTGCCCGACGTAAGCATCGCGGAATCGATTGCGCGCATGCCGGGCCTGGCGGCCCAGCGCGTGGGCGGACGTGCCCAGGTGATCAGCGTGCGCGGCCTCTCGCCCGACTTCTCGACGACCTTGCTCAATGGGCGCGAGCAGGTCAGCACCGGCGACAACCGCAGCGTCGAATTCGACCAGTATCCGTCCGAGCTGATGAGCGGCGTGACCATCTACAAGACCCCTGACGCGGGCCTGATCGGCCAGGGCCTGTCGGGCACGATCGACATGCAGACCGTGCGTCCGCTGGCGTTCAGCGGCCGTACGATTGCGCTCAACGCGCGTGGCGAGAAAAACTCGCTGGGCGCGATCGCGAATGCGAAATCGACCGGCAATCGCTTCAGCATCAGCTACATCGATCAATTTGCCGACCGCACCGTTGGCCTGGCGCTCGGTTTCGCGCACCTGGAATCACCCGTGCTGGGCCATGAAACCGGCCTGTATGAGCCGTGGAAGAAGGACGCACGTCCGGGCGTACCGGCCGGCACCTATATCATGGACGGCATCAAGTCGGTTGCGCGCAGCGGCGACAATGAGCGCGACGGCTTCATGGGCGTGCTCCAGTTTCGCCCGTCGAAGAGCTGGACCAGCACCCTGGATGTGTATGCGTCCAAGTTCCAGCGCGAAGATACCGCCAACCAGCTGGAAATCAACCTTGGCAACTACAACGGTGGCTACACCCCGGGCCTGATGTACAACCCAGCCACCGTTTCCAACGGCATACTGACCGGCGGCACCGCGAGCGGCGTGTACCCACTGGTGCGCGGCATGTACAACGATCGCGAGGACACGATCCGCGCCACCGGCTGGAACAACGAGTTCCGCTTCGCCGGCTGGAGCCTGACGGCCGACGTGAATTTTTCGAAGGCCAAGCGCGACGAAGTGAGCCTGGAAAACAACCTCCAGATCAGCAACGCCGCGGGCGATCCCTTCCTCGATACGGTCAACCTCCGTTTCGGCACCGGCGCGTTTCCCACCATCCGCCCGGGCATCAATTACAACGATCCGGCGCGCCTGTACGTGCGTAACACCATTTATGGTTCGGGCTACGGCAAGACGCCCCGGGTTGAAGATGAGCTGAAGGGCTTCAAGCTGGCGGCCAATGTGCCGATGCCGGCCGGTATGGACGGCCTGTTCTCGAGCATCGACATCGGCGTGAACCATGCCGACCGGGCCAAGAAGAAGCGCCAGCCCGAGGGCAGCATCAACCTGCGCGGCGCGCCATCGACCATTTCGGGCGACCTGCAGTATGCGCCGGTCGACCTGGGCTTTTCGGGAACCGGTTCCATCCCTGCGTGGAACGTGCCCGGGGTCGTCGCCAAGTACATGGTGTTCGAGCCGACCGACACCAGGGACTACCTGATCGCCAAGGCATGGGACGTCAACGAGAAGATCACCACCGGCTACCTGAAGGCGAACATCGACCACGAGCTGGGGACGGTGCACATGCGCGGAAACGTGGGTGTGCAGGTCCAGCGCACCGACCAGTCCTCGACGGCGAAATATTGGGACGGCACCGCGACGGCCGGCAATCAAGTCAAGCCGGTTACCGATGGCAAGACCTATACCGACGTGCTGCCGAGCCTGAACCTGGCCTTCGGCTTCGCCGGCGAGCAAACCGTGCGCCTGGCCGCTGCCAAGCAGCTTGCACGGCCCCGGGTCGACCAGTTGCGCGCCGCGCTCGACTTTGGCGTCAGCAACACCAACTTCAAGCCCGGCGGCAGCGGCGGTAACGCCCAGCTCGATCCGTGGCGCGCGAATGCCTTCGATATCTCCTACGAGAAATATTTCGGCACCAAGGCGTATGTCGCGCTGGCCGGTTTCCACAAGAAATTGACCAGCTACATCTACACCATGTCGCGCGACTACGACTTCTCGAAGTTTACGCCCGGTACCATCGCGAGAACCAACATCGGCACCTACACCGCGCCGTACAACGGCCAGGGCGGCACGCTCAAGGGTATTGAATTGTCCGGATCGATGCCGCTCAACCTGGTTTCGCCAATGCTGGACGGATTCGGCGTCAGCGCCAGCGCGACCTACAGCGACAGCACCATCAAGATCCAGGACCCAAGCGGCAGCATCGGGACCGACATCGATTTGCCGGGGCTGTCGAAGAACGTCACCAACCTGACGCTGTACTATGAAAAAGCCGGCTTCGAAACCCGCATCAGCCAGCGCCGCCGTTCCGATTTCGTCGGAGAAATCGGCAACTTCGCCAACGAGCGCACCTTGCGCCACGTGGTGGGCGAAAACGTGGTGGACTTCCAGATCGGCTATACCTTCAACCAAGGCAGCCTGAAGGGCCTGGGCTTGCTGCTCCAGGTTAACAACGTGACCGACGCGGCCTATGAAACCTATGCCGCCGACCGCAACCAGCCGTTGGAATACCAAAAATACGGCCGTACCGTGTTGTTGGGTGCGAACTACAAGTTCTGAGCACCCGGACGTTCGCAAGCAAAAGCCCCGCCACGCAAGTGACGGGGCTTTTTTACGCCGGTCCTCGCTGTCATCGAAATAAGCACGTAGCGCTTGGCAAAAGAGTAAACTGCTGGTTTAGCGCAAACTGTGAGCATTCCTTCTATGTCCGATATCGCCCTTCCCATGTTTTCCGACCTGAACCTGTCGCCTGCCGTACTCAAGGTGATCAAAGAGGTCGGTTACGAAACACCTTCGCCGATCCAGGCCGCCACCATTCCCTTGCTGCTGGCCAATCGCGACGTGCTCGGACAGGCCCAGACCGGAACCGGCAAGACCGCCGCCTTCGCGCTGCCGATCCTGTCGCGCATCGACATCAAACAGCAGTCGCCGCAAGCGCTGGTGCTCGCGCCCACGCGCGAACTGGCGATCCAGGTTGCTGAAGCGTTCCAGAAATACGCCTCCCACATCAAGGACTTCCACGTCATGCCGATCTACGGTGGCCAAAGCTACGGGCCGCAACTGTCGGCGCTGCGGCGCGGCGTGCATGTGGTCGTCGGCACACCGGGGCGCGTGATCGACCACCTCGAGAAAGGCTCGCTCGACCTGTCCCGGCTGAAAACGCTGGTGCTCGACGAAGCCGACGAGATGCTGCGCATGGGCTTCATCGACGATGTCGAGCAGATCCTGCAAAAGACGCCGGATACGCGCCAGACCGCCTTGTTCTCGGCCACCATGCCGTCCGCGATCAAGCGCATCGCCAAGACCTACCTGCGCGATCCGGCCGAAGTCACGGTCGCGGCCAAGACCGGCACCGCCGACAACATCCGACAGCGCTACTGGCTGGTGAGCGGCATGCAAAAGCTCGAAGCGCTCACCCGCATCCTCGAAGCCGAGCCGTTCGACGGCATGATCATCTTCGCCCGCACCAAGCTTGGCACCGAAGAACTGGCCAGCAAACTGCAGGCACGCGGCTTTGCCGCCACCGCCATCAACGGCGACATGCAGCAGGCCCAGCGCGAGCGCACCATCGCCCAGCTCAAGGATGGCAAGATCGACATCCTGGTGGCGACCGACGTGGCCGCGCGCGGGCTCGACGTCGAGCGCATCAGCCACGTGGTCAACTACGACGTGCCATCCGACCCCGAGAGCTACACCCACCGCATCGGCCGTACCGGCCGGGCCGGGCGCAGCGGCGAAGCGATCCTGTTCATCACCCCGCGCGAGCAGGGGCTGCTCAAGGCGATCGAGCGCGCCACGCGCCAGCCGGTGGCGCCGCTGACGCTGCCGACGGTGAAGGCCGTCAACGACGTGCGCATCGCCAAATTCAAGGACCAGATCGGCGAAGCGCTGGCTGCCGGCGGCCTCGACGTGTTCCGGTCCCTGATCGAAGAGTACGAGCGCGAGCAGAACGTGCCCGCCATCGAAATCGCAGCTGCGCTGGCCAAGCTGGCGCGCGGCGACGTGCCGCTGCTGCTCGAAAAACCGAACCGCGAAGCCAAGAGCGCCCCCGCGTGGCAGGAAGACCGGCCGGCGGCGCGCCCGCCCCGTTCCGAAGCGCCGCCACGCGCCGAGCGAAGCGAAGCGCCCGGTTTCAAGCGCGAGCGCGTTGCGCGGCCAACGGAAGACGGCATGGGGACGTTTCGCATCGAAGTAGGGCACGCGCACGGAGTCAAGCCCGGCAACATCGTCGGCGCGATTGCGAACGAAGCCGGCATCGACTCGAAGTACATCGGCCGCATCGAGATCTACGACGACTACAGCAAGCTCGACCTGCCAGCCGACCTGCCGCCCGACCTGATCGAGCACCTCAAGAGCGTATGGGTGGCGGGCCAGCAGCTCAACATCACGCGCGACGGCGAGCCGCCGGCCGGCGGCAAGAAAGGCGCCTTCGGCGCCCCCAAGAAAGCAGGCGACCGCCGCTTTGCCGAAAAGAGCGCCGCACCGAAGCCCGGGCCAAAAAAAGAGCACCGCAAAGGGCCGAAGAGCGCCTGACAGGCAGGCGATCCCGACCCCTTTGGGGTGTCAGTGCGAGGGGGCCAGGTGCGCTGCCGTAGCGGGAGACGCCTGTTTTTCGCTCACCAGGAACCAGAGCCCGGCCGAGATGGCGAGGCAGCCGCCGCAGATCATGAACAGGACGCTCTTGTCGGCGGCGTCTTGCAGGACGTAGCCGATGGCGGTCGAGAGTAGCTGCGGCACGACCACCGACAGGTTGAAGATTCCCATGAAGAAGCCCATGCGGCTGCGGTCGACCTTCTCGCTCATGATCGCGAACGGCAGGCTGACCACGGCGCCCCAGCCGATTCCCACAACACCCATCAGCAGATACAGCATGGCAGGCGTGCGCGCCATGGTCGCAATCAGGAAATAGCCGGCGGCCATGATGGCGATGCAGCCGGCCTGGGTCTTCACGCGCCCGATCCGGCTTGCCAGCGGCGCGAGCAGCAGCGCCGGCAGCAGGAAGCCGACCACGTTCATCACCGCGAACGATATCGCGATCGCATGCCCCGACTGGGACGTCGCTTCGGCGGCGCTGGCGCCGGCGGGCACGATGTGCTGCTGGATGAAGGCGATGATGTAGACGAACATCGCCTGCACCCCGATCCAGGAGAATCCGTGCGCGAAGTAGATGCGCCACAACTGGCCCCATTCGGTGCTGGTGGCGACCTGCGCCTCTGCCTTGACATTGAGCTCGCGCGGCTCGCTCACGAAGAACATCGGTACCACCGAGAACGCGAACACGATTACCACGCCCACCGAGATCAGGGCGTAGTTGTCGATGAGCGCGCCGATCAGGTAGGCCATCACGCCCCAGAAGCCGGAGATGGTCTGCATCCATGTGTAGCCGCGCGTACGTGCCTCGCCTTCAGGCGTCACGTCGGCGATCAGCGAGCGCGTCGGGTTGAAGCCGATGTTGATCGACAGGTCGAGCGTGAGCGCGACGATGACGGCGACCACCAGCAGGTTGCCGATGCCGAGCGCCTGGCTGACGACGTCGATGCGCGGCAGCAGGAATACCATCAGCGCCGCCAGCACCCCGCCGATCAGGATGAAGGGCCGGCGCCGCCCGCCCCAGAACCAGGTCTTGTCGCTGATGAAGCCGATCAGGACCTGGCCGATGATCCCGGCCAGCGGCCCGGCTGCCCAGACGATGCCGATTTCATGGATGTCGAGATTGTATTTGGTGCTGAGCAGCCAGCTCAGGGCCGAAATCTGGATACATAGCGCAAATCCCATTGCCGTCGACGGCAGGCTGATGATCGCGTAAAAGGAGTTGCTCAGGCGCTTTTGCAGGTCCAGCATGGTGTCCCCATTCTGATGGTGTTGGTTGTCGCGGTAGTATGTTATTTGACTACAAAATGTTCTTTTTTATGCCGCTGTGTTGGCGATTTTACTATGGAACGGTTTAGATTGACACTTAGAAATTCACATGTTATTTTCCTACAAAAGATCCGTCCCGCAGGGGCCGGTTGCGGACAAATAACGGGACACAGATGCACATGCAAATTTCATTGCCAAAACCACGGCTGTCGTTCTGGCAGCTGTGGAACATGAGTTTCGGCTTTTTCGGCATCCAGTTCGGCTTCGCCCTGCAAAACGCCAACACCAGCCGCATCTTCTCGACCCTGGGCGCGCAGCCGGACGACCTGCCGCTGTTCTGGCTCGCCGCGCCGGTCACTGGCCTGCTGGTCCAGCCGATCATCGGCTACCTGAGCGACAACACCTGGCACCCGTACTGGGGGCGCCGCCGTCCGTTCTTCTTCCTGGGCGCGATCTTGGCATCGACCGCGCTGTTCCTGATGCCCAATTCGAGCGTCCTGTGGATGGCGGTGGCGGTATTGTGGATGATGGACGCGGCGATCAACGTCTCGATGGAGCCGTTTCGCGCCTTCGTCGGCGACAAGCTCGATTCGTCGCAGCAGACTGCCGGCTTCGCGATGCAGACTTTCTTCATCGGCTGCGGGGCGGTCATCGCCTCGCTGCTGCCGATGATTTTCTCCGACTTTTTCGGCGTCAGCAACGTGCCGGTGGCGGGCATGATTCCCGATACGGTGCGCTACTCGTTCTACGCCGGCGGCCTGGTGTTCCTGCTGTCGGTGATGTGGACGGTGTTTACGGCCGGCGAGACCGCGCCCGAGAACCTGGAGAAATTCCGCGCAGAGCGGCGCAATTCGAAGGGCTTCGGCATCGCGTTCGCTGAAATTTGCGGCGGCTTCGTGAAGATGCCGAAGACGATGGTGCAACTGGCTTTCGTGCAGTTCTTCACCTGGATCGCGTTGTTCGCCATGTGGATCTACACCGGCACCGCGATTGCGGATAATGTGTTCGGGACCACCGACGCGCAGTCCGCCGCCTACCAGAGCGCAGGCAACTGGGTCGGCATCATGTTCGGCGTGTATAACGGCGTTTCGGCGCTGGCGGCCTTCATCCTGCCGATTCTTGCGCGCGCGACCAGCCGCAAAACCATCCACACAGCCTGCCTGCTTATCGGTGGCGTGAGCCTGGCAAGCATTTTCCTGATCACCCAAAAAGAGCTGCTGCTGATCCCGATGGTCGGCGTCGGCATCGCGTGGGCCAGCATCCTGACCATGCCGTATGCAATCCTGGCAGGGGCGCTGCCGGCCAGGCGCATGGGTTACTTCATGGGACTGTTCAATTTTTTCGTGGTGATCCCGCAAATTGTCAGCGGCCTGCTGCTGGGCTTCGTGACAACGCACTTTTTCAACGGCCATACGGCACAGACGCTGATGCTGGGCGGCGCCAGCATGGTCCTGGCGGGCGTGCTGACCTTGTTCGTGACCGACAAGGCTGACATCAAGAAGGCTTGAAAGCGCGTGGTTCGACGCTGCGCCGCGATTCTTGAACTTGTCGTATTGTTACTGTTTGGCAGACAGGAGCGGACATGACGATCCATACAGTAGCGACGGTACCTTTCGACGGGCAACGCCCCGGCACGTCGGGGCTGCGCAAGAAGGTAAGCGAATTCCGCCAACCCGGATATCTTGAAAATTTTGTGCAATCGATCTTCGACACGCTGGCCGGCAGCGCCGGCCAGACGCTGGTGCTGGGCGGCGATGGCCGGTTTTTTAACCGTACTGCGATCGACGTCATCGTGCGCATGGCGGCGGCGCATGGTTTCGGCAAGGTGCTGATCGGCCGCGGCGGCATCCTCTCGACCCCGGCGGTGAGCTGCCTGATCCGCAAGCGTGGCGCATTCGGCGGGGTCATCCTCTCGGCCAGTCACAATCCAGGCGGGGCCGATGGGGACTTCGGCGTCAAGTACAACATCGGTAATGGCGGCCCTGCGCCCGACAAGATCACCGACGCCATCTACAGCAATACCCAGACGCTGAATCAATACCGCATCAGCGACGCGCATGCCGTCGATCTCGACCGGCTTGGCGTCACGCAGGTCGAGCAGATGCAGGTCGAAGTGATCGACCCGGTGGCCGACTACGCGGCGCTGATGGCCGACCTGTTCGATTTCCCGGCCATCAAGGCCTTGTTCTCGATGGGATTCAGGATGTGCTTCGACGGCATGAGCGCGGTGTCGGGTCCGTACGCGCACGCCATCCTGGAAGACATCCTCGGCGCGCCGACCGGCACCGTCATCAACGGCAAGCCGCTCGAGGATTTCGGCGGACACCATCCGGACCCGAACCCTGTCAATGCGGCGCAGCTTATCGCAATCATGTCCGGCCCTGGCGCTCCCGACTTCGGCGCTGCATCGGACGGCGACGCGGACCGCAACATGATCGTCGGGCGCGGCATCGCCGTGACGCCTTCGGACAGCCTGGCGATCATCGCGGCCAATACGGACGTCGCGCCGGGATACCGCGCCGGTATCAAGGGCATTGCGCGCTCGATGCCGACGTCTGGCGCCGCCGACCGGGTCGCCCGCGAACTCGGGGTGCCGTGTTTCGAGACGCCCACCGGCTGGAAGTTTTTCGGCAACCTGATGGACGCCGGCATGGTCACCCTGTGCGGGGAGGAGAGCTATGGCACCGGCTCGGACCATATCCGCGAGAAGGACGGGCTGTGGGCCGTGCTGTTCTGGCTGAACCTGCTGGCCGCCAGCGCCAAACCGGTCGATGCCGTCGTGCGCCAGCACTGGGCCCGCTTCGGGCGCAACTACTATTCGCGCCACGATTACGAAGCGGTCGATGCCGACATCGCCAAGGCGCTGATGACCAACTTGCGCGTCAAGCTTGACGGCCTCGCCGGCCAGACCTTGTCCGGCTACACCGTCGCACTGGCGGACGATTTTGTGTACACCGATCCGGTCGACGCTTCGGTAACTGCGCGCCAGGGCGTGCGCATCGTGATGACCGATGGCTCGCGCATCGTGCTGCGCCTGTCCGGCACCGGAACCGAAGGCGCAACCATCCGCCTGTACCTGGAAAGATATGAAGCCGATCCGGCGCGCCACGCGATCGAGACGCAGGCAGCGCTCGCGGATTTGATCGCCATCGCAGACAGTCTCGCAGAAATAAAAGCACGAACCGGGCGACCAGGTCCGACCGTCGTCACCTGAACATTCACTTCATCCACCACCAGGACCCCAGCACGTGAAATTTTCCGTCCTCGCCGTTTCGCTTGCGCTCGCTCTTGGCGCAGCCGCCAATCGAGCCGCTGCACAGCCGCTTCGCAAACCCTTCGTATGGGAGAACGCGACCGTCTATTTCCTGCTGACGGACCGCTTCTACAACGGCAATCCGGCCAATGACCATGCGTACGGCCGCAAGAGCGATGGCGCGACGCTGCGTGGCTACATGGGCGGCGACCTGGCCGGTATCACCGCCAAAATAAGGGAAGGATATTTCAAGGACCTGGGCGTCGACGCCATCTGGATCACCCCGCCTGTCGAGCAAATCCATGGCGCCACCGACGAGGGGACCGGCAAGTCGTACGCCTTCCACGGCTACTGGGCCAGGGACTTCACCAGTGTCGACGCCAACCTCGGCACCGAAGCGGATGTGCGCGAACTGGTCGATACCGCGCACGCGAACGGCCTGCGGGTCCTGCTCGACGTGGTGATGAACCACACCGGGCCGGTAACGGCAGCCGATCCGGTCTGGCCGAAAGAATGGGTCCGCAGCGGGCCGCTTTGCACCTACAAGGACGCGGCGACCACGATCGACTGTGTGCTGGTGAGGAACCTGCCTGACTTTCGGACCGGCAGCGACACACCCGTGAAATTGCCGCCGGCGCTGGCGGCGAAGTGGAAGGCGGAAAAGCGCTACGCGCGTGAAGTGAAGGAGCTTGACGAGTTTTTTGCACGCACCGGATATCCGCGCGCGCCGCGTTACTACCTGATGAAATGGCATGTGGACTGGGTGCGCAAATATGGCTTCGACGGCTTTCGTGCAGATACCGTGAAGCATACCGAGCCTGGCGTGTGGAAGGAGTTGAAGCAGCTCGCAAGCCAGGCCTATGAGGACTGGAAGCGCGACAACCCCGGGAAAAGCCTTGGCGATACGCCGTTCTACATGACAGCGGAGGTCTACAATTATTCGGTGGGGGACGGCCGCAAGTTCGACATGGGCGGGGCGAACCATGTCGATTTCTTCGACAACGGCTTCGACAGCGTCATCAACTTCGACATGAAGAGTGCCGCGCACAAAGGCTACGAGGAGATTTTCAGCAGCTACTCGGACAGCCTGAATGGACCGCTCAAGGGCTATTCGGTGCTCAATTATATGAGTTCGCACGACGACGGCACGCCGTTCGATGCGGCACGTACGCGGCCATTGGAGACCGCGGCCAAGCTGCTGCTCGCACCCGGGGCGGCGCAGATCTATTACGGCGACGAGAGCGCGCGCATGCTGCAGGTCCAGGGGGCCGAGGGCGACGCCAAGCTGCGCTCCTTCATGAACTGGGATGAGCTGGCCGGCAACGCGCCGCGCGGCAGCCATCGCGTGGCCGACGTGCGCCGGCACTGGAGCCGGCTTGGCTTGTTCCGCCAGGCGCATCCGGCCGTTGGCGCCGGGGTGCATCGCAAACTGCAGGATCGCCCGTACACGTTTGCGCGCACCTATGCCAGGGACGGGGTGCGCGACCGGGTCGTGGTGGCGCTCGATCTGCCGACTGGGCAGGCCACGGCGGTCACGGTGGCGGGCGTGTTCAGGGACGGCGAACGGGTGCGGGATTACTACTCGGGCAAGACGGCGCTGGTCGCTGGCGGGAAGGCGGTGTTCGATGCGCGCAATGCGATCGTACTGATTGGTGAGGATTAGCTGCGCAGGCGCCAGCGGAGGTAGTGGGTTCCCGCTGTGACGCAGCGAAATTAGGGGGAAGTCATGCAGTGCATGAGTTCCCGCCTTCGCGGGAACGACGGGGGGACGCGGGAACGACGGGGCGCGGGAACGACGGGGGAACGACGCATAAAAGCTGCCGTCGTCCTCGCGAAAGCGGGGACCCATACCCCGTCACTCGCTCCACGGGACCGGCGTTGGCCCGATCTTGGTTCACGCCGGACAATAGGGTATGCTACGCGCGACAGGGAACGCTTGTTCCCGGCTGCCCAGTGAGCGTCATGACCACAGAATTCGACCCCGAACAAAAATTCAGCCGCACTGCATACGCCGATGGCCCGCGCCTGCTTGCAGACATCGGCGCCACGCACGCGCGCTTTGCGCTTGAAACCGCGCCCGGCGTGCTGCGCTCGGTGAAGGTCTTCAAATGCGACGACTTCAGCGGCATTGTTCCACTACTCGATTCCTACCTCGCCGATCATCCTGGCATTCGCCTGAACCATGCGGCTTTCGCCCTCGCCAATCCAATCAGCGGCGACATGATTCGCATGACCAACCGCGACTGGCATTTTTCGACCGATGACGTGCGCCGCGAGCTGGGCCTGAACACGCTGCTGATCGTGAACGACTTCACGGCGCTCGCGATGTCCTTGCCGGCGCTGCCTGCCAAGGACCTGTTGCAGGTCGGCGGCGGCGTACCTACCCCAAATGCCGTGAGCGGCGTGCTGGGACCGGGAACCGGGCTTGGCGTCTCGGGCGTGATCCCGACACTCGATGGCTTCGTTACCTTGGGAAGCGAGGGCGGACACGTCAGCTTCGCGCCAGCCGACGAGCGCGAGCTCGCCGTGCTCCAGTACGCGTGGAAGGAATGGCCGCACGTATCGTGCGAACGCCTTATTTCCGGACCGGGAATGGAGCTCATCCACCGCGCCCTGGCGCAGCGTAACGGCGTCGCGGCAAACGCGCGCAGCTCGCCGGAGATCATCTCGGGCGCGCTCGACGAGCGTGATCCCTTGTGCCTTGAAGTGCTGGAATGCTTCGGCGGCATGCTGGGCGGCGCCGCTGCCAACCTGGCTGTCACGCTCGGTGCGTTCGGCGGTATTTTCATCGGCGGCGGCATCGTTCCGCGCATGGCCGAACTGTTCGCCGCTTCGCCGTTTCGCGCGCGCTTCGAGGCGAAGGGGCGCTTCACCGACTACCTCGCGCACATCCCGACCTATGTGATCATGACGCCGAACCCGGCGTTCTATGGCGTGGCGACCATCCTGTCGGAACACCTGCGCGGTCGCAGCGGCGCCAACACGCTCACCGATCGCGTGCAGCAGCTCAAGCACGAGCTCTCGCCGGCCGAACAGCGCGTCGCCACGCTGGTGCTTGAGCATCCGCGCAAGGTGCTCGGCGAGCCGATCGCTGAAATCGCGCGCCTGGCCGACGTGAGCCAGCCGACCGTGATCCGCTTTTGCCGCTCGCTCGGTTTCCTCGGCCTGGCCGATTTCAAGCTCAAGTTCGCCAGCAGCCTGACCGGCACGATTCCGGTCCGGCACAGCCAGGTGCGCATCTCGGACAGCACGCACGATTTGTCGGCCAAGGTGATCGACAATACGGTGTCGGCGATCCTCAAGTTCCGCGACCAGCTCGACGTGGCGTCGATCGACCGCGCCATCGCGTTGCTGCGCAAGGCGAACCGGGTGGAGTTTTATGCGGTGGGTAATTCGCGCGTGGTGGCGCTCGATGGCCAGCACAAGTTCTTCCGCTTCCGTATTCCCACCTCGTCGTATGGCGACGCGCATTTGTTCAAGCTGGCTGCCGAGCTGCTCAATCCCGGTGACGTGGTGATCGCCATCTCGACCACCGGACAGGTGCCCGAACTGCTGGCGGCGGTCGATGCCGCGCGCGCGGCCGGGGCGGACGTGATCGCCATCACCAGCAGCAAGTCGGCGCTCGCGAAAAAGGCCAGCATCTGCCTCGCGGTTGACCATAGCGAGGACAGCACGACCTTCCTGTCGATGATTTCGCGCATGCTGCAGCTGCTCCTGATCGACATCATGTCGGTCGGGATTTCGCTCGGAGGGCAGGGCGAAGAGGCGGGCGACACCGAAAGCCGCAAGCTGCTGATCTCGCATCTCGACATATAGCCGCGCTTACTCGACAAACACCACTGCGCTGCGCGCGGGAATGCTGAATGTTCCTGTCGCGCTGTCATAGGTCGCCGTTGCGGCGCGCTGCACCGGATGCAGGCGCAGGCGCTTGCCCTTCGCTTGCGGCACGGCGAGGCTGTGCGCGGTCTTGTCGACGTTGATCAGGTAGGTCACGCCCTTGAATACCGCACCGGGGTAGCCGGCGCCGTCGATATGGGCGGCAATCACGCTCGGCTCCTGTTGCGATCCGGTGTTGTAGAAACGCAGGCGTTGCCTGATGTCGGCCGCGCTGCGCAGGCGAAACAGCGTGGAGCTGGCGCGAATCCTGAGCAGGTCGCGAAAGGCGTCGCGCGCAAAGGCGATGTCCGCTGGCGCAGGCTTGATCGCGGCGTTGGCCAGCAGCGGCTTGATGATCGGGTAGTCCTTGCCGTTGTCGTCCAACGGCGGCAAGCCGGTGCCGAAATAATTGTCGCGGTAGCTCCAGTCGATGCGGTTGAACCAGTCGCCGGAATTGAAGCTGTTGCGGTCGAGTGACTTCGAGCGCAGGGTGTCGATCCCGGCATGAAAGTAGGCCACGCCTTGGCTGAAGGCGTTGATGGCGGCGCCGAGCATTTGTACGCGCGCGCGGTCGGCGCTGCTGGTCGCAAGCGGCAGCTTGAACACGTTCATGTCGAACAGTGTCTGGTTGTCGTGGTTTTCGACATAGTTGACCGCTTCGCCAGGCTCGCTCGCGTAACCGGCCGGCTGGCCGGCGTAGTCGATCGCGTCCAGTCGCCGCGTCACGTCGCGCCAGGTCGGCAGTGCGTAGCTGCGCACCGACCCGGCCAACCCGACCTTGACCATGTCCGACGCGTGCATCAGGTCCGTCACCGGGCGCTGCCCGGCCTGCGCGTTCGGATCGTACACAAGGCCATTGATGTAGCCCTGTTGCGCGATCATGCCGGCGCCTGAATCGCTGGCCGAACCACCGCGCACGGCGTCGCGCGCGCGGTCGCTGAAGGTGCCGATGCCGCTGCCGCCCAGCGAGAGCTGGGACGCCTGCACGAAGCGTGCGCCGTCGGCCACTTCGCCGAAGTTCCATCCTTCCCCGATCAGCTGCACGTGGCGCCCGGCAGCGGCGTCCACCTGCGCCTGCAGTTGTTCCATGACGGCGCGCGGCTGGTGGCCCATCAGGTCGAAGCGGAAGGAATCGATCTTGTAGTGCCTGGCCCAGAGCGCGGCCGAATCGATCATCAGCTTGCCCATCATGAGGTTTTCAGTGGCAGTGTTGTCGCAGCAGGTGGAGCGTTCGACCTCGCCGGCGGCATTGAGGCGGTGGTAGTAGCCGGGCACGATGCGGTCGAGCACCGATTTTTCGTCCTGGCCGGACCTGAAGGTGTGGTTGTAGACCACGTCCATGCCAACGCGCAGGCCGATGCGGTGCAGGTTCATCACCATCGCGCGCAACTCGAGGATGCGGCGCGCGCCATCGGCCGCGTCGCTTGCGTAGCTGCCCTCGGGCGCGTTGTAGTGGTATGGATCGTAGCCCCAATTGAAGCAATCGCTGTCCGCGGTCGTTTTCACAAGCGCCTGTTGCGACTCGCCGTCGACCGTTCCCGCGGGAGTGGGCGACACGCAGCCGCTTTCGGGCACGCTGCCGATGTCGTACACGGGAAGCAGGTGGATGTCGGTCAGGCCAGCCCGGCTCAAGGCGGCCAGGTGTTTCATGCCGTTCGATCCGGTTTCGGAAAATGCCTTGTATCTGCCGCGGTTGGGCGGGCTGACGGTAGCGTCGTTGATCGAGAAGTCGCGCACATGCAGCTCGTACACCACCATGTCGGTTTGCGCCTTGACGCGCCGGGGAGAAGGTGTTTTGTCCCAGCCGTCCGGCTTGAGCGCGCGTGATGCGAGGTTGGCGATGTAGCTGCGCTTCGATTCGGCGGTGAGGCTGACCGAATAGGGATCGGTGACGAGATTGCGCACCAAGCCGGCGCCCGGCACGAATACGTCGACCACGTAGGCGTAATATTTTCCGCTCAGGTCAAATGGTCTGCGCGCGGACCATACGCCGTTCGCCATATCGGCGCGCAGCGGATAGATGCCGGTCGCACTGCCGCTGCCGCTGTCGTAGGTGCATACGGCCACCTGCTGCGCGGTAGGCGCCCACAGCTTGAAGGCGGTCGATGTACGGTGTACCTGCACGCCAAGGTCATTGCGCGTGCGGGCCGCGGCGAACAGGTCGTCGAGCGCGCCCGCCGCCTGCAGGCGCGTTGCACTTTGTACCTTGCCGTCGGCCGATTCCTGTACCAGCACCAGCTGATTTGCATGCAGCGCGGCGAGCCTGGACTGGTCGGCGCCGCGCACCGCCAGCAGCGGCCCCTTGCCGACGAACTTGAAGCGGGTGGCGACAGCCTCTGGCAAGGTACCTGCGAACGGATCGAGCGTGAGCGCCCCATCGGCGCCGCTGACCCTGGCCTTGGCCGGCGTGGCGATCGCTCCGGTGGCGGAGTAGTACAACTTGAAGACGCTGGCCGGATCGGCGCCCGGCCATTGGACGAGCCGGCCGTTGAGCCAGTAGGCCCGCGCCTCGGTGATGCTGGCGGGGGCCGGACCCAGCACAGTCTGGAAAGGCGCCTCGCAAGCGCTGATGGCGGTCGCGCCGCACGTGCCAGCCAGTGCCGGCAGGACGGCGGCGAAACAAAGCCGGAGGTGCCGGGCCATGCGGGGCGCCATCAGGCCGGCAGCGCTTCGACCCGGTAGTTGTCGACCATACGGTAGCGGGTTGCATACCAGCCGAAAACGGCGGCGGCCAGGAACGCGAACGCGGCGAAGAAGTACATCTGGAACGCGATCACACTGATGCCGCTGCTTGCGATATGGCCGACGACCGCGTCGTTCTTGACGCTGGCGTTTACGATCAGTACCCACAGGCTGCCGACCGTGACCGCAAGGCTCCAGAACGCCATGATCACGCCTTTCATCGGTGCGGGCGCCTGGCTGTACGCGAATTCGAGCCCGGTCGCCGAGACCAGCACTTCGCCGAAGGTGAGCAGTGCGTACGGCAGGATCTGCCACGCCATCGACATCGGCGTGCCGTTATCCATCGCTACCTGGACGGTTCCGATCACGATCCATGACAGCGCCGAGAAGGCAATCCCGGTCGTCATGCGGCGCAGGGCGGTCGGCTCGATGCCGATGCGGCGCAGGGTCGGGTACAGGACCAGGTTATTGAACGGAATCAGAAGCATCACCAGCAGCGGATTGAGCGCCTGCATCTGGGCCGGGAGGAGCGTGAACTCCTTGCCGAACATGGAGAAGGTCGGGATCATCGCGTTGGCCTGCACGATCCAGGTCGATGCCTTTTGATCGAACAGGGACCAGAACGGCGTAACGAGCGCGAACACGATCAGGATGCGCAGCACTGCGCGCACGCCGTCGACGGCTTCGTCGGGATGATTGCCGCGCGCGCGTTCGAGTTGCATCGAGGTGCCGATGCCGCCGCACGCGAGCAGCAGCACCAGTGCGGTGCATGCCGCAATCACGAAGCCCCATTGGAGCGACATGGCCAGCGAAGCGAGCGCGCCGAGCACGCCCAGCACGGCCACCACCAGGCCGGGACGGGCCTGGCCGGAGGGGCTCGCGAGCAGCGCGGTGCGCGCTACCCGGGTGAACGAATGCGGGTTGGCCGGCGCGGGCGGCACGTGCACATACTTGCGTTTTCCGAGCCAGAAGACGATGGTCGCGATGAACATCAGGATGCCGGGAATGCCGAAGGCGACCGAGGGGCCGAGGTTTTTCAGGAACAGCGGCATCAGCAGCGAGGCGAAGAACGAGCCGAAATTGATAATCCAGTAGAAGGCGTCGTAGACCAGCTTGGCCTTGTGCTTGTTGGTCTGGTCGAACTGGTCGCCGACGAACGAGGACACCAGCGGCTTGATGCCGCCCGAGCCCAGCGCAATCAGGAACAGGCCGAAATAGAAGCCCTTCAGGTTGTCGTCGAACGCGGCAAGGCAGGCGTGCCCGGCGACGTAGACGAGACTGAGCCAGAAAACGGTATTGTATTTTCCAAAAAAGCGGTCGGCCAGCCAGCCGCCGAGCAACGGGAAGAAATAAACGCCGATCACGAAGGTGTGGAATACGTGCTTGGCTTCGCCGGCGCGGTCGGCCTCCGGCAGGAACATCAGCAAGGTGCTGATCAGGAATGGCGTGAGGATGTTGCGCATGCCGTAGAAGCTGAAGCGCTCGCAGCCCTCGTTGGCGATGATGTACGGGATCTGACGGGGCATGCGCCCGTTCCCCTTTTGGAGGTCTGCCTGTGACATGTGTACTCCCAGTGTTTTTTACAGACGCGATGCTAAGCCGAAGCTGGATTGCTGGCAACAGAAAAGTGGAATGCTGCCTGGCGATCATTGAATTATTGGCGAGTTGATCTGTAGTTTGACTACTGAACAGGTAGTGACAATTTGATGAAAGTAGTCATAAGGCGCTGATTTTAATGATAAATATGTGAATTTAAGGATTTGTCATGTGAATTGTAAAAACGCCGTAATTAATGTATATTATCTACAAACTTTTTGGCGGCTGTCTGCGCCTTCGCATTCTCGGGACCCTGGCATGAACAAAGATCTGGCGCTGCATTCCGGAGCAGACACCCCTTGGTGGCGCGAAGCCATCATCTACCAGGTGTATCCGCGCAGCTTCCTCGACATGAACGGCGATGGCGTAGGCGACCTGCCTGGCATCACGGCGAAACTCGATTACATCGCCGCGCTCGGGGTCGACATCGTGTGGATCTCGCCGTTCTTCACTTCCCCGATGAAGGACTTCGGCTACGACGTTTCGGATTACTGCGATGTCGATCCGCTGTTCGGCAGCCTGGCCGACTTCGACCGCCTCATCGCGAAGGCGCATGGCCTGGGCCTGAAAATCATGATCGACCAGGTGCTCTCGCATAGCGCCGAAGCGCATCCGTGGTTCGCCGAGAGCCGCAAGAGCCGCGACAACCCGAAGGCCGGCTGGTATGTGTGGGCCGACCCGCTGGCCGACGGCAATGCGCCCAATAACTGGCTGTCGGTGTTCGGCGGCTCTTCATGGCAGTGGGACAGCCGGCGCAAGCAGTATTACCTGCACAATTTCCTGGCCAGCCAGCCGGACATGAATTTCCACCATCCCGAGGTGCAGCAGGCGCACTTGGACAACCTGCGTTTCTGGCTCGCGCGCGGCGTTGACGGTGTGCGCATGGACGCCTGCAATTTCCATTTCCACGATACCGAATTGCGCAGCAATCCGCCGGCGCTCAAGCGCGACACGTCGACCGTCTCGGACGTCAATCCATACGGCATGCAGGCGCACATCTACGACAAGACGCGCCCCGAGAACCTGGCCTTCCTGAAAAAGATCCGCACGCTGCTCGACGAATTCGGCGCCGTCGCCATTGGCGAGGTGGGCGCCGACGATGCGCTCGCTGTCATGGCAGACTATACGGCCGATGGCGACAAGCTGCACATGGCCTACAGCTTCAACCTGCTCACGCCCGAGTTCTCGGCCGCGCACATCCGCAGGCAGGTCGAGCAATTCGAAACCCGCGTCAAGGGCGGCTGGGCTTCCTGGTCGGTCGGCAATCACGACAGCATGCGCGTGATGACGCGCTGGGGCGGCGAGCATCCTGCGCCGGCGCTGGCCAAGCTGGTACTGGCGATGCAGCTCTCGCTCAAGGGCACGCCCTGCCTGTACCAGGGCGACGAACTGGCGCTGACCGAAGCGCAAGTGCCTTTCGAACTGCTGCAGGACCCTTACGGGATCACCTTCTGGCCGGAATTCAAGGGGCGCGACGGCTGCCGCACGCCGATGCCGTGGACGAACCAGGCGCCCAACGCTGGCTTTAGCACCGGCAAGCCGTGGCTGCCGGTGGCCGCGCCCCATATTGCGGCCGCTGTCGCGGTGCAGGAAAACGATCCGCAGTCCGCACTCAATTTCGCGCGCCGCCTGATCGCGTGGCGCCGCCAAGTGCCGCAACTGACGCGCGGCGACATCGTGTTCTTCGATGCGCCCGAGCCGGTGCTGGCGCTGCGCCGCGATCTGGACGGCCATCCGGGCGTGCTGGCCGCTTTCAACTTGGGTCCTGAGCCGGTCAGCTTCGCATGGGCCGAGGCGAAAGATGCCACGGCGCTGGCCGGACATGGACTGCCCGGCAGCGTTGCCGATGGGTGGGTGTCGCTGCCGCCATATGGTGCGTGGTTTGGCACCGCAAAATGACACAGGGAGCAGGGCGATGACCGAAACGATGGCCGGGCAGGCTGAATCCGAAAAATTTTCCCGTACCGCGTTTGCGGACGGTCCGCGCCTTCTCGCCGACATCGGCGCCACCCATGCGCGCTTCGCGTTGCAGACAGCGCCCGATGTGTTCCGTTCCGTGCGTGTTCTTAAATGCGACGACTTCGAAGGCATCGTGCCGCTGCTGCGCTTTTATCTGGCCGGCCACGACGACGTGGAGCTTAACCACGCGGCGCTTGCGGTGGCCAATCCGGTCAACGGCGACTATGTGCGCATGACCAATCGCGCGTGGGAGTTCTCGACCGACGAGGTGCGGCGCGAGTTGGGACTGCAGACGCTGTTGATCGTCAACGACTTCACCGCGCTCGCGATGGCGCTGCCGGGCCTTAAGCCCGAAGACCTGATGCAGGTCGGCGGCGGCAAGCCGGCCAGCAATGCCGTGATCGGGGTGCTCGGACCGGGCACCGGGCTTGGCGTGTCGGGAGTGATTCCGACCGTCGACGGCTTCGTCACGCTGGGCAGCGAGGGCGGGCACGTGAGCTTTGCGCCAGCTGACGAGCGCGAGTACGCGATCCTTCAGTATGCGTGGAAGGAGTGGGCGCATGTTTCGAACGAACGCCTCATATCCGGCCCGGGGATGGAGATCATCTACCGCGCGCTGGCGCTGCGCAACGGCGTGCAGGCGCGCGAGCGCGGTGCGCCTGAGATCATTTCGCGCGCGCTCGAGCAGCACGACCCCTTATGCACCGAAGTGCTCGAATGCTTCTGCGCGATGCTGGGCGGTGCGGCGGCCAACTTGGCGGTGACGCTGGGTGCGTTCGGCGGCATCTTCATCGGTGGCGGCATCGTGCCGCGCATGGGCGAGTGGTTCGCCAGTTCGCCGTTTCGCGCGCGTTTCGAGGCGAAGGGGCGCTTTACCGGCTACCTGGCCGACATTCCCACCTACGTCATCACCACGCCGAACCCGGCGTTCTACGGCGTGGCGACGATCCTGTCGGAGCACCTGCGCGGGCGCAGCGGCGCCAACACCCTGATGGAACGCATCGGCCATTTGCAGCACGAGCTCACGCCCGCCGAACAGCGGGTGGCCAAGCTGGTGCTCGAGCAGCCGCGCCTTGTGCTCAACGAGCCGATCGCCGATATCGCGCGCCTGGCCGAAGTGAGCCAGCCGACCGTGATCCGGTTTTGCCGTTCGCTCGGCTTTCTCGGGCTGGCCGATTTCAAGCTCAAGTTCGCCAGCAGCCTGACCGGGGCGATTCCGGTGCGGCACAGCCAGGTGCGCAGCAGCGACAGCACGCATGACCTGTCGGCGAAGGTGATCGACAATACCGTGTCGGCGATCCTGAAGTTTCGCGACCAGCTCGACGTGCACTCGATCGACCGCGCCATCGCGCTGGTGCGCAAGGCCAACCGGGTCGAGTTTTACGCGGTGGGCAATGCGCGCGTGGTCGCGCTGGACGGGCAGCACAAGTTTTTCCGCTTCCGCATTCCGAGTTCGTCGTACGGCGACTCGCACCTGTTCACCCTGGCCGCGGAGCTGCTCAAGCCGGGCGACGTGGTGATCGCGATTTCGAATTCAGGGCGCTTGCCCGAGCTGCTCAGTGCGGTCGATGCGGCGCGTGCCGCCGGCGCCGACGTGATTGCGATGACCAACAGCCAGTCGCCGCTGGCGCGCAAGGCGACGGTGTGCCTGGCGGTCGACCATGCCGAGGACAGCACCACCTTCCTGTCGATGATCTCGCGCATCTTGCAGCTGCTGCTCATCGATATCATGTCGGTCGGGATTTCGCTCGCGTCGCACCAGGCGGGCGCGGGCAGGCCGGCCGGCGGCGATGCCGACAACCGCATGCTGCTCATTTCGCACCGCGACAGTTAGCACGAGCGGCTGTCGCGCAGCTGCAGGCTTGAGTTCCGGGGCGCCGGCGTTGGATTGCTGCAATCGATCGGTTCACGATATGGTACGATTGATTCCGAATAGCTTTACGGAAACAAAAAAACGTACTGCACCCAATCGCCGATGTCCGCATCTCACTGCCGATGAATTTATACGATGTAACCGCGATGCCGGGCCAGCCATTTCCCGCTCAATACGGAAACAAGTTCGGGTTGACGTTTCTGGCAATTGCCGTTCTTTTCCTGTCGCTCATCGCCCGCCAGATGCAGGCGTCGTACCTGGCCGCGCGCGAACACGCGACAACCAATGCGAAAAACCTGGCCCTGATCCTTGAGTCCAAGCTGGCCACCGACTTTGAAGCGGCGCACCGTGCCGTCTCCGCGATGGCGTTGGAAATCGATCCGGACGCGATGCGCCAGGAGACGGCCGTCACTTATCGCTCGCGCATCACACAACGGCTCAAATCCCAGGTTCGAAACATTCGCTCGGCGCCGGTACTGCGCTATTTCGATGCCAGCGGCGAGCTGCTCTATTCCAACCTCGATGGCGGCCCCGCCTTCAGCATCGCGGATCGCAGCTTCTTTCAACAGTCACGGAACGCCGCAGGCCATGCCGTCATTTTTTCCGAGGTGATCTTGAGCCGAGACAGCAAACGGGCATTGGTGGTGGTGGACAAGGCAGTGCGCGACAAGCAAGGTTCCTTCCTGGGGGTTGCAGCCATCGCAATCGATCTGCACGTTCTCCACGACGACTTCAGCAACATCGAGCTGGGGAGCGGCGGCACGGTCGTACTGCGCCGGCTCGAAAATGGCGCGCCGGTGGTGATCTTTCCCGGCGCCGTCGAGGTCAACAACACGCCCTATCCGAATATAGCCCTTCGTCAAGCCATTTTAAAAAACGGGCCGAAGGGAGCCATCGAATTTGTATCGCCGGTGGACGGCGTGCGGCGCATCTACGGATATCGAACGGTCGGCAGCTTTCCGTTTTTTGTCGCGGTCGGCATTTCGGAAGAAGCCTACCTGGCCGAATGGCGCCACAATCTCGTGATGACGCTGCTGGCATCTGCGCTATTTCTTGCGGTCTTGGCCTCGGTTTTCAGCCGGCTCGCGCACGCCGAGTCGCAGCGCGACAGGACCGAGCTTGCGCGCAGCAGGAACGAAAAACGCCTGGGCGAAATCTTTCTCGCCATCTCCGAAGGCTTGATTTTCCAGGACAAGAACGGCGTCATCATCGATGTCAACCCGGCGGCCGAACAACTACTGGGCATCAAGCGCGATGAGCTGTTGGGAATGACTTGCACGGCCCCGATATGGCAGGCCGTCTACGAGGATCGCACGCCCTTTCCGGGCCATCAGCATCCGGCCATGGTGGCGCTTCGGACCGGCCGGCTAGTGCGCAATCAAGTCATTGGAATTGTCACACCCGGCCGCGACTTGCGCTGGATGAGCGTGAGCTCGAATCCCATCTTCGGCCAGGGCGGGGAAGCTGCCGATGCCGTTATCACGACTTTTTCCGATATTACCGAACGCAAGCAAGCCGAGACCGACCTTCGCATCGCCGCCACCGCATTCCAATCGCGCGAAGGGATGATGGTCACCGACAGCAATGGCGTGATTCTGCGCGTCAATAAGATGTTTACCGAGATCTCCGGCTATACGGCCGAGGAAGTCGTGGGCCAGACGCCCCGTGTGCTCCAGTCCGGCCGTCACGACGCCGATTTTTACCGCACGATATGGAATGCCATTTCCTGCACCGGCGGATGGCAGGGAGAAATCTGGGACTGGCGCAAGAATGGCCAGGTGTATCCGAAATGGCTCACGATCGCGGCGGTGAAGGACGCCGCCGGCGCCATCACGCATTTCGTTGTGACGCATTCCGACATTACCGAGCGTAAGAATGCAGACACTGCGATGCGCAAGCTGAACCACGACCTGAGCGAGTCGCGGCAGCGCTTGCGCGCACTTGCCGCGCAAAACGAGGCGCGCCTTGAAGGCGAGAGAAAGCACATCGCACAGGAAGTGCATGACGAACTGGGCCAGGTCCTGACGGCGTTGCGCATGGAGTTGTCCTTGCTGGGCATGCGTTTCGGATCGCTCGATCCGTCCGTCAACGACACCGTGCTGGACATGAAACGCCTGGTGGACCGCGCCATCCTGGGAGTGCGCAATGTCGTCGTGAATTTGCGTCCGACAGCGCTCGACATGGGTCTGGTGCCGGCGATCGAGTGGCTGTGCAGCGAATTTACCCGGCAAACCTCGATTGCCTGCCTGCTCGATGCGGGGGAAGAAAATATCGAGCTGGACGAAACACGGGCGGTGGTGATATTTCGCATCGTGCAAGAGTCGCTCACCAACATCACGCGCTATGCCCGCGCAAGCCAAGTGGTGATCACCCTCGGCGTCGAGGGCCGGCAGCTGGGGTTGAAGGTGCGCGATAATGGGTGCGGCTTTGATGGGGCCGCTGTGGCAAAGGGGAAATCGTTCGGCTTGCTCGGCATGCGCGAACGGGCGCTCGCCTTGGGCGGCCATGTGGACATTATCAGCATCCGCGGGAAGGGGACGGTGATCGGCGTGTCGATTCCCATCGAATATGACGCTGCAAAGGAAAATGCATGATCCGACTGGTTATTGCCGATGATCACGCCATTGTGCGGGCCGGCTTGAAGCAGATCTTCGCGCTGGTGCCCGATCTTGAAGTGGTGGGCGAGGCCGTCAACGGAGGCGAAGTGCTCGACTGCATGCGCCTGGCGCCATTCGACCTGCTGCTGCTGGACCTGAACATGCCCGGCATCAGCGGGGCCGACTTGATCAAACGCGTCAAGGTACACCGGGCCGATTTTCCCGTTCTTGTGCTGAGCATGCACAACGAGCCTCAAGTTGCCGCGCGTATGTTAAGGGCGGGTGCGGCCGGCTACATCACCAAGGACTGTGAACCGGACATCCTGCTGGCAGCGATCCGTAAGGTCGCCGCCAGGGGTAAATACATTGCCCCTGACCTGGCCGAAAGAATGGTGTTCGACGCGACATCGACGGCGGCGCGTCCCTTGCACTGCCAGCTGTCGGACCGCGAGTCGGAAGTGTTTCGTCTGCTCATAACCGGAAAAAGCGTGAATGAAGTCGCCACGCAACTTGCCATCAGCAACAAAACGGTCAGCACCCACAAGGTTCGCTTGATGGAAAAACTGCGGCTGTCGACCATGGCCGATCTGCTGCGCTACGCCATGGAACACGACGTCCACGGCTGACCTTTCCCTCGGCTTCACCGCTGCTATGTAGGGCATTTCCTACACAGCCTCATCATTTTCTGACAGCAGAACAAGCGCCGCCCTATGGCGCCCGCTTCCCGCTCAGGGCACGATCAGCCAAATGATGAAGCTGCTGATGATTGATGATTCGGAACGGATACGCGCGAGCCTGCCGACACTGCTCGTCGGCATCGCTCGCCATCCATGCGGGCGGTTCGCCGGCCCGCAGGCGGGAGCATCGCAGAACATCGAAGTTCAGCCGTGAGCCGCGAAGCCATGGCGCGCCCGGCTGGTACGGTGCTCAGCGAGCACGAATTTAACCGGTTCAGCGCGCTGATCCACCGGATCGCGGGAATCAGCATGTCCCCGGCCAAGAAGCCGCTCATCACGGGACGCCTGGCGAAGCGGCTCAGGCATTGCCAATTGGCCAGTTACGGCGATTATTTCACCTTCATTACCTCAACCCAGGGCAAGCAAGAGTTGCAGGAAGCGGTCGATGCATTGACCACCAACGAAACGCACTTCTTCCGGGAACCGAAGCATTTCGACTTCCTGCGCCAGCGCGTGATTCCGGCGCGCCATATCGGCCAGGGACTGCGCATCTGGAGCGCCGCCTGCTCGAGCGGCGAGGAACCCTACAGCATCGCAATGATGCTCGACGAATTGCTGGGCAAGGAGCCATGGGAAGTGATCGCCTCCGATATCAGCGCGCGGGTGCTGGACAGGGCGCGCAGCGGGCTTTTCCCGATCGAACGCATGCCGGAAATTCCCAAGCATTATCTGACCCGCTACTGCCTCAAAGGGATTGACAAGCATGCCGGCAGCTTGTTGATCGAAAAGTCCTTGCGCGACCGGGTGCGCTTCATTTCGCATAACCTGACGCAGCCTGCGCCCGGGCTTGAACCTTTCGATGTCATCTTCCTGCGCAACGTCATGATCTATTTTGATCAGGAAACCAAGCGCCAGGTGGTGTCGCGGCTGCTGCCGCTGTTACGGCCCGGCGGCCATTTTCTGGTCGGCCATTCCGAGAGCCTGAACGGCGTTACCGACGCGCTGCGTCTGGTCGTTCCCGCTGTCTACCGCAAGCCCGACCGATGAAAAAATCGGCCCACACCATCGATATCTTCCTGCAGCAGGGCGAGGTCTATTTTGGCGACCGCGACACCCGTATCCGCACCGTGCTCGGCTCGTGCGTGGCGATCGCGATGTGGCATCCGGATCTGCTGATCGGAGGGATGTGCCATTACATGCTGCCCACCCGGTATCCGCGTGCCCCGAAGCTGCACTGCCGCATCAGGAATGCGCCGATCGGTTTTCCCTCGCGCCGCGCGCTTGCGCCAACGGCGCTTGACGGAAAATATGGGGACGAAGCCCTCGAGATGATGTTCGCGGAAATTGAGCAAAGCGGGACCCGCGCCGGCGAGTACCGGATCAAGCTGTTCGGCGGCGGCGACATGTTCCCCGCCACCAGCAAACGGGGTGCCCAACAGGTCGGGCTGAAAAACATCGAGGTCGCCGCCAGCCTGCTCGCCCATCATGGCTTGAAGGTGAGTGCCGAACACCTGGGCGGGATCGGCCACCGCAACCTGATTTTCGACATCGGCAGCGGCGATGTCTGGATGCGGCACCAGGCACCGGCCGAGCCGGTGTGCGGCCAATGCGAGGCAAGGCGCACATGCATGCACCCATAAAAGTGCTGATCGTCGACGACTCTGCCGTGCTGCGCCAGGTGCTCACGGCCGTGCTGGCGCGAGCGCCCGGCATTGAGGTCATCGCGGTTGCGTCGGACCCCATTTTTGCCATGGAGCGCATGCGCATTCAGTGGCCCGACGTGATCGTGCTCGACGTGGAGATGCCGCGCATGGACGGCATCACCTTCCTGAAGAAGATCATGAGCGAGCGGCCAACGGCGGTGGTGATCTGCTCCACCCTGACCGAAAAAGGTGCTGAAACGACCATGCAGGCGCTGGCCGCCGGCGCAGCGGGCATCATCCCAAAACCCAGGATGGGACTGAAACAATTCATTCAGGACAGCGCAGAAGACCTCGTCAGCGCCGTCCGGGGCGCGGCCCAGGCCAATGTGCGGCGGCTGGCGCCAGCGGCCAGCATGGCGCCGGCCGCGGCAAAACCGTACGCCGACGCCATCCCGCCCGCCGCGGCCCACGCGATGGCACAGACCAGCGAGCGGGTGATTGCCATCGGCACTTCCACCGGGGGCACGCAGGCTCTGGAAATGGTGTTGACGGCGCTGCCGCGCATGTGCCCGGGGATCGTCATCGTCCAGCACATGCCGGAAAAATTTACCGAGGCCTTTGCCAGCCGCCTCAACGGCCTGTGCCGTCTCGACGTGCGTGAAGCCAGGAGCGGGGACCGGGTCATGCCCGGGCTCGCCCTGATCGCTCCGGGCGGGCGCCACATGCTGCTCCAGCGCAGCGGGGCACAGTATCACGTGGATGTCATCGATGGTCCGCTCGTCAGCCGCCACCGCCCCTCGGTCGATGTGCTGTTCCGTTCTGTCGCCACGTGCGCCGGCAAGAATGCGCTGGGCATCATCATGACCGGCATGGGCGACGACGGCGCCCACGGGCTCAAGGAGTTGCACGACGTGGGAGCGCGCACCCTGGCGCAGGACGAGGCCAGTTGCGTGGTCTACGGCATGCCCAAGGAGGCGGTGAAGCTGGGCGCGGTTGACCGGGTGCTGCCGCTTGGCGAGATCCACCTGGAAATCGCCGGCACGGCGCGCGCCAATGGCCACGCACAAGGTTTTTCTTAATCACCAATTTCGTATCAAATGACAACTAATCAATCCGAGCAAATGCAAGAGGACCGAACCACGGGCAACAGCCATGCGTGCACACGGGCGGTGCTGCCGGTTCTGCTGCCTGGCATGGCCGGGGCGCTGGCCCTGCTGGCATCGCCCGCGGTGCGCGCCATGCCGATCGGCGCGCTTGCGGCCATGGTCGCGCTGGTGTGCGCTGGCTCGGTCTGGTGGGCCGTGCGCCAGTGCATGGCATCGCTGCGCCGCCTTGACGCGAGCGCGCGCGCGCGGGGCATCGATGGCCTCGACGCGCTCTGTCATGGTGTGCTGCCGGTCTGGTCAGGCCAGATCGAGATTGCCCGCAGCCAGACCGAGAGCGCCATCAACGACCTGGCACTGCGCTTTGGCAACCTGTCACAGCGTCTGGAAAACGCCGTCTCGGCCTCCCAGCGCGCGCGCGGCGGCGACGACAAGGGCGCCGGCGGGGGCATTGTCGCGCTGCTCAACAACAGCGAAGCCGACCTTCACTCCATCATCAGCTCGCTTCGCTGCGCGCTCAAGGAAAAAGAATCGTTGCTGCACGAGGTCAGCACGCTGTCGCGCTTTACCGAGGAACTGCGGGACATGGCCCAGAACGTGGGCAGCATCGCCCACCAGACCAATTTGCTGGCGATCAATGCCGCGATCGAGGCTGCGCGCGCCGGCGAAGTCGGGCGCGGATTCGCGGTGGTGGCCAGCGAAGTGCGCAAGCTGTCCCAGCTGTCGGCCGAGACGGGCAAGAAAATGAGCGCCACCGTCGAAACGGTCAACAACGCGATTGTCAAGACGCTCCAGGTTTCCAGCCTATATGCCCGGCAGGATGAGGCCATGGCGGCCAGTTCGAAACAGATCATTGAAAAGGTCCTGGGTCAGTTCGAGGCGACCGCTACCGGGCTGAACGATTCCGCCGAGGTGATGGGCCGCGAGAGCCAACTCATCCAGAGCGAGATTTCCGAGGTGCTGGTGGCGCTGCAGTTCCAGGACCGGATCAGCCAGATGCTCAGTCATGTCGGCGGCGATCTGGACAAACTCACGCAGACGCTGGAAGCGTCCGGTCAGCAACTTGCCGCCGGCGCGAGGCCGCCGGCGCTCGACAGCGAGGCCTGGCTCACTGCGCTCACCAGCACCTACACCATGGCCGAGCAGCACGCGGTGCACGGCGGCGCGCGTGCGGCGCTGCAGGCCCCGGCCAGCTCGACGGAAATTACTTTTTTTTAGGAGATGTGCGTGGCAAAAACCATCTTGATCGTCGACGACTCGTCCTCCTTGCGGCAGGTCGTCAGTATTACCCTCAGGGGAGCGGGCTACAGCGTGATCGAAGCCTGTGATGGCAGGGATGCGCTGAGCAAGCTCAATGGCCAGAAGATCCACCTCGTCATCAGTGACGTCAACATGCCCAATATGGATGGCATCACTTTTGCGACAGAGGCCAAGAAGCTGCCCGCCTATAAATTTACCCCCATCATCATGCTCACCACCGAGGCCGGCGAAGCCAGGAAACAGGCTGGCCAGGCGGCAGGCGTGAGGGCCTGGGTGGTCAAGCCGTTTCAGCCGGCGCAGATGCTGGCCGCGGTGTCCAAGCTGATCCTGCCTTGAGTGGCCTGCGCGAGAGAACCATGAGCGTCACGATGACACAAACGACCGCCCAGCCCTGCCACCTCGTCATCGAGGGCGAGATGACGATCTACAACGTGCTGGAATTGAAAGACAAGTTGCTGGCGCCACTAGATCAATGCGCGCAGATGGAGATCGACCTGGCCGGCGTCAGCGAAATCGACTCCGCCGGATTGCAGTTGCTCGTCATGACCAAGAACGAAGCCCTGGCACGCGGCAAGAACCTGAGCATTTTCGGTCACAGTCCAGCAGTGCTGGAAGTATTCGGGCTATGCAATCTGGAAAGTTTTTTTGGCGATACCGTGATGATCGGCTCAGCGGAGTATCCACGTGAATCTTGATGCCGCACTGCACACCTTCATCGCCGAAAGCCGTGAACTGCTGGAGAACATGGAAGAGGCGCTGCTGCGCATCGAGCAGTCGCCCGACGACGCCGAGGCCATCAACGCCATCTTCCGCGCCGCGCACACCATCAAGGGCTCGGCCGGCTTGTTCGGCCTTGATGACATTGTCGCCTTCACCCATGTGGCCGAAAGCGTACTGGACCGGGTGCGCAGCGGCGAACTGCGGGTGGACGCCGAACTGGTCGCGCTGCTGCTTGCCGCCGGCGACCATATGACCGAACTGGTGGACCACGCCGACGACGGCGCGGCACTGACGGCCAGGGTGCGTGAGACGGGCCAGGCGCTGATTGACAGCCTCAGCATCTGCCTGGGCGGCGCGGCAGCGCACGGCGCCAGCGCCAGCGTGCCGGTGGAATACGAACTGCCCCACACGACGCAAGGCGGCGGCCAGGTGGAAACCGACCTCTGGCATATTTCACTGCGCTTCGGACACGATGTGTACCGCAGCGGCATGGACCCGCTGTCCTTCATCCGTTACCTTGGCACGCTGGGCGATATCCATCACACGCTGACGCTGTTCGACGGCATGCCGCCAGCCCATGCGATGGATCCGGAGAGCTGCTACCTCGGTTTCGAGATCAGCTTCAAGAGCAATGCCGACAAGGCCGCCATTGAAAGCGTCTTCGATTTCGTGCGCCAGAACTGCCGGATCCGCATCCTGCCGCCGCGCAGCAAGATCACCGAATACCTGCAATTGATCGCCGCCATGCCGGGCGACGAGTTGCGTGTCGGGGAAATGCTGCTGCGCTGCGGCACCCTCACCGCGCACGAGCTGGAGGCCGCGCTCGCGCTGCAGCGCGCCGCCCAGGGCGTCCACCCGCGCCCGCTTGGCGAGATGCTGGTGGAGGCCGAGCTGGTAGCGCCGCCGGTGATGGAGGCCGCGCTCGAAAAGCAGCGCCAGGTCAAGGAGGCCAGGAGCAGCGAAGCCAATCTGATCCGGGTCGATGCCGACAAACTCGACCAGCTCATCAACCTGGTGGGCGAACTCATCATTGCCGGAGCCGGCACCACCCTGATCGCCCGGCGCGCCGGTGTCCCGGAACTGCTCGAAGCGACCGCGACCTTGTCGCGCCTGGTCGAAGAAGTGCGTGACAGCGCCCTGACGCTGCGCATGGTGCACATTGGCGGCACTTTTAACCGCTTTCAGCGCGTGGTCCGCGATGTCAGCAAGGAGCTGGGCAAAGACATCGAGCTGGTGATCAGCGGCGCCGACACCGAGCTGGACAAAACCGTGGTGGAAAAGATCGGCGACCCGCTCACCCATCTGGTGCGCAACGCGATAGACCACGGCATCGAGCCGGCCGCAGTGCGCCTGGCGCGCGGCAAGCCGGCCAAGGGCACGCTCAAGCTCAATGCCTACCACGACGCGGGTGGCGTCGTGATCGAGGTGTGCGACGATGGCGGGGGACTGAACAAGCAACGCATCCTCGAGCGGGCCATCGAGCGCGGCCTGGTCAGCGACGGCGCCGGCTTGAGCGAGAAGGACATTCATCACCTGATTTTCGAGCCCGGCTTTTCCACCGCCGAGGTGGTCAGCAACCTGTCCGGGCGCGGCGTGGGCATGGACGTGGTCCGCCGCAACATCGAGGCGCTGCGCGGCACCATCGATCTGGACAGTGCCGAAGGCCAGGGCAGCACGGTACGGATCCGCCTGCCGCTCACGCTGGCCATCATCGACGGCTTTCTGGTCGGCGTGGGCCAGGCATCCTACGTGATCCCGCTCGACATGGTCGTCGAGTGCATCGAACTCAATGCCAACGATCATGACGCCTCCGACAAGCGCTACCTCAACCTGCGCGGCGAGGTGCTGCCCTACCGGCGCTTGCGCGAGCATTTCGAGGTGCAAGGCGAGGCGGCGCGGCGCGAAAACGTCGTGGTGGTGCGCTATGGGGACGCGAAGGCGGGGCTGGTGGTGGACAGACTGCTGGGGGAATTCCAGACGGTCATCAAGCCGCTGGGCAGGATTTTCCAGCATCTCCAGGGTATCGGCGGCTCGACCATCCTGGGCAGCGGCGAGGTCGCTTTGATCCTTGACGTGCCGGGCTTGATGATGCAGGTCATGGGCGGCGAGGCCAGGCAGACGATCAGCCCAGTGCGCCACGGGTGTAAATAATTGCTTAATTTGAGGAAAAATTAAATGTTCAAGAATATGAAAATCGGCATACGCCTGGCGCTGGCGTTCGCGCTTCTCCTCATTGTCATGCTCGCTCTTTCGGTGTTGTCCATGCTGCGCATGGCCGACCTGAATGAGCAGATCACCAACATGAAGGACAGGCGCATTCCCAACACGCTCATGCCGAACCAGGCCATGCACCATGCCAATGCCACGGCCCGTCTTTACCGCAACACCCTGCTGCTCATGAAAACCGGCAAACCGGAACAAGCCGCGCTTGAGCTCGAGAAAAGCCAGCAGGAGCGCGGCAAGATCGCCGAGGTCCTCGAGAAACTGGAAAAGAACCTCGATACCGAAACAGGCAAGGACATGTTCAAGGTGATGACGGCGGCGGGCAAACCCTATGCGGCGGCGCAGGAAAAGCTGCTGGAACTGATCAGGAGCAAGAAGGTGGATGAATCCATCCCGTTTCTTCTGGTCGAAGTGCGCGCCTCGCAAGCCGGTTTTTTTGGGGAAATCGACAATTTCGCCAGGTTCCAGACCGAGCGTGTCAACCAGGCGGCGCAGGAAGCCGGGCAGCTTTATGCGTCGACCCGCGTGCTGTTGCTCGCTTCCACCTCGGCTGCGCTGTTTTTCTCGATCCTGATCGCGTTCTGGCTGACCCGGAGCATCACGAAACCGCTCAATGAAGCGGTGGGCGTGGCCAACCAGTTGGCGGCCGGCGACCTGACGGCGACGATTGAAGTGCGCTCCGGCGACGAGACCGGGCAGTTGCTCCAGGCTATGAAAGACATGGTGGGCAAGCTGTCGCAGATCATCGGCGAGGTGCGCGGCGCGTCCGACGCCTTGTCGAGCGCTTCCGAAGAAATTTCCGCGACGGCGCAGTCGATTTCGCAGGCCACCTCCGCGCAGGCGGCCAGCGTCGAGGAGAGCTCGGCCTCGATCGAGCAGATGAGCGCCTCGATCAACCAGAACACCGATAACGCCAACGTCACCGACGCCATGGCGTCGCAGGCGGCCAGGCAGGCCACGGCGGGCGGCGAGGCGGTCAAGGGCACGGTAGCGGCGATGAAGAGCATTGCAGGCAAGATCGGCATCATCGACGACATCGCCTACCAGACCAATTTGCTGGCGCTCAATGCGGCGATCGAGGCGGCGCGCGCCGGCGAGCATGGCAAAGGCTTTGCCGTGGTGGCGGCCGAAGTGCGCAAGCTGGCCGAGCGCAGCCAGGTCGCGGCGCAGGAAATCGGCGAACTGGCCTCAGGCAGTGTGGAAAAAGCCGAGAGCGCGGGCACGCTGCTCGACCAGATCGTTCCGGCCATCAGCAAGACCTCGGACCTGGTGCAGGAGATTGCGGCCGCCTCCGCTGAGCAGTCCGGCGGCGTGGGCCAGATCAACACCGCCATGAGCCAGCTCAACGAGATCACGCAGCAGAACGCGAGCGCCTCGGAAGAACTGGCCGCCACCTCGGAGCAGATGAGCGGGCAGGCCATGCAACTGCAGGAACTGATGGCTTTCTTCAAGGTCGATGCCGCGCCAACGCCTGCGTCAAAGGCGCCGGCCATGGCCACGACCTCGCCTAAGAAAGCTGTTCCACAGCAAAAAGCGCCTGCGCGCGAAGCCAGCTTCGTGCGTTTTTGAGGAGAAGATATGAGCGCAATCGTGCAGACGCAGGCAGGGCGGCCTGGCGCGGCGAACGCTGCGGCCGAGCAGGACCGGCAGCAATACCTGACCTTCATGCTCGGGGGCGAGATGTACGCCATGGGCATTCTGGCGATCAAGGAAATCATCGAATACGGCAACCTGACCGAAGTGCCGCGCATGCCGCAATTCATTCGCGGTGTCATCAATTTGCGGGGGGCGGTGGTGCCGGTGATCGACTTGAGCTCGCGCTTTGGCAAGCAGGCCACCAGCGTCACGCGGCGTACCTGCATCGTGATCATCGAGGTCGCAAGCGGCACTCAAACCCAGGATGTTGGCGTGATGGTCGATGCGGTCAATGCCGTACTCGACGTTCCAGCGCATGAGATCGAACCCCCCCCCGCGTTCGGGGCCAACATCCGCGCCGATTTCATCAATGGCATGGGCAAGGTGAACGGCAAGTTCGTCATCATCCTCAATATCGGGCATGTGCTGTCGATCGATGACATGGCCACACTGTCGGCAATTGAACATGGCGGCTCTCCGGGCGGCACTGCGATGGCTGGCCTCTCCGGCCAGAAGGCAGGCCCGGATGAGCAGCACGAGCTGGAGCGGCCAAGCCATGCAACTGCAGCAACTGATGGCTTTCTTTAAGGCCGATGCGCAAGGCGGGCGCTGATTGCAAACGCTGCAAATGGCAATCCCGCCCCGCAGGCACATGAAAACAATTAATTTTCATCAATGGACATTAAACAGACGCACCCCTATCAAGATGCCGTGGGCTGGACCTTGCTGGCGGTGGCCGTGCCGTTGCTGTGGTGGGTTTCGGTTCCGGCGCGCCAGGTCGTGATCGAGCCGGTGGCGTTCGTGTTCTGGCACAGCGTCGTGGAGTTGTTCTCGGTGGTGGTGGCGATGCTGGTATTCGTCACCGGCTACCGCGCCATTTTGTCGGCGCGCAAAGGGGCCGTGGTGTTGCTGGGGGTGGCATTTCTGGGCGTGGGCATACTCGATTTCCTGCATACCATGAGCTATGCGGGCATGCCTGACGCCGTCACCGCCAACACGGCGCACAAATCGATTTTCTTCTGGCTGGCGGCGCGCCTGCTGGCAGCTTGGGCCTTGCTGGTCTATGCCTTGCTGCCACCTGTGCCGAACGTCACCGTGCCGCGAAAGCGTCTCGCCCTGGTCCTGATGCTGGTGGCGGTCGCCGTGCTTGGGCTGGTCGGGCTGCGCTGGCCCGAGCGCCTGCCTGCGCTATTCGTCCCGGGGGTGGGCCTGACGCCCTTGAAGATCGGCCTGGAATGGCTGGTCGTGTCCGTCCATGTGGCGACCCTGCTGGTGCTATGGCTGCGCCGCAAGGAATTGGCGCATGAATGCCTCGTGGCGCTTGGCTTTGCCGCGGCCCTGTCGGCGGTCTCGGAAATGTTTTTCACCATGCTGGGGGTGCTTGACAAAGATGGGGCCAATGCGCTTGGGCATCTATACAAGGTGGCAGCCTATCTGTCTTTGTTCCATGCCAGCTTCAATGAGGCCATGCGCCGGCCGCTCGAGCGCATGGAGGTGCAACATCGTCGCGAAAAACTGGTGCTCAGTTCCGCGCCCGACGGTGTTTTATGGGTAGGCCAGAACGGCGAGATCCTGATGGCCAACCCGGCAATGGAAAAGCTCACAGGCTATGCTGCAAGCGAGCTGGTAGGCCAAAACGTGGACATCTTCGTGCCCGCGCATCTGCGCGTGCGTCGTGCGCAGTCGATGCGGGGCCATTTCACGGCGCCGCATGGACGCGCCATGGGCTTGGCTGATGTGCAGCTGCTGCGGCGCGACGGCCAGATGCTGCCCGTGGAGATCTCCCTGGGGAACTGGGAAGACGAGGGCTCGCACCATGCGATTGCCTACATCCGCGACCTGACCGAACGCAAACGCGCACATAAAGCCATTCAGGAATCGACGCAACGGCTGTCCCTGCACTTTCAGCTCACGCCGCTTGCCATGATCGAATGGGATGCCGATTTTTGCGTGGTGGACTGGAACCCGGCGGCGGAAAACATTTTCGGATATTGCAAGGCGGAAGCCATCGGGCGCCACGCGATGGAATTGGTCATCCCGGACAGCGCCAAAGCGCAATTCGCCCACACCTGGGCAAGCCTGTTAGCGGGACAAAATGGCGCCCGCACCACGAATGAAAACCGCACCAAGGATGGCGCAATCATCTATTGCGACTGGTATAACACGCAGCTGGTCGATACCGATGGCCGGGTCATCGGCATCGCCTCGCTCGCCCAGGATGCCACAGAGCGCAAGCTTGCGTCCGAGCGCCTGAGCTATCTGGCGTACCACGATGACCTGACCGGGCTGCCGAACCGGATGCTATTTAAGGAGCGTCTTTCCCAAGCCTTCATCGAGGCGGATCTGCAAGCTCAGCAGGTAGGCATCATTTTCCTGGACATCGACCATTTCAAGAACGTGAACGACACCTTGGGTCATGAGGCGGGAAATTTACTGTTGCAGGCGGCGGCCAGGCGCTTGCGCGGCTGCATCCGGTCAACGGACACGCTGGCGCGTTTCGGCGGGGACGAATTCGCCGTGATCCTCACCCAGGTCGCGCACGTGGACCAGGTCACCCAGGTGGCGCAACACGTGATCGACAAGTTCAAGGAATCGATCGACATCCTTGGAAACGAGTTGTTCGTGACGTTTAGCATGGGCATCGCGCTCTACCCGGCCGATCACGGCGACGTTGAAACCATGCTGCGGAATGCCGATTCCGCGATGTATTCGGCCAAGGCGTCGGGCCGCAACAGCTACCAGTTTTATAACACGGCGATCACCGAACGGGCCACCCGGCATCTTGCCTTGCAGACGGGCTTGCGACGCGCGCTGGAGAAACAGGAGCTGCTCCTGCATTACCAGCCGCAGCTTGGATGCGAGAGTGGCCGCATCATCGGTGTTGAAGCATTGTTGCGGTGGCAGAATCCGGAAAAGGGCATGATCCCGCCCGCGCAGTTCATTCCCATCGCCGAAGAAACCGGCTTGATCGTGCCGATTGGAGAATGGGTTCTGCGTACTGCCTGTCTGCAGGCGAAGGCCTGGCAGGAACAAGGACTGCCCCAGATGCGCATGGCAGTCAATCTTTCGGCGCGCCAGTTCAAGGATCCACATTTTCCGCAACGCGTACTGGAAATTTTGAACGACACTGGACTGGACGCCCAGTATCTCGAACTCGAGATCACCGAGAGCATCCTGGTCGACGGCCTGGATTCGGTCAACGCTGTCCTGCAGGATTTCAAGCGCGCGGGCATCCTGATCTCTCTCGACGATTTCGGAACCGGTTACTCGTCATTGAGCTACCTTAAGCGTTTTCCTATCGACAAGCTCAAGATCGACCAGGCGTTCGTGCGTGACGTTTTGACCGACGCGAATGACGCCAGCCTGGTCCGGGCGGTGATCGCCATGGCGCGGGCGCTTCGCCTGACGGTGATCGCCGAGGGGGTCGAGACGCAGGGACATTTCGATTTTCTGCACGCGGACGGATGCGATGAGATACAGGGATACCATATTGCCCGACCGATGCCTGCGCAACAAGTCTTCGATTTTATCTTGCAGTACAACGCACCATGAGGCGCGCTCGCGCCCATCGAACAAACCTACCGGCGGCATAACCCAGAATGAACGCGAATATTTTTCCGAGGCGCTCGCTCAAGACGCGCGTGACCCTCTTCACCCTGGCCATTTTCCTGATCTGCATTTGGTCGCTCGGGTTATACGGCAAGGAAATTTTGCGCGAGACGATGCAAGGCCTGTTGGGCGAACAGCAGTCTTCCACGGCCTCATTCATTGCCGCCGGAGTCAATCAAGAGCTCGACGACCGGCTAAAAGCGCTGGAGGCGATTGCCGGATCCATTACCCCGGCCATCCTGGGCAATGCGGCGGCCCTGCAGGCAGCCCTGGACGACCGGCCGGTTTTTCAAAGCCTGTTCAACGGGCGCACCTTTGCCGTCAGGCTTGACGCGGCCGCGACCGCCTCCACGCCACTCGGGGCCGCGGGCATCGACCTCGCTTTCATGGACACGGATTTCGTCGCCGCCGCGCTCGAGCAGGGCAAGGCGGCGATCGGCCGCCCGGTGGTCGGCAACACGACGCTCACGCCGATGGTCGGCATGGCAGTACCGATTCGCGACGCTCAGGGCAAGGTGATCGGCGCCGTGGGCGGGGTGGCCGACCTGAGCAAGTCCAATTTTCTGGACAAGCTTGCTGGAAACAATTACGGCAAGACGGGGAGCTATCTGCTCATCGCGCCACAGCACCGGCTGCTGATCATGGCCACCGACAAGAACCGCATCATGGAAAAACTTCCCGCCCCCGGCATCAACCCACTGATCGACTGGTTGATCCTGGGCTCGGAACAAGCCGGTGTGGTCGCCAATCCCGGCGGCGTGCAGATGCTGGCCTCGGCCCAAGGTGTTGCCTTGGCCGGCTGGTACGTCGTGGTCACCCTGCCCACCGACGAAGCCTTTGCGCCGCTCAATGCCGCCCGCCGGCGCATCCTGCAGGCCACGATCTTCCTGAGCCTGCTGGCGGCCGGGCTGACCTGGTTGATGCTGAGACGCCAACTGGCGCCGCTGCTGGCCGCCTCCAGGGCGCTGGCGGCGCATTCGGATGCGGATCCAGTCCTGCAGCCCTTGCCCATCAGCGGAAAGGATGAAATCGGTGACTTGATCGCCGGTTTTAATCGCTTGCTGGAAACCCTAAGGCAACGGCAAGAAGCACTGACGGCAAGCGAGGAGCGTTTTCGCTGCCTGTCCGAGATATCCGCCGATTTCTACTGGGAGAGCGATTGCGAGCATCGGCTTACCCAGCGCACGGAAAGCAAGAGGGAGACTGATGAGCTGGTCAGTCAATTATCGTCGATCGGCGCCCGGCGCTGGGAGATGCCGTCGCTTTCGCCCGACGAGGCCGGCTGGCAGGCGCATCGCGAGGTGCTCGATGCTCATTTGCCATTTCGTCATTTTGAGATTTCGCGACTGAGGGCCAATGGCGCCGTGCACCATGTCGCGGTCGGCGGCGATCCGCTTTTCGATGCAGCCGGCAACTTCAAGGGCTACCGGGGCATCGGCTCGGACATCACCGAGCGCAAGCAGATCGAACTGGCCCTGGTCGCCAGCCAGAGGCGCCTGGCCGCGGTGCTCGACGGCGTCCAGAGCGCCGTCGTTACCATCACCGAACACGGACTCGTCGAATCATTTAACGAGTCCGCCGTACAGATGTTCGGTTACAGCCCGCTTGAGGTCATTGGCAACAATATCAAGATGCTGATGCCGGAGCCGTACCGCAGCGAGCATGACGGTTACCTCGACAAATACCGATGCACGGGCGTCAGGAAGATCATCGGCCGCAGGCGCGAGGTGATGGGGCGGCGCAAGGATGGATCGACTTTCCCGATCGAGTTGGGGGTGTACGAGACGTTTCTAAACGACAGGAAGCTGTTCATCGGCAGCATCAGCGACATCAGTTTTCGCAAGAAGGCTGAGGCTGAACTGCGTATCGCGGCGACCGCGTTCGAATCGCAGCAGGGGATGGTGATCACCGACGCCAACAGCGTGATCCTGCGGGTCAATCATGCTTTCACCAACATCACCGGCTACACCTCCGAGGAGCTGGTGGGCCGGACACCGCGGCTACTCAAGTCTGGGCGCCATGCCGCCGACTTTTATCGCGACATGTGGGAAATCGTTCACCGCACCGGTGGCTGGCAGGGCGAACTGTGGGACCGGCGCAAGAACGGCGAGGACTATCCAAAATGGCTCACCATCACCGCGGTGAAGGACGAGGACGATGTGGTTACCCATTACGTGGGCGCCCACTTCGACATTACGGAACGAAAGCGGACGGAGGACCGGGTGCGTCGCCTGGCGTTCTATGACACGCTCACGGAACTGCCGAATCGTCGTTTGCTCGACGACCGTCTGAGTCAGAGCATGGCTGCCAGCAAGCGCAGCGGCAGCTTTGGCGCACTGATGTTTCTTGACCTGGACAACTTCAAGTCGCTCAATGACACGCATGGGCATGCGGTTGGCGACCTGCTTTTGATTGAAGCTGCCGCTCGGCTGGTAGCCTGCATGCGGCAGGTGGATACGGTGGCGCGCTTCGGCGGCGATGAGTTTGTGGTGATGCTGAGCCCTTTGAGTACCGATCGGGCCGAATCGGCTTCGCAAGCGAAAGTCGTGGCGGAAAAAATCCGCGCGGCCCTGTCGGAACCTTACCTGCTGACAATCAGGCGAGATGGCGAGGCGGACGTCATGGTCGAACATTGCTGCACGGCAAGCATCGGTGTGGCGCTGTTCATGAGCCATGAAGCGAGCCAGGGCGACATTCTCAAGTGGGCTGATATGGCGATGTATCAGGCCAAACAGGGGGGGAGCAATTCGATCCGGCTATACGAACCGAATGGCTAGCCTGAATTTTGCATGATGCGGTGCAGCTTGCAAACCTGATTGACCTTTTCGCGCAAGGCCGGATCGTCACTGTGCAGCCACGGGCATCGTGAGCCCACAAGGCTTAACGATCAGGTACGTGTACCAGGAAGCGAGGGCGCCGCCGGCCGAGGGAGGAGTACCGTCACCGGTGTCCACGAACCCGACGACGTTGTTTCGGTCAGCGGCAGTGTGACGATAAACTGGACAGTACAAGCGCGTTTGCGCAGGCTCAATCGTGCGCTCAGGCCCCGCTTGCAGGCGCGCCGGTGCGTGCCATCGGCTGCTTGTCCTTGCGCCATTGATCCAGGCTCAGCACCGCGTCGGTGTCGGCGTCCTCGACCAGAATTTCGTCGCCCTGCTCGGCGACCAAAAAGCTTTCCCAGGGGTGCGCCGCATCGCTGCCGTTCTCGACAAAGCTGAACTGCCAGTAGCTTTTGCCGTTGATGAGCTTGGGCGCCGGGTCGTATTCGATGAGGGCGCCGTGCACCTTGCCGCCCGATTGCTTTTCGAGCTGGCTCGACCATGCCTTGAGCTCAGGCAGCGCCATCAGTGCAGCCATCGCCTGCTGCTTGCTGCGTGCGGCAGGCGCGGCTGTCCCTGCGCTGGCTGCGGCCGAAGCGCTGTTGGGCGCTTCCCCGGGTTCGCTGCGGCAGCCCTGCAAGGCAGCGCCGCCCGCGATGAGGGCGGCGAGGGCGATACGGCGCGCATGTCTTGTCGGCGGTCCAGGCTTGAACATGGTTGGGCACCCTTGGTTGAGATTGCGGCCATACTAAACCAAAGCTGGAGGTGCGGCAATATCCTGCCCGGTCCTGGCTTAGCGGTGCATGAGTGCGCCAATGATGATCGCGGCGTCGAGCGCGATCCAGCCGATGCAGTTCAGATAGATGGTCTTGTCGCGCTTCTTGATGCCGTAGACGAACCACAGGCAGGCCGAGAACAGGTAGGCTCCCCACGACAGGACCGAAACACTGGCGCCGTTGCCCGCGCTCCAGACGCTGACAACTTGCGGCACGGTCATCAGCATCGTGACAATCGACATGGCCTGCATGAATTTTTCCAGGCCAGTCTGGCTTGTGCCTGCTCCTGCCTTGGCTTTCATTGCGGCGGAACAGTCAGCGGGTGGCATCGACATGATCGGTCTCCTTTGGCATCATCTTAACGACGAGTATCGCGAAATGTATGTGCGCTAGGACACTCCTGCAACATGGCGTTGCGGCCGCGGCAAAGAAAAAGCCTGCAGGGCGAACCGTGCAGGCTTTTTTTGACTGGCAGCGCCGTTTGAGCGGCGCCTCGTCAGGAAGACATTACATCATGCCTTCCATGCCGCCCATGCCACCCATGCCGCCCATGCCGCCCATGCCGCCGCCGGCAGATTTTTCTTCTGCCATCTCGGAGACCATGCAATCGGTGGTCAGCATCAGGCCGGCGATCGAGGCTGCATTTTGCAGTGCCGAACGGGTTACCTTGGCTGGATCGAGCACGCCCATTTCGACCATGTCGCCGTAGGTGCCGTTGGCTGCGTTGTAACCGTAGTTACCTTTGCCTGCCAGAACTTGCGCGACCACGACCGATGGCTCGTCGCCGGCGTTCTGGACGATCATGCGCAGTGGCTCTTCCATGGCGCGCAGGACGATCTTGATGCCAGCTTCCTGGTCGGCATTGTCGCCTTTGACGCTGATGTTGGCGCGTGCGCGCAGCAGGGCAACGCCGCCGCCGGGAACGATGCCTTCTTCAACCGCAGCGCGGGTAGCGTGCAGTGCGTCTTCAACGCGTGCTTTCTTTTCTTTCATTTCGACTTCGGTGGCAGCGCCAACCTTGATCACGGCAACGCCGCCTGCCAGCTTGGCAACGCGCTCTTGCAGCTTTTCACGGTCGTAGTCCGAGGTTGCTTCTTCGATCTGGACGCGCACTTGCTTGACGCGTGCTTCGATCGAAGCTGCCTGGCCGGCACCGTCGATGATGATGGTGTTTTCCTTGCCCACTTCGATGCGCTTGGCTTGGCCGAGTTCGTTCAGCGTGACCTTTTCCAGGGTCAGGCCGACTTCTTCAGCGATGACCTGGCCGCCGGTCAGGATGGCGATGTCTTCCAGCATTGCCTTGCGGCGGTCGCCAAAGCCGGGCGCCTTGACTGCGCAGGTCTTGAGGATGCCGCGGATGTTGTTTACAACCAGGGTTGCCAGTGCTTCGCCTTCGATGTCTTCAGCGATGATCAGCAGCGGACGGCCAGCTTTTGCAACTTGCTCGAGGATCGGCAGCAGGTCGCGGATGTTCGAGATTTTCTTGTCGCACAGCAGGACAAACGGATTGTCCTGGATGGCAACTTGCTTGTCCGGGTTGTTGATGAAGTAAGGCGACAGGTAGCCGCGGTCGAACTGCATGCCTTCGACGATGTCGAGTTCGTCGTTCAGGGACTTGCCGTCTTCAACCGTGATGACGCCTTCCTTGCCGACTTTTTCCATTGCTTCAGCGATACGCTCGCCGATGGAGTAGTCGGAGTTGGCCGAAATTGCGCCGACTTGAGCGATTTCCTTGGTCGTCGTGCATGGCTTGGAGATCTTTGCCAGCTCTTCCACGGTAGCGTGGACAGCCTTGTCGATGCCGCGCTTGAGGTCCATCGGGTTCATGCCGGCTGCAACGAACTTCATGCCTTCGCGAACGATCGCTTGTGCCAGTACGGTTGCAGTGGTGGTGCCGTCGCCGGCGTTGTCGCTGGTGCGGGAAGCGACTTCCTTGACCATTTGCGCGCCCATGTTCATGAGCTTGTCTTTGAGTTCGATTTCCTTGGCAACCGAAACACCGTCCTTGGTGACGGTAGGGGCGCCAAACGAGCGCTCCAGAACCACGTTACGACCCTTGGGGCCCAGGGTGACTTTTACCGCGTTGGCGAGGATGTTTACGCCTTCAACCATCTTGGCGCGCGCTGCGTCGCCGAATACTACGTCTTTAGCTGCCATGTCTTTTTCTCCGTTAAATTCGTGGAATTTTCAATTACTTGACCAGGACGGCCATGATGTCTTCTTCGCGCATCACGAGCAGTTCGTCGCCGTCGACCTTGACGGTCTGGCCCGAGTATTTGCCGAACAGGACGCGATCGCCGACCTTGACTTCCAGCGCGCGTACTTTGCCATCATCCTGGACCTTGCCGTTGCCGACGGCGAGAATCTCGCCTTGATCCGGTTTTTCAGCAGCTGCGTCAGGAATGATGAGGCCCGACGCAGTCTTGGTTTCCTGGTCGAGACGTTTGACGATGACGCGATCGTGCAATGGGCGAAGATTCATGCAAAACTCCTTAAAATTCAATGGTTTTTAGTAGCTATGGTGGTGGGCGGAAGAACCGCCCCCGTACATCACTTGCCGTTTCAACAAGGTGCAACGGCTAGACAGAGTTGTTAGCACTCTCACCTAACGAGTGCTAAGTATAGGGGCGGTGATCGTTATTTTCAAGTCGATATCTTGTTTATTTCGTCAGCACGGTTGCGCCAGCGCAAACGCGGATCGTGCTGTACGGGGGAAAAAGGAGCATTCGACGATGGAGGCGACGTCATGCAGCTCAAACCCGTGCGTGCGGAGTGGGAACCGGGATTTCCGCCGGTCTGGATCCATGCGCCCGAGGCGAGCGTGAGCGGCCACCCGTGGTATGCGGCGGCCCGCTCGGGCGACGTGGATGCGGCCGCGCTGCTGGTCGCCGATACCTGCAACGAGGCACTGGTGCAGGAACTGGCTGCGCTCGGGGCCGGCAAGCGGCCGATCCTGGCGAGCGTGCATGCGCGCGAGAGCGCGGCCCTGAACGTCATCCCGGCGGTGTTCGCGGCCGGGCTGGCCGTGTTGCTGGACTGGGAAACCGACACCGAGCTGGTGCAGGCGAACCTGGCCGACCCGGGCGGCGCGAGCGCGGTCAAGCGGCTGGCGCGCCAGGCCGTGTTTGCGGGGCCGGTCGAAGCAGGGCGCAACTACCTGATCGTCGACGAGTTCAATGGCCAGGGCGGAACCATCGCCAATCTGCGCGGTCATATTATGCACGGGCGTGGCGCGGTGCTCGGTGCGACTGTGCTGACCGGCAAGGCGTATGCGGCCATCCTGGTCCTGGGCGCGGAGGCAGTGGAGGAATTGCGAGCCAAATATGGACAAATCGAAACCTGGTGGCGCGCCTGCTTCGGCTTCGGATTCGAGTGCCTCACCGCCCCGGAAGCGCGCTACCTCATCAACGCGCCCGACACCGAATCCATCCTTGCCAGGATCGAAGAGCTTGGTCGTGCGTGACGAGCCGGGCATCGGCGCCTTCCTGGTTGCCCTCGGCCCGCCCGAAGGCGGCACGGGCGAGCCGCGCACCCTGACCGAGGCCGACCTCGAACGCCTGCGCGAAACCAAAAAGATCGTCACGGCGCGCGCGCGCGCCATCTTCAGGCGCGAAGGCTGAGGCGCCCTGCGCGGCGAAAAGCAGACAGCGCTTGAATAGTCCGCGCTAACTCACTGAATATGTTGACGGAAATTCCTTCCCGGTTTTATAGTTACGGATGATTTCCGAATTCCAAGATCTTTCCGACAAAATCGACCGGCTGGCCGCCTTGACCGTGGCGCTTCGGCGCGAGAACGCCACGCTGCGCCAGTCCAACGCCGTGCTCAGTGCGGAGAACTTAGCGTTCATGGAGCGCATCTCCGAGGCCCAGCGCCGCGTGGAAGCGCTGCTTGCGAAAATTCCCGCGCCGCAAGCCGATGGCACAGCCGTCACAGATGATGAGGCCGCCCTTTGATACATTTAGACGTGAGCATCATGGGCCAGGCCTACCGCCTGGCCTGCAAGGAAGGCGAGGAGAAGACCTTGCAGGAAGCGGTCAACTACCTCGACGGCAAGATGTGCGCACTGCGCGACTCGGGCAAGGTCAAGGGCAACGACCGCATCGCCGTCATGGCCGCGCTCGGCGTGGCGGCTGAATTCCTGTCGGTCAAGTCGCCACAGGGTCCGCTGTCGGACATGTCGATCCTGGAAGTCAAGCACAAACTGGGCGCCATGCACAGCGTGTTGGATGAGGCGCTTACTCCGCAGGAAAATTTGTTTTAACGACCAAATTCGTTTGACATGTGATTTCAAGCGAGTAAACTTGTCTCACCCTGCGGTGTTCGCTATTGCCATATATTCCTTGAACCATTTATGTGCACCGGTCGCGGAAATTTGTTCGATGGGAGTGAGCGTCGCTAGTCCGACGAACCCGAAATTGAACTAACTGTGACCACCTTGAACCGTTTGGTTCGGGATGCCGGCAAAAACGGCACATGCGGGGCTTGAATTCTCAGAAGCGGTTGACGCATCCGTGCGCAACCGCTTTTTCTTGGGCGTGCGCTTTATGCTGCCTGGTGACATATCGGAGCGGCAGATGCGCTATTGGTTGATGAAGTCGGAGCCGGACGAAGTCAGTGTCGACGACGTGCTGGCCGCGCCCGGGCACACGGTGGCGTGGTTCGGAGTGCGCAATTACCAGGCGCGCAATTTCATGCGCGACGATATGGCCGTCGGCGACGGTGTCCTGTTCTATCACTCCAGCTGCGCCGAGCCAGGCGTGGCCGGCATCGCCGAAGTGGCCAGCGGCGCCTACCCGGACCAGTCGCAGTTCGAGGCCGGCGGCAAGTACTTCGATCCGAAGGCCACCAGGGAGCAGCCGCGCTGGATCTCGGTCGATGTGCGCGGCATCGAGAAAACCCGTTTGCTGCCCTTGTCGGAAATGCGCACCATGCCCGCGCTCGAGGACATGGTGCTGCTGCAAAAAGGCAGCCGCCTGTCGATTTCGCCGGTGACCGAGGCGCAATGGAAGGCAATTGTCGCACGCCTGCACCAGGCGCCCCCGCCCGCTTGCGCGCCGGTCAGCAAGACGGCCGCGAAGAAGGGCGCCTGATGGACTGGAGCCTGATTCTTATTCTCCTCATGATGGGGACGGCCGGCGGCTTTGCGGCGGGCCTGCTCGGCATCGGTGGCGGCATGGTGCTGGTGCCATTCATTACAATGGTGTTTACGGCCAGGAACATCGCGCCCGAGCTGGTGGTGCACATGGCCATTGCCACCTCGCTCAGCATCATCTTGTTTACCTCGATGTCCTCGGTGCGCGCCCATCACCGCCACAAAGCGGTGCTGTGGCCGGTGGTCGCGCAGCTGGCGCCGGGCATCCTGCTCGGCTCCTGGATCGGGCCCTGGATCGCCAAGCAGATCAATTCTTCCGCGCTGGCGCTGCTGTTCGCCGGGTTCGTCGCGTTTTCCGCGACCCAGATGCTGCTTAACAAAAAGCCGGGAGGAGGGCGCGAGCTGCCGGGAACGCAGGGCATGTTCGCCGCCGGCGGC
>Ga0207975_100068_pt1 | contig 100342 bp, 81 predicted proteins | sample LakWasMe91_HOW11_2_FD_183913 | JGI IMG/M metagenome (GOLD analysis project Ga0207975, IMG submission 183913) | Freshwater sediment methanotrophic microbial communities from Lake Washington under simulated oxygen tension - Sediment Metagenome... | ecosystem: Environmental > Aquatic > Freshwater >...
GCGACACGCACCGCAATGGAAGAGCTGGAACAAGGTAAGGGAATGCGCTTCGCTTCGGCAGATGAGTTGTTTAAAGACCTGGAAATTTAAGGTGCTCAACCCAATTCATTCCAGCCAATTTAAGCGTAATGTAAAAGTTGCCAAGAAACGTGGTAAAGACATGGATAAGCTAAGGGTATTGCTTATTCTGCTGCTTGAGGAAAAACCGCTTCCCGCAGAATACCTGGATCATCCTCAACGTCCCGAAATCTGAACTCATCGTTCCCACGCGCTGCGTCACTGCCATTAAGTGACGCGGTGTAGGAGCGGGCCATGCCCGCGATGAAAAAGCGACTAGTCTGCAATCGCTGTGCAAATGTCGCGGGCGCGGCCCGCTCCTACGAAGTGTCGATGCGCTTAACTTAATGGCAGTGACGCTCTGCGTGGGAACCCTAAGCGGAAATTAATTTTGCCGGAATCCTAAGCTAATCAGCCGGAGCTATGACGAAGGTAGTTGCCGCGGTTTGGCTTACCTTGATGGGCAAGGCGCCGGCAATGGTATTGAGGGCAAGGCTTAGGTTGTTGGTGGGAAATACTCCGCTGACCTTAAGCGACTGTAAGCGCGCATCGGGCACTTGTAGCGAGGCATCGTGATAGCGGCCCAACTGCTCCAACACTTTATTCAAGGGCCGGCCTTTGAATACCAATTGTCCTTTTTGCCAGGCGGTGGCTACAGTCATGTCGGCGTAAGCAATGGCGGAGGTTTGCCCGGTCGAGTCGTAACTGATTTGCTGGCCGGGAATCAGGTTTTGCGTGGCGGCATTTTGCTTGGCGGCAACGCTGACTTCGCCCTCCAGCACCGTTACCGATACCCGATCGGCTTGCCGGTAGATATTGAAGCGAGTGCCTATGTCCTGAATGCGGCCGCCTGCGGCGATGACTTCAAAAGGCTTTTCCGGGTTGTGAACGACTGAAAACAGCGCTTCGCCGCGTTCCAGTTTCACGCTACGCGCCGTCCAGCTGTACTGCACGCTCAGTTCGGTGTCGGTATTGAGGTCGATACGCGAGCCGTCGCTAAGCTGGATGCCGGCGGACTCGCCTTTGGCGGTGCGGTAAGTATCGGTGCTCAGCCATGACCAGCCAAGCGGACTGAAACCGGTTATCAGGGCAACGGACAAGACTCCGGCCAGACGTTTTTTAGACAATGCGCGACGAGATTGCCGGGTCTCGCGCAGATAGGCGCGTGCGGCCGCAAGCTGGGGAGCGGCAAGCGGCTCGATTCGACTTAAGCCGTTCCAGAATGCTTCAACTTCGCGGTGAGCGGCGCGATGAGCCTCGCTTTGCGCCAGCCAAGCTTCGAAATCTCGCCGTTCTTGGTCGGTGCAATCGCCGGAATGGAGCCGCGTGACCCAGCTTACGGCTTGTTCATGGACGGAGCCTGATGAGGTGTCGTAAATATCAGTCATAGCATAATGGGGTTGTGAATGGCGCAGTATAAAACAATAGCGGCTGCAGGTGCATGCCGGTTTAAGCCTGATTACGCGTCGTATGGGTAAAACAGTGGGCAAGCGCCTTGGCGCAATAGCGTTCCACGGTTCGCCGGGGCAGCTTCAAGGCATCGGCGATTTCGGAGTGGGTTAAGCCGTCGATTCGGTTCAGGAAAAAAACATGACGATACACTTCGGGCAATGTTTTCAGCGTCGCCAGACAGTTCCGCAGCAGGAGTTCTCCTTCCATCAGCGCTTCCGGTCCCGGCAGCGGCGAAATCAGCTCATCCGGCTCGACTGCATTGGTCTCGGCGTATTTGCCGCGCACGCTCTCCTTGCGGTGGTGATCGAAGCCGAGATTGGCGATCACCTTGTAAAGATAAGCGCGCGGATTGCTGATGGAGGCGGGTTCGGGATGCTGTAGAAATCGCAGATAGGTTTCCTGCACCAGGTCTTCGGCCGCGAAATCGCCCACCCGCCAACCGGCGAAGGCCAACAGCTCTTTGCTGTGATGATGGAACAGGCGGTTGAGTAGATCGTGATTGGATTTAGGCATTGGAAGTCGGGGGACAGGCTATTGATTGACAGTATTTGATAGGCAAAAGCAGCATCCATGCCACAATGGGATTCGCCTTGCATGCGAATGCCATGCAGCCTGTATTGACAGGGCTTGCGCGGTATCCGACAAGATTTTTTAGCGATGAATTGGGCTTGCTATAAATCGTAAAACTGAGTGATATGACACAGTGCAATACGGCATATCACGTAAGGTTTTTTTATGGGCAGGTTGAGTCCGGCGCATCGGACAAAAATAAACGCCGCATAATCCCGTATGGGATAATGCGGTTTTTTTCATCTCACAACAACGCCATGCAATTCCCCGTTCAACGCCTGCTCAACCGGGCAACCTGGGTTAAGGTTCATCTGTATCTGGCATTAATCGCCGGATTCTTTTTTGCGCTGCTGGGGCTGACCGGCAGTATCAGCGTTTACCGCGAAGAGCTGGATGAGCTGTTGAATCCGAAGCTGGTTATCGAGCAGCCGGAGGGCAAGCGTCAGTCTCTGGATAAAATCATGGCGGCGGTGCAGGCGGCACATCCCAATCGCTACGGCGCTTGGACGCTGGAGCTGCCCCGATCCGCTCACGGCATGATTACCGTCTGGTACGACAAACCCCGAGAAACTTTCTTCGAGCTGCATGCGCCGCTGATGGTGTCGGTAAACCCGTACACTGCGGAGGTCGTTGCCGACCGGTTCTGGGGGCAAACCGCAACCACCTGGCTGCTTGACCTGCATACCCAGCTTCAACTTGACCGTTTCGGCTGGAATACGGTGGGCATGTTGGGATTATTGCTGGCGGTGTCTATCGGCACCGGCGTTTACTTGTGGTGGCCGGGTTGGCGGGGGATTTTGAATGCGCTAAAGATTCGTCATCATGCCGGTATGATCCGGCTTGCCTTCGACCTGCACCGCCTGATCGGGTTGCTTAGCGCATCGATCTTATTGCTGCTGGCGTTCACCGGTTTTAATCTGAGTTATCCAGGGGTATTGGCAACGCTGGTCGGCGCATCCGGCATGGAACATGGCGAAACCGGGCGCAATATCGTCAGCACGGCGATTCCCAACAATCACCCGGTCGGCCTGGAGTCGGCGGAATTTGTCGCGCGCGCGCCGTTTCCCCGCGCCGAACTCAGGCGCGTTACCACGCCTGCCGGCGACAGCGGAATTTACCGCATTAATTTGCGCCAAGGCAGCGAAGTCAATCACCGGCATCCCTACACCACGGTCTGGGTGGACAGGTGGAGCGGTCAGGTCAAAGACGTGCGCGACCCGTCGGCATTTAGTTCGGGCGAAACTTTTGCAACCTGGATATGGCCTATGCATACCGGCGAGGCGTTTGGCGGAATAGGCCGGTTTATCTGGTTTGTTACCGGCATAGGCCTGTTCGTTCTCTACGTCAGCGGCTTGCTGCACTGGCTGCATCGGCACGGCAAAGTCAAGGACAGGGACGTGAATTTTATCGCCAGGGAGGGTATGCATGCCGCAAGCCTGTCGGTAACAGGCGCGGTGTCGGCGCTGCGGCCGCTGTTTTACCGCTTGCAGGGAACGGGCTATCGCGCCGGGTTGATGCTGTTCCGGTTGGCCGGTTTGCTGCTGCAACGGGCGAAACGCTATGCGCCGCATGCGATGAAAGGCTGTACGAGGCTATGGCGGCGACTGCGTTCGATGATAAGCCAACAGAAACGGATCGGGAAAAGCGACTGGGAGTGAATCAAATGATGAGGGATATAGCGTCACTGCCATTAAGTTAAGCCGTTCGTGGTGAGCTTGTCGAACCATGAATGGCTTAACTCAGCGGGTTCGAATTTTTCCATTCACCCTTCGACAAGGCCTTTAGTCCTGAGCGCGCCGAAGGGTCGGGGCGAACGGAAAAATCTTTAACTTAATTGGCAGTGGGATAAATGCCTTTCCGCTCTCGGGTGCGGTTTTACCTCACATATTTTGCAAGTCGATCCCATAGCTGCGGAAATCGATTTTTTATGGTTGCTTCTTCGGCCAATTCCATATCCTCATATTCAAATCCGGGCGATACCGCTTCACTGATTAAGCCGAACTCGCCCGCCTCTAATTCGGTTGCTTTCCAGCAGCCTCCTCGGACAATTAATTGCAGTTGCTGGCCGTTATCAAGATCAGCGCCAAGCACTTTAGTCTCAAGAGTGCCGTCTGGGTGAAGGATCAAGTAGGTTAAAGGGGATCCGCCATGAAAGTAATGGATAATGTCCGATTTATTGTTATGCAGATGACCAATCGGGCTGTCGTCAGTCAGCATGTAAAAAATAGAGGACAGCAAACATCTCGGTTTCGAATCGGCAGGCATGCCGGTTTTTAGCTCGGAACTGTAGGTCCTGGCAAAATAGCCGCCCTCGATATGGGCAGCCAATGATAGCTTGTCGATGAGTTGTCGCTTGTTCATGTCATCCTACCCGATGCAAAATGTAACCTGATTAGTAACTGATGTTACTCATTGTCCACGAAAAGCACGAAAGGCACGAAAAAAACATCCGCTGTAGGTTTCTCGCTGACGGCGTCATACCCGTCATTCATTCACAGACGCCCAAGACAAGCTCCTTACGTCATACACCCAGGTCTGTGGGATGCCGTCGTTCTGGCAGGGATGCCGGAACCCAGGCACAGGGACGTGAATGTATGACTTGGCATAATGCCTAAATCGGATACGGGAGCCAGGGATGGTCACCCTCCCTGGCTATGGATTCCCGCATTCATGCCGGAATGACGGCGTTTTTTGCGTTAGCTGAAGCATCTTTATAATCAGGAATGTAATGAGCGGTGAAAGTGTCGCCGGCTAACAGGAGGAGGGATTATGCGGTGTTGTAAAGACGGCCGATTGACCGCCTTTACAAGGGGACTTGATGTCTCGGCAGTCGATTCTGGACTGTCGATTGGCATCAATTAATTGGGCATCGCTGATAATTTTTGTTGAACTTGAGTCGTGACATCAATCTGTTCGCTGGCATAAATAACGCCGTCGGTCAGCAATAAGTCAAAGCTTTGATCTTTAGCTATGCCGCGAATAACTTCAACGATACGGCTTTGCAATTTACCCAGTTCTTCATTACGACGGACGTTAAAGTCTTCGCTGAATTCTTGTTGCGCTCTTTTTGCGTCTCTTTTCTTGTTCAGAATATCTTTTTCCATGTTGGCGCGGGCCGACTCGCCCATCACAGCCGCATCGCGGGCCATTTTTTCATCCATGCTTTGAATTTCTTTTTGTTGCGCGACTAATTGCTTATCGCGCGGCGAAAATTCTTGTTCCAGACGTTTTTTAGCTTTTTCGGCTTGGGGGGCTTTTTCAAGGACGGCGGGGATATTGACAAAGCCAATCTTTAATTCGGCAAAGCTCACATTAGTAATCAGTAACAGTCCTAAAAATAGGGCGATTTTCATTTTCATCGTTAAACAGGTCTCGGGTTGTAGTGAAATAAATAGGGAATAGAAAAAACTTGGAAGTTTTGCTGGATTATAAGGGGGGTAAGCTTATTAAACAAAAGATTTGCATAAATTGTCTTGTAATCTTTAATTTATCCCGATAAATTTTTAATTAGGCGGGATGTATCAAGCTAATGGGCGACAGTCCGGTCGCCCGGCGGTTCATCGTTTGTTCAAATGATTCATTAGCAGCCTGTCTGACTGGCGCACTTTATACACAGGCTGGAATAAGGCACGGCTTTCAATCGCTGTTCGCTGATCGGCTTGCCGCAGACCTGACACAGCCCGTACTGGCCCTTATCTATTCTGGCGATAGCTTGCTTGACCAAAGCTATTTCCGTTCTGGCCGCATTGCCCAAATTATCCAGCACTTCGTCATTTTCCGCTTGGGTCGCCTGTTCTTCAAAGTCTTTATCTAAAGGCTCTTTGACATCATGAGTGATTTTAGCCAGCCGATCGTCAAGATCTTCGAGCATTTCAATTAAACTATCGCGCACTTCTTTATATTCTTTCATGACAAATCCCTCTTGTTGGTTCGGCCTGTATGTACTTGAATCTTGCTTTATAATAAAACTGAATTTCAAGACATTTATAATCCAAACATCCTAACACCCCTCATGCAAAATGCAATCAATCAGCTTTTAGATTCAGCCAATCAGGTCATTCTCGGCAAACCCCGGCAGGTCCGGCTCGCGCTTTGCTGCCTGTTGGCTCGCGGCCACCTGTTGATAGAAGATATTCCCGGCGTCGGCAAAACCACGTTGTCTCATACCCTGGCAAAACTGCTGGGTTTAAATTATCAGCGGATTCAGTTCACCAGCGACATTTTGCCAGCCGACATCATCGGCGCTTCGGTATTCGATGCTAAAAATCATGAATTCAAATTCCATCCAGGCCCGGTTTTTAACCAGATGGTGCTGGCCGATGAAATCAACCGCGCCACGCCCAAGGCGCAAAGCGCTTTGCTGGAAGCCATGGAAGAGCATCAGGTGACGGTGGAAGGCAAAACCTATCCGCTGCCCCAGCCTTTTTTTGTGATCGCCACGCAAAACCCCTCCCATCAAATAGGCACGTTTCCGTTGCCCGAGTCGCAACTGGATCGTTTTTTAATGCGCATCGAGCTGGGCTATCCCGATCATCAGGCGGAAAGACAATTGCTTGCAGGGCAAAGCAGGCGCAGTCTGTGCGAATCGCTGCCGGTGCAACTGCCGCCGGAACAATTGCAACGGATACAGCAGGCGGTTACTCAGGTTTATGCATCGAGCGCCTTGCTCGATTATTGCCAGGGCATCATTAACTTTACCCGCGAGTCGTCCGAGTATCACTGCGGCTTGTCGCCCAGAGCCGGTTTGGCGCTGCTGACTGCGGCCAAGGCCTGGGCGTTTATGGATCAGCGCGATGCGGTTATCCCGGAAGATCTGCAAGCGGTACTGGCGGCGGTCGCGGGGCATCGGCTACGGGCCGGCAACACGCAGTCGGAAGCCATCGTCGCGCCGATCTTGGCTAACGTTGCCGCAATATGAATCTACCAAAAGAGCCGTCCACGAAAGACACGAACAGCACGAAAAACCCCCATAACACGAGTCTTTCGACTGTTTCTTTCGTGTCGTTCGTGATTTTCGTGGACCCTATTTTTTCCTGCGGGTCGGATTCTTGATGGGATATTCTGTTTCGGGACTCAACTTAAAAGAACGCTTTAGGCTCAGCCGCTTTGTTTCAGGCGAAAAAGCGGTCGATGCGCCGGTCGTTTTAAATCACCGGCGCATCTTTATCTTGCCCACGCAACGGGGCTTGGGCTTTGTGTTGCTGATTACCGTCCTGTTGCTGATTGCCTTTGTTTATAACAATAACCTGGCTTATCTGCTGGGCTTTTTATTGGCGAGTATTTTTTTCGTCACCATCTTACACAGCTACAAAGCCTTAGCCGGTCTGGTGGTGCAAACATGCCGGACTAAAGCCGTGTTCGCAGGTGAAGCCGCGGGGTTCGAGATCCGTATCGACAACCCTGCCGATGTGGAACGCCGCCAGTTGCAGCTTACACTGCAAGACGCTCAAAGCCTGGCTATGGCGCCGCACAGCACCGCGCATGTGACGTTGTACTCGATAACCCAAACCAGAGGCTGGCACCGAGCGGGGACGGTCACGCTATCCAGCACTTATCCGCTGGGCTTGTTTCGCGCCTGGTCGCCGATTCGCTTCGAGCTTAAGGCCTTGGTTTACCCAAAGCCCGCGCCCCTTGAAACAGCTTTTCCCAAAACGTCATCCGCTCAAACCCAACAGGGATTTAGCCGCAAGGGCGCCGATGACTTTTACGGCTTGCAGGAATACCAGTCCGGCGATTCCATCAAACATATACACTGGAAAGCGTTTGCCAAGGGCTTGGGCGTATTCAGCAAACAATACGGCGGCGAACAGTCATTAGAAGAGGTATGGCTGGATTACGAACATGCGCCCGGACACAATATTGAGCAACGGTTAAGCCAACTGTGCCGCTGGGTAGTCGATGCGGAGCAAGCCGGAATCCGTTACGGCTTTGCGTTGCCGGGATTAAAACTGCCGCCCGATAACGGCTTGGCGCATTATCGGAAATGCCTGGAAGCGCTGGCGCTGTTTTGATAATCGATGTTGGGTAATCTTATCGTTCCCACGCTCCGGCGTGGGAATGCCGTAGTAGACGCTCCAGCGTCCCGCAACGCTGGAGCGTTGCAGACTGAATTCCCACGCCGGAGCGTGGGAACTATAAGAAACGATTATTTTTCTCGTGTCCTTCGTGTCTTCGTGGTGAATTCTTTAATTTTTTCTAAAAACGAATGCTTTCACAGCCTCCGGAGCGTGGGAACTATAAGAGAGACGATTATGGCGTTGCTGCGGCCGCAGTGCTTTTCAATCCAAGCCGGACGAGGAATGTTGTTCCGTTTGAAACGTTGCAAGTTAGACCTTCCAGGTTTTAAAAACCTGGAAGGTCTGCATATCGAGATAAGGGGCTGTCCAAATGACGACGCCTCGCAGATACTTGCGTACAACAATCTCCCTATCTTTACAGTCGTTCGTGAACTTCACGACTTCATGGTGAAAAAAACCTAAACCTATGAAACCGGAACTCGATAAAAACATTTTAATCTTTCTGCTGTCCGCCATCGGGCTGATTGTTTTTCCGCATGTTTATCATATCCCGCCAATAATCTTCGGCTTTTTTTGCCTGCTGCTCAGCTGGCGTTTTATCGGGGTCTGGAAACCCAACCGGCTGCCCGGCAAACTGGTTATCCTGTTACTGACGGTCTGCGCAATCGCCCTGTTGTACAGTCAACATCAAGGCCTGTTCGGGCGCGATGCCGGCACCCATCTGTTTATTACCGCACTGGGACTCAAACTGTTGGAGATTAAAAAACAGCGCGATCTTTACCTGATTAGTTATCTGGCTTTTATTGTCGCGGCCTCCCAGTTTTTATACGAGCAAAGCATACTGATGGCGGCTTATATCCTGCTGGTCTGCTGCGTGCTGTTGGCGACGCTCGTTTGCATCAACAGCCGCAACGTGCAAACGCTGGCGGCCTTGAAAACAGCCGTCCTTATCACCGTTCAGGCGCTGCCGATTGCGGTGGCCTTGTTTATTTTATTTCCCCGCATTGAAGCGCCAAAATGGCTGTTGTTTAATGCGCAACACCAAACACGGACCGGTTTAAGCGACAGCATGGAACCCGGCTCGATCAGCGAGCTGGGCGCCTCTTACGAACGGGTGTTCAGGGTGAAGTTTTCAGGAGCCGTTCCGCCGCCCGGACAACGCTACTGGCGCGGCCCGGTGCTGTCTTATACCGACGGCAAACGCTGGACTCAGGGGGCTTTCCAAAAGCCCTTGGTCAAATCCGTCGTTACCGGCAGGCCTTATCAATACACGCTCCTGATGGAGCCGCAGGATAAAAACTGGGTTTTTGCGCTGGATATGCCTCAAGAATTTTCCGCGCCTTTATCCCAAAATGCCGCTTACCAGCTGATAACTTCAGAAAACCCCGATAAACGCATCGAATATAAAGTGACTTCCTATGCCGACTACAATACCGGCCCGATCAATCCGAGCGAGTATAAAGCCGCCACCCAGTTGCCCGGCGAGCCGTCGGATAAAATCAAACAGCTGGTCGCGCAACTACACGGCTTTGACAGCGGTCCGGACAACTTTATCAGCCAACTGCTACAGCATTTCCGGGTGGAAGATTTTCATTACACCCTAAGCCCGCCGGTGTTGGAAGAAAACCCGATTGAAAACTTTCTATTCAAAACCCGTTACGGGTTTTGCAGCCATTACGCCGCCGCCTTCGTTTATTTAATGCGCGTTGCGCACATTCCGGCGCGCGTCGTGACCGGTTATCAGGGCGGCGAACAGAACACAGTCGGCGATTTTCTGGAGATAAGACAAGCCGACGCCCATGCCTGGGCCGAAGTCTGGCTGGACAACCGCGGCTGGGTTCGCGTCGATCCGACAGCCGCCATCGCGCCGGAGAGAATCGAAGCGGAGCTTGGCGTAGACCGGCAAGCCGCCTACGCTATCGCAACCCTAAAGATACCGGCTTACAGCTGGCTAAAACAGGCCCGGCAACTGTGGAGCAGCGTCGATTATAACTGGCAACGCTGGGTCATCAATTACGATAACAAGAACCAGTCCAAGTTCCTGTCGTCATTCGGCATCGATGACATCAAGACCCTGATGTACTGGATGATTGCGGTCATCGCATCGATAACGGCAGTGCTTTGCTGGTTTTTGCTTTATCAAAAGCCGACAACCAACGATAAAGCGTTGCTGATCTATAAGCGGTTTTGTAACAAGCTTGCCAGACACGCGCTGTTCAGAAGTTCCGGCGAGGGCGTTAAGGATTTTGCCGAAAGGGCCAAACTAAAACTGCCCGAGCAGGCCGCCGACATCGATCGAATCACCGCCGTCTTTATCAAGCTACGCTACGGACGTATTGCAAGCGGCGAGGATTTGCAGCAGCTCAAGACCCTGGTTGGATTGTTTAGAGCCTGATCGCCGCCTATTCCAGCCCGCCCGCAACGTCATCTTGAAATGACGGCAGAGTAAGTATGTGATTACAATATCGGTAAATAGGCTTACAAACTGATGCTGCGCATGTACCTAATAAAAAAGCGTAGTCCACGAAAAGCACAAAAAGCACGAAAAAAACCGGGTACAGGAAGCCCATCGCTAAGATTAGAAAGAGGCACACAGTAAGCTGGAAGCTACGGCCTTCTATTTTTTCGTGTCTTTCGTGCTTTTCGTGGACAATGCGTAACATCAGTTACAAAGAAAAAGGATGGTTCTTTGCCCTGAAAGGCGAGCCGACTTGACTATAACCGTAAATTTCCGTTGCGCTCCCAGAAACCACGCTTACTATTCGCTATGCGTTTTTGTCTTCAATTACTGGCTTGGATATTAGGCTGGTCGCTTAGCGTCTCCGCCTGGGGCAACGATCTCGTTATTTCACGCGCCTTTCTGGTAGACCGCGCAGGCGTCTTGTCGATCGATCACGTTATTCAGGCCGACGATTTTCAGCCTGTCGGCCCCCTGTTGTCCAGGGGCTACACCGATGCCGTGCATTGGCTGCGGCTGAGCGTAACCGCGCCGGACCGGGGCGACACCGTCGAATTGCGCATCCGGCCCACCTTTCTCGACGAAGTGCGCCTCTTTGAACCCGACCCCGCCAGTCCTGGCGGCTGGAATACGCGCGTTACCGGCGACCGCTACAGTTATCAGGATCGCGACCGCGCGGCCGTCACCCTGGCCTTTGTGGTTCGTCCGCAAGCGCCGCAGACAGTCTATTACCTGCGCCTCAAAACCAGCAGCGCCTCCCTTTTGCATGTCGAGGCGCTGGCGTCTCGCGTAGCCCAGATCGAGGACATGAAACTCCTCGGCATTCAGGCGCTGTACCTTGGCGTCATGCTCTGGCTGCTGTCCTGGGCGGTACACGATTACGCTAACCAACGCCAGGCGATAACGGGCCTGTTCATGATGTGCCAACTGGTTCATATTCTTTATGATCTTGCCACTATGGGTTATCTGGCGCCCTTTTTGCCGACGCAATCCGCGCCGATGGGCGACCTGGCGACCAGTCTGCTGGTTGTGGCCGCGACTCTTTTCGGCATATTGTTTCATCGGGTTCTATTGCGATTGTATATGCCGCCTAAGCTACTCATGCTCGGAATGGACGTATTGATAGGACTCGCTGTGCTGAATATGGCCCTCATAGCGGGAGGACTGCCGCGTCCGGCTTTACAGTCCAATGCCGTGTCGGTTCTGGTGTTTCCTTTTCTGTTTTTGGCAGTGGCGTTTAGCGCGCGCCGGGAGGGCGTGCCAAGCCGGTTCATGCTACGCATCTTTTACAGCCTGGTGGCCTTGCCCATGATAATTTCCCTGCTGTCCATTCTCAGTTGGATTAAGGCCGGCGAGTGGTTGCTGCATGCCCCGCACATCCATGGACTGATTTCCAGCGGGCTGATATTCCTGATACTGCACCTGCGTTCGCGGCAACTTTTTCGGGAAGGACAGCAAGCCAGTCTGGCGCTGGAACTCACGCAACAGCATCTACACCTGGAACGCGCGCAAAAAGAAGAACAGAGACGCTTCATGGTCATGCTGACCCATGAACTCAAAACCCCCATGTCCGTCGTGCGTCTGTCGCTGGACGCCATGAAAGTTCAAGGCCCGCTCAAGCAGCACGCCGATCGCGCGCTCGAAGACATGAACGGCATCGTCGAGCTCTGCCGGCAGGTAGACCAGTTGGAGCAGCGTCAGTTGATCATTAGGGCGCAGCCCTGCCGAATGGATGACATTCTCAACGATTTAAAACAAAACAGTTGGGCGCCCGCCCGGCTTCAGGTCAGCATCGACCCCTTGCCTGAAATTAACACCGACCCGCAGTTGCTGCGCATTGTTCTGGGTAACCTCATCAACAATGCCATCAAATACGCAGCGCCCGCTACCGACATTGAGATGACCGCCATAGCTGGGCACAGACAATCAAGACTTGGCGTCTTCATCACCATCCAAAACCAGCCCGGTACGGCAGGATTCCCAGACCCGGAACAGGTCTTTCAAAAGTACTACCGCAGTCCCGGCGCGTACGGCAAAACCGGTTCAGGGCTTGGTCTCTATCTGGTGCATAGCGTTACGGAACTGCTCGGCGGCGTGATCGCCTACGATGCGCCGCAAGACAAAATCAGATTCTCGCTATGGCTGCCCTACTGAACCTGTCGATCCGAGGGCTGTGTTTCGCCTGCTTCGGCCGTTAAAATGGTGCCGCGTTATTCAACCCTTTCCACATCGAACACGGTGCCGCGAACCGCGATGACTTTTACCTTGGCGCTAATATCGCAATCTTGGCCGTGAACTTTCCAGATCGAATCGTCGACTTTGATTTTACCTTCCCCGTTTTCTATCGGCTTGTACAGGCTAAAGACGCGGCCAATGTATTGTTGGCCGCGTTTGTTCAACAAGGGATGGTCGGTGGCGATGGGATGTTGTTTGCCGTAAAGCTTCCATAAGGTGATGGCAACAACAGACAGCACCGAAAAAATCGATACCTGCAATTTTATGTCGAGTACAGGTATCAGCAATAGCAGGCAGCCGGTGACAAAACCTGCTGCCGCCATCCACAGGAAGAAAAATCCGGGGGCCAGTAGTTCGACGACTAACAGAATCAGGGCTAATAGCCACCAGTTCCAAAAAACAATCTCCAGCTCAGCCATGTCAGCTCTTTTTCGTCATGGCTTCTTTGGCCAGTTCGCCAATGCCGCCGAGGGCTCCGATCACGCTGGATGAATCCAGCGGCATGAAAACCAGTTTGCTGTTGCCTGAAGCGCCGATTTCTTTTAACGCCTCGATGTATTTTTGCGCGACGAAATAGTTGATGGCCTGGACGTCGCCTTTGCCGATCGCTTCGGACACCATCAACGTCGCCCTGGCTTCGGCTTGGGCCAAGCGTTCGCGGGCGTCGGCATCGCGGTAAGAGGCTTCTTTGCGGCCTTCCGCTTCCAGGATCGCCGCCTGTTGCGCGCCTTCCGCGCGCAAGATTTCGGATTGTCGTAAACCTTCGGCTTCAAGAATGGAGGCGCGTTTCAAGCGCTCGGCCTTCATTTGCCGGCCCATCGCTTCAACCAAATCTTTGGGCGGGGCGATGTCTTTTATTTCGATGCGGGTGACTTTGATGCCCCACGGCGTGGTGGCATCGTCTACCACGGACAGCAGCCGGGCATTGATGTCATCGCGGCGCGACAGCAGTTCGTCCAGGTCCATAGAACCCATGACGGTACGGATATTGGTCATCACCAGATTCAGGATGGCCCAGCCCAGCTGGCTGACTTCATAAGCGGCTTTGGCGGCATCCATGACCTGGTAGAAAATCACCCCGTCCACGGTCACCATCGCATTGTCTTTGGTAATGACTTCCTGTGACGGCACGTCCATCACCTGTTCCATCATCACCATCTTTTTGCCGATGCGGTCGATAATCGGCACGATAATGTTCAAGCCGGGCGTCAGCGTATTGGTATATTTGCCGAAGCGCTCTACGGTGTATTCCATGCCTTGGGGAACCGACTTGACGCTCATAAACACCATCAAGACCGCGAAAATCAATAATGCTAAAACAAAGCTACCCATAGAACCTCCTGATTTCTTATAAAAACTCTATAAATGAGAGTTTTTTGACACGGAATGCGTCAACCTTCAATCACCTGGAAATCTTGTTTTATTAGCCGGCTTAAAAAAGCAATGCTAACAATTAAAGTAAAACCGTTAAAATAACAGCGTGCGTGTTGCAAACGGCCGCCCAACTAATAATAATATAAATCTATCTAAATGTAAGTTAACGAGTAATTATAATGCTGATAACCGCCGCCTTTCACACCGGGATCTGGACCCTGCTTTTTTTAATAGTCGGAATGATTAAGCCGAAATGGCCGTTATTCTTTTTGAAAAAACCTGACCGCTTTTTAGTCCTGATTATATCGACCGTCTTGTTTATGGTTTCCGCTACGCTTTATGGCGAAGGCAACCGGCAAAGAGCTTTAGAGGAAAAAACCTCTAAAGAAACGGTATCCAAAATCCTCGACCCGTCTTCCGCGCCGGTGCCTGACGTTCCCGCGGCCAAACCAACCGCTCCGAAGAATTAATACCGGTACGCCAACGACTTGGATATTGCCGGCCGCAGCGTGATAAAAATCGCAGGGGCGACAGGCCTGATAACATTATTCAAAGCTTTTGCCGCACAGGCGCTGGGTCTGGCGCTTACTCTCGCGCTGGCCTGGATGTCGCCTGCGCTGTTTCACGGCGCATGGCGTTTGGCGCTGGTACAAGGCGTTGCCGCCGCCTTGTGGTCAAAGGTATTGCGCCAGCCGTACTGGTGGCTGCCGATTCATTTACTGTTTTTGCCCACGGCCATCGCCATGCTCACTTTACAGCTGCCTTCCTGGTTGTATCTGCTGACCGTGCTGCTGCTGGCGCTGGTGTTCTGGGGCACGGTCAAGGGCGATGTGCCGCTGTTTTTATCCTCTTCTACTGTAGCCGATGCGCTAGCGGCCATTGTCGAACGGGAAAATGCCAATGGCTTTGCCGATCTTGGCGCCGGAATCGGTTCAGTGGCCGTGCCGTTGGCGATGTATCCTGCGCTCAAGGTAGATGCCTGGGAACACGCGCCGTTACCGTGGCTCATTACCGCTTGGCGCTGCCGCAAACTGCCGAATGCGAATGCGAAACGCGCCAGTTTATGGGACTGCAACCTGGCGCGTTATGAGCTGGTGTTTGCGTTTCTTTCCCCGGCGGTTATGGCGGAGCTGGGCGAGAAAGTCAGGCGTGAAATGCGTCCCGGCAGTTTGTTTATCTCTTCATCTTTTCCGATACCGGAGTGGCAGCCTGAATCGATCGTACAGATTGAAGACCGGCGCAGGACTCAGCTTTTTTGTTACCGGGTATGTAACGCCTCATTACCTTCAGGCGGTTAACAATTTTTTATTCACCACGAAGACACGAAGGACACGAAGAGTTTATTTCTTCGTGTCCTTCGTGTCTTCGTGGTGATAGCTTTTAAGCATTTACCTGATATAGCCTTTCAGGATTTCAGATATTTCCACCAAAACCAGCTTTGCACATGCAGATAATTGCGTATCGGCGTTTTGACCAGCAGCAACAATAAACCGATTGAATATAAGCACCAAACCGCCGCCCACTCGTTGGGATTAGTGGTGCTCAGCCAAGCCAGCAAAGGCCCGGTAACAATGTGGTAGGCGGTCATTTTCCACGAGCCGTAGAAAATAGGCATGATAAAGGCCGCGACAACGTACATATTGAACAACACCAGATTGGCCGTTGCCGGGATTTCCCAGGCGATATGCCAGTCGCCGGACGTAGAGCAGATCCGCCTGCCGCAAAACGGCACATTGAACGACTCGGCATACAGGATAAACCGGGTTTTAACCTCGTAACAGAACGGCGCCCATTCGAACGGGTACAGGCGTATCAGCAAGCAGACCGTTGTTACCAGGCAGATAAAATAAACCGATGCGGAAATCTTGTCCCTGACTTTTTCGGGGATAAAATACATCGACACCGCGTTGACAAAAAACGGCTGGAAAGCAATATGGATATAGCCCAACAAGGTCGCCACCTGATTGCCGGGATTGGCGCAATCGTCAATCACCGTATAGGTATAGGCCTGCAAGGCTTCCATTAACGAAAAGAAGCCCAAGGCATAACACAGCGGAGCCGGTTCTTTTTTATAATAAAAATAAGCGGTGCTCGATAATCCGATAGTCGCTAATACAGTTGACGCTTCCCCGCTCCAGCACATAGTTTTTCCGTCGGTTTATTGGGTTTCAGAAGTGCGGATGTTCTTTCGAACGATGCACTAGCTCAGCTTTGCTTCATCAATGACTTCGAAAAGTTGCTTGATAATTTTAGGATGCAGTATCTCTCCAGGATGATGCGGTACGACCATCCTATAGATGTTTTTGATATAAATTCGATGACTTTCCTTTTACCTTTCAAGCGTAAAACCATTTTGCAAAAGGAGCCTTTCAGCAAATTTTGCGGTCAGTTTAGGGTATTCAGGCATTCAGCGCGATTTCAATAGGTGTAATAGAAAATGTGCGATTTTGAAACGCTTTCAGCTCTTCGACTTTAAGGCTTTCGAGGTAAAGTTCAGCCGCCTCTTTGATATTAAAAAGCGCTTCTTCATAAGTTTTGCCTTGGGTGACGCAACCTTTTAATTCGGGTATCTGAGCAAAATACCCGAATTCGTCTTTTTCGATGATGGCATTGAATAACATAATAGCTCCTTGTGTTGATCCGATAATATATTACATTTAAAGTCAAAAAATGACATCAAAGGGAGGTTTGAGAATATTCAGGCGGTCTATCTAATCTCAAACCCCCGCAATAAAGCCCACGGCCTCAATACCCGCAATCGCGCAACGCTCGTCCTGGTCGGAAATATCGCCGCTGATGCCGACCGCGCCGATCAGGTTGTTTTTGGTGTCTCGAATCAGCACGCCGCCCGGAACCGGCATTATTTTTCCATCCGACATGTTTAACAGGGCATTCATAAAGTCGGGCCTCTTTTCCGCCACGCCGGCCAGGCTGCGTGATGATATGCCCATGCTGACCGCGCCCCAGGCTTTTGCGGTGGCAATCTGCTCCCTGATCATCGTTGCGCCGTCTTCCCGTTGCATGGCTTTTAAATGTCCCGCCGCATCCAGAACGACCACGGTAATCGGTTCCATGTTGAGTTTACGGGCCTTGTTGGTTGCGGTATTTATTATAAGATTAGCTTTTTCGAGTGTGAGTGATTTCATCTAGGGTTCTCTTCTTTGTTGAAGGTTTTATTATTTTAATAACGGCATCAGCTGCCGCGATACTTTATCTGCAATGACCGGCTGCCCGTTGGCATTGGGATGCAGCCCGTCTTGTTGCATCATGTCCTTGGTCAGGGCGACATCTTCCATGATAAAAGGCACATACGGGACGCCCAGTTCCGTAGCTAATTGCGGGTAAATATTATAAAAAAGATCGGTATAGCGCTTGCCGTAATTGGGCGGGATTTTCATGCCCAGCAACAATACCTTTGCCCCGGCTTGTCGGGCGCGATGGGCAATTTCGGCAAGATTGTTTTTTATCAGCTCCGGCGGCAAACCGCGCAGGCCGTCATTAGCGCCCAGCTCAATGATGACGATGTCCGGCTTGTCCAGCGTTAAAGCCTGGTCTATCCGCGCCAAGCCGCCGGCCGTCGTATCGCCGCTGATGCTTTCGTTGTGGATAATATGGCCCTTGTCTTTTTCATTAAGTTTTTGCTGCAATAACGCCACCCAGCCTTGCGAAACTTCAATTCCGTAACCGGCACTGATACTATCTCCCAAGACAACAATGGATTTGGCCGTAGCGGTCATCGACATTAACGAAACAATCACGGCAAGTAAAAATCGGCTCATTATGCAAACTCAATCATTGAACGACATTAATATTATAGTAGCGGAAAACCTGAGTAAATCGGTAGCCACGTCCGATGGAATACTGCATATCTTGTCATCCATAGATTTGATAATCAAATCCGGTGAGAGTATTGCCATCGTCGGCGAATCCGGTTCAGGAAAATCCACCTTAATCGGTCTGCTGGCCGGGCTGGACACGCCGACTTCCGGGGCTATCCATTTGAATGGAAAATCATTAACCGCGATGAACGAGGACGGCAGGGCGGCGATACGCAATGAGCTGATAGGCTTTGTTTTCCAGTCCTTTCAATTGCTGCCGGGATTGACCGCGCTGGAAAACGTGATGCTGCCGCTGGAATTAAGCGGCGATAAAAACGCCAAGGTTTCGGCCGCCGCGTTATTGGCTAGAGTCGGTCTTTCGCACCGTTTATCGCATACCCCCCAGAAACTTTCCGGTGGCGAGCAGCAGCGCGTGGCCCTGGCCAGAGCCTTTGTCACCAGGCCCGCGATTTTGTTTGCCGACGAGCCGACCGGCAATCTGGACAGCAAAACCGGCGCGCATATTATCGAGTTGCTGTTCGAGCTTAATCTTGAAAACAAGACTACGTTAATCCTGGTGACGCATGACCAGGCCCTGGCGGCGCGTTGCCAACGCAGCATTAAACTGGATTCGGGGCGCGTAGTAGCTAATTGACATTAATTTTTTTTGACGGGATGTCGCGTGGAGGTATTAATGCTTGACCGCAAAAATACCCTTTAATATTATTCAATGGTATTTTTAATGGGAATTAAAGCTATGCAACAAAAAAACACCAGTGTCACCATTGGCGCACACTTTGAACAGTTCATTGCCCAACAAATTCATGACGGGCGCTATGGATCGGCAAGTGAAACCGTTCGCGCAGGCTTACGGCTGTTGGAAGAACGCGAATTAAAAATAGCGGCTTTACAAAAAGCACTTATAGAGGGTGAACAGAGCGGACGGGCGAATTACTCGTTGCAAAGCCTAATAAACGATCTTGACCAAGAAAGCGCTAACTAATGGCTTTGATGGGGGCGAATTACAACAGGTTAGTTACGGCGTTGATGGATCCCGTTGCTTATCCATCCTACAAATGACACTTGATTAAGGGCTGAAATAGGATGGATAAGCGCAACACATCCACTGAATTAGTTACGACCAAGCCGGGTTTTGTTCTTACGCATAAGGCCGAATCAGACCTCAAATTTATCGGTAGATATACACAAAACACATGGGGCGTCCGACAAAGGAACAACTATTTAAGCGCAATTGATAAGGGCTTCCATGCTTTGGCTGCCGACCCCATGAAAGGACAAGATTACGGGGCAATACGGGATGGCTATCGCAAATATCAAATAGGTAAGCATGTTATTTTCTTTCGTGAAATTGATGCAAGTCTCATCGAGATAGTTCGCATTCTCCATCAACGAATGGATATAGAACTGCAATTATCAGACGCCACATAACCTTGATTTATGGTACCGGCAGATCGTTGAATTCCAATTTTATAGGCACACTTATGACACGTTTTAATTTGGCATTGCGACTGCTGTGGCGCGACAGCCGTTCCGGCGAGTTAACCATACTGATACTGGCTTTGATCATTGCAGTCACCAGCTCGACCGCCATATCGCTGTTTGCAGACCGTCTGCAACGTACCATGACTACGCAGGCGGCGGAATTTTTAGCGGCTGACTTGGTGATCGCAAGCCCGACCGTAATTCCCGCCGAATGGCTGTCCAAGGCCGCCCAACTCAATCTCGCTCAAGCGCAAACCGTTGAGTTTTCCAGCGTGTTGATTGAACATGACGAACTATTACTGGCGGGCATTAAAGCGGTCAGTTCCGGCTATCCGTTGCGCGGTTTTTTAAAAACCGCTGCGGCATCGACTGAAACCATCGAACGCACCGGCCCCAAACCCGGAACCGCCTGGGTTGAAAAGCGCATCCTGTCGGCGCTTAAACTTAATCTGGGCGATGCCTTACAGGTCGGAGAAAAACAACTCGCCGTCACCAATATCATTACTTACGAACCCGACAAGCGCGGCGATTTTTACAGCTTCTCGCCGCGGGTGATGATTAATGCGGACGATTTACAGGCGACCGGCATTTTGCAGCCGGGCAGCCGCGTGCATTATTTCTTTCAATTCAGCGGCGACAGCAAAGCGTTAAGCGAATTCAATCGCTGGATCAAGCCGCAGTTGAATCCGTCCCAGCGCATCATGGATATACATGAAGACCGCCCGGAGCTGGGCTCGGCGCTGGAACGCGCGGAACGCTATCTGGGCTTATCCAGCATTATCGTCATCTTGATTTCCGGCGTGGCGATTGCGATGGCGACGCGGCGTTATACCGAACGGCACTTTAACGCCACCGCCATCCTGCGCTGTCTGGGCTGCAAACAGGGCGAGATACTCTGGCTTTTCGGCAGCCAGTTTGTTGTGCTGGGGTTATTGGCCAGCGCCATAGGTTGCCTGTTGGGCTGGTTTGCTCAGGAAGCGCTGTTCCATTTATTAAGATCGCTGTTGCCTCAGCAGGTCGCCAATCCCGGTTTATTGGCGGTTTTTTTCGGCTTTATCATCGGCATGGCTATTTTGTTGGGGTTCGCGCTGCCGCCGTTATTGCGTCTTAAAAAAGTGTCGCCTTTACGGGTATTGCGCCGCGAACTGGAACCTTTGCCGAGCAGCGCGTGGCTGATTTACGGTTTGGCCATCGCCATTATCGGCGTATTGATCTGGCGCTATACCGATGATCTTAAAATGACCGCGACCATTATCGGCGTCGGCTTGAGTTCCTTGCTGGCGCTCGGACTGCTGGTTTATGCCTTGCTTAATTTTAGCCGGAGACTGTTGCCGCATCTTGGCCTGACCTGGCGCTTCGGCTTGCAGGGCTTGTTAAAAAACAGCCGCGGCAGCGTCAGTCAAATACTGGCGTTTTCCATTACGCTGGTGGCAATGGTGCTCAGTTTTACCGTACGCACCGATTTAATCGATGATTGGCACAAACAGTTGCCCGCTAATGCGCCCAATCATTTCGCGATGAATATTTTCCCCGATCAGCAACAAAGCTTTCAGCAAGACCTGCAACAGCAACAAATCAACGGCAGCCGGTTTTATCCGGTCATCAGAGGTCGTCTGGTCGCCATCAACAACACCCCGGTGCAACAAATCGTCAGCAAAGATTCACCGGGCGAAAATGCCACGCATCGCGAATTAAGCCTGACCTGGGCCAAACAGTTACCGGAAGATAATAAAATCAGCGCCGGGACTTGGTGGCAGGATGCGCAAAGCGGGCAGGTTTCCGTCGAACAGAAATTAGCCAAAAGCCTGAAAATAAAACTGGGCGACCTGTTGACCTTTACCGTCGGCAGCCGGCAATTTACATCAACTGTCGCCAGCATCCGCGAACTTCAGTGGGATACCATGAAGCCGAACTTTTACATGATTTTCTCGCCCGGTACGCTGGATGATTTTCCCGGCACCTTTATCACCAGCTTTTATTTGCCCGAGCATCAAAAAGACTTTTTAAACGCGCTGGTCAAAAAATATCCCAGCACCACCCTTCTGGAAGTCGATTTAATCCTACGCCAATTTAAAACCATACTGAGCCAATTGACCGAAGCGATCAATTACCTGCTGTACTTTGCGCTGCTGGCTGGATTCACGGTATTGTTCGCCGCCGTTTATGCGACGTTGGACAGCCGTATCCATGAAGGCGCGTTGATGCGAACGCTGGGCGCCAATCGCGCATTTTTAAGAAAAACCCAGCTCATCGAGTTTAGCCTGCTCGGACTGATTTCCGGCCTGTTAGCGGTCGTCATCTCGGAAGTCATGCTCTATGCCTTGTACACCCAGGTCATGCATATAGAGTACCGCGCTAGTTTTTATTTATGGGTCATTGTGCCGCCAACCGGCGCTTTATTAGTGGGCTTGGCGGGCTGCTGGGGGGTCAGGAATGTAGTTAATAAAGCGCCGCTCCGGATTTTAAGGGCGCTATAACGCCAAGACTTGGCGGTCAGCGATAGTACTTATTGTTTGCAGAGCGTCGATCCTTTATTCTGAGGGCATTCATAAAACGCCAAGCGCTTATAGTGTTATGGTGTTCATGCTTTATTCATGAAAAATGAAGTATTCTGCAAAGAAACAACTTTACCAGAGGTAACCAAAATGAAAAAACTCACAACCAGCATCGTTTTAATAGGCAGCGCATTAATCTCAGGTTGCTACAGCCAAGGCGGATGGACGCCGACCATTGACGCTTACAATGATCCTAATGCCTATCGAATCAACCAGGATATGGCCGAGTGTAAAGATCTTGCCAGTCATGCCTCCGGCGGTACTGCAAAAGAAACGGCTATCGGTGCAGGCGTAGGCGGCTTAATCGGCGCGGCCGGCGGTGCGGCTATCGGAGCAATAACAGGCAGTCCCGGAACGGGTGCAGCGATAGGCGCGACAGTCGGTGGTATCGGCGGCGGCGCAAAACAGGGTTTGGAAGGCGAAGCCGGATATAAAAGAGCCTATTCCAGCTGCATGAGAAACCGCGGGCATCGTGTAGTTAACTAAGCTACAGCACTTTCAATTTAAATTAGTGACTAACCATTAAAAGGCTATGTCATTATTGTCGCGGCAACGGGTAAGGCGCGCGCCTTACCCGTCTTGGTTTTCGGTAAGTGCCTGAATATAAGTTTCCAGCTCTTGTTTAAAGCCGGAGTGCAGGCTTTGCCTGCTTTGCAAGCAGAGCTTGCACTCCAATATACCCGAAAACTTTAGCTCGATTACTTATTGCTTAGAGTTATCGGCACAGGGGTGGTCGGCGAATCGGTCAACGTTGAGGGTTATTGGGATTGGCAAAGACGCCGGGGTAAAGGCCGTTGAAATGAACGATGCTGATTGTACTGCACTGATGCGGCGCTTCATCGCGGACTCATTTCTGACGTTGTAGTCAATCGGACTGCGGCTTATATCCAACCCCCATTTGCTGGTTTGCTGGTTCCCAAGCTCCAGCTTGGGAACCCAGTCCGGGAAGCTCCAGCTTCCCGTATACCCTAGCCACACAGGAGTATAACCATACCCAGAAGCCGCTACCGTGTCCAATGCGACCCCTGCCCACACTTCCTGACCACAACAGTAAACTACTGGATACCGTTATTTACCCACCCGGAAACCGTGAACATCATTCTGGACTCTTGGAGTTTTTTACAGAAGGAATCGGGCTTTCGACTCTACGGTTACGTCATCCTTGAAAACCATCTGCATCTTATCGCCGCATCGGAAAATTTAAGCCATGACATGCAGCGTTTTAAATCCTACACAGCGAAACAAATCATCGCGCATCTGGAACAACGCCGCTCAGCCAAGCTGCTTGAGCTGCTGGCGTTTTTTAAACGCGCCCATAAGCAGGAAACCACCTATCAGGTTTGGGAAGAAGGCAATCATCCGCAAATCATCGAATCTGAGGCGGTTATGCGGCAGAAGCTGGATTACATTCATTACAATCCAGTCAAGCGGGGCTATGTGGACCAGCCGGAACATTGGCGCTATTCCAGTGCGCGTAATTATGCCGGTCAGGAGGGGTTGATTGAGGTGATTCGGTCGTGGTGAGTTGCTCGGGAAGCTGGAGCTTCCAAGACTAGGTTCCCAAGCTGGAGCTTGGGAACCAGCGCGTGGTCGGGGGCGAATAGATCATCAATCAATCATAATGAATTAAGTGTTAAATCCTGGGGCTATCTTCCCCAATCTGCATGATAAAACACGCATTTAATCTCTGTAACAGTTGAAAAGTATTGATATATTCAACACCGAATTTTACGCAAACATTAGGGATTTTGACCTGTTTACATTGTTCATCAACTAAAGTTTCTTGAGTAACAATGACAGCATTTAATACCTTTGCTTTAGCTATCAGCCAAGGATCAGCTTTTCCAAGGAAGTTTGCAATATTTCCAGGTTTCATATTTTGAAGTGTTGATGTGTGTTCGAGAATTTCAATAAATTGTTTCTGAGTTCTATCATCAGAAATATCAAGAAACTGGTGTTTTCTGTTTTTAACCCAAACTGAAAGTTCATCTCCATACTCTTTTAGTTCATCATAAACCATGCTTACGCTTCCCAGTTCCCCTACTGTAAATTGATAATCCAACCAATCCCAGTAGCCTGGACAAAAATCCATTTGATAATAAAAGTTTTTGGCTTGAATATAGCTATTTGAATCTAAGAGATAATTCAAATTCCTAGCTCCTTGGCATACTTAATAATATTGTTGGGCTTAATGCCCAGTAATTGACCTGCATCTCTAAGCAGAAGACGACCACTCAACGCATCAGATACAACAGCTTTGGAAAATCGGTCGCTGATCTGGGAGTGCTTAGTGACATAATAGGTTGGTTTCCCGCTTCCATTACTGGATTTACGATTTCGGTACTGCTCATGCAGATTAGTAACAAATTTCTGATACGCTGGCAGAGAAATTTTACCCAAAGTCTGCGCACGCCGCGCAAGCACCCATTGGCTAACATGAAAATGCGCTTCAAGCAGTGCTAAATTGTGTTGCCAAGAGTCAAAATTATCATTCCATTTAGCTAAAAACTCAGTTTCCGGCACTAAAAACTCAGCCGCCACAGCATTGCAAATAACTTCTTCCGGTCTACTGGTATCTGGAGTGCTATCGGAAATTCCGCTTTTGCCTATCCAAATATGAGCCAACTCATGAATTAAAGTAAATAATTTGGCACCTGGGGAATCATTCTGATTTATAAAAATAACAGGAGCTATAGGGTCTGCAATAGCAAAACCGCGAAATTCCTTTACGGAAAGTGGTCGTGTGTGGTGCCGAACATCTGCTTGGCGCATAACCAATATTCCGATATTCTCAATTTTACGAACCAAATCCCTAAAATAATCCTCCCAACTTCCCCGCTCAGGATGCACACCAAGCCCTAAATGTGTGCGCATGTTATGCACAATGTCTGCGACGGGTGTATTTACATCACAACACGCAACAATGGGATTTTGTAATTCGCCCTGTTCAATCAAGTACTCGGAGTACCAACTTTGTCGTTGCAAAATAATGCTGACAATATCCCGCAACTCAACACTTGGACTAATAACTCGATCACTAGAAATAGTCCTTAAATCAGGTAGTGGTAACGGCTCTACAGGTGGGTGTTTAAGAAATAAATACCCAAAAGGAATATGCGTTTTATTAGAAAAAGATTGTGCTTGCTTAAAAGTTAATGGTTTCTCTCCCTTTTCCCATTGCTCCAATCTTTCTTCGTTGATAGCTAGTTTTTTCGCAAGCACAGATATATTCAACTGCGCTCTTTTACGAGCCCAGCTTAGAATATCAGGATTAATCTTTGCGTATGCTACAGCCATAAGGGAGGTTTTATATCGTTAATTACAATTTTGCCTGTTTAAGCCAAGCTTGATGCATCAACATTGGTCTAAATGAGTAAAGTCTAGCATAACCCTTTCAATGCTGATAAGGCTATCACTCCCTTATTTCGCCACGTTACACACAGGCTACGAATAATGTATAGTTTCCACGCAGGAGAGACTGTGAAAAAATCCGTTTTGGCTTGCCTTGGATAATATTTTCACAGCCTCTAAAACCACCTCAAAAATTAAACGCCTTAGCCTTACCAGCCTGCACCTTAAACTGCTTCAACCAGGATTTCCCGGACAGCTTTTCAGCCAACGCCACGGCAAGATGCTGCGGATCAACACCCATGCCCTTGTTCCGCCCCAAGCCCTGCATACAAGACGGGCAATTGGTCAGGATGGTGGCTCTGCCTTGTTCCGGCATAGCTTCCGCCAACGATTCGCGTTTGCGATGCAGCATCGCGGCGGAGATGTCGGGACGGGACAACGACAGCGTCCCTGCCTCGGAGCAGCAATTGGGCACCGGCTGAACAGTGCCGAATCCGCCGAGCTGATCGAGCACGTCCAGCGCCTTGCCGTCCAGCGAGTCGTGGCAGGGCGCGTGATAAAGATAGGATTCGCTGCCGGTGCCTGCCAATTGCAAGTCCCGCTCCAGCGCATAACGGGTTATATCGACCAGCCGACCGCCGAACAACTTGGCCGCTTCCATCTCGTTCAAGCCCTCGCGGCAGGTTCCGCAAGTTACCACGCAGCCGTCGAACTCCAGATGGGTGAACATGTCCCGGATTTGATTCAGCAGGATGGTCACGCGCAAGCCGTTTTGCGAGTGCATTTCGGCTTGGCCGTTGGCATAGGCCGGAAACCCGCAGCACAGGAACGGCGGCGGTAACACTACGCGGGTTTTCAAGCCCATCAGTACATGGATGGCGGCCATCGATATGTCGGACACCATGCGCTCTGAACCGCAACCGGGAAAATAGAATACGGTGCGTTCGGCTTCCTGATCGGGTTCAAACACCAAAACCTGGTCTTCCTTGCAGTTGGGCAGTAAATCGCGCAACGTAAGTGCTGGCACGGTCGGCATCGGCGAGCTCAGCAATTGCAAGGGGTAATGTTTTGACGAACCTTTTTTCGGTTGCAACGGCTTGGCTAATACAGCGCCCAGCTGCTGGCCGACAAAACCGGCCCGAAGAACGCCGAAGCGGAACACCTTATTGAAGGCCCGCGAGTCGCTGTGCAAGTAGCGCAGCGTCATCTTGGTCGCCGCGGCCGTGTGCTTATAGCCCCAGTCGGCCAGAATCCGGCGTTCCAGCACCGATACGTCGGCGGAATCGATGTCGACCGGACAGGGTTTGGCGCATTTGTGACAGGTCGTGCAATGATCGGACACTTCTTCCAGCCATTGCAGCAGTTCGAATTTTGTCGAATATTCGCGCTGCGCATCAAACAGCAAGGCTTCGATAATCGCGCCGATCGCCAGGTTCTTGTTGCGCGGATGATAAAACAGGCTGCCCGCCGGATGGAACACGCCGCAATCGGGTTTGCATTTTCCGCAGCGCACGCAATGGGCGATTTTGTTGGCCAGCTCCTCCAACTGACCGTGGCGGAGGATGCGCGCTTCCAGTCCCAACAGGTTGAACGAGGGCGTGAAAATATGCTCCAGCACGGCAAAATCTTCGAGCTTGCCGGGGTTCATCAGCCCGGTCGGATCGACTTCGCTGCGATAGGCGTTCAGCGCCGCGATGCGTTCCGGCTCCAGGTACTTGAGTTTGGTGACGCCGATGCCGTGCTCGCCGGACACCACGCCGCCCAATTCGACCACTTTGAACATCACCCGGTCGATGACTTCGCCCGACCGTTCCAGCATGTCCCGGTCGTTGGACAGCACCGGCAAGTTCACATGCACGTTGCCGTCCCCGGCATGCATATGCGTCGCCAGCACGATGCGCCGGTCGCGCACTTCCTGATGGGCAAGGTTCACGGCGGCGATAATCTTGGGAAAGCCGCGCGCCAGTTCGGCGAAGTCCTTTTTGAATTTTTTGATGACCGACAGGCTGCGCAAGGTTGCTTCGTCGGCTGCCGTCAGCGCGTTTCTGGCGTTCGCATAAAGCTCCAGCGCCACATCGGCCCTGGCCGCAAATGAATCGGCATTGTCCTCAAACGGCGGCTCGCGGAATAAGGCCGCGGCCCGATCCAGAAATTTCAGCTGGGCATAACACTCTTCCTGTACGTTGACCTCGTCGATAAAGCGGGCGAATTCGGCCAGCGTGTCCAGCGGAATGACCACGTCTTCATTCAGCTTGAAGGCGTTGGTGCGCCGTGCAATCGCGCCGAATTTCTTGCGGTCCGCCCAGTATCGCTCGGCTTCCGCCGCATCGTGGGCTTCAAAAAGTTCGCTGTTCGGGTACCGGTCCAGAATCGCGCGGATCTTGTCGATGCCTTGCTGCGCCTGATCCAAAGAATGCCCCGCGACATCGATCAGCAACACGGCTTTCGGTGTTTTGAACCGGCTCGATTTGACCTGATAGTCGATGGCTCGCACATACTCGTCATCGAAATGTTCCAGCGCCACCAGCGTATCCTTGCCTTGATCGGGAAACGGAAACGCTTTGGACAGCTCGACAATCACGCGGCTGGCTTCTTCCATATCCTGGCCGAAAAACTCCAGACAAATTGTGCGCGTGGCTTCGAATTTTGGATAAAGGATGAATTCAGCCGAGGTGATGATGCCGTCGGTGCCTTCCTTTTGCAAGCCCGGAACGCCGCCCAAGGCCTTGTTGGTGATGTCTTTCCACAGGCCTTTTTTCCTGATTTCGCTGCCTTTCAAGACAATGGTTTTGATCGACTCGCCGCTGGTCATGTCCGCTACTTCGAAAGTCACATTGTCTTCCGGCAGGATTTTACGCAACTGATGGTCGGTTCTGCGCACCTCCCAACGCTTGCCGCCGGGCATCGCCATCCGCCAGGAAATCAGGTTGTCGATGCAGGTGCCCCAGCGCACCGCGCACTTGCCGCCCGCATTTTCGGCTATATTGCCGCCTATCGAGGACGCCCAGGCGCTGGTCGGGTCGGTCGCAAACACCAAGCCCCGGTTGCTTGCATATTGGTGGGCTTTTTCGGTGATGACGCCGACTTCGACTTCAAGCACCCGCGCCGTGGCGGTCTGTCCGTCCCAAAGCTTGAAGGCCATGTCCCGCGTGCCGCGGATGCGATCGAGCTTTTCGGTGTTAATGACCACGCAGTCCGGCCGCAACGGAACCGCGCCGCCGGTCAGTCCTGTACCGCCGCCGCGCGGCACCGCTTTGAGTCCCATCTTGGCGATGGCGGTAAGCAGCGGCGAGAGTTGTTCTTCCTTGTCCGGCATCACCACCGCCACCGGCAGGTACAAGCGCCAGTCGGTCGCATCGGTGGCATGGGAAACCAGCGTGAACGGATCGAACAATACGTTACTGACGCCGGTCACAGCGCCCAGCTCTCTTTTCATCCGGCGGCGCAAGCCAGGCACTTTTTCGACATCGCTGCGAAACGCGTCCAGCAGTTGGCGGGACGCGATCAGCACCTTATGCACTCGGGCTTCGCCGCCGATATTCTGCTCGATGATGCCCAAGTGCTTTTCGGCGTTTTCGAACATGCGCTTGCGCCTTGCCGCCGAGCTGACCAGCTCCTGGAACAGGTAAGGATTGCGGCGGTAAATCAGGATCTCCCCGAAAAAACGCATCAGCAACCGGGCGGAGCGTCCGGTGACGCGGCGGTCGCGCAATTCCTCCAGAATCAGCGCGATTTCCGTCCCCAGCAGGAAAGACACGACCTGCCAATCATCCGCAGACGTGTAATTGAACGGAATTTCCCGGTAGCCTCTGGGAATGGTTATCGTAGAGTTGGATTCAGTTTTTAAGGTAGTCGGCGACATGTTCAATCCTGTCCGGGGTAGTCAGCATAGCGCATTGTCTCTTAAATGATTGAGACGGTGAAGGTATTCGTGATTCTGGAACCGCATCTATAGTGTTATACAGATAAATTATGACGAATATTCGGGGGGGGGGTACGGCAGGTTATTCACCACGAAGGCGCGAAGGACACGAAGAAAAAACATAAACTTCGTGCCTTCGTGGTGAATAAAAGTAACTGACGCCACAATGTTCCTTCAGAGCAACGGAGCAGGGCGTGCCGCGCACCAGAAGGAAGTTAAGTATCAATTTAACCCTAAATGGAAAAGGCGCGCGGTACGCCCTACGTTAAGTAACTGATGTTACGCATTGTCCACGAAAAGCACGAAAAAAACATCCGCTGTAGGTTTCTCGCTGACGGCGTGATACCCGGCATTCATTCACAGACTCCCAAGACAGGCTCCTTACGTCATACACCCAGGTCTGTGGGATGCCGTCGTTCTGGCAGGGATGCCGGAACCCAGGCACAGGGAGGTGAAACTTCGTGTTACACAAGTATTTACGGGATGTGTCGTCATTCCGATAGTCCCTGGCCTGGCGGTGGGCAAGAAGCAGGCCGATAGGCAGACCTTCCAGGTTTTTTAAAACCTGGAAGGTCTGCCTAGCAACGTTCTGATGTGTTTTAACTATTTTCGTGTTTTTCGTGGACTACGCTTTTTGTTATGAGCATGCGTAACATCGGTTAAGTAACAAGTATTGCTCAGTAGAGGGAGCTTCGCCTAAAGTCCCTCCTACAAAAATCCCTTAGCGCTAAAAATCCTTGCCGCTCTGAATCCGTCTCACTGTTTTAACCAACAGATCCACTTCCTCATGGGTATTGTAAAACGCCAGCGACGGACGCACGGTGCTCTCCAGGCCGAAACGGCGCAAGATCGGTTGAGCGCAGTGGTGGCCGGTACGTACCGCAATACCGGCGCGGTTTAACGCGACGCCAATATCCTGATTGCTGTGTCCTTCCAGCACAAACGATAAGACGCTGGTTTTTGCAGCGGCCGTGCCGATCAAACGCAAGCCGGATATGCTTCTCAGCGCATCCATCGCATACACCAGCAACTCGTGCTCGTAACGGGCGATATTATCGATGCCGATTTTCAGCAGATATTCCAACGCAGCGCCCAGGCCTACCGCATCGGCGATATTCCCGGTACCGGCTTCAAAGCGGGCCGGTGCGGGTTGATAGACGATTTTTTCGAACGTTACATCCTCTATCATATTACCGCCGCCTTGCCACGGCGGCATGGCTTCCAGCAATTCCGCCTTGCCGTACAACACGCCGATGCCGGTCGGGCCGAATATTTTATGTCCGGAAAACACGAACCAGTCGCAATCCAGCGCCTGTACATCGACGCGCAAATGCGAAACCGACTGAGCGCCATCCAACAACACCCGCGCACCGACCCGATGCGCCATCTCGATCATTTCCCGAGCGGGCGTTACCGTGCCCAGTGCGTTGGAAACCTGCGTGAACGACACCAGTTTGGTATGCGAATTCAGCAGTTTTTGATATTCGCCCAACAATACCTGACCGTCTTCATCAACCGGCGCGACGCGCAATATCGCTCCGGTTACTTCGCCTCGCTTTTTCGTAAGCGTCGGTCGACCGCGCCGCCAGTTCATGCGTTGCGGATTGTCGCTAGACGGGTAAGAATTTTAACCAATCGAACAACAGGCAACTCAACAATTTTAAATTTCAGTTAACATGCTTTTACATAACACTTTTCATGAGGCGCTCTATGCAAGGTCAACAAATTACCAGCACAAAAATTGCCGATTGGGCAAACACAAAGGAAGCTCAAGCCTTTTTACCAAGACTAATTCGGCGTTTGATTTACGCAACTATATCCCCCGAAAGTTGCGATTTTCCGGCAGGCGATTCGACGAGTTTGCCGGGTTGGGATGGCGAATTGTTATGTAGCGAAGAATCAGCTTGGACACCAACCGGCACCAGTTTTTGGGAGGTAAGCTGCGAGAAACAGGCAAAGACCAAAGCGGACCGGGACTACGATAAGCGAACCGAACAAACCGACGCAAACACTCGTAGCCAGACTGCTCTCGTTATCGTCACCGCCCGTAAATGGCCCGGAAAAAAGCAGTGGCTCAAGGCCAAACAATTAACAGAAGAATGGCGGGAAATTCGAGTTTTCGATGCCGGTGACCTTGAGCAATGGCTGGAACAATGTTGGCCTGTCGCTTTGCAATTTGCCGAAGAACTAGGGATTAGCGGCCCGGAAGTCGAAAGCGTATATAAATACTGGCAAACTTGGTCCGGCCAAACCGCGCCCGCCATCGCTGCCGAAGCCTTTCTCGCCAGCCGCGAACATTCCCGCGACCGCCTGCTTGCCGATCTTGCCAAATCGCCCACTCCCGGAATTTACCGGATCAAAGCCGATAGCGCGGAAGAAGCAGCGGCTTTCGTTTGTTGCGTTTTATCAAGCCAAGAGAATTTGGCGGCAGCCAGTTTAGTCGTCACCGATGCAACCGGTTGGCGTTACGCGCAAATGCATAGCTCTATTAAAGTGGCAATCGCCGCCAGGCCGGAAGTTGCCGAGCGGCCGGTTTTACATCCCGGTTTGACCATCATAGTACCGTATGCAGCTGGAGACATGTCCGGGTATTTTCAAAGGAGCGCAGCTAAAAACGATGTGGATTTAGTCGTCGAGCGCCCGGATATTTACCAGTTCGAAAAGGCATTGCAGACTATGGGATTCAATGAAGGCGATGCTCACCGGACAGCAGCCAATACCGGTCGCTCGTGGTCGGTCTATAGACGGCGATTTGCGCAAAATCCCGCCATTCGTACTCCGGCTTGGCTGACAATGCCGCAAGCCAAGGCACTTTCCGTGCTGTGTTTGCTCGGCGCTTGGTCCGGAAAACATACCGAAGACAAAAACCTAGTTTCGGCGTTGGCCGATTGCGCTTACGAAGACATCGAGAAAGACTTGCGTCATCTCGCTCGGCAAGACGACGCGCCGTTGTTAGCCATCGGCGATGTCTGGAAAGCCAAATCAGCGCTGGAATTGCTCGCTCTATTCGGCGAACGTATCAGCGGCGACGAATTGAATCGTTTTTTCGACATTGCCGAACAAACGCTCGCTCAACCGGACCCGATATTGGAATTGCCGGATGAACAACGCTATGCCGCGCAAATTTACGGCAAGGTGCGGCCTCAGTCAGGTTTCTTGCTTGATGCTCTATGCGATACCTTAATCAAGCTGGCCGTAATGGCAACGCAACTGCCGGGTTTGCATGCCGCCAGACTCGACGACCGGGTTGCGGGATTGGTAAGCCGACTGTTGAACGATGCCGATGCAGAGCGTTGGCTGTCACTGTCGTCTTGCTTACCGGAACTTGCCGAAGCAGCGCCTGATGCGTTTCTAAAAGCCGTCGAACGCAGTCTTGGGCAAACCGACTCGCCGGTTACGCGATTGATTACTGAAAGCCGCAGCACAGGCATCATGGGAGGGAGCTGCTGGCATTCCGGGCTGTTATGGGCATTGGAAAGCGTGGCTTGGGACCCGAAGCGATTTCCACGCGTGGCATTGATTCTAGCGCGGCTGGTTCATGTGCCTTATGCCAGCAATTGGGGGAACACGCCGATGGCGAGTTTGCACGGCTTGTTCCGAAGCTGGTTGCCGCAGACGGCGGCTACAATCGAACAACGGATCGCCGCACTCGATTTATTGATAGGCAAGGATCAAGAGGTCGCCTTCCGTTTGCTCGATGATCTGGTTCATATCGGCCCCAGTTCGGCGATGCATGCCGCCCGCCCCAAATGGCGCGATGACGATGCTGGTTTTGGTCGTGGTGTTACCGAAGACGAGTACCGGAACATGGTGATTGCGGCTTCCGACTGCATGATCGCTCTTGCCGAGCGCAACCCGCAACGCATAGTTACACTGATCGAAAAACTGGGCGTGTTCGACGAACAACGTGTTCGGCAAATCTTGGCGCAGATTGATCCATACCTGGAAAATTCCGCATCCGATGAAGACCGTGAGTTGATCCGAACCGCATTGCGAAAACGTATTCATCAACAGCTCAATTATGACCAAGAACACGACACATTTACCAAAACCGAATTAAAAGCAATCGAGCAAATTTACCAGCAATTGCAACCCAACGATGTACTGATCCGTCATCGCTGGTTGTTCAAGGATGGTTGGCTCAACAATGTTCCATGGAGAACTCGCGACAATTACAACACATCCCAGGAGCAGGTCGAAAAACTTCGCATCGATAGCTTACAAGAAATTCAAGCTACTCTTGGCATGCAAGGCATCGAACAGTTAGCCGATTTTTGCGGCAGTCCGTATTGGGTGGGTTCGACTCTAGCGAAATTGGAAATACCCGGAGACCGGCTTGCTGCATGGCTATTCGAAAATAGCAGCGACTTGGCCAATGGTGCGCCGCGAACCGAATTGATCCGTGGCTTGCTATGCGCGCTGGACATTTCCAAGGCCTTGGCACTGTTGCAAAGCGTCATACCAATAGGCATAGCAGCCGGTTGGACACCGGAACGTATCGCCAGTCTATGGATGCTGATGCCGCATTGTCGGGTGGCTTGGAATGAAGTATCAGCTTGCGGACAGGCGGTCGAATCCGTTTATTGGTCAACAGTACAGCCGAATTTTTGGGCGCGCGACGCTACCGAAGACTTAGGTTTCATGCTTGGCCGATTACTGGGGGCTGGGCGACCGAGAACCGCATTTGCGAGTTGCCGTTACAATCTCAACAATATTGAAGCGGATACTCTGTCAGAGATGCTGGAGCATTTTATTACCGGCGAAGAAGCTGACGGGCCTTTGCTAGATTCGTGGGCTATCGGTCAGGCATTGGAAGCTTTACAAGCTTCGCCATCAATGGATAGGCAACGGCTTATCCGTCTGGAATTTGCACTGCTTCCAGCGTTGGGATACGGTAACGAGCCGCAGGCGAAAACCTTATATGGTTCGCTAATGGCCGAATCGGCGCTATTTAACGAACTGCTTTGCATGGTTTACAAGCCGCGTCACGGCGAACGGGAAATCGAACCTACCGAGTCCGAGCGAGCTCTGGCGGAAACCGCGTTGCGTGTACTGCGCGGTTGCCGATTAATTCCAGGCACGCAAACCGACGGTTCAATCGATGCTGTGACGCTTGCCCGGTTCGTCGAAAATGCCCGCCAGCTTTGCCGTGAGGCCGATAGATTGGAAGTCTGCGACTCGACGCTAGGCCAAGTTCTGGCCTATGCACCGGCAGATTCGGATGAAATATGGCCCTGCGAAGCGGTACGCGAGCTTCTCGACCGGCCCGAGCTCGAAGACATGCGGAATGGTTTTAAAATCGGGATACGCAACAAACGCGGTGTCACAACACGCGCTTGCGGTGAAGGCGGCGCTCAGGAACGCCGACTGGCGGATTATTACCGTCAACAGGCGCAAGCGCTTGCCTGTAGTCATGTTTATGTTGCCGAGGCATTGGAAGCTATGGCCCGTAGCTACGAAGCCGATGGAGTTAGATGCGATCTCGATGCGCAATTAAGTCGGGAGCGGTTTTAGAATCGATAGCAATAGATCCTCAGCATCCTATCATGCTCGCCGATCCCCCCTACTGTATGGTGTCGATGAAAAAGTGGCATTTCTTCTGCCATTGGCAATCGCGCCTTCGGTCAACACCAGCTTGGCGCCATAGGCAACGGGGCTGGACGGGGTTTGCAACCCCGTCCGAAACGTTTGACGGATGAAGAACAGTGGTTATTGAAAACGGGAACGGCCATTGCCGCCATTAGCTATGGACGCACTACAGAAGCCTTGTTGTTCACGCCCGCTATGTGCGTTGGAATTTGGCTGTTCCGTTTGATTCATAGACTCACTCGCTCTTAAGGCAGTTAGTCCTATTTTTACTCCTTTACGGGCAATGAAAATAAGCGCTATCCGACTCAAGATTCAGCTCAATACATTAAATCTATCTTATCCAATTCGCTATCAGGCTCGGGTACGAAAAACCGGGAGCATAGCAAGCCCTGCTCAAACAACATCCACAACGCCAAGCCCAAAGCTTGCGGCTTGCTGAGCGAGGGAAATCGCATGACAATCGTGTCGATCCATTGGTATAGTTCCGGATGGCGAGGCATAGCGGCGCCTCCGGTAAACAGGTGTCGATGACACGCATCAATTTACCGTAACGCTCTGTCTCGTTATACTTTTTTTAAAAACCTACCCTTGTAAGGGGTGCAACCCCCGTCCCGCCTGTTAAGAACGCTGCCGGGCAGACCTTCCAGGTTTTTAAAACCTGGAAGGTCTGACTATCGACATGTTTCCCGCCTAACGCCAGGTAAGAGACTGCCGGAATGACGATCCAAAATCGGCAAATGAGCGGATTACGCTATAAGAATTTTTCGTGCTTTTTGTGGGCATTAAGTTCATGGCGGTAATTTTTTAATCGATATTTTTTGTGGATTGACCTGTGAGTAATGAGAAGTTGCCCGATATGCCCACCCTTCTGATTGTCGACGATACCCCGATCAACTTGAGCGTGGTCGTGGAAAGTCTGGAAAGCCGAGGCTACCGGTTGGTGGTGGCTCAGGATGGCATGGAAGGCCTGCAACGCGCCGCGTTCGTAAAACCGGCGCTGATTCTGCTGGATGTGATGATGCCGGGGATGGACGGTTTTGAAGTCTGCCGTCGTTTAAAGTCGAATGCCGATACAGCCGATATACCGGTGATTTTTATGACCGCGCTGGCGGAAACCGAACATAAAATCACCGGCTTCAAAGTGGGCGGCGTCGATTACATTACCAAACCCATGCAGATTGAAGAAGTCATCGCGCGCGTCGGTACGCATCTCAATTTACAAGCCATGCAACGGCAACTGCAAGCACAGAACGCACAATTGCAAGTCCAGCAGATAGAACTGGAACAGCGGGTTATGCAGCGTACTGACGAACTGAGCGCCAGTAACCGCTTGTTGCGAGAGGAAATCGAAGAGCGCAAGCGGGTTGAAGAGGCGCTGTCGTTACGCGAGCGCGAATTCCGCACCTTATCCGAAAACGCGCCTGACAACATCATTCGTTACGACCGTGAAACGCGGATACTTTACATGAACCGGGTCTTGGAGCGTACCTTGGGCGTGACTGCGGAAGCGGCGATGGGCATGCGTCCGGACCAGTTGTTTCCGCACAGCGAAGCCATGCTGCGCTTTCAGAAAGTGTTGGAACGGGTCATCGCGACCGGCGAGTCGGCAGAATTCGATATGATCAGCGAGTCGGTCGGCGGTGACCGCGCCCTGCATGACTTGATCCGGCTGGCGCCGGAACTGGACGATCAAGGTCAGGTTGTCGGCGCCATCGCGATCGGTCGGGATTACACCGAGCAGAAATGGCTGGAACAGGAACTGGTGCGCCGCGAGCGCGAATTCCGCACCCTGGCGGAAAACTCTCCCGACGTGATTGTGCGCTACGACAGGGATTGCCGACGGATTTATTTCAATCAGGCTTACATGGACGCGGTGGGCATAGAAGTAAGCGAGGCAATAGACAAGACCCCGCAGGAATGCTGGCGATTCGTATCGCCTTCCGCCGAAGAATATACGGCGCGCCTGCAACGCGTGATGGACACAGGCGAGAGCGACGACCTGCTGACCGAAATGCAGGATAAAGAGGCCAAGCCGGTTTACCGCATCACCTTTCTGGTGCCGGAATTCGACGAAGATAACCGGGCCGTCAGCGTACTTTCGATCAGTCACGATATTACCGGCATTAAGCGCATGGAAGCCATGTTGCGTAAGAGCGAATTGGAGTTTCGGTCACTGGCGGAAAATTCGCCGCAAATGATCGTGCGCTACGACCGGGGCTGCCGCCGTATCTATATCAATCCGGCCTATGAGCGTCAAACCGGGATATTGCTGGAAACGGTATGGAACAAAACCCCGTACGAGGTTTGGAAACCGCTGATGCCCTGCGATGAATTCGTGATCCGTCTTAAGCGGGTGATGGACAGCGGCGAATCGGATCGTATCTTGCTGGAATGGCATGATCCGGACGGCAGTCTGGTCAGCCATGACATGCATATGGTCGCGGAATACGATGAAGAACGGCAGGTTATCGGGGCGCTGGTCCTGGGCCACAATATTACCGAACTTAAGGCGACCGAACGGCGCCTGGAAGAGTCGCGCGGCCAATTGCGGACGTTGGTTGCCAAGCGCGAAGAGGCGCGCGAGGAAGAACGCAAACGTATCGCCCGCGAAATTCATGACGAGCTGGGCCAGTTGCTGAACGTGCTGCGGCTTAATGTTGCTACTCTGGACTTCCGCTTTGGCGACGCTAATGCCGATTTGCGCAACCTTACCCATAAAATGGTCGGCACCATAGATCAGGCCATCCTGATGGTGCGCAACCTTGCCACGCGCCTTAGACCCGCAGTGTTGAGTTCAGGAATCGCCTATGCCCTGGAATGGCTGGTGCAGGAATACGCCGAAAGCACCGGCATTGAGTGTAAGCTGCATTTACCTGTCGACGAAATTTCTCTCGACGAAGATCGGGCGATGGTGGTGTTCCGCATTGTGCAGGAGTCGCTGACCAACGTGTTGCGCCACTCCGGCGCGGACTGCGTCGATATTACCTTGCGCAGCGCCGCGGGCAGCTGCGAAGTGGAAGTGCGCGATAACGGCAAAGGTTTTGATCCAAACCGTGTCGACAGGCCCAATTCATTTGGTATTGTCGGCATGCGCGAACGGGCGCTGATATTGAAAGGGACGCTGGATATTACGAACGCGAAGGCAGGAGGTACGGTATTGAGATTGCGTATACCGATTGAGTAAGGCGAAGGGCCGGGCGGGGTACAGGCCCTGTCTTGCTTAGGAAGGTGTACGAAATAACGTGGGCAAGCGGCTAACAGCCGGAGTGCAGGCTTCGCCTGCAAGCGCAAGCGAAGCTTGCACGCCTGCTGAAAATTTATCGGCGCGAGTTGTTCACGTTATTTCATGCACCCTCCTTAGGGGCTAAAGACGCATGATTGGGTTAAAAATAACTTCCCGAAACATAAACAAGAAAAATAAATGGAGCAAACAATATGGTACGGTTATTGATCGTTGACGATCATGCGCTGATGCGCGAGGGACTTAAACAACTTTTCGAGGGTGAACAGGACATTGTAGTCAGCGCGGAGGCCGGGAGCGGCGAAGAAGCGCTGGCAATTCTGCGTAATGAAACGGTTGATCTGGTTTTGCTCGACATTACCATCCCCGGCATTCATGGCGTGGAGCTGATAACGAAAATCAAGGAACTGGCCGATAATCCGCCGATTCTGATACTGAGCATGCACAACGAACCGCAGATTGCCAAACGCAAGCTCAAGGCGGGCGCTTCAGGCTATATCACTAAAGACAGTTCGCCGAAGGATCTGCTGGGGGCAATACGCAAAGTCGCTTGCGGGGGACGTTACATTGCCGCCGATATTGCCGAAAAAATCGCTTTTGAAGTCAGTGATGCCGCGTCGCTGGTGCCGCATGAGCTATTATCGGGCCGGGAGTTGGTTATCCTGCGGATGCTGGCCAAAGGCAAAAAAATCAACGAAATTGCCGCCGAACTCGACATCAGCAGCAAGACCGTCAGCACCCATAAGGCGAGGCTGATGCAAAAAATGCATATCGATAGCGATGTCAAACTCATGCAATACACCATCGCCCACGGCATGACGGTATAAAGAAGCGGCAGGCGAAAAAACTGCAAGCCGTGCAGCAAGCGCAACATCCGGATAAGTTTCCCTTGCTTAGATTCATCTGAAAATCGCAGATCGTCCACGAAAAGCACGAAAGACACGAAAAAAATAGAGCGTCGTATGTTTCCCGGTTTACGGCATGCATCTTTCCAATCTTAACGATGGGCTTTATTCATTGTTCCTGTACCTGGTTTTTTTCGTGCCTTTCGTGGACTACGCTTTTTTATTAGGTACATGCGTAACATCAGTCAGTAAGCTAGCTTCAGCTAGCGCCGTCATACTGGCATGGATGCCAGTATCCAGTCACATGGATGTGAAGGTATGACTTGACATAATGCCTAGATCGGATACGGATGCCAGGGATAGTCACCCTCCCTGGCTCTGGATTCCCGCATCCATGCCGGAATGACGGAGTTTTTTGCGTTAGCTGACGCATCTTTATCATCAGGTAACTTAATGGCAGTGGCGCTACGTCCCTTATCGTAAAACGTTGATCGTGATGCGCTAGTTCCCAAGCTCTTGCTTGGGAATTCAGTACGGGAAGCTCCAGCTTCCCGGCTCGCAAAGCTGTAGAGCTTTGCTCACTGGGTTCCCAAGCGGGAGCTCTCGTCGTTATACACAAATGCCTGTGAAACACCGTCAACGCCTCGTCCCCACGTGCTACGTGGGAATGCAGTGCTGGACGCGCTGCGTCCCGTATACGCACGTTGCACATGACTCGCGGCGCAGCGCGCCTTGACGGCGTTCCCACGCGGCGCGTGGAAACGAGAAAAGTAATCAATAAATCGATCTACCGGAATGCTCAAGCTCGCAGACACTCAGCGCGTCGCTATGCAAATTATCGTCTTAATGTAGTCCTATCCTTACAAACATGGCCGACCAGCTTGTAGGGAGATTCCTGCTCAAATTCGGGTCACGCCGATTGTAGACGTAGTCCGAAAAGTCCAGACTCTACACCCATTGCATAGCCGTGTCGGATTGCGATGTCGGTGGGCGAAAGGTATCGACAAAACCGGCCAACCGCCTAATACATAGGTCGGGATGACCGGAATTCCCCCTCCCCATTTCGGTCGGCAACTGTCGTATGGACTGTTTGTAATGGGATATTGTTTATCAAGGATTACGGGGGAATTGCACTATGAAAGAAGCGACGAAAACCTACCTGAATACCGATTGGCCGGCCTTGCCCTTAGCGGTATCCGGCTTGGTTGGCGTGCTAGGCATCGTCATATCCGGCGGTTTTGCAATGATGAGTTTGGTGATGGCGGCTGTGTTGAGCGCAGTGAGCGTCGGACTGTATTTTTGGAACAGGAATCGCCATCGGACGCTGTTACGCACGATCGAACAGACGTGGCTCGACGATGCGGAGCACGAAAATAGGGAAAAAATCAGGGCATTGCAGGCTGAGCGCAATGAAGCCGTTTTACTGGAATTGGTCAGGGAAGTAGAGACGGAACGCAAGCATCTCAACACCTTAATCAGCGAGTTAGCGCAGCGTTTCGACGCCTTGTCAAACCGTCTCGGCAAGCAGCAACAAACCAGACAAGCCGAAGCGACGACCTTATCTGCCGGAGCGCAGATTACCGATTTGGCGCAGCGTTGCGCCGCCTTGCTAAGTCATCTCGATCAGCAGTCCGCAGGCGATGAACAACAAGAGCCGGGCATCGACGGCCTGGATTCGCTGTGTCAAAAAGTCTTACCGATCTGGTCCAGTCAAGTGCAGATGGCCCGCGTTCACACCGAAGAGTCGATCGCCGACCTGGCGCAGCGTTTCGACGCCCTGTCAAAACGCCTCGATGCCGCGGTGATGGCCTCCCAAAGCGCCGTAGGCGGCGACTCCGCCGCCAGCGGCGGCATCGTTGAACTATTGCGGGACAGCCAGTTGGAGTTGGGCTCCATCACCCAAGCGCTGGGCGCCTCGTTGGAAGACAAGGAAAAATTGCTGCACGCCATCGAGGACTTGTCCGGCTTTACCGAGCAGCTCAGCAAAATGGCCTCGGAAGTCAGCAGCATTGCCGCCCAGACCAACCTGCTGGCATTGAATGCCGCCATCCAGTCGGCACGGGCCGGCGATGCCGGGCGCGGCTTTTCCGTGGTGGCCGACGAAGTGCGGAAATTGTCGCGCTCGTCCGGCGATGTCGGCAAAAAGATTACCGAGACCATCGACGCGGTCAGCGAAGCGATTGAAGGCACCTTGCTGATTTCCCGAAAATTCGCCAAACAAGACGAACAGACCCTGGACAACGCCGAGCAGATCATCGCCTCGGTATTAAGACGTTTTAGCCGCGCCGCGTCCGGCTTGTCCGACTCAGAAGAACTGCTGCGCAGCGAAAACAACGCCATCAACTATGAAATAGCCGACGTATTTGTCGCCTTGCAGTTCCAGGACCGGGTCAGCCAGATACTGGCGCTGGTCTGCGACGACTTGAACAAACTCGAACAGCATCTGCACGCACTGAACAACGAAGCAACCGACGACGGCGGGATGTCCCGCTCGGTCAATGTAGAGCAATGGCTGGAAGAACTGGCCAAGACCTACACCATGGAAGAACAGCTTAGCGCCCACGATGGCGCGAAGGCCGAGATCAAGACCCAGCAAGCCAACATTACATTTTTTTGAGGAACACAACATGGCCAAAACAATACTCTTTGTAGAAGACTCCGCCTCCGTCAGACAAGTGATGAACAGCACCCTGACCCGCGAAGGCTACGACGTCATCCTGGCCAGCGACGGCCGGGACGCCCTGAGCAAACTGGACGGCAGCAAAATACACCTGATCATCAGCGACGTGAACATGCCCAACATGGACGGCCTGAGCTTCGTCAAGCAGGCCAAACAACTGCCCGCCTACAAATTCACCCCGATCATCATGCTGACCACCGAAACCCAGGAAGACAAAATGAACGAAGGCAAAGCGGCCGGCGTCAAAGCCTGGATCGTCAAGCCCTTTCAGCCCGCGCAACTGCTGGCCGCGGTTTCGCAGCTTATCCAGGCGTAAACCTGAAAACGGCGCGTAGTTCACGTAAAACGCAAAATAAATCAGTAGGGTACGCTGCGCGTACCTTTTCGTGGGCAAAGGGTACGCGCAGCGTACCCTACATGGATTTTCGTGATTTTCGTGGATCACCCACTTTTCCAGCATAAACAACAGGAGCCGCCGATGGCGAACGTGAAAAATAAAACCCGGCAACCCGGTCGCATCGCCATAGACGGCGAACTGACCATCTATACCGCCCTGGAATTGAAAGAAAAATTGCTTAGCGGATTGGCGGAGGCCGACGCATTGGAACTGGATTTATCCGCAGTGGGCGAAATCGATGCCGCCGGCTTGCAATTGCTGGTGATGATCAAACAACAGGCGACGGCTTCAGGCAAAGACCTCAGCTTTACCGGACACAGTCCGGTGGTGGTGGAACTGCTGGACTTGTCCGGTCTGGCCGGATTTTTCGGCGACCCGCTGCTGATCGTCCGCAAACCCACATAACCCGGTAAACCGACATGATCCCAGACGAATATCTGCAAACCTTTGTGGTCGAATGCAAAGAGCTGCTCGAACACATGGAAGAAGCCCTGCTCATCGTAGAACAGGCCGAACAAGACCCGGAAATCATCAACGCCATCTTTCGGGCCGCGCACACCATCAAAGGTTCGGCGGGCATGTTCGGCATCGACCCGGTGGTCGAATTCACCCATGCCGCGGAAAGCGTACTGGACCGGGTGCGCAGCGGCGAGTTAGCGATGAATGCCCTATTGGCGGCCTTATTCATCGAAGCGCACGACCATTTAAAAGAATTGATCGGCCACGTAGCCGAAGGCAGCCACCCGGACGAAACCACCCACAGCCAGGGCAAAACCCTGATAGCCCGGTTGGAAGCCTACCTCGGCGGGACCCAAGACGAGCCGTCGGGGGCTTCGGCCAAACCAGGCGAAATGCCCGCCCTCCATGCCGCCAACGTCGAGCGCGAACACAGCGACGCCATCGTCGGCACCGACCTGTGGCACCTATCGTTGCGCTTTGGCCCCGAGGTATTCAGGAACGGCATGGACCCGTTTTCGTTCGTGCGCTGCCTGGCCTCGCTGGGCAGCATCGAAGAACTGGTGACCATCATCGACGCCATTCCGCCCGCCGCGCAGATGGACCCGGAAAGCTGCTACCTGGGCTTTGAAATCAGCTTCAGCAGCGCCGCCGACAAACTCGCCATCGACAGCCTCTTCAACTTCGTGCGCAGCGACTGCTTCATTCGCATCCTGCCGCCGCGCAGCAAAGCTTCCGAATACCAACGCCTGATTCAGGAACTGCCGGAACAGGAAATGCGCCTCGGCGAAATCCTGGTTAAATGCGGCACCCTAACCCCCGAAGAATTGGATAACATCCTGCGTATTCAAGCGCAGCATGGCGACGATCCGCAACGACCGATCGGCGAAGTGCTGGTCGAGCAACAGCTGGTCAGTCCGCCGGTGATCGAGGCCGCGCTGGAAAAACAAAAACAAGTCAAAGACAACAAAAAAAGCGAAGCCAGCCTGATTCGCGTCGATGCCGAAAAACTCGACGAACTGATCAACCTGGTCGGCGAACTGATCATCGCCGGCGCAGGCACCAACCTGATCGCCCGGCGCGCCGGCATGGCCGACCTGATCGAATCCACCGCGACCTTATCAAGACTGGTCGAAGAAGTCCGCGATTCCGCGCTGGCCTTGCGCATGGTGCAGATCGGCGCCACCTTCAACCGCTTCACCCGCGTGGTGCGCGACGTCAGCAAAGAACTGGGCAAAGACATCGACCTGGTGATCAGCGGCGGGGACACCGAACTCGACAAAACCGTCGTCGAAAAAATCGGCGACCCCTTGACCCACCTGGTGCGCAACTCCATGGACCACGGCATAGAAGCCGCCGAACTGCGCCTTGCCCGAGGCAAGTCCGCCAAAGGCACGCTCAAACTCAACGCCTACCACGACGCCGGCAGCATCGTCATCGAAGTCAGCGACGACGGCGGCGGCCTGAACAAAGAAAAAATCCTGAATAAAGCCATCGAACGCGGCCTGGTCGCCGAGGGCGCGGCCCTGAGCGACAAAGAAATCTACAACCTGATCTTCGAAGCCGGATTCTCCACCGCCGATACCGTCAGCAACCTGTCTGGCCGGGGCGTCGGCATGGACGTCGTGAAACGCAACATCCAGGCCCTGCGCGGTAGCGTTGACCTGGACAGCGTCGAAGGCCGGGGCAGCACCATCCGCATTCGCCTGCCGCTGACCCTGGCCATCATCGACGGCTTCATGGTCGGCGTCGGCAACGCCGCCTACGTGATCCCGCTGGACATGGTGGTCGAATGCGTCGAATTAAGCGCCTGGGAAAGCGGCGAGGGCGGCGGCCAATACCTGAACCTGCGCGGCGAAGTGCTGCCGTACCGGCGGCTGCGCGATTACTTCGACATCGACGGCGAGCGGGTGCAGCGCGAGAACGTCGTCGTAGTGCGCTACGGCGAGCACAAGGCCGGGTTGGTCGTGGACAAACTGATGGGCGAATTCCAGACCGTGATCAAACCGCTGGGCAGATTGTTCAAAGGCGAAAAAAGCATCGGCGGCTTCACCATTTTGGGCAGCGGCGAAGTGGCCTTGATCGTCGACGTGCCGGGATTGATGGGGCAGATAGAGCACGAAAGGGCTGCTGGAGAGAGCGTATCGTTCCCACGCTCCGGCGTGGGAACGCAGTGGTAGACGCTCCCGCTAAGACGAGAAACATGTCGATAGACAGACCTTCCAGGTTTTTAAAACCTGGAAGGTCTAGCGTGCAACGTTCCGAGCAGGCGAGACGTTTCGAACGGAGCAACAGGCCCGGTCCGACTTCGTATCGTTCCCACGCTCCGGCGCTCGTCGTTATACACAAATGTTCAAGCACACCTCGTTCCCACGTGCTACGTGGGAATGCAGGGCTGGACGCGCTGCGTCCCGTATACGCGACGTTGCCCGTGACTCGCGGCGCAGCGCGCCTTGACGGCATTCCCACGCGGCGCGTGGGAACGAGAAAAAAGATTTACCATCCTGGGCAGCGGCGAAGTGGCGTTGATCGTCGATGTGCCGGGATTGATGGGGCAGATAGAGCACGAAAGGGCTGCTGGAGAGAGCGTATCGTTCCCACGCTCCGGCGTGGGAACGCAGTGGTAGACGCTCCCGCTAAGACGAGAAACATGTCGATAGACAGACCTTCCAGGTTTTTAAAACCTGGAAGGTCTAGCGTGCAACGTTCCGAGCAGGCGAGACGTTTCGAACGGAACAACAGGCTCGGTCCGACTTCGTATCGTTCCCACGCCGGAGCCGGACGGGGGCGTAACCCCGTCCGCAATGTTTAACGGATGAAAATATGGCAATAGTTATTGAAAACGGCAAGTGCAACTCCGGTCCCGCTCGGAGTGTTTCAGAGTCGTCATACCGGCATGGATGCCGGTATCCAGCGCCATGGACGGTAACTTGGCGGTTCTACAGGTGCTTGAGTAACAGGAAGTTTCACCTCCCTGTGCCTGGGTTCCGGCATCCCTGCCAGAACGACGGCGTCTCTCAGAAACTTGTGTATAACGACGAGCGCTCCGGCGTGGGAATGCAGTGGTAGACGCTCCAGCGTCCCGCAACGCCGGAGCGTTGCAGACTGAGATTCCCACGCCGGAGCGTGGGAACTATAAAAATTTTTTATAAATAACAGGAAGATAAACCGTATGTTTAAGAATATGTATCGTTCCCACGCCGGAACCGGACGGGGTTACAACCCCGTCCGCAACGTTTAACGGATGAAAATATGGTAATAGTTATCGAAAACGGCAAGGACGGGAGTAAGAATGAAATACACATTAAATGGGCAATTGGAGCAAATTGAAATGAAATTAACCGTACTACAAAAAATGCTGTTGTTAGGTACTGTCGCGATGGCGGGATTAGCAACTTTATCCGGCTTAAGCGCCTATCAAATGGACAAGGTATTCACAGCCGCCAGTTATTGCAGCGTCAATACTGTTCCTAGTCTGACAGTATTGGGTGATGCTTTTTCCGAGATGGCTAAGATTCGTGCCCAGGTTTGGCAGCACATGAGTCAAACCGATCAATCTAAAATGACTGGGATCGAGCAAAAAATCGATGCTGAGCGCAGTAAAGTCGACACGTTATTGCAGAAGTACGAAGGGCTTCTTAGCGATGACCACGACCGCCAGCTATTAGCTGATGACCGATCCACTCTGGCTGAATACGACAGGGTGAGGTTGAAAGTTAGGGATTTATCACGCGCCAATAAAAATGAAGAGGCTCGCGATTACCTGATGGAGAATCAGCCTATTATCGCCAAGTTTTACGACGCTTTCGATGCTCACCGTCAATATAATGTCGAACTCGGTAACAAGGGAACCGATCAGGCCGCTGTTACTAAAGGCGATGCATTTAGCGCAAGCGTCATTATTGCGATTTTAGTGTTATTGGTTGTTGTTGTGCTGGTTTGGGGCATCACTAAAAACTTCTTGGCCCAACTGGGCGGCGAGCCGGATGATGCGGCCGATATCGCCAATAAAATCGCGGTCGGCGATCTGAGCAGTCAGGTACTTCTGAAAGCTGGCGACAGTACCAGCCTGATGGCGGCCATGCAACGAATGGTTGCTGCAATTCAAGCGCTTGTTGCCGATTCCGCGGTTCTGGCCAACGCAGCGATGGAAGGCAAATTGGAAACCCGTGCCGATGCTTCCAAGCACCAGGGCGACTTCCGCAGGATCGTCGAGGGCGTAAATAGCACATTAGACGGCGTGATCCTACCCGTTAACGAAGCGATCGACGTACTGAAGGAAATAGAACAAGGCAACCTGACCCAAACCGTCAACGGCGACTACAAAGGCCAGCTGAAAGATTTCAAGGATACCGTCAACAACACCATCGACAAGCTGTCGCAAGTCATCGGCGAAGTCAACAGTGCCGCGGCCAACATCGCCGGGGCCAGCGAAGAAGTCAGCGCCACCGCGCAAAGCATGAGCCAGGCAACCAGCGAGCAGGCGGCCAGCGTCGAGGAAACCAGCGCTTCGGTCGAGCAGATGTCGGCCTCGATCAACCAGAATACCGAAAACGCCAAAGTCACCGACGGCATGGCGACCCAGGCCAGCACCGAAGCCGTGCAAGGCGGCGAAGCGGTTAGAGAAACCGTGGGCGCAATGAAGAGCATCGCCGGAAAAATCGGCATCATCGACGACATCGCCTATCAAACCAACTTGCTGGCCCTGAACGCGGCGATTGAAGCGGCCCGCGCCGGGGAACACGGCAGGGGCTTTGCGGTGGTTGCCGCCGAAGTGCGGAAATTAGCCGAACGCAGCCAGATTGCCGCGCAGGAAATCGGCGAACTGGCCGAAAGCAGCGTCGAAATGGCCGAAAGCGCCGGCAAACTGCTCGATACCATCGTGCCGTCGATCAAGAAAACTTCAGACCTGGTGCAGGAAATCGCCGCAGCCTCCGAAGAGCAGTCGTCAGGCGTCAACCAAATCAATACCGCGATGGATCAGTTGAACCAGATTACTCAGCAGAACGCCAGTTCATCGGAACAGTTGGCCGCCACCTCGGAAGAGATGAGCGGACAGGCCGCGCAATTACAGGAACTGATTGCGTTTTTTACCGTGAGCGGCGGCGCAGTATCGGCGTCTTTGAAGGCCAAGCCGGTCGCGCGACAGGCGCTTAACAAAACAGCGGCAAGACGAGCGCCTAACGAAGCCGAATTCGTCAGATTCTAGGAGATCGGCATGAAAACAATCGCACAAGCAACGCAGCCTCAGCCGGTCCCGGTCGACAGTCATGGACATGAAGAACAACAGCAATATCTGACCTTTATGTTGAGCGGCGAAACCTATGCCATCAGCATCCTGCGCATCAAGGAAATCATTCAATACGGCCAACTGACCGAAGTGCCGCGGATGCCCGATTTTATCCGCGGCGTTATCAATCTCAGAGGATCAGTGGTGCCGGTGATCGATTTGAGCGCGCGTTTCGGCAAGCCGGCCACTGCGCTGGGACGGCGCAACTGCATCATTATCATCGAAGTTGCGGTAGGCGCGGAAACCCAGAGCGTCGGGGTGATGGTCGATGCGGTCAACGCGGTGCTGGAGATTCCGGCTGCCGAGATCGAACCGGCACCCAGTTTCGGCACCAACATCAGAGCCGACTTCATTGCCGGCATGGGCAAGATCAACGGCAAGTTCGTGATCATCCTGAACATCCACCATGTGCTGTCGATGGACGACATGGAAGCGTTGGTTTCGATGGGTTCCGGCAGTTCGGCTGCCGAGTTGGCAAAGACGGAGTAAAGACCTTCCAGGTTTTTAAAACCTGGAAGGTCTAACACGCAACATTCCGTAGTTTGGGATTTACTCTCGTTTCCGCTCCGGCGTCCCGGAACCGGTGCGGGTTGAGGTGTTTCGCAACGCTGGAGCGGTTGCGGACTGAATTCCCACGCCGGAGCGTGGGAACTATGTAATGTGGTAGGAGCGGGCCGCGCCCGCGACATTTGGGCAGCGATTGTTAAGTTGTAGCGCGATCATCGCGGGCGCGGCCCGCTCCTACAACGCTTAACAGGCGCGCGTGGGCAGCGGACCTGTGGCCGGACGGGATTCGCAACCCCGTCCCGCTTGACACAGCATTGGGCGTGAGGATTCCCCTACAGTCAATTACCCGAAACAGTGTAAGCCAATCCTTACGAAAAATCAGGCTTACCCGATTGTAGGCGTAGCGAGATAAGTTCAGACTTAACGAACTGCGGTCAATGCGCGCTTCCGGGACATAACGATGAGCGCATGGACGAGGGCGACGGGTAGAGTGCATCACACTTTTTTAGACCTTGGTAAGCGAAACGATTCAAGAATGGTATGAGATGTGTTCCCGGCGGGGTTAGCTATCAGGATTTTACCGGCATACGCAACGGGCGGCGCAGCGTTGCTGCCGACACCGTGTTGATGAAACACAATCCATAGCTCAATAATAAAGAGAATAAGCAGCCATGAAAAACAATCAGCCTATCACCCAACACGAAGTCCATTTTTCCGAAGACGACCAACTGGTTTCCACTACCGATTTAAAAGGCGTTATAACCGCCGTCAGTCCGGCATTCGTCAAAATAAGCGGTTTTTGCGAACGGGAATTGCTAGGGAAAAGTCACAACATCATTCGTCATCCGGATATGCCTCCGCAAGCCTTTCAATCGTTGTGGGAGACGGTCAAGGCCGGCCGCACCTGGAACGGCCGGGTCAAAAACCGCTGTAAAAACGGCGATTATTACTGGGTCGATGCCCATGTATCGGGGATTTTCGATAATGACCGTATCGTAGGTTACCGCTCATTACGCTTCAAACCTTCACGCGCCCAGGTCGACGAGGCCCGCAAACTGTACGCCGATATTAATGCCGGGCGCATCAACGATCCGTTCAAGCCGGGAAAACTAAAAGCGCTGTTAAGCACTATCAAACTTGGGCAAAAAATTATGCTGTTGGTGGTGCTGGCGGTGATGATGTTTGCGCTGCCGAGCTGGTTATTGGTAACGCGCGCCAACGAAGAAGTGGCGGTTGCGGATAATGAAAAACTGGGCGTCGAATACGTACGCGAAACCATGAAGCTGGTGCAGCTCGTTCAACAACACCGGGGGCTCGCCAATATGGTGTTGTCCGGCGACGCGGGCAGTGCCGACAAGTGGCTGGCCAAGCGCCGCGAAGTCAACAAACAGGCCGAAGCGGTTGATGCGGTTAACAACAAATTGTCCAAGCTGGGTTTGACCGAGTCCTGGAAAACCGTGCGCAGCGATTGGGAGCAACTTGCGGCCGCGGCTGCCGGATTGGATGCCAAAACCAGCGTGACGCGACACACCGCATTGATTGAAGAAATACTGACCTTCAACCGTAAATTAAGCGATGTGTCTTATCTGGCGCTGGACCCGGATGTCGATACGTATTACATGATAATGATCTCGATTTATCAGTTTCCGGATGTGACCGAATTGCTGGGCAATTTGAGAGCAAAAGGCGCGGGCATACTGGTGAAAAAAGTGGCCAAGCCTGAAGATACGGCGGTTCTTCAGCAGTTGATCGGGGTGTTGCGTAAAAGCCAGGTACTCATAGAAGAATGCATAGCAAAAATCACCGGCGTCGACGAAGCGTTACGCGACGATAGCCGAAAAATGGTCAGCGACACCGATAAAGTCGTTCATCTAATCGAAGAAAAAATTATCAAACCGGCGACATTGGAACTTTCCAATAAGGAATTCTTTGACGTGCTAACGCTAAGCGTCGACCAGCACTTCGCTGTTTCCGAAAACTTCAGCAAGGCGCTAACCAAGGCGTTGGATGCCAGAATCGAGCGTATCAATACCCGTAAATACGCGATGCTGGCTGTGGCGCTAAGTTTGTTTGGCGTTTTTGCGATAGTGAGCGGGTTCATCGTTCGCGGTATTTTGCGCCCGGTTTCGGCAATGGTCGAAGCGGTAGGCAAACTCGGGCGCGGCGAAATGCCGGCGCACGACGCGGTCGACTACGGGCCGGAGTTCAACCAGCTGAAGGAAGGCTTGAATTCGGCGGTGTTAGGGGTGCAGTCATTGATTGCCGATTCCGTTATGCTGTCGCAGGCCGCCGTCGAGGGCAAGCTGTCCATCCGCGCCGATGTCAGCAAGCACCAGGGCGATTACCGCAAGATTATCGCGGGCGTCAACACGACGCTGGATACCGTAATAGCCCCGCTTACTCAAGTGCGGAATATGTTGGTCGGCATGGAACAGGGCGATATGACGCAGCAAATTACCGAACACTATCGCGGCGAGCTTGAAGAATTGCGCAACGCGGCCAACAACACGGCGACCAAGCTTTCGCAAACCATCAGTGAAGTGATCGGCGCAACCGAACAGCTCGGCGCGGCCTCCGAGCAGATCAGCGCCACCGCGCAATCCTTGGCGCAAGCCGGCAGCGAGCAGGCCGCCAACGTCGAGGAAACCAGCGCTTCCATTGAACAGATGTCCGCGTCGATCAACCGGAACACCGAAAATGCCAAAGTCACCGACGGCATGGCTATTCAAGCCAGCAGCGAAGCGGTGCAGGGCGGCGACGCAGTCAAGGAAACGGTGAGCGCGATGAAGAGCATAGCCGGTAAAGTCGGCATCATCGACGACATCGCCTACCAAACCAACTTGCTGGCCCTGAACGCGGCGATTGAAGCGGCCCGCGCCGGAGAATACGGCAGGGGTTTCGCGGTGGTCGCCGCCGAAGTGCGGAAACTGGCCGAACGCAGCCAGTTAGCCGCGCAGGAAATCGGCGAATTGGCCTCCGGCAGCGTTAAGACGGCCGAAAGCGCGGGCAAGCTGCTCGATGCCATCGTGCCTTCGATCAAGCTTACTTCCGACCTGGTTCAGGACATCGCGGCGGCCTCCGAAGAGCAGGCGGCAGGCGTAGGCCAAATCAACACCGCGATGGATCAGCTCAACCGGATCACCCAGCAGAACGCCAGTTCATCGGAACAGTTGGCCGCCACTTCGGAACAGATGAGCGGACAAGCCGCGCAGCTACAGGAGCTGATGGCGTTCTTTACCGTGGCGGATAGCGCCGGATCGATGTCTCCCAACGCCGCGGTCAGGACAACAAAGGCGGCGTAATTGGCGGTTAACGAGGCCGAATTTGTATGGTTTTAGGGTATGAGTGAAATGAGGCAAGCGGCACAGACTGGAGGTAAAGCCGATGCCGTTATATTTAAGCGCAATGATGTTGTAGGAGCGGGCCGCGCCCGCGACATTCGGGCAGCGATTGTTAAGTTGCAGCGCGATTATCGCGGGCGCGGCCCGCTCCTACAACGCCAGGTTATGCCATGAAAGTTTTAATTGTTGATCGGGCGTAAGCGGTGCGTAGCGCCTGAGAACGGGAAATATAAAGGTATTTATATGAATCAGTTAAAAGTTATCGAGGAAATCAATGAGGAAATCGGCAATATTATTGCCGTTGCCGCAAGTATCAGACTGAGCGCGACCGGCAGTCACGTTGCAGGCGGGGGCTTGGTGGAGCGTGAACTGCAAATGTTCAGCGAGAAGATCGCGACGGCCATGCAAAGCCTATCCGCCTTGATCGACTGGCAGGTAGCGGTAAACGCGGGCAAGCGTAGCGGGGCGCTCACCCAGGCATATGTCGCCGCGGCATGCGCAGGCGCACAGACCGATGAAATAGAGCAATTTATTGTGAGTCAAGTGCGCGAGTTGCAGATCAGCATGATGCGCACTGCAAAGCAATGCGCATCGGGCTTGCTGATTGCCCGCTCGGTCGATCGGGACACGGAGCGCAGTTGCGCGATGCCGCCGGAATTACGCTCGATGACGGAAGATGTCGCGGCGGCTGTCGGACATATTGCCCGGCGTTTAAAAAAACTTGAATTGCGATTGGCAGAGGCAGCGTTATGGAACAAACACCGCTATCCGGACTACACCGACGAAGTCTGGATTACCGACGACGCTACGATGATGTCGGTCGATCCATAAGGTTAGGACGTTTGTTCAGATGCTTGCCGCAATCAGCGCGCGGTTGGCCTATTAATCGGGCATGGCACGCCCTGTGGCGGCGATAAAAAACAAATGACATAAAGGGAATGAAAAAAATGACCGCATACGCGACGTACAAAGCTAACCTTGCCGAAGTGGCGCTGCAAGAGAAGGAATTCATACAAATTCGCGATCTGATCCACCGCATCGCCGGCATCAACATGTCGGCCGCCAAGAAGCCGCTGGTGACCGGCCGTCTGGCCAAACGCCTTAAACATCATGGACTGGCGAGCTACAGCGAGTACTATCGCTTGATTACCGCAGCCGGCGGCAAAACGGAACTGCAAATGGCGGTGGATTTGCTGACCACCAACGAAACGCATTTTTTCCGCGAGCCCAAGCATTTCGATTTTTTGCGCCAGTGCGTTTTGTCGGCGCGAAAACCCGGCAAGACCCTGCGCATCTGGAGCGCCGCCTGCTCCAGCGGCGAGGAACCCTACAGCATTGCGATGCTGCTGGATGAAGTCTTGGGCAATGCGCCGTGGGACATCGTGGCCTCCGACTTGAGCACGCGGGTGCTGGAAAAGGCGCGTACCGGCCTTTATCCTTTGGAGAGGATGTCGGAAATCCCCCGGCATTATTTGTCGAGCTACTGCCTTAAAGGCACCGGCGCCCAGGAAGGTACATTACTGATCGAGCGCAAATTGCGCGAACGGGTGCGGTTCATACACTATAACCTCACCGAAGCGCCGCCGAAACTGGGCGAATTCGATGTGATATGGCTGCGCAACGTGATGATCTATTTCGATCAGGACACCAAACGCCAAGTGGTATCGCGGCTGCTGTCGCTGCTGCGCCCCGGCGGACATTTCCTGGTCGGCCATTCAGAGACCCTGAACGGCATCAACGAAGACGTGCGCCTGGTGCAGCCGGCCGTTTACCGGAAACTCTGAAATGATCAGGCCTTTACATCCCGTAGAGATATTTCTCCAGCCCGGCGATCATTACTTCGCCGACCGCGACACGCGCATCCGCACCGTGCTCGGATCTTGCGTGTCAATGACCTTTTGGCATCCGCGACTGTTGGTCGGAGCCATGTGCCACTACATGCTGCCGGAACGCGGCAGCGAGCGCAGGGAAGGCGACTGGCCTGCGCCGGACGGGCGTTATGCCGATGAGGCAATCGTCCTGCTGCTGAACAAAATGGATGAGGTCGGCGCTTCCCATAAGGAATACCAGGTCAAGTTATTCGGCGGCGGCAACATGTTTCCCGAAACCAATAAAAATGCCAATGCGATGTCCCAGATCGGCAGCAGGAATGTGCAAGCGGCCCGGCGGCTGGCGAAACAACACGGTTTTACTTGCGTGGCCGAGCACTTGGGCGATATCGGACATCGTAACGTGATTTTTGAAGTGTGGAGCGGCGAAGTGTGGGTTAAGCATAGCAATGTGTTGACCATAGCCGATCAACAAGCCATGAACAGGAGGCTTGGGTGACTCGGATCAAAGTGCTGATAGTGGATGATTCTGCGGTGGTGCGGCAGGTATTGACCGCCAATTTGTCGCAAGATCCGGGTATTGAAGTGATCGGCGCCGCTTCCGATCCGGTGTTCGCCATGGCCAAGATGCAGGGACAATGGCCCGATGTGATCGTGTTGGACGTGGAAATGCCGCGCATGGACGGCATCACTTTTTTGAAACAACTGATGTCGGTACGGCCCACGCCGGTGGTGATCTGTTCCACGCTGACCGAAAAAGGCGCGGAAACCACTATGCAGGCGCTGGCGGCGGGCGCGGTGAGCATTGTCGCCAAGCCCAAGCTAGGGCTGAAGCAATTTTTGCAGGAAGACTCGGAAAGCCTGGTTATCGCCGTCAAAGCCGCGGCCCGAGCCAACTTGCGCCGCCTGGCGGTATCGTCAGCCGCGCTGCCGCCGGTGCAGGCCAAACTAACCGCAGACGCGATTCTCCCGGCCGGCGTCCATGCAATGGCTGAAACCACAGACCGGGTTATCGCCATCGGCACTTCCACCGGCGGCACGCAGGCGCTGGAAGTGGTCCTGACCGCCTTGCCGCGGGTCTGCCCCGGTATCGTTATCGTCCAGCATATGCCGGAAAAGTTTACCGGCGCTTTCGCTGCCAGGCTGAATAATCTGTGTCAGGCCGAAGTGCGCGAAGCTGTCAACGGCGACCGGGTGAAGCCGGGATGCGCACTGATCGCGCCGGGCGGGCGGCACATGCTGCTCAAGCGTAGCGGAGCCCGGTATTACGTTGAAATCGTCGACGGGCCGCCGGTCAGCCGTCATCGTCCGTCGGTCGATGTGTTGTTTAGGTCGGTCGCCAAGTGCGCGGGCAAGAATGCATTGGGCATCATCATGACCGGCATGGGCGATGACGGCGCCAAAGGTTTAAAAGAAATGCACGACATGGGCGCGCGTACCGTGGCTCAGGATGAAGACAGCTGCGTGGTGTACGGCATGCCGAAAGAAGCGGTCAAGCTGGGTTGCGTGGATAAGGAGCTGGCGCTGGGCCGGATTGCCTATGAGATCGTCGGCTACGGCGGCGGGCGATAGGCCGATGTTAAGTCAGGACGCGCCATTGCCGGACGGGGCATGCGGTCCGGTCCGGCGTTAGTGATAAGTAATCGAGCTAAAGTTTTCGGGTATTTTGGAGTGCAAGCTCTGCTTGCAAAGCAGGCAAAGCCTGCACTCCGGCTATTAGCAACTTGACCAAGTTATTTCGTACACATTGCTAAGTCAAAACGTTAGAGACGGGGTTGCAAACCCCGTCCCGCTTTAGGTGCGCGGCGCGCCCTATAAGTAGTTGGGCAAGAGTTTTCCCACACATGCCACTCATGCCACTCATGTTAAGAAACTTATAAACACCTACTTATGGGTTGCGCGTCGAGTCAAGTACGCTAAGAAAAATAAGAAATTGGACAACACTAAATTGATGTACAAAAACAATTTTAAAATCGGCATCTTAGCGCTGGCGCCGATGTCGGCGTCGGCGGAAACTTTGCCGCTCGACGCCCTGATGGTTACCGGCATGGCGATGATCGCCGGGGCCGAGGTACAAGCCGAATTGAGCCGGGCGGCAGCGTTGATCGATCGGGACATTGCCGAAAATCGGGGTTATCCGAATGATTGATTCTGGTAGGGTATGCTGCGCGTACCGTTTTTTATCGTCGTTGCTTAGGCAAAAGGTACGCGCAGCGTACCCTACGCGGCGGCGTTCCCTCGCCGGAGCGCTCATCGTTATACACAACGATGTCCAAGAGTCGTCATACTGGCAGGGATGCCGGTATCCAGCGCCATGGACGGTAACTCACAGCTTCTTAGGGGCTAAATTTAAGCTAAGTACCCAACGACAGCTTCACATCCATGTGACTGGTTTCGGGCGTCCATGCCGGAATGACGAGCCAAGGGTGTCCCGCGTACACGTGTGTATAAAGACGAGCGCCGGAGCGTGGGAACGATGCAATTTCAACCTCCCCGGTGCGGCAACATCATGAAGCCGGGTTTAAAGCGCAAAATAGTACTGGTCTTGGTCGGCGTGCTGGCTGTGGTGACTGTGCTGGATGCTGTGTTGGCCTCCTATTTCACCAAGCGGCAAAACCAGGACGCCGCTTTTGCGACGCTCAAGCGCGATCTGCTGACTTGGCAGGACGAATTGCAGGATATGACCTTGCATATGCGCGCGGTGGCGCTGTCTGCGGTCGGCGAAACGGTGGCGCTGAATCAGTTGGCCGAACTTGAGGGGCTGGAATTTAAACAGGCCGATGCCTTGCGTAATAACAAGGAGGTTAAAGAAGCGGCACGAGCGCTGGGTTTCAGCAAGTCGGTTTCGTTGAACCGATTGCATCTGGTGCTGCGCTCCGGCGGATTTTCGGCGATTACGGTTTATATAGACGGCAAGTTGAGCCATCAGGTTGCCGTATCCGAAGTGGGCATGTTGGTCCGGCGGGCCAACGGCGGACAGGCCTGGATCAAGGCGGTCGCAGACGGCAACGGCAATCTGCCTATCCGCAATTGGCCGGCGTGGGAAGAAAGTCCGCCGCCACCGGTTGCCGACTCGTTGCCGCCGCTTGATAGGCCGCAGGTTGCCTTTACTTACCCTTCGGCGGATAGCATGATGATCGAAGTGGCGGTGCCGGTTGAAGGCGTTATCGAACATTCGCTGCCGAAAGGTAAAGGGAGCCCGTCGGAGCTTTCGGTGTTAGATAGCCGGATTGCCGGTTCGGTAAGCGATCCTTCCGCCTTCAGCGTAAATCAGCCGTCTTCGCCGTTTGCGATGGTGGTTTTCCGAAAGCGAATCGACCGGATTTTTTTGCAGGCGGTTGAGCGGAAAACCGGCCTGTGGCCGCTGCTATTTTCGCCGGACGGCTATTATCGCCAGCAGTTGGGACCGGTCAATTTAAGCTTGCAGCAACTATTGCCCGACGTTGCGCAGGCTGCATCGGCAGTAAAGTCGCAATCCGTCGTTACCGAGCAGGGTTCGTTTTATGTTGCCGCATTGCCCTGGCAATTTGAGCGGCAGCCGGGCTTTGTACTGGCTTTGGTGGCGTCGCAGGACAGCACCTTGCAAAACATCCGGCAAACGGTGGCGGCTATTTTAACGGTCGCCAGCCTGATATTGGCGCTTAGCATCGGAATCGGCATATTTTGGGTCGGGCGCTTTATCGATCCGATCATCGCCCTGACTAATGCGGTAAAGGCGGTTGGACTGGGCAGCGCGGGGCAGGTCGAATATTTGTTAACGACAGAAAGTCTCCGTCCGCTGTCTATTCAGGCTCCCGGCGAAGTCGGCGATTTGGCCTGGGCATTCGATTTAATGATCGCTGAGCTAAAAAAATCGTTCGATACGCTGGAGCAGCGGGTACAGGCTCGAACAGTCGAACTGCTCTCTTTGCAACAGGTGCTGGAAAAGCAAAACCGGCGCTTGGAAAAACAGAGCCTTGAACTGAGCGCCGGTAATCGCCTGTTGCAGGAAGAAATCGTCGAACGCCAATCGGCGGAAGAGTTGCTGCGCTTGCGCGAGCAGGAGTTTCGCAGCCTTGCGGAAAACTCGCCGGACAATATCGCTCGTTACGACCGGGAATGCCGCATAAAATATATGAATTCTGAATTGCGTGCCACGGTAGGCATCGCTGACGGTCCAGTCGAGGCGTATATCGGCAATACACCCAATGAAATATTTCCCGACGGCAGATTCGGGGCCTATCAGGAAACAATCAAAGGCGTCGCCGAAAGCGGACTGGAAGCCGAGATTGAACTGATGTTGCCGGATAGCGGCGACGGCATTCGCTATCATTTGGTGCGGATGGTGGCGGAACGGGATCAGGACGGCGAGGTGATGGGGGTGCTGATCATGGGGCGCGACATCACCGAGCGCAAACGCATGGAAGCGGAACTAAAAAGCCAGGCGGACTTTCAGCAGACAATACTGAACGCTATAACTGATGCCGGCATACAGTTGATGATGGTCGAGGAGGGCCGGATTATCCATGTCGGTAATCGCGCACTGGCCTACGAATTCGGGTTTACCGACGAAGACATCGACGCCCACCCTGCAATCGCCGACATCATTCACCCTGACGATCTGGCACGGGTAACGGGCTACCTCGTTCACAGGATGGCCGGCGAAGCGGCTCCCAGCAGCTATGAGCTGGGACTGGTCACGCGCAACGGAGAGCGGCGGGAATTCGAAACTTCCGTCGCTATCGTGCCGGACTCCTATCCCGTCCGTATTATCACCGTCGGCAAGGACATCACCGAGCGCAAACGCATGGAGGAAACGCTTGCCAATCGAGAACAAGAACTTCGCGCTTTGGCGGAATCCTCGCCGGGCATGATGGGCTGCTTCCATTTGCGGCCGGACGGTTCCGTTTACATGCCTTATGTGTCTGCGAATATTCGGGCGCTGTTCGGCCTGCGCCCGGAAGATGTCGCCGATAATGCCGAGCCCCTGCTGGCGCTGAACCATCCTGGCGACGCCCAACGGGTGCTCGACTCGATCGCCGAATCGGCCCGGACCATGAGCACATGGCACCTGGAATACCGGATTTTGCATCCCGACCGGGGGGAGCGCTGGATGGAAGGTCATACCAGCCCGGAGCCTCACCCTGGCGGCGGCATTGTCTGGTACGGATACGTTCACGACATCACCGAGCGCAAACATGCCGAGATCGAAAAACGGCGCTTGATCAATATTCTGGAGCAATCCGCCGATTTTATCGGCAGCGCCGATATGCAGGGCAACCTGACCTATCACAACCGCGCGGCGCTGCGCATGGTCGGCCTGCCGGAAGATGCCGATCTGTCGGCGATGCATTTTTCCGATATGCATCCGGCTTGGGCAGTAAAACTGATGCAGGAAACCGCAATGCCTTCGGTGCTGGCCGATGGCGCATGGCGGGGTGAAACGGCGCTGCTGCACCGGGACGGACGGGAAATTCCGGTTTCACAATTGGTGATGCTGCATCGGGATACCGATGGTCAACCGGAATTCATGGCCACTATCATGCAGGACATTACCGCGCGCAAGCAGGCCGAGGATGAAATTCTCGCCCTCAATGCCGGCCTGGAACGGCGGGTGCTGGAGCGGACCGAAGAGCTGCGCAGGCAAACCCGTTATCTGAGGACGATGATCGATACGCTGCCGATGATGGTTTGGTTTAAAGATACCGACAGCCGGTTTCTGGTCGTTAATCAGGCTTTGGCAAGGGTTTGCGCGCATGGCGTGGACGACTTGGTCGGCAAGTCCACGTTGGATTGTTGGCCTCGCGACTATGCCGAGTCCTACCTTGCCGACGACGCCGAGGTGATGGCAACAGGGCAGGGTAAGGTTTTGGAAGAACTTTTTGTCGATGAGCGCGATGCGGTTATTTGGGTGGAAACGTTTAGAACCCCGGTGGTGGATGAGGACGGCCGCATACTGGGAACGGTGGGCGTATCCCGAGACATCAGCGAGCGTAAGGCCGTGGAGGCTGCTCGGGAAGCGGCTTTGGCCGAGGCGGAACGTCTGGCGCAATTGCGTAGCAAATTCATGGCGCGGATGAGCCATGAACTGCGCACGCCGCTGAACGGCATTTTGGGTTACGCGCAGATATTGTTAGGGGAAAGTAAGCTGAACGAACGCCAGGATGGCATGGTGAGCGTGATACAGCAAAGCGGCGAACATTTGCTGAATCTGATCAACGATATTCTGGATTTTGCCAAAATTGAGGCGGGCAAGCAGGAGCTGAGCTTGAGCGACGTAGATCTGCCGCGGTTTCTGAGCAATATAGCCAGTATTGTCAGCGTTAAGGCGGAGCAGAAACAACTGGTTTTTGTCTGCGACATTGCAACGGATGTGCCTGTGGGCATTCGCGTCGACGAGTTGCGGATAAAGCAGGTATTGCTTAATCTACTGGCCAATGCCGTTAAATATACGGAACGAGGATGGGTCAAGCTGCGGGTCGGTCTATTGGAGAAGTCTTGTCCGGAGGGCGCGCATGTCGAATCGGGCCGCTTGCGTTTTGAAATACAAGATAGCGGTGTCGGTATCGAGGCCGGGCAACTGGAACGCATTTTTCAGCCTTTCGAGCAGGCGGGAGACCGGCGGTACAGCGGCGGCACCGGCCTGGGCCTGGTAATCAGCCGCGAGCTTGCCAGGCTGATGGGCAGCGATATTTTCGTCGCCAGCCGGATCGGCGAGGGCAGCAGGTTTTGGTTCGATCTTGATGTCCCGGTTGTGGAGGTCTGCGAGGCGATTAGGTCGGTCGAGCAGCATGCCGGCGGATATCGCGGGCCTCGCCGACGGGTGCTGGTGGTGGACGATACCGATATAAACCGGGCGTTGTTGATCGATATGCTCGGCGGCCTGGGCTTCGAGACAGCCGAGGCCGTTAACGGCAAGGCTTGCCTGGATAGCGTTGCAATCCAAGTGCCGGATTTGGTCCTGCTGGATATGGTCATGCCGGAAATGGACGGACTGGAAGCCGCCCGCCGCCTGCGCTGTTTGCCGGATTTCGGGCAAACGCCGATTATTGCGGTTTCGGCCGGCGCTTCGGGCATCGATATTGCCAACGCTATGGAGGTCGGCGTTAATGCGTTTTTGTCTAAGCCTGTTGAGATAAAAAAGCTGATGGAGCAAATCGCCGGGCTTTTAAAACTCGAGTGGATTTATGCGCAGCCTGAAGCCGAACCGGGGCCGCAATATAAGCCTGACGAATGGCTGGATGCGCCGCCAATGGAGGAGATGAGGATTTTGCATCAACTGGCGGAGGAGGGCAGTATGCGCGACATTATTACCCAGGCCGATTATTTGAGGGGGCTTGACCCGCGCTATCGCCCGTTTGCCGAGCAGTTGCGCGGTTTGGCCAAAGGCTACCAATCCAAAGCCGTTCTGGATCTGGTGGAGCGTTATATCGACAGGCGTCGTAACCATTCAGCTACAGATTGATATAGATGAACATTGATAAACTGAATTATGAAGAATTTACTCATTGTGTTATGACGGGCGAGATAAAAGGCGAAGGGCGAAAGGCGAAACGCTATCTCGCGCGATGCGCTTGGACGGCCTTATTCCGGTCTACGCCGGTATTGATCAGAATGACAATCGTTGGATAGGGAGCGAGTCATGAGCAGTGCGACAGCCGTGTTTGATAAACCCACTATTTTGATTGTCGACGACACGCCGGCCAATCTGGGCGTGGTGGTGGAGGGTCTGGAAAGCCGCGGCTACCGGCTGCTGATAGCCCAGGACGGTGCGGAGGGCTTGAAACGCGCGGCTTTGGTAAAACCGGACTTGATTCTGCTGGATGTGATGATGCCGGAGTTGGATGGTTTTGAAGTGTGCCGATGTTTAAAGAGCGATGCCGAGACCGCCGATATACCGGTGGTTTTTATGACGGCTCTGGGCGAGAGCGAACATACAATCACCGGATTCAAGGCGGGCGGCGTCGATTATCTTAGCAAGCCCATGCAGATCGATGAGGTCGTCGCGCGTGTCGGCGTGCATTTGAATCTGAGAGCTATGCAGCGGCAGCTGCAATTGCAGAATGAGCAATTGCAAGGGTATCAGCAGGAACTGGAGCTGAAAGTCGCCCGGCGCACCGCTGAGCTTAGCGTCGGCAACCGCTTGCTGCGCGAGGAAATCGAGGAGCGCAAGCGGGTCGAGAAGACGCTGAAATTTATTGCCCAGCGCGGCTGGATGGAAGGCGGCGAGGCCTTTTTGACCTCGCTGGCACGGTATCTGGGCCGGTTGCTGGAGATGGATTATGTGATTATCGACAAGTTGTCCTCAGACCCGAACCAAGCCGAGACGGTTGCCATTTACGCCAGGGGCGAAATGCTTCCGAATAGGCAATACAGTCTCGAATACACGCCGTGCGAGAATGTCATGGCGGGCGGCTTGTGCTGTTATTCGGCGGATGTGCAACAGCAGTTTCCCAAAGATGTTCTGTTGGCGGATATGCAGGCCGAAAGCTATATCGGCCTTCCGCTCTGGGATTCCACCGGGAAGGTGATCGGCCTGATTGCGGTGATGGACGGCAAGCCGATGCGCGATGAGTTTACGGTCACCTCGCTCCTGCAACTGGTGGCGACCAGCGCCGCGGCGGAATTGGAGCGCCACCGGTCTGAACAGGCGTTATTCGAGTCGAGGCAGTTCCTGAACCGGGTGATCGATACCATTGCCGATCCGGTGTTTGTTAAGGATAGGGAGCATCGCTGGATTTTGCTTAATCAGGCCTGTTGCGATCTTATCGGCCGACCCCGCGACGAACTGCTGGGCAAATCCGATAGGGATTACTTTCCGGAGCACGAGGCGCGCGCGTTGCGGGAGGGCGACGATGCGGTGTTCGACAGCGGACTGGAAAACGTCAGTGAAAATGAAATTACCGATGGTCAGGGCGTCAAGAGGACGATTTCTACGACCAAAAGCTGCTTTTCGGATAATAACGGCCAACCTGTTTTGGTCGGCATCATCAGGGATATTACCGAGCGCAAGCAGTATGAATTGAATCTGCTCAAACGCGCGCAACTGGAAGAGCAGTTGTCTTGCCTGGCGGCCAGCGTGCCGGGCTTTATCTACACGATTCGCCAGAGCCGGGACGGGCACGCCAGTTTTCCGTTTGCCAGCGCCGGCATCGAAGCGCTGTTCGGGCTGAGTCCCGAAGATATTCGCGACGACGCGGCGGTGCTGTGGGCGCGCTACCACCCCGACGATTTGCCGGGGGCGGTCGCGCAATTGGAAAAGTCAAGACAGCAGCTGTCGCCGTACCGTATCGAAATCCGGATTGTTCACCCCGACAAGGGCTTGCGCTGGATCGAAATCCGTTCCACGCCGCAACGGCAGCGGGATGGCAGCACCGAGTGGCATGGGCTGATGATAGACATCACCGAACGTAAAACCAGCGGCGAGCAACTTGCCTTGCTGGATTACGCGCTCGATCATGTCGGCGAAGCCGTCTACCTGATCGATGAAGACGCCCGTATCCTCCAGGTCAACGAAGAAGCGAGCCGGATGCTGGGTTATACGCGGGCCGAATTGCTGACGATGCGGGTCATCGACATCGATCCCGACTTCGGCCCGGAACAATGGCGGCAGCACTGGGGCGAGTTGATTTCCGGGATGAGCGCGATAACCTTGGAGACCCGGCATAAAACGAAACAGGACGGCATTGTCCCGATCGAAGTCAACGCTAATCCCATTATCTATCAGGGCCGAAATTACAATTTTGCCCTGGTGCGCGACATCTCCGAGCGTAAGCACATGGAAGAGAGGGTGCGGCAACGGGAACAGGAGTTTCGGGTGCTGGTGGAAAACTCGCCCGATCCTATCTTCCGTTACGACCGGGATGGTCGGCGTATTTATGTCAATCCGGCTGTGGCAAGGCTGGTCGGACGACCGGACTCTGAACTGATAAACAGGACGCCGTCGGATGCATCGGTGCTCAGCGCGAGCGAAGGGGAAAAACAGGAGCGGATCATCCGGCAGGTGCTGGACACGGGTCGGACTGCGGAGAGCGAGGTGGAGTTTATCACTTCCGATGGCCGGCGCTATTATTTCCATAACCGTTATGCGCCGGAATTCGGGCTGCTGGGCGAGGTGGACGGCGTGATTGCAATTTGCCGCGATATTACCAAGCGGAAGCTGGCGGAGAATCTGCTGTATCAGCGCGAGCGGGAGTTGCGGACTCTGGTGGAAAACCTGCCGACTATGGTGGTGCGCTATGATCGGAAGTTCCGGCGCATTTATGTCAATCCTGCTTACTCGAAACTCACCGGGCGCGCTGACGCGGAAATATTCGGCAACGCGCTCAGAGAGACGTGGCGGGCCACTAATATTTCCGCTGATGCGTATACGGCTATTTTGGCCGAGGTCATGCATAGCGGCAGAAAAACCGAGGTATCGTTGGAATGGACTGACGGCGACGGCCGTCTGATCAGTCATGCGATGAAAATTGTGCCGGAATACGATGTCGACGGCAAAGTCGGTAGCGTGTTGGCGCTGGGTTTCGATTTAAGCGATCGCCGGCAGCAGCAAATTGTCGAGGCCAACCGCCAGCGGGTGTTCGAGAAAATGGCGCACGGCGATAATCTTAACGGCATTTTGGAGCAGGTGGCTTTGTATGTCGAATCCTCGAAGTCCGGGCGGCATTGCGCTATTTTGTTGCTGGAAGAGGATAAAAAACATTTGCAATTCGTGGCCGCGCCTTCGTTTCCGGCGTCATATAGGGCGAAGCGACTCAGCGAGGAGGACGGGCCTTGCTACGGTTGGGCGGCGTCGGCGTTGCGCGGCGAAAGGGTCGTTGTGAAGGATTTGCAGGCGCATCTGTGCTCGCCGCTGTGCCGGTCATTTATCGGCGAAATCGGTGCGGCCGCCTGTTGGTCTGAGCCGATTTTTTCCTCATCCAACCAATTACTGGGGGTTGTGACGCTGTACCTCAATCATAGCGGGGAGCCCGATGAGGCTGATTTGGCGCTGCTGTTGCAAGCCGGGCATTTGAGTTCCATCGCTATCGAACGCAAACGCCTCGAACAGCAAATGTACCGCCAAGCCAGTTATGACCAGCTGACCGGGCTGCCTAACCGGCGTTTGTTCGGCAACCGGCTGCGCGAGGAAATCGCCAAGGCCGGGCGCGGCGCTTATAGCTTGGCGGTGCTGTTTATCGACCTGGATCGTTTCAAGGAAGTCAACGATACCTTGGGTCACGATGCCGGCGACGAGTTGTTGGTGGAAGCGGCGCGACGTATTTGTTCATGTGTCAGGGAGTCGGATACCGTGGCGCGCTTGGGCGGCGACGAATTTGTGGTGATTTTGCCTAAAGTCGACGAAAGCGTTCCGCAGGACCGAGTGGCGCAATGTATTGTCGATACGCTGGTCCGGCCATTCCGGCTTGACCAGCATCAGGCCTATGTCTCCGCCAGCATAGGCATTGCCTGCTATCCGAAGGACGCAGATAGCGCCGAAGTCTTGATCGGTTGCGCCGACCAGGCCATGTATGCCGCTAAAGATATGGGGCGCAATTGCTTCAGTTTCTTTACCCGCGGTATGCTGGAGCTGGCCCGGCAACGTCTGGAGCTGGTTAACGATTTGCGATGCGCGCTCGGCGCAGGCCAGTTCGAGGTGTATTACCAGCCGATTATCGAGATTGCCGGCGGTCGGGTGGTCAAGGCCGAGGCGCTGTTGCGTTGGCATCATCCCGAGCTGGGCCTGGTGCCGCCCGACCGGTTTATTCCCATCGCTGAAGAAACCGATCTGATTCAGGAGATAGGCGCCTGGGTGTTTCGCGAGGCTGCGGACACGGCTAAACGCTGGCTCGCCCTGCATGAACAGGATGGCGTAGGGCAAATTAGCGTCAACATGTCGCCGCGTCAGTTTACCAAAGAGAGCGGCGTTCAATCTGTCATTGATTATTTGCAGGCTGTCGATCTCGATCCTTCTTATATCGTCGTCGAGATTACCGAGGGTCTGTTATTGGATGACAGTTCGGCTATTACCGGGAAATTGGAGCTGTTTCGCGCGGCAGGGATGCAGCTTTCCCTGGACGACTTCGGCACCGGTTATTCGGCGATGGCTTATCTGAAAAAGTTTCACATCGACTATCTGAAAATCGACCGTTCTTTCGTCCGCGATTTGGAAACCGATCCCGGCGACCGGGCGATAGCGGAAGCCATTGTGGTAATGGCGCACCGTTTGGGTCTGAAGGTGATCGCGGAAGGCGTGGAAACCGAAGGCCAGAGGGCGTTGCTGATGGCGGTCGGCTGCGAGTACGTGCAAGGCTATCTGTATGCCAAACCGATGCCGGTCGAGGCGTTTTTGGCGTATGTCGCAGGGCAGTGTCGTTGAGTTAATCGGTTTGTCCAGCTATCCGCATTCCGGGCCAATTCAATTTCAGAGGCGTGGGCCGAGGCGGCCGGGCAAAAAAATACAAGCGTTAGCGAATCGGTGGATAAATCCAAATCTGAATTATAATTGGCGTAATTTTTTGGCGAACTGGATAGAACTATGCGGCAAACAATAAAGGCAAAGCACGAGCTTCGCTTGTATGAGCTTAAAAAAGCGGTGAACGATTTTCTTGAATTGACCGAGCATTTAACGCTGCTTCAAGCGGTTAATGAAAAAGCGCGGGAGATGGCGCAGGCGGTTGATGTGTTGCAACAGTTGCTACAGCAGGGTTTGGTTGCCAATAAGCTGGTTAAGGCTATTAGCGATTCCGAGGCGGCGGCGCTGCTCGATGAGATTGTCGATGCCGATGCGGTTGGCGAGCTGGAGGCGTATATGCTGTCGGCGGCAGAGGGTATTGAAGATGCCGAGGTAACGCAGTTTTTAACCGAGATAATGGACAAGGTTGAGCGTAAATATAACCTGCTGCTTGAAAAAGCGCATGCTTATAATGCGTTGCTTAAAAGCTAGTAGTTACGTTGTACGGAAAACAGCGCCAATAAAGTCAGCGCTTGTTTGTATTCGGAATCAGGCAGGATGCTTAAGGCGCTTATTGCTTTTTGGGCTTCCTCGTCGGCGCGTTGTTCTGTGTAATCAATGGCTTTAGTGCTTTGCACGATGGCGTAAACTTCGTTGAAGGCATCGCGGTCGCCATTTTTGATCGCATCGATAATGACTTTGGCCTCGGTTTCGCTGCCGTTTTGAATGGCGTAAATCAGCGGTAAGGTCGGTTTGCCTTCGGCAAGATCGTCGCCGAGATTTTTGCCCAGTTCGTCTTGGCTGGCTTTGTAATCGAGCGCATCGTCAATCAGCTGAAAAGCGATGCCTAGATGTTGGCCGTATAGCGCCAGGCCTTGTTCGGTTTCGGTTGACGCTCCGGCGATAACGGCGGCCAATTTGGTCGCTGCGCTGAACAAGATAGCGGTTTTTCTGGCAATAACTTCGAGATATTTTTGTTCTGTGGTCTCGGGATTATTACAGTTTAAAAGTTGCAGTACTTCGCCTTCGGCAATGGCGGTGGTGGTTTTTGACAGGATTTCCATTACGCGCATATTGCCGGTGCGCACCATCATTTCAAATGCGCTGGAATACAGATAATCGCCTACCAAAATGCTGGCCGCGTTGCCCCAGACGGCATTGGCCGATTCTTTGCCGCGTCTGAGGTCGGAATCGTCGACAACGTCGTCATGCAAAAGCGTGGCGGTATGGATAAATTCAATAACTGCCGCCATCAGCAGGTGGTTATCGTTGGTTCCTCCCAGCGCCTTGGCCGCCAGCAACAGCAGCATTGGCCGTAATCTTTTGCCGCCGCTGCCGACTATATAGTGGCCCATCTGGTTGATGAGGACGACATCGGAACTCAACTCGTTAATAATGAGCTGATCGACAGCTTTTGCCTCGATTGTGGTTAATTTTTTGATGGAATCAAAATCAATGGGAGCAGGAGCGTTAGTCGAGAATTGTGGATGCGATGCCATTATGTAGTGCTGCGTGTAAGTTTGGGTTACTTTTCATGGCGATAGCTATGAAAATCAAATTCTGTTAAGCTATTATAACTTAATAAAACGTTAATCGCCCATGCTATTACGTGGGTAGATTGAGAATAGCGGCTTTTTTTGTGCTATTTAATTAAGATATTTAGGGTTTTGGTTTAATTTAGATTGACTTGGCCTTGGTTTAAAAATATAATTTTTTGTTCACTTTAAACAGATTAATGCTTGATGGAGCTTGCGCCGATGTATGCGGTAATTCAAACAGGTGGTAAACAGTACCGTGTAGAAGAAGGTACTTACTTAAAAATAGAAAAACTGGAGCTAGGCGAAGGCGACAGCATTGAATTCGATAAAGTACTGATGATTCAGTCAGACGATGCTGTTAAGGTCGGCATGCCTTTTATCGAAGGCGGCAAAGTTACAGCGACTGTCTTGTCTCAAGGTAGACATGCAAAAGTCAAAATTATTAAATTCAGAAGACGTAAGCACCATATGAAGCAAATGGGGCATCGTCAGTACTATACAGAAGTCCAGATTACTGGCATTTCTGCTTAAGATATTAGGAGTTACAGATGGCTCATAAGAAAGCTGGTGGTAGTACCCGGAACGGTCGCGACTCTAATGCGAAAAGACTAGGCGTTAAGCGTTACGGCGGCGAGAGCGTAACGGCAGGCAATATCATCGTTCGTCAACGTGGAACCCAGTTTCACGCGGGTGATAACGTAGGTTGCGGAAAAGATCATACTTTGTTTGCAACGGCTGACGGCAAAGTGGTTTTTCAGGTCAAAGGACCTAATAGCCGCAAGTTTATCAGTATTGTTGCTGCATAAGACATACGGCTGTATCGCGCTATAGTATGGCGCGACAGTTAGGCCGGGGTTTTGTAACCCGGCAACTTTAAAAAAGCTCCGCCGTTCATGGTGGGGCTTTTTTTGTTTTTATCGGTTGAGTTTGAAGTTTGGCGGCATGTGATTTATGAGATTTGTTGACGAGGCGGAAGTTCGCGTAGAAGCGGGCGATGGCGGTAATGGTACTATCGGCTTTCGGCGCGAGAAATATATTCCGATGGGCGGTCCGGATGGCGGCGATGGCGGCGATGGCGGCAGTGTTTATCTGATTGCCGCGGAGAATGTAAATACCCTGGTGGATTTTCGCTATCATGCGGTACACCGGGCGCAACGCGGGCAGAACGGCATGAGCCGTAATTGCACCGGCCGAAAAGGCGATGATTGCTATGTGCCGGTGCCGCTCGGCACATTGGTTTCCGATGCGGAAACCGGCGAGGTTATCGGCGATTTAACCGAAATCGGTCAGACTTTGCTGGTCGCTCAGGGCGGTTTTCATGGTCTGGGCAATACCCGCTTTAAAAGCAGTGTTAACAGGGCGCCGCAGAAAGCCAGCAAGGGCAGTGAAGGCGAGCATCGCAGGCTGAACCTGGAGCTGACGCTGATTGCCGATGTCGGTCTGCTGGGGATGCCTAATGCCGGAAAATCCAGCTTGATTCGCTCGGTATCTGCTGCAACGCCCAAGGTTGCCGATTATCCGTTTACGACTTTGCATCCCAATCTGGGCGTGGTTAGCGTCGATGATTTGCGCAGTTTTGTGATTGCCGATATTCCCGGCGTGATTGAGGGCGCGGCTGAAGGTGCGGGGCTTGGGTTGCAATTTTTGAAGCACTTGCTGCGTACCGGTTTGCTGTTGCATGTAATTGATGTCGAGCCTTACGAAAGCGCCGAGTCGCCGGTGCAGGCGGCTAGAAAAATTATTCATGAGGTCGAAAAATGGAGCGATGAGCTGGCTGCCAAGCCGCGCTGGCTGGTATTGAATAAAATAGACCGCTTGCTTGAAGAAGAGGTTGATGCGCATTGCCGGGTGATTGTCGATGAGCTGGAATGGACAGGGCCGGTTTTTAAGATTTCGGCAATTAATGGCGGTGGCACAAGAGAATTGATGTTCGCTATCATGAACTTTTTGGAACAGCAACGGCAGGAAAAAAGTGAACAGGACTGATTTTGCCAAAGTTAAGCGGGTTGTCGTCAAGATAGGCAGTTCTTTATTAACCAAAGGCGGGCAGGGGCTTGATAAGATCGCCATTGCTGCCTGGGTTGAGCAGATGGCCAGCTTGAGGCGGCAATCTATCGACGTGATACTGGTTTCTTCGGGATCTGTGGCAGAAGGCATGTGTCGTTTGGGCATGAAAGCTCGGCCGAAGACATTACATGAGCTACAGGCGGCGGCATCTGTCGGTCAAATGGGCTTGGTGCGCGTATTTGACGATAATTTTCAGCAGCATCGCTTGCATGCGGCGCAGGTGTTATTGACGCATGATGATTTGTCGGACCGGCAGCGCTATTTAAATGCCAGAAGCACCTTGCTGACCTTGCTCAAGTTTGGCGTGGTGCCGGTCATTAATGAAAACGATGCGGTGGCGACCGAGGAAATTCGCTTTGGTGATAACGATACCCTGGCGGCGTTGGTTGCCAATCTGGTCGAGGCTGACTTGCTGATCATTTTGACCGATCAGCAGGGGTTGTTTACGGGAGATCCCGGATTGCATCCCGATGCGGAATTAATTTCCGAGATTAGTGTCAACGACGAACGGTTGGATGTAATGGCCGGCGATAGTCGTAGCGGCTTGGGTCGAGGCGGCATGTGTACCAAGGTGCGGGCGGCGCGATTGGCCTCCAGGTCCGGTGCTGCCACAGTGATTGCGGCGGGTGCCGCCGACAATGCTATCGTGGCGGTAATCGCCGGGGCTAATTTGGGTACCCATTTATTGCCGGACATAGAGCCGTTGGTGGCCAGAAAACGCTGGCTCGCCGGGCAGTTGCAGGTTAAAGGGCAATTGGTTTTGGATGCGGGTGCGGTCAGGATGTTGCAGAATGAGGGCAAAAGCCTTTTGGCTGTCGGCGTTAAGTCGGCATCGGGCAGATTTGAGCGTGGCGAGTTGGTTTCCTGCGTTGATGAAAGCGGTTTGGAAATTGCGCGGGGCTTGATTAATTACGGCAATGCAGATGCTCAGTTAATAGTGGGCAAGAGTAGTTTGGAATTTGAGAGCATCCTGGGTTACTTCGACGATTCGGAGCTGATTCATCGGGATAATCTGGTTGTAATTTAGTTGGTTTTGCAAATGGAACGCGGATTGAGCGGATTCTCTTAAGTCGTCATTTCGGTGCTTGCTAGTAAAATCCGCGTTCTATTCTTGTAAAAACGACAGGCAATAAAAAAGGCCGTAACTCAAAGAGCACGGCCTTTTTTATTGAGTAAGGCTAAAGCGTTAAGCGATAGCTTTTACTTTTGCATTCAGTCTGCTTTTACCGCGTGCGGCTTTATTCTTGTGAATAATGCCTTTGGTAACTGCTGAATCGATAATCGGAACGGCAGTGTTGTAGGCTGCTTGCGCTTTTTCTTTGTCGCCAAGCTTTACTGCGGCAATGATTTTTTTGATGAAGGTGCGTAAGTTGCTACGTTGTCCTGCGTTGCGAATACGGCTTTTTTCCGCTTGTCGCGCACGCTTTTTAGCTTGTGCTGTATTAGCCATAGTTTCTCGATTCTTGGTGTAAGTTAATTAAGCCGTGTATTATCTTTTTAAATGATATTATTGTCAAACTTTTTGACGCATCATAACAGGAGCGGCGTTGAGCAGGCAGCTTTTTAAGTCGACCTTGGTGGTCGGCAGCATGACCTTGATTTCACGGATTCTCGGCTTTGTTCGGGATATGTTGATTGCGCATATTTTCGGTGTGAATGCGGCAACCGATGCATTTTTTGTCGCATTTAAAATTCCTAACTTTTTGCGTCGTCTATTTGCAGAGGGCGCTTTTGCACACGCCTTTGTTCCGGTACTGTCCGATTACAAAGAGCGCGGCAGCAAGGCCGCGTTAAAACAGTTTATCGATAAAACAGCCGGAACCCTGTCCGTATTCTTACTGCTGATTACTGCGGTCGGCGTCGTGGCCGCTCCGGTGCTTATCATGCTGCTGGCTCCCGGCTTTATGTGGCAGGGAAGCCAATATGAGTTGTCCGTGCAACTGTTGCAGATTACCTTCCCCTACTTGTTTTTTATTGCACTGGTGGCATTTGCCGGTGGCATTTTAAATGCGCACGGACAATTTGCCATTCCCGCTTTAACGCCGGTTTTCCTGAACATCTGCATGATAGCCGCCGCGATCCGGCTTGCGCCGTTGATGGACGAGCCGGTCACAGCTTTAGCGTGGGGCGTTTTTGCGGCGGGCATTGTGCAGTTGCTGTTCCAGTTTCCTTCGTTGATACGATTGGGGCTGATGCCAAGACCGAGATTAGGCTTTGATGACTCAGGCGTTAAGCGGATTATCAGCTTGATGCTGCCGGCTATTTTCAGCGTTTCAGTGACGCAGATTAATTTGTTGCTGGATACCTTGATTGCCTCGTTTTTAACCGTCGGCAGCGTGTCCTGGCTGTATTATTCCGACCGGCTGGTGGAGTTTCCGTTAGGCATTTTGGGGCTTGCGCTGGGGACGGTCATTTTACCGAATTTAGCCAAAAGCCATGCTGCGGAAGACACCGCCGCTTTTTCAAATGCGCTGGATTGGGGTTTGCGACTGGTTGTTTTGGTAGGATTGCCCGCCACCATCGGTTTGGTATTGCTGGCCGAACCGATGCTGTCGACGCTGTTTCAATATAATGAATTCGGCGTCAGCGATGTGCATTTTGCAGGATTGAGCTTGAAGGCGTATTCGCTGGGCTTGCTGGGTTTTATCTTGATTAAAGTGTTGGTGCCGGGCTTCACCTCGCGCGGCGACATGAAAACGCCGGTTCGTTACGGGGTTTACGCGATGATCGTCAGCCTAGGCCTGAATCTGGCGCTGGTTTTCCCGCTGGCGCATGCGGGGCTGGCTTTGGCGACATCCTTGGGCGCTTTTTTTAACGCCGCCTTGTTATTGAGAAAATTGCACAAGGACAAGGTATATCAACCGGCCAGCGGCTGGTGGCTGTTTTTTGCCAGGGTATCGCTGGCTGCCGGGGCAATGTCGGCAGGATTGTATTATTTTGTCGATCCGGCTTGGTGGAATGACTGGAATTCCACGATGCGTGTCATTAACCTGATGAAATGGATAGGAATAGGCTTGGTGATTTATGCGGCAATGTTGCTGGTAACGGGGTTGAGATTAAAGCATTTGACTGGCCAGAGGCACGGGTAAAGCAGAATAGTTTTGATTTAATTTGGTATGGTAGATTCCTGGTTCAGCATATCGGAAACTATAAATTGTCAGCTATCGGCCATCGAGAGCCAGTCACGGCAGGCAGTTTTATGGTGATGAATAGGGCAGAATGAAGCTGGGCAAGTGCTTTTATTTAAATGATAGTCTCCTTTTGTCTAGTGTTTTTAACTACTTTTTGATACTTACACTTTTTAAGGTTATAGTTTATTAATCAAAGTATAGTGATTATTTATTAGTGAGTTGTGAAATGCAGCACCCATCCATAAAATACTATGTAACTCGCCCTAACGAGTCACCAAACTCCTATATTCCTACACTGGGGCATATTGCTAGTAATTTTGATGCCTACCGTACTATTGAGATCGCGGAGATCGAAAATCGCCCAGAGTCTTGGTGCTTTACTGACACCGATGCAGCGGGAGCACTAGGACGTTTGATTGATGGCCCTATTAAGTCGGGGGACATTGAGAAAGCAGAGTCTGCGTTGAGAGCAATACTGCTCCATGATGTCGTTGAGATTATTGTGCCTTGCGCAAAAGCAATACACGATACGGGTCTTGTATCCTATCAAAGATTCGATAATGGACAGCGAAATGAAGCGTCATTCGCTGGGCTAAATGTTGCCCCATGCAAGGATTTACTCATGGCATTTGAGCTTATTAATATCAGTAATGGCGAGATAACTGCAAGTTCAAACCTCAATAGCAAATTAGTGGGATATTCAATTGAAGATCAAGAGGCTATCTACAATAAATTAACAAATTCATGTGCTGAAGTTGCAAATGCGTATCCGATAGAAGTTGGTGCCTCTGCGTATTTTGCAAAAAAGGAGTTTCAATACCCCTTACGGAGAGGATCTGCTAGCTTTATTACTGAGCTTTATCAGCGAATTCATAAACCATGGATAAATGTTGCACAATCTGAGCCTGCATTATTTGTTGATGTAAGGTTGCCTCCTCTTGTGGCTATCATTTTATCCCGAGCACAATCTCGAGAAAACATCCCATCTGTGCTTACAGAATTAAGAGGGGAGCTCTCCTCAGTCCGAGTCGACCTTAACCGCCTCAATCGAATGCTTGACAGCACCGCTACCCAAGCAGACATTAATGCTCAGGTTCGGAGTGTTAATGAAAGTTTTGATGCAATTGTTCCAGAAGCTTTATTGACTGATGTCGAGAGACGAAAACGCCGAATTACTTCTGTATTTAATTTTTTAACTCCAATGAGACAGCTGTATAGTATTGCGGTTGACCCTTTATCTGCTGACCCAGAAAAATTCATTGAATTATTCAATTCAACTCACTCGGCGGTAGCTAAAAATAGTCGGATTGTCTCGCGCTCTGTAACAGCTGCGAAATTTTCTGAACTACTAAGAGTAGAGTCCGTTCGAGGATGGTCACTACGCATTTCACTAAAATAGAGATAAAACTCCTAGAAAAAGATGGCACTGAATAGCTCGTAAGGGCGAATGAGGGTGGCGTTTCCGCCGTATGCAAATGCAGCCCATTGGGGGGATATACGAACCCTAACCGAGCTACATTAGACAAAACGGCACGGACTGTCTAATGTTTTATTGGACAGTCATGTTGAGTAGAATGAACCGGATAAATTTAAGCGATGAAGAGTGGGTGAGTATATTGGCGAACTTAAGGAAATTGACAGGAATTCGTGTCGGGCAACCAGGGCCATAGGATGCGCTGAGGCACGAAGCGCATCAATCGCGAGCGATGCGTCTCCTTCGGTGGCACATTCTATTCGATTTATAAATTTGCCTGACATAACGATCAAAGGGATGCGTCGCTCGTTGGCGGTTTTAAAGGTTTGCTTTTTAATCGGGGTCGGTTGCTTCGTTTGGCTTCTTTCAGCGGTGTGCTACTTAGGCATTGCTTGACATACGAACCTTTGTACATACAATGTAACCATGATTAAGTTTGAATGGGATGCAACAAAGGCTGCCGACAATCAGAAAAAACATGGCGTTTCTTTCGAAGAAGCCAAGTCTGTTTTCTATGACGAATTTGCAGTGCAATTTTATGATGACGGGCATTCGGAAGTAGAACACCGCTTCTTGATGCTTGGCTTTAGTTGTGAATCCAGAATGCTTCTTGTCTGTCACTGCGAGCGCGAATCAGGCAATACAATCAGGATAATATCGGCCCGCAAAGCAACTAAACGCGAATGTAGCCATTATAAAGGTAACGTGCCATGAAAGCAGAATACGATCTTTCCCAAATGAAATCGCGAAAAAACCCCTATGCTTCCAAACTTAAGAAATCGGTTACTATCCGGTTGGGCGAGGATGTGGTCGGCTATTTCAAAGAAATGGCTGAAAGTACTGGTGTTCCTTATCAAAGCCTGATCAATTTGTATCTTCGGGACTGTGTGCGCCAGCACCGGACAATTGATATTTCTTGGCAGTCAAATTCAAAAATAGTTTCGAGCCAATAAAAATCCGCTGTGGTTTTTTCCCGTACTCAGGTAAAAAAACATTTTGGTTGTTGGAAATTAGCCCAGTAGGCCGTAATAAACCAGTTTGAGCGACAACGAGAACAGGCGTTTCCGGCAAACACCACGCAGATTCGCCGGAAACGCCACCTCACGCTACGCGCTTGGATGGCCTTATTCCGGCCTACGACTTACAAGCTTTGTGAGTCCTGGAGGGGCAGGCCCTGTATTGACATTAATAATTGGGCTTAGAGGATCGCATGATGCGTTGAGGTACGAAGCGCATCAATCGCGTCGGCCTCTTTTTGAGTTAAGCGCAAAGCTGTAAGACGCGTTAGAATTGCCACATGAAATCTGATTAGGACTCGACTATGAACACGCAACTCTTACAACAAGCAAGTGTACTCGATATTGACGAGCAGATCGAATTGGTCGAGGCTATATGGGATGGCATCGTCAGCCGCGGCGCGGCGCCAGCACTGACAGAAGCGCAGGCAACGGAACTCGACTGCCGCCTCGCCGACTATCTGGCAAACCCAAATGATGTTATTTCATGGGATGAGGTAAAAGCTGCTGCTGTTGCCAAAATCAGGCAATGAGCCTACCCATTACGTTTTATCGCACAGCAAGTGCGGAATTTATTGAAGCGAGTGCATGGTATGAAGGTAAACGACTTGGCCTTGGCCTTGAGTTCATTGCCGAAATTGATCGTTGTATATCGCTGGCATCAAAAAATCCTTTTCAGTTTTCCGTTGTTCGCGAAGACATTCGGCGCGTTGTCGCCAATCGTTTTCCATACAGTATTTATTTTCGCGCGGAGAAACATCGCATCGTTGTCTTGGCTGTATTCCATGGTAGCAGAGATCCCGCCATTTGGTTGTCCAGAGCTTAACATTGCGCGCTCAATCGGTGTTTACGGCAAACACGCCCCTGTTGTTGGGCGTGTTTATTCCGGCCTGCATCTTGCAACTTTGAATATTTTCGTGCTTTTTGTGTTTTTCGTAGATTAAATCAACCTTGCGTTAACCTAATTTCCGCCTCGCGGTATTTTTCCGCGCAATATTCAGCCACTTCAGCAGGCAAATGCGGCCCCGGCGCGGTTTTATCCCAGTCCAGCGTTTCCAGGTAATCCCGGACATATTGCTTGTCGAAACTCGGCGGACTGATGCCGACCTGATATTGGTCGACCGGCCAGAACCGTGAGGAATCGGGAGTTAACGCCTCATCGATCAAATATAAAACGCCATCATCGTCGATCCCGAATTCAAATTTGGTATCGGCAATGATGATGCCCCGTTCTTTGGCGTAGGCGGCGGCTTCTTTGTACAGTTTCAGGCTGGCGTCGCGCACTTTTTCGGCCAAATCCCGTCCCATCAATTCAACGGTACGATCAAAAGACACGTTCTCGTCATGGTCGCCCATTTCGGCTTTGGTGGACGGCGTATAAATAGGTTCGGGCAATTGCTGCGCCTGCTGCAAGCCTTCGGGCAATTTAATGCCGCAGACCGCGCCGGATGTTTGGTAATCTTTCCAGCCGGAGCCGATCAGGTAACCGCGCACGATGGCTTCAACCGGCAGCGGTTTCAATAACTTGACGACGATAGCGCGGCCCTCAATCTGCGCGCGTTCGGCGGCATCGGGCACGACTTGTTCCAGCGGAATGTCGGACAGGTGATTGGGCATCACGTGCTGCATTTTTTCAAACCAGAAGTTGGACACGCTGGTCAAAACACGGCCCTTGCCGGGAATCGGATCGGGTAGAATCACGTCGAATGCAGACAGTCGGTCGGTGGTTACAATCAGCATGTGCTTGTCGTCAATGTCGTAAATATCGCGCACTTTGCCGCGGGCGCGGAGCTTTAAAGACGACAGTGTTGATTGGTATAGCGCTTCTGGTGCGGTCATAAGTTCTCGCTGGGGGTCAAATAGGGTGATTTTACCAGTTATTAATCTTGGAGTCCGTATCATTCCATAAACCGCAGTTGGATGGTGTGGAAGCTGCTCCACTGCGGTTTTCAGGATGAATATCGCTAACGGAACATATCCTTGTTGACCGCTTTTTCCATAGCTGATTTTGAGGTAATCAGCCCTTTTTCAACCAGCTCTTTCATATTCTGATCCAGCGTCTGCATGCCGTCCTTGCGTCCGGTTTGAATCGCCGAATACATTTGCGCTACTTTGGCTTCACGAATCAGGTTCCTGATAGCGGCGGTGCCGACCATGATTTCATGCGCGGCAACGCGGCCGCCGCCGACTTTCTTCAGCAAGGTTTGCGAAATAACCGCCTGCAACGATTCGGAAAGCATGGCCCGGATCATGTCTTTTTCGGCGGCAGGAAATACGTCGATAATACGGTCGATGGTTTTAGCCGCGGAGGTCGTATGCAAGGTGCCGAATACAAGGTGGCCTGTTTCAGCGGCCGTCATTGCCAAGCGTATGGTTTCCAGGTCGCGCATTTCGCCGACCAGGATGACATCGGGATCTTCCCGTAGCGCCGAGCGCAACGCTTCGTTAAAACCGTGGGTATCGCGTTTGATTTCGCGTTGGTTAATCAACGACTTCTGGCTCTCATGAACAAACTCGATAGGGTCTTCCACGGTGAGGATGTGCGCGTAATCATTGGTATTAATATGATTAATCATCGCGGCCAGCGTAGTTGACTTGCCGGAACCGGTAGGGCCGGTCACCAGAACCATGCCGCGCGGCTTCTGGCATAATTCTTCAAAAAACTTGGGGGCTTTTAACTCTTCAAGGCTCAATATTACCGAGGGAATCGTCCTGAATACCGCGGCGGCGCCACGCTCCTGATTAAACGCGTTAACACGAAACCGGGCGACGCCGGGCAATTCAAACGAAAAATCGGTTTCCAAAAATTCCTCATAATCTTTGCGTTGCTTGTCGTTCATGATGTCATAAATCAGCGCATGTACTTCCTTATGATCCAAGGCGGGAATATTGATTCGCCGAATATCGCCGTCAACCCTGATCATAGGCGGCAGCCCCGCCGACAAATGTAAATCCGACGCTTTGTTTTTAGCTGAAAAAGCCAGTAATTCGGCAATATCCATAACATCCTCATGAAGACAAAAGTAAAATTGACCTTATACCATAGATCATATTTTCATTTTTTAAATGTGTGTTGTCTAATAACCGTCAACTCACTGACAACGGACAAGCGATGACAAGCATAACTGAAAGACTCAAACAAATACGCGAGCAAATCGGCGATGCGGAACATACCTGCAACCGCCGGCCGGGTTCGGTGCTGTTATTAGCGGTCAGCAAAACCAAGCCGAGCGAAGATATTGCCGCCGCTTATCAATCCGGGCAACGTCATTTCGGTGAAAACTATCTACAGGAAGCCTTGAGAAAACAGCAGGAATTGGGGAGCTACGCTATTACCTGGCACTTTATCGGCCCCATCCAATCCAATAAAACCAAGCCGTTGGCGACGCATTTCGATTGGGTACACAGCGTGGACAGTTTAAAAATAGCCAAACGCCTGAGTGAACAGCGCCCGGCCCATTTGCCGCCGTTAAATATTTGCCTGCAAGTCAATATCAGCGACGAACCGAGCAAGTCCGGCATTACCTTGGCCGAATTGCCGGAGCTGTGCGAACAGATCGCCCAGCTGCCTAACCTGAAATTACGTGGCGTCATGGCCATTCCCGCACCGCAACAGGATTTTGATTTGCAGCGCCAGCCTTATAGAGCGCTTTACCAAGCCGTCGCAAAACTAGACCGTCCTGAGTTGGACACCTTTTCTTTCGGCATGACCGGAGATTTAAAAGCCGCGATTGCCGAAGGCTCCACTATCGTCAGAATCGGCACCGCGTTGTTTGGCGAACGGGATTACGGCTGACAAAATTTTCTCCGCGCAAGCGTTTTATCGGCCGTTGTAAGACATAAATGACGCTTGTCGGTCCATTTTCAGCTTTAGCTTACATACGCCTGCAATGTTTTACGCCACAATTGCGCGCGGTCAAATCGCTAGCGGCAGCTAAAATCGGTGAAAAGGCATTGTCGTAATAACGCTTGTAATAAATGACTGGCGGAGCAAAGCAGGGGAAATCCTGCCGGATAAAAAAAGAAACAATCGAATCCATGAACCTATAACTCGGGCCAAGTTCCGGGAAATAAATTAAAAGGGAGAAAAACCATGTTTAACAGTACCACCCTGGAAGTCGCAATCGGTCTCGTCTTCTGCTACGCCTCCGTAGCGCTTATTGTCAGTTCAATTAACGAAGCCATTGCGTCAGTCCTTAAACTACGCTCCAGCTCGCTGTTGGAGGGGGTCAAAGCCCTGCTTAACGATCCAAAGTTTGCAGGGCTTGCGCTCAACTTATACAACCATGCCTTAGTGGGGCACCAAGACCAGGGGAATGCTAACAGCGCGCAAGAGATTACCAACAAGCCCTCGTATATCGATCCAACGCATTTTGCTATCGCCCTGATAGACAACATACAGACCATGCCCGGCGATTTCGCCCAACTGGGCAAGGACATCGACGCAATGCAGGATCCCCAGTTAAAACAACTGCTGCAAGGGATATATGGGCGAGCTTCGGGACAGATTGAAAATGTCCATGCTGACGTGGCTGCATGGTTTGATGCCGGCATGGACCGGTTATCGGGCAATTACAAGCGTCGCTCGCAGCTGTATTGTTTCATCATCGCTTTAGTCATTGCAGGCCTTTTTAATATCGATAGCTTTCACCTCTTTACGACACTTTGGCAACACCCGGCAATTGCAGCCGGGATAAGCGCCACGGCCCCTCCGGCAGATATTTCATGGAAACAATTCATGTCCCTGCCTATCGGCTGGACAGTCGACACGCCGGCGCTCAGCCCCAGCCAATTCGCGGGTTGGCTGGTGACCGCATCGGCAACTCTTTTCGGAGCGCCGTTTTGGTTCGATCTTTTGCAAACGCTGGTTCGTTTGCGCGGTACCGGCAACAAACCGGGAGCCGACGGAAAATAAACTGCACATGAGTGGTATGTGTGGGAGCGGCTTTAGCCGCGATTGTCGCGGCTAAAGCCGCTCCCACACATGCCAAAACTTTTGCTCAACTACTTAACAACAAAGCCTGAGTTAACGCAGAAACCAACATTTAAACAAAAGGGAAAAATAATGTCGTATACAAAAACAATCGGCAAAGCGGCCTTGGCATTGATGCTGAGCTTGAGTCTTCCGGCTTATGCGGACGGACGGCCAGGGCAATTCGACTATTACCTGCTGACCCTGTCCTGGTCGCCGGAGCATTGCGCCGAAGCGCCGAGCGACAAGCTCCAGTGCGGAGGGGCAAAGCAATACGGCTTCGTCGTGCATGGATTATGGCCGCAATATACTAAAGGTTACCCCGATTCCTGCTCCACGACTCCCGCCGTTCCCGAAACGGTCGTGCAGGAAATGCTTCCGATCATGCCCAGCGAAAAGCTGATCCAGCACGAATGGGAAAAACACGGCACATGCAGCGGCGAAAAGGTCGGCAATTATTTCGGCCTGATCAAGAGCGCTTTCCAGACTATCAAAATCCCGGAAGCTTTCGCCAATCCCGGCCGTCAGGTCAATACGTCGGCTGCCCAAATTCGCAAACAGTTCAAGGATTCGAATCCAAATGTGCAGCTGGCCGTTGCCTGCAAAGGCGAATATCTGCAAGAAGTTCGTCTCTGTTTCGACAAAACCATGCATCCCAAGACATGCAGCTCGGGCGTTAGAGACCGTTGCCCCGCTTCGGCCGTGATTATGCGGCCGGCCAACTAACCGATCAAGAACAAGGAGACTGACATGAAAGCGAAAAAAATAATGATCGTACGCCACGCCGAAAAACCGGCTGATTCCGGCGCGCCTTACGGAGTGGACATCAACGGTAACCAAGACCCGGAATCCCTGATTCCGCAAGGCTGGCAAAGGGCAGGGGCGCTGGCGGTATTTTTCGATCCGGCCGACGGCAAGTTGCAGGCTCCCGGCATCGCCATTCCCCAGCATCTTTACGCATCAGGCGTCGGCAAGCACAGCAACAGCTTTCGCCCGCAGGAGACGATCACCCCGCTGTCCGAAAAACTCGGCATCAAGATCAACGGCAAATACAAGAAAGGGGACGAAGCCGACATGATCAAGGATGCCATGGAATGCGACGGCATAGTGCTGATTGCCTGGGAGCATCAGGACATTCCCGGAATTGCCAACCTGATTCTCGGCAACAGCACGACCGCCCCGCAAACATGGCCCGGCGACCGCTTCGACATCGTGTGGATTTTCGATTGGCAAAATGGCGCTTATTTGTTCAGCCAAGTTCCCCAGCGCCTACTGGCGGGAGATGGCGATACTGTCATTTCGTCTGATTGAAGAGGAAAACGGCATTAAGTGCAATTGACGATAACGGCAAGCCGGTTGGCTGGTGGTTTGCCTACAAAATTCCCAAGTTCAGCCAAGACTAAAAACGGCGAGCTTTTAGAGGGAACACTGCCTAATAAAGCTATTAAATTTGGTGCATGAATGGGTGAAAGAACATCAGCAAGAATTATTGACTGCTATTGAATTAAAACCATTACAACGTATTGCGGGAACCGATAATTCATGGGGAGATTATGATTTGCAAGCTCTGATTGACCGGCAAACGGAATTAGTTAAGCCTTTAAATGATGAAACGTACTTTAAGCAATTTTTTCTGGAATTGGGTGCGTTATGTTGGCGCAACGGTCTGGAATTAAGTCCCGGCAGCATTCATAAAAAACTGACATATCAGCAGCAACTGCATTTTGAGAATAAAGTAGCCTGATTGCTTTGGTAATAAATATAACGCCGCATTTATTTATTATGGGTATCGATCGGATTGTCAGTGAAGCTTTAAGGTTAAGTCCGCGTGACCGGGCGATGCTTGCCCAAACCCTATGGGAAAGTCTTGACGCCCCCTATATTGTTTCTGCTGAACTGTCGGATGATGAAGCGACAGCGTTAGCGAAACGGCGTGATGCGGAGATTGAAAGCGGTGAGGTTGAGTCCTTGTCGCATCCGCAATTAATGTCCAAGCTGCGAGATGCGTTATGAACAAACTTATCACGATTAACAAAACAGCTATTTTAAATTTAGCCAAACAGCATGGCGTTAAATCTATTTGCCTGTTTGGTTCAATGGCGAGAGACGATGCAGGCGATAACAGCGATGTGGATTTTTTGGTTGAGCTGGAACAAGGACGGGATTTGTTCGATTTAGGTGAGTTGCTAATCGATTTGCAAACTCTGTTGCAGCGAAAAGTGGATTTAGTGACCAAAAACGCTTTGCATCCCCGTATTTATGCCCAAGTGATGGGAGAAACGCAGCCATTATGAAAGATGACCGTATTTATCTTGAACATATCATTGATTGTATTGACCGAATTAATGATTACACAGAATACGATCAGTTTGTTTTTATGAATTCGCAAATGGTGCAGGATGCGGTTATTCGTAATTTGCAAACGTTGTCGGAATCAACGCAAAAATTGTCGGATGAATTAAAATCGCAACATCCTGAGATTAATTGGAAGGCGATTTCAGGATTTAGAAATATTTTGGTCTGCAATTATTAGAAGTTTCTTTATAAAGAAGGCAAACGTGTCCAAAACGCATATATCCAAGACTAATATCAGATTCTTATTGACTGCTCTGTTGCTCGTTATATCGATTAACGCCAATGCAATAACCTCAGGGCAAGCCACCGATGAAGCTTTCGCTGCACTGCTTTCCATGCCGGGGGCAGAACCACAAGAGGGTTCGTGGATTTTTGAAACGCCGCCTGAATTTGAACCCAGAACCGAAGACAATTTAATTCTCTGGCTGAAAAAAAAGAAAAAACAGGGAGCTGACTTTAATGCCCAGCGGCATTTTGGCACGCTGCTCGACCACGCCTTGCGCAGTAAACTCGAACGCACCGCTTTATGGTTGTTGGATAACGGCGGAACTTCGATCCGTGCCGCTTCGCTGATGCCGGGCGCAACATCTAGCCAAAACGCGTTATTAGGCTTTGCTAAACAGTATGGGAACAATAAAGTAGCGGAGACGCTGCTCCAGCGCGGAGCAATGCCTTACCTTAACCGAGACTCCAATCTGTTAATCCCCTTAACCGATCTACAAATCGAACAGCGCGATGCCACTTCGGTGCAACCAATATTTCTCGACTTGCTTTTAACCTGCAAGGATGAGGTATGTGTTACGCGCTTGTTTAAATTGAATATTCGCAGACCGTTTGACGATGCAAAATTCACGCTGAGCACCATAACAAAACTTAATGAAGACAGGCCATACGCGCTAACGCAGCAGATATTGGACGCGCAACTCAGTGCGCTAGACCGCATTCCTACTCCCGCGCTGCAAAAGGTGTTGGACGATCCAAAATTGGTTCGTCAGATCATTCAAATTTTTTACGCATCTACGCATCGTCCTGAAATTTCGGAAGAGTATTTTAATGAGCATCAAAACAATCTGTCGCAAAAAGTAGCCCTCTCCTTACTCAATAAAATTTCTGATGCCGTATTAAATCAGGCTTTGGATGACGACGAAACATTACGCCAATGGCTGGCTTGGGTGAGTCCTAACCCCATCGAATTATTTGATCGGCCTTGGTTTAGCGAAGAGTTCAAGCCGTATTTGCAACGGGTGAATGATGCTACGTTGCATGCGCATATTCCCGCCGCGATCAAGGGCATGGCAACAAGGGCTAGAGTGAATTTCACTAGAGGAAATAATGGGAGTGGCAACCATGTTAGCCAAGCAAACTGGTTGCAGCTTTTTGCTCGCTTGTCCCAAACGATTGATTTCACGCAATTGCCACTTTTGCTCAATAAAACCACCCCTGAACTTTGGCCTAAATTGTTTGCTATGGGTTATCAACTGCGCGATCTCGATGCAGACTTGGGCGCATGGTTGTCCGGTAGCAGTGCCCAGCAACTCAAGCAGCATTGGGATATGTTACTGCTGGCGAATCCGGCATTGAAGGAAGAGGCGATGCGTTTGGCACTAAAGCGAGATATGGTAGGAGGTGGGGGAATAGAGCGTGAAGACCTTGAAAAAGTGCAATTCATGTTAAAGCAAGGAGCGGTTGCCCCTCGCCTCACTTTGCATCCAACAATTATGAGGGAAAGCGATAAAGCCATTATTCAGCAGTTACTTGCTTTACAAGTGATTGTGCCACTACCGATACCCGCTACTTCCCGCTTAGTCCCCGCCCGCCTAAATTGCCAATTCACACTTAATGAGGTTTGGTATCGCGCCTTGACCAACAACTCAGTCATTCATGGAGAAGAGGTGTTCGAAACAGTTTTCATCGATCAGCTTCACTTTGTAGAAATACCCGAACAAAATAATTGTGGAATGTTGGTGAGCGGTACGCAGCAGGTTAATGAATATCAAAGTGGAGAACAGGATAATTTTGACGGCCCTACCGATGAGCCTAGAATTGGTTGCGCAGATCCTACTGATCGCAGTGAATTATGGAGGGAAGTTGGGGGAAAAATAGAAGCTCTTCCACTCTATACAAAAGATGGGGATTGGCGGGTTTATATAAAGAACGGCGGTTTGCAGGGTTTGCGCAATAGCAACGACGGTCATTTATATTATTTAAATTGGGGGAGCGGTGATCGTTGTTCCAGCTCATGGACAACTTTAATGGATTGGCAGCAAGTTGATTCTCAATGGGTTCTGAAGCCATTAGACGAAAAGCACCCCGCTCAGCAAGCTTTTTTACTACAATGCGACCCGGAAAAAATAGAGGAATGTCTGGGCATAAAATCGAATGAATATTTGTATGGAAAAGAACGCGAAAATTTTCTGCATGAAAATCCGTATAGTTCACAAACACCCATTGAATTAATAAATAACTACAAAACGCAGGAACACGAGGCTTATCTGGCTGCCATCTTGGAATTGAACAAGCCCAAGCTGGAAGCCTTGCAAGCCCATGGCATTCCGCCACAATGGACAGAGGAAGCGTTGCAAGCCGTAAATAAATCAGCGTTACCGCTTGCCGATAAACGCCAGCGCACCGCCTGGATATTCCGCGACCATGAGCAACTGGCGTCGGCTTTACGTACTGACATTGTGGAAAATTTTATTGATTGGTTACCGCGAGAAGACTGGCGACCTGTTTTAAAAGCGCTGAAGGGCAATGCTTATCTTCTGAGTAATCTTGCAGAAAAAGCTAGAACTAAAGGATTAGACGACTTGGCCTGTGATTTTGACCATGCGAGGAGTTTGATGTGTGGCGAAACGTGGCGTGTTGAAAAAGTGGAGGCTCAATAAGGAAACGATGAAACGCGAATTAGTCCAGTAGGCCGGAGGAATAAGCCGGTTTGAGCGATAGCGAGAACCGGCGTTTCCGGCAAGCACCTGCAAAACCTAAGGAATAATTTATGAGACATTCAACAAAATTATGGCTGTTAATCAGCGCTGCTCTTGTTTTGCTTTCGGTTTCGGCTTATGCCGATGACAGCCAACTGCGCGGGGTATGGAAGGGCAGTCTGGGCAAGCAGGACATCATGGTTTGCTTCGATAACGGAGAAAGCGGTGAATATTACTATCTCCACTATTTATCGCCCTTACAACTTGGCAAGAAGAAGGGCGAGCTCCAGTGGGAAGAGATGGGCAAGACTGTCACCGGAATCTGGTCACAATTAAAAGCAGAAAATAATGAGCTTACCGGGCTATGGCAAAAGCCGGGCGATCCCAAGACCGTGCCCATACGACTAAGTCGCGTCGTGCAAACAACGCAAAAAGAAACTGAAGCAGAAGGCTATCTTGAGCCTGCTTGCGAGAGTGATGCTTATTTTGCAAAATTACAGGAAGTGCAGCAAAAAGTGGTGGTCGGCAAGCGTCAAAATTATCACGGCATCCCGTATCAGCATCTTGGTGCTAATTTGCTTGGCCCTGATAGGGTGGAATCCATAGAGATTCTGGAAGACTCCAAGCCAACGCTGGCCATTAACAAGCTGTTGCATGATGCTTTTCAAAAGAATATTGATGGGTATTTTGAATGCAAGGGCATAAGCCGATTTTTTTCTTATAGTTCGTCCGTGGACATTGTGTTTATGGATAAAAATTGGCTTTCGGTCCGAGAATGGTCTGGCGGTGATTGCGGTGGGGCGCACCCGTTTGCCGATTCGAGTTATCGAAACTTTGACCGGATTCAAGGCAAGGAAGTCAACGTGTGGACCTTCTTTAAAAACGCCAGAAATTCCGAAGAAAGCTTGAACAAAGTCATCCTCTCCTATTACAAACCCAGAAAATCTCTAAACCCCAGTGACATCGAGGCTGACAAAGAATGTCAGGAAGCCGTTGAAACAAACAAAAGCTATAAATTGGCGCTAAGCAAGAATGGAATTATGTTTTCCACTTCATTTCCACATGTAATCCAAGCCTGTGATGAAGATATTGAGGTGCCTTATAAAAAATTATTGCCGTTTATGACTGAAGCGGGCAAAAAGGCCATCAAGCTGCTTATGGAAGTAAAGTAGACTGTGCATCAGTATATCCAGACGTTACCTCATTCCCATGCGCTACGTTACTGCGAAGGTGCAAGCGAAGCTTGCACTCCGGGATGACTCGTTATGTAAGCACCGTGGCATTGAAAATATCAATAAATAGCAAACTTCTCCCCAAGCCTGATACGATGAGCCCCGCATCAAACAACCCACCGGCAATAGAGTCACACAATGGACTGGCAAACCTTTCAAAACAGCTGCTGTAGCCTGGATTTAGAGACCAACGAAAACGGCGAGATCTTTGCGATAGGCGCGGTCTTTAACGACCTTACCTTCCAGCGCAAAGCCCCGTTCAACATCCAAAAAATGCTGGCCGAGTTTGACGATTTTGCCGGTGATGCCGCTTATTTGTTAGGCCATAACATCCTTGAGCATGACCTGCCGGTTTGCCGGGCCATTTCTCCGCAGCTTAAATTCTTACAAAAGCCGGTTGTCGATACCTTATTGCTGTCGCCGCTGGCGTTTCCCGAAAATCCTTATCACCGGCTGGTTAAAGACTACAAGCTGGTGCGCGACAGTTTGAACGATCCGTTGGCGGATGCGCGTTTGGCGGTGTCGCTGTTCCATGATGAATGGGTGGCCTTGCAACAGCAACAGGCTGAGTGCGGGTTACTGGATTTTTACCATTATGCTTTTTCAGGCGATTCGCAGTTTGCGGGTGTGCAGGGGGCGTTGTCGGCAATGGGCGCGAAAGCCGTCGATGCGTCAGGGGCATTTAATTTATTCGAGCGCTTAACGCTGGATAAGGCATGCACTTCGGCTATCAGCCAAATGAGGAACTTTTTTAGAATCTCGCCAAAAATAGTTTCCGATTATGGTTCCCATGCTCTGCGTGGTAACCCAGCCAGGGACGCTGAAGCGTCCCGAACCGCAGAGCGGTTCACACTGCATTCCCACGCGGAGCATGGGAACGATAAGTCCACGTTTCGGAACGACCATACCCATAGCGAATTTGCTCCTATTACGGCTTTAGCCTATTGCTTGGCGTGGCTGCGGGTGGCGGGCGGCAATTCGGTGTTGCCGCCGTGGGTGCGCTTGCGCTTTGACGATGTCGCGCCGACGCTGAACCGGTTAAGGGATGTTCCCTGCAATGATCCGGCTTGCGCGTATTGCGCGCAAATGCATGACCCGGTTATCTGGCTGGAACGCTATTTCGGCTTTCCCGGATTCAGGCCGGAACCGGCTGCGGCTGACGGCGGCAGTTTGCAGGAACAGATCGTCAAGGCCGCGATGTGCGGCAAACCGCTGTTTGCGATATTGCCGACCGGCGGCGGCAAGTCGCTGTGTTTTCAGCTTCCGGCGTTGGCGCGCTACCAGCGGCGCGGCGCGCTGACTGTCATCGTGTCGCCGTTGCAGGCCTTGATGAAAGACCAGGTGGACAATCTGCGCAACAAAACCGGTGCGCCGAACGCCGCCGCTTTATATGGCATGCTGACCGCGCCGGAGCGCGGCGAGGTGTTGCAGGGCATACAAAACGGCGATATTGCGCTGCTGTATGTGTCGCCGGAGCAGTTGCGCAACCTGAGCTTCCAAAAAGCCATTGAATACCGGGAGATCGGCTGCTGGGTGTTCGACGAGGCGCATTGCTTGTCCAAATGGGGGCATGATTTCAGGCCGGATTATCTGTATGCCGCGCGTTTTATCAAGGAGTTCGCGCTCAGGCAAAAAGCCGTATTGCCGCCGGTGCAGTGTTTTACCGCCACCGCGAAACAGGATGTGAAGGATGAAATCATCGATTATTTCAAGGCCGAACTGGCGCAGGACTTGGTTGTTTTCGAAGGCGGCGTGGAGCGGAATAATTTGAGTTTTGAAGTGCAGACTGTCACCGTCGCCGATAAATATCCGCGTATCAATGCCTTGTTGAAAGAGCGCCTGGCTGCTGAAGCCGACGGCGGCAGCGGGATCATTTATTGCGCAAAACAAAAGCAAACTGAAGCGATAGCCGATTATTTACAGGAGCAAGGCTGGCAGGTCGAAGCCTTCCACGCGGGCAAGGACGCCGCCGAGAAAAAACACATCCAGGAAAACTTCATCACCGGCGCGACCCGCATCATCACCGCGACCAACGCGTTCGGCATGGGCATCGACAAGGACGACGTGCGGCTGGTGATCCACGCGGACATCCCCGGTTCCATCGAAAATTACCTCCAGGAAGCGGGCCGCGCCGGGCGCGACCAAAAAGACGCGGAATGCGTGTTGCTGTTCGATGAAAACGACATCGAAACCCAGTTTAAATTATCGGCTTCCTCGCAAATCAGCCAGCGCGACATTCAGCAGATTTTAAGAGGCCTGCGCAAAAGCAAAAAAGACAAATCCGGCAACGTGGTGCTGACCACCGGCGAATTGCTGATGGACGACGACGTGCAGACTTCGTTCGATAATGAAGACCGTAACGCCGACACCAAGGTCAAAACGGCGGTGTCGTGGCTGGAGCGCGGCGGCTTTATCCGACGCAACGAGAACAAGACCCAGGTGTTCCAGGGCCGTCCCAAGGTCAAAAATATGGACGAGGCCAAACGCAAAGTCGAACAGTTGGGTTTGTCGCAGCGCCAGCAACAGCGCTGGTTGGCAATATTGGAAACGCTGTTTAACGCGGAAAGCGACGAGGGTTTCAGCGCTGACGAACTGGCTTTGCTGGGCGCGTTTAGCGCTGACGATGACGACAAGAAACTCGGCAAGAGAAACGAAACCGCGGGCCAGCGGGTGATCAGAACCTTATACGACATGTCCAGTGCCGGGCTGATTCAAAAAAGCCTGCTGATGACCGCATTCGTCCGCTACAAAGTCGGCGACTCGTCCTACGCCAGACTGGAAAAAGTCTGCGTGTTGGAGCGTGCCATGCTGGGCGCGTTGCAAGAACAAGCGCCCGACGCCGGGGACGGGCAATGGCAAACCTTGTCGCTGCGGCATTTGAACCAAAATCTGTTGGACAACGGACACGGCGACAGCAATCCCGAGATTTTGCGCCTGTTGCTGGTCAGTCTGGCTAAAGACGGCAAGGGGCTGGCCGGGAAAAAAGGCAGCCTGACGCTCAAATACCAAGGCCTGGATCAGTACAGGGTCAAGCTTAACCGGGATTGGGCGGCGCTGACCGCCACGGCGGAAATACGCTTGTCGGTCGCCAAGGTGGTGCTGGACGGCATCATCCAGCGCATCCCCGACCACGCCAAGCCATCCGGCGAATTGCTGGTCGAGTTTTCCGTTGAGGATTTGCTGGCCGCGTTAAAACAGGACTTGGTCGCGTCATCGGAAGTCAAAGACCCGCTGGCCGCCGTCGAACGGGCGTTGAATTTCCTGCACGAACAAAACATCATCACCCTGCAACAAGGCCTGGCGGTGTTCAGGTCGGCGATGACTATCGAAGTGCTGCCCGAAGCCAAAGGCCGCAAATACAACAAAGGCGATTTTGAGCCCTTGTCCCAGCATTACAGCGAGCGCATTTTCCAGGTGCATGTGATCAACGAATACGCCAAATACGGGCTGGAAAAAATAGGCCATGCGCTGGCCTTTGTGCTCGCCTATTTCTCAAGCGACAAGGCCGAATTTGTGAAACGCTATTTTGCCGACCGCAAGGACATCCTGGAACGCGCCACCAGCCAGCAATCGTTCCAGCGCATCGTCAGCGACCTGCAAAATCCCGAGCAAATGGCGCTGGTCGCCGGCGACGAAAACGACAACCTGTTGATTCTGGCCGGGCCCGGTTCCGGCAAAACCCGCGTGGTGGTGCATCGCTGCGCTTATTTATTGCGGGTCAAGCGCGTCCCGGCCAGAGGCATCCTGGTGCTGTGTTTTAACCGCAACGCCGTGACCCAATTGCGGCGGCGCTTGCTGGATTTGGTCGGCGACGATGCCAAAGGCGTGACTATCCAGACCTATCACGGCTTGGCTTTGCGCCTGACCGGTCACGCGATAACCAGTCAACGCGACGACAACCGGCAGTTTGCCGAAATCATCAACGAAGCGACCGCCTTATTGCGCGGCGACAAACCGTTGCTGGGCGTTGATGCGGACGAAACGCGGGAGCGCTTGCTGGCCGGTTACCGCCATATCCTGGTCGATGAATACCAGGACATCGACGCCGATCAATACCAGTTGATTTCAGCTATCGCCGGGCGCACGCAGGATGAAGACCGCAAGCTGGGCATTCTGGCGGTGGGCGACGACGACCAGAATATTTACCAGTTTCGCGGCGCTAACGTCGAGTTTATCCGCCGGTTTAAAGACGATTACCAAGCCAAGGTGCATTATCTGGTGGAAAACTACCGCTCCAGTGCGCAGATCATCGCCGCGTCCAATCAGTTGATCCAACATAACCGGGACCGGATGAAACAGCAGCAGCCGATCCGCATCAACCGAGGCAGGAAAACCCTGGATGCAGGAGGCCGCTGGCAAAAACTCGATCCGGTCGGAAAAGGCCGTGTGCAGCAACTGATTGCCGCCGATGAATACAGCCAAGCGGTTGCCGTGGTTGACGAATTGCTACGCTTGCGGCAACTCGACAGCCGGTTGGACTGGCCGCAATGCGCGGTGCTGGCGACCGCATGGCGCTTACTCGATCCGGTCCGGACCTTGCTGGAGTTGCATGGCATTCCTGTCAGCTTCATGCTGCCCGCCGATAAACAGCCGCCGTTATCCCGCATCAGGGAAAACGCCGATTTGCTGGATGCGATCAAGCAATCGCCGGAACCGTTGAGCAAGGCGAGTGATTGGCTGCGCTATCTGGACGACAGCTACGGCAACGAAGCGGCCAATATCTGGCTGAACCAGCTCAGAGCCATGTTGCAGGACTGGCTGGATGAAACCGGCGACGGCCCGGCGCCCAAACAGCAAACGCTGGAATTTCTTTATGAGGTTTTTGCTGAGCAACGCCGCGAACGCTGTCTGGGGCAGGGCGTTTTTTTGAGTACCGTGCATTCGGTAAAGGGCATGGAATTTTCGCATTTGGCGATACTGGACGGCGGTTGGGCGACGCCTGCCACCGAAGAACAGCGGCGCTTGTTTTATGTCGCGATGACACGGGCCAAGGAAACGTTGTGTTTGATGCAGCGGTCGGACCTGCGCAATCCTTTTTTGGCGGAAATCACCGGTGACCCTCTGCTGGCAAGAACCGTTAATCCGCTGGCGCAAGCCGACGTTCTTACCAGGCAATACACTATTTTAGGCATGAAGGATGTCGATTTGAGTTATGCCGGGCGTTTTGATGAATCGCATCCGATACATCGGCACCTGGCCCGCTTGAACACCGGCTCCAAGCTGAGTATGGACAATCACAACGGCAAGGTGGTGTTAAAAGACAAGGATAGCGTTGTCGCCGCGTTATCGAAACAAGGCGCTCAGTATTGGTCGGCTAAAATCAATACCATTGAGTCGGTCACGGTATTGGCGATGATCAGGCGTTACCGGGATGACAGTGAAGAAAGCTACCGGTCGCGGTGCAAGGTGGAGCAATGGGAGTTGCCGCTGGTTGAGGTGGTTTTTAATGAACGCCCGTAAGGTCATTCATCATCGAATAATTCAAACACCTCGCTTAAATCAATAGACAACTCGGGAAACAAATGCGGTACCGCCATGTCGTCATCCGCGTACATGTGCTTGAGTTCATAGCTCCCGCTTTCATTTAATACAAATTGATGTACCGATTGTTCATACGGATAAACCAGCCAATATTCACTGACGCCGCTTTCGGCATACAACGCATATTTAAGTTGCAGTTCTTTTTTTAAATTGCCTTTCGATAAAATTTCAATGATCCAGTCGGGCGCGCCGTTACAGCCTTGGGCATCTAATTTGACGGGGTCGCAAATCACGCATAAATCCGGCTGTACTACAGTATGAATTTCTTTATTAGCCAAGATGGATTTTTTACGATCATATAAGCGCACATCAAACGGGGCGGCGAAAACCTGGCATTTTTGGCGTAGGAAAAAGTTGGCTAGTACACGGCTAAGATTCATTGATGCGCGCTGATGCTTCACATTCGGCGCAGGCGACATCAACATGATTTTGCCTTTGATTAATTCAACCGTCTCGTTAAATTGCCAAGTTAAATAATCGGCATAACTATAGGATTGGTTTAAGTCCAATTGGGAAAGTTGGGTGATTTTTGCCATGGCGGATAAGCTCAAAGTAAATTTAATACCGTGCTCAGGATAATAACATGCTAAAGCGGAGCCTAGGCAAAATCGAGCGGAGGAAGATCGTGCGAGTTGTAACGCGTTGAAATACAATGCGCCTGCGTTTGTTAATAAGTTACATTGCTTATCTTTGTTAAGTTATTGTTGAATTTATATTTTTTTATGGAAGAATAGCGGAAAATTTGCTTTAAAGCCTCCACCCCATTTAAAACAAAAGGGACAACAATGAAAGAGTTAACGTTCTCAGAAATAAGCTTAGATGATTTCTCTAAAATCTATGAAGAAATGACCAACCTGGTGCGCAAAGACTTGGAAGGAGAAACGTTCTTTTCAGGCAGTCATGCTAAGTTTGGTGAAATTACTTTGCATCAGATTAAAGGCAGTCATAAGGCGATTATGCTCCAGCATAATAAACCGATTAGCGAAACCCGCTTTGACGTTCGCGAATTTTGCATTTCCCTTTCCGCTTAAAACGCAAACGTTTTACTTCTTCCGGGCTTGGAACCTTAAACCTAAAAACGGCAGCTAGCCCGCGAAAAGCACGAAAGAAATCAATATGTTCTGTTGATTGAGTCATTCACCCTTTGGGTGGCGATATGCAACACGGCATCTCGTTGAATATTTTCGCGTTTCATCGTTCCCATGCTCTGCGATCATCGTTATTCACAAGTGTCTGCGGTAGATCGACATTCCGGCATTCTCTTACCTGGCGTTAGGCGGGAAACATGTCGATAGGCAGACCTTCCAGGTTTTAAAAACCTGGAAGGTCTATATTAAAGCTGCCTTTGTCGCGGCTCCATTAACTTCAGCCGCTGAATCCATACTTAGCAAAATCAGTCACCATCAAGCTGATTAGATATAATGCTATAGTACAGAAAAATAATGTTTTTTGAGGGGGGATGACAATGACTGATAAGAATAATGAAAAACACAAGATAGTGATTGTTGGCGGAGGGGCTGCGGGTCTTGAGCTTGCCAGCAGTCTGGGTAAAAAATTAGGCAAAAAAGGCGTGGCGGAAGTCATGTTGCTGGACGCTTCGCCGACGCATATCTGGAAGCCGTTGTTGCATGAGGTTGCGGCGGGTACCTTGGATGAAGCCGAGCAGATTGAATATCTGGCTCAGGCGCATCGCAATCATTTTCGCTACCGGCTGGGTAAGATGGAAGGCCTGAATAGGCAGAAAAAAGAGATTTATGTTAGCCCGACGCTGAGCGACAGCGGCGAGGAATTAATCCCCAGGCGCACGTTCAGTTACGATACGCTGGTGATGTCGGTCGGTAGTATCAGCAACACGTTCAATATTAAAGGCGTGGCGGAACACTGCCTGTTCCTGGACACCACCGCGCAGGCGTTCAAGTTTCAAAAGCAGCTGGTTGAGTCGTACATCAAAAGCCATGCCGGTAAAGCCGCCGACAAAACCTTGTCTATCGTTATCATCGGCGCGGGAGCTACCGGCGTCGAGTTGTCGGCGCAATTGCACGAGGTGACCGATCTGCTGGCGGTTTACGGCCTGGATGAATCCAGCGATGTGAAACTGACTATTATTGAAGCGGCTAATCAATTGCTGCCCGCTTTGCCGGTAAGATTAGCCAACGCGACACAGCAGCAGCTGGTCAAGCTGGGCATCGATCTTAAACTTGGGCGTCGTGTAACCGAAGTGACCAAGGAAGGCGTTCATACCCACGATGGCGAGGTGATACCGGCGGATCTTAAAGTCTGGTCGGCGGGCATTAAAGCGCCGGATTGGATGAAGGACCTGGACGGCCTGGAAGTTAACCGGATCAATCAATTGGTGGTCGATGAAACGTTAAAAACCAGTGACGATGACATTTTTGCGATAGGCGATTGTGCGGCCTGTCCCTGGCCGGGGCATGACGGCAATGTACCGCCGCGCGCCCAGGCTGCGCATCAGCAGGCATCGACGTTAAGCAAGTCGATAGTCAACCGCTTGCAGGGCGGCAAGTTGGTTAAATACGCTTATCTGGATTACGGATCGCTGGTTGCGCTCGGCAAGTACACTACGGTCGGCAACCTGATGGGCAATTTGATGGGTTCGGTCAGCATCGGCGGTTTTATCGCCAGAGTGGTATATCTGTCCCTGTATAAAATGCACCAAGTGGCTATTCACGGTTATTTCAGGACGGCTATGTTGACGCTTTCCAATCTGTTCAGACGTAGCGCTCATGCAAAAATAAAAATGCATTAGAGTTTTTTATGTACCTACAACGATGTAGCTACTTTTTATAATTATTTACAAAGATCAAAAACATGTTTGAAATTGAATACGAATTCCGCGAAGAAGATTTAATCCATTTTAATGAAATCCAGTTCATGAGAAATGAAGATATACAAAATAATATAAGAAAAAACCGCTGGATAGTGCCGGGCATCATGGGGCTTATCGGTTCGTTTTATTACTTCTATTACGGCGATATGAAGTCGTCGGGCTATATCGTCGTTATTGCGATACTTTGGGCGTTGTTGTCGCCCAAAATTATGATGCTGGATTTGCGCAGGCAGATCCTTAAAAGTTACACCCCTAAAGAGAAGATCAATATGTTCGGCACCTACACGTTGAGCATCGATCCCGCCAATCCCAATTACCTGCTGGAAAAATCGCCCAGCGGCAAACATAAAATGGCCTGGAGCGAGCTGGTCAGGGTGGAATACGGCAAACGCTATGTTTATATTTACATTAGTTTGAATACCGCATTGGTTATTCCGGTAGAAACGGTAAAAAAAGGCAATCTTGAGCAATTTTCCGAACAGGCGGAAAAGATGATTGAGCGCTTTGCTTAGGCGTAAGTCATTGGCCGGCAAGGTGATGGATTTTCATCCTGCTGAAATTTATCGAGTCTTCCTTAGGGGTAAAAAACCATGGCTACGTCAATATATGCAGCACTCTTGGCCTTGTTAATAGCGAAGCTTTCTCTTGCGGTCATTAAACTTCGTAGAAAAAACCGGGTCAGCGTGGGTGACGGCGGCTATGAAGAGTTGCAATTGGCAATCCGCACCCATGCCAATGCAGTGGAATACATTCCGATAGCACTGATGCTGTTATTAACGTTGGAATTAAACGGAGCGCCGAAAATACTGATCCATATACTTGGCGTCACGCTGCTGGTTGGACGCATACTTCATGCTATGGGGCTTTCGTCCAAGGATTTGAGGAAAAGAGTATTGGGCATGCAGATAACGATTTATTTGTTAATCGGCTTGGCAATATTGAACATATCCTTTCTGGCGTTTGCCGGATCGCTCAAACTTTAGCGCTGTGGAGGCGGCATGTATTCAATCGCACTTAAAGAAGCCAAAAACCAGCTTGAAGAACTAAGGGCTCCATCAATAATAACGTCCGCTTAGGGTTCCCACGCTCTGTCCTCGTCTTTATACACAAATGTTCAAGCACACCTCATTCCCACGTGCTACGTGGGAATGAGAATTCCGGCATCCCAGCCAGAATCTCGTAAACACTTGTGTATAAAGACGAGCGCTCTGCGTGGGAGCGATGAGTTTATGTTTCGGGAAAGTTATTGTCGGCCATATCCTAAGCGTAAAGGTAGTAGCCGGGTGGGTCGGGTTAGCGACAGCGTAACCCGACATTTTTGCGCGAATGCGTTGGGTTACGGCTAACGCCCAACCGACGAAACTACGAATTAAAATAAATTTTTGATCTTGAACCTTAATGCTAAATTTTAGAAATATAACCCTACGCCGTGGCGCGCGGATATTGTTCGCCAACTCTTCTTTCACTATTCACAAAGGCCAAAAAGCAGGTTTTACCGGCGCAAATGGTGCGGGCAAGTCCAGTTTTTTTGCCTTGGTCAGAGGCGAGCTGCATTTGGATGAGGGCGATTTTTCGATGCCGCCGGGGCTTGAAATCGCTCATGTGGCCCAGGAAACTCCGGCTGTTGTCCGCTCTGCGATTGATTACGTCATCGACGGCGATCGGCAATTAAGACAATTGCAGAATCAATTGCTTGCCGCCGAGCAGGCGGATGACGGCTTGAAGCAGGCCGAATTGCATGCCGCCCTGGATACCATCGGCGGCTATACCGCGCAAGCCAGAGCCTCGCGATTAATGAACGGTTTGGGTTTTAGCGCCGATCAGGAAAACAACGCGGTCAATTCGTTTTCCGGCGGCTGGCGGATGCGGCTTAATCTGGCTCAGGCCTTAATGTGCCGTTCGGACGTATTATTGCTTGACGAGCCTACCAACCATTTGGATTTGGATGCGGTGATCTGGTTACAGGATTGGTTATGCAAGTATCCCGGCACCTTGTTGCTGATTTCCCATGATCGGGATTTTCTGGACACCATTACCGATCATATCGTGCATATCGAGCAGAATAAGGCCGAAATTTATACCGGCAATTATTCGGCTTTTGAACGGATGCGCGCAGAAAAGCTCGCGCAACAACAATCATCTTATTTAAAGCAGCAACGCGAAATCGCCCATATGCAAAGCTTTGTCGACCGCTTTAAGGCGCAAGCCACTAAAGCGAGACAAGCGCAGAGCCGGATTAAAGCATTGGAGCGCATGGAGTTGATTGCGCAGGCGCATGTCGATTCGCCGTTCGATTTCAGTTTTGCCAAGCCGGGAAAAATGCCCAATCCGCTGTTAACGCTGGATAAAGTCGATATTGGCTACGGGCAAAGCTGCGTGATCAAACAGGCCGGGCTGTCCATATCGCCGGGCGACCGTATCGGTTTGCTCGGGCCGAACGGCGCGGGAAAGTCCAGCTTGATTAAGGTGCTGGCAGGCGATATGCAGCCGTTGTCAGGACAAAGAAACGAAGCGGAAGCGTTAAAAATCGGCTATTTCGCCCAGCATCAACTGGAGCAGCTGCGTGTTGATGAAAGCCCTTTGTGGCATTTGCAGCAGCTGGATAAGCAGGCGACCGAAAAGGATCTGCGCAATTTTCTGGGCGGTTTCGATTTTTGCGGCGACAAGGTGTTGGAGGCCGTCAAACCCTTTTCCGGCGGCGAAAAAGCGCGGCTGGTTTTGGCGCTGCTGGTTTATCAAAACCCTAATCTTTTATTATTGGATGAGCCGACCAACCACTTGGACCTGGAAATGCGCCATGCCTTGAGCGTGGCCTTGCAGGATTATCAAGGCGCGATAGTGGTGGTCTCGCATGACCGGCATTTATTGCGCTCGGTGACCGATCAGTTATTATTGGTGTCGGGCGGCAAGGTCCAGCCCTTCGACGGCGACCTCGACGATTACCGGCTGTGGCTGGCCGAACAGAAAAAAGGCGAAGAAAAAACCGTTGTTGACAGTGTGCAGACCGTATCGCGGAAAGATCAAAGAAAGTTGGATGCCGAGCGCAGACAAAAACATAAGCCCTTATTCGACGCGCTGAAAAAAGCTGAAATCGCTGTCGAAAAATACCATAATGAACAGCGGCAACTGGAGCATCAATTGGCCGATCCCGCCATTTATGCGGAATCGGAAAAGGAACAGTTAAAAAAGCTGATGGAACGGAAAGTAAAGGTCGACAAGGCGCTGGATGACGCCGAAGCCGCCTGGATGGAAGCCGAGGAAAAGATCGAAGCGGCTAAATAATGAGTTGTAGCCGCCACCTTATAGGTTGATGCATAACAGGAAAAATCATGTTTGAAGTCGTAACACTATTATTTGATATATGCCTGTTTAAAAAAGGGCCGCAGGATTTACCGCCTTCCGCATGGTTGTTGCGGCTGTTGGTCGTCATTGATGTTCTTGTCAGTTTTTTAATGGTAAGTATCCGCACCGACTGGTTTAACGCGCTGTTGCAGGCTATTGTCGGCGCTTTGTTGATCGTCGGGTTCTGCTGGTTGATGTTATATCTGGCTCGAAAGCCGGAGCGGTTTTATCAAACGGGCGGCGCTTTATTGGGCGCCGATGCGATGATTAGTTTTTTGGCTCTGCCGGGCATGGCCTCAATGATGATCGGAAGAGGCGCTCTACTGGCCTTTATTTTAACGATAGCGTTAATGATTTGGCATTGGGCGGTTACCGGACATATTTTTCGCAATGCACTGGGACAAACCTGGACTTTTAGTTTAGGCTTGGCGTTTTTATACGTACTGGGATCTTATCAGGTGATGGCTTTATTGTTTCCTGAAGTTGCCGGTGTTAAATAGGAGGCATTATGGAAAGCTATAAACATATATTACTGGCGGCTGACTTTTCCGAACACGGTGAGGCCGTTGCCGATAGAGCGAAAGATTTGGCCGAGAGGTATCAGGCAAAACTGAGCATTGTGCATGTGATGGACAATTTGCTGATTACCGATGCGGCTTACGGATCGACGATTCCTTTTGATCTCGATTTAACGGCTGAATTAATGGCGGTGGCAAAAAAGAGACTGGCCCATTTGGCCGACAAACTCAATATTGCTGAAGACTGCCGGTGGATGGAAACGGGTAGCCCTAAATTGGAAATTATCAGGGTTGCCGAGGAAAACGAGGTGGATTTAATCGTAGTCGGCTCCCATGGCCGGCATGGATTCGCCCTGTTGCTGGGTTCGACCGCAAACGGCGTGTTGCATCACGCGCTGTGCGATGTTTTAGCGGTACGTTTGCATGATGAGTGATCTGTAGTGTTTTCAGGATACGTGTGATCCTGGCGGTTATAAATGGCGGCCAATAGGGCGTCCTAATTTTAAAGGTAGATGGTAAATGATTGGACAGATTGAAAGTTATGACCCCGATTCGCAAACCGGGGTGATAAAAGCCGATGGAGCGTTGTTTACGTTTCATTTAGAGGGCTGGGTTGCGGACGTGTCGCCGGATGAAGGCGATGATGTTAATTTTGATGCCGAAGGCACCATTGCAAGCAACATAAATTTGGTGGGCGCGTATTTGGAGCCGCCTAAAGCCGTTAAATATAAATATCTGGCGGCTGTGCTGGCGTTATTTTTAGGGTGGACAGGCGCGCATAGGTTTTACCTGGGCTTTTACCGGTTGGGCTTTATACAGTTAACGCTGACGGTGGTGCTATACGTGACCGGACTGCCCGGATTTGCGGCGCTCTGGGGATTTGTAGAAGGCGTTTTGCTGTTTGGCGGACAGATCAACCAAGATGCTAAAGGTCGTCCGTTTAAATAACTAATGTTACGCAGTTGGTCGAATTTAGACTGCATTAACATTTTTTTTATTAAAAGTGTCGCTACCGCGACGATTATTTGGATCGGGTTCTCGCACCCGAAGGCGAGTTACTTTCTTTTGCTTCGCCTCGGCAACTGCTCCTGCGTTGCTCTACCTCCTGCATCCATGCAGTCGAAAAGAAAGTAACCAAAGAAAAGGCGACCCGGTTACCGCTTCTTCCTGTGCTCCTCTGCTGACGTGCGGCATCCCTGCCGCACCCCTACCGGGCTGTTCTCGATAAAAGCTCCGGTGCTCGGCGCGGCAAACGGGGGAAGTACCACCCGTGCGTAACATCAGTAAATGATTTTTAAAAACAGCAGGACAAAAAAAAGCCCTTGCGATTCGCATCGCAAGGGCTTTTTTTAAAACTGCTTATTCCTTATTTGGAATAAACATTAGCAGCAGTTAAGCCTTTTGGACCTGATTCGATGTCAAAAGTGACCGTGTCGCCTTCAGTCAAAGTTTTGAAGCCTTCGCCCTGAATAACTGAATGGTGAA